>Ga0351837_1002_pt1 | contig 83401 bp, 75 predicted proteins | sample BONcelHFGM3001D6_FD_206753 | JGI IMG/M metagenome (GOLD analysis project Ga0351837, IMG submission 206753) | Enriched cells from coal bed in the Powder River Basin, Montana, United States - BONCAT cells FGM rep1 HSBNCT.FGM.300.1.D6 ...
GTCGTCAGGCTGTGGGATGGAAAAGGCTGGAAGAGCGGGAGGTTTGTGGGCAAGTAGGTTGGAAGGGTTGAACGTCAGGAACGATTCAGCTACAGCTGATTTTTAGCGGCTCCCCTTTAGGGTTAGGGGTAAACGCTAAAAATCAGGAATATTCAATCATGCCGCGACATCTTCCTGACAACGACATCGGCCAGAATGTTGAATACAAACTGAAAATTAAAGCATTAAGGAAAATTTAATAGATTGACGATTTTTGATTTTCGATGTACCATTTTTGAGGTAGCTGAATCCTTGAGTGAATGCCTCCCGCCAACAACAATTGCTGGAAAGGAGAAATTGAACACCATTTATACCCTCAGCCAGATCTTAAATCCAAAATCCTTCAATCTTCAATCTAAAATAAATATAGGGATTCAACGATTTATGATTGCCGATTTTCGATTTTTGAGGTGGCTAAATCCTTGAGTGAATGCCTCCTGCCAGCAACAACAGCTGGAAAGGAGACATTGCACCTCATATTTGTAATGTGCGATGGCAAGCCCAAACAGCGGGCGTGGGAGGGCTTGGGCGAAAAAAGTCATAGAAAACACAGCAAAGGTCGCCGAGGGCAGATTTGCCTCGGCAAATCATTAGGTTGGCATGTGCGTAAGAATTTGGCGAGGCACTACTTTGCTCGTGTTTTCATGGTTTTTTGAGCGCGGGGAGATAGCTTTGTTTGGGCTTGATTTTTTCGTTCTTTTTTATCAAGAAAAAAGAACAAACAGAAAATCAAAGCATTAAGGAAAATTTTAATAGATTGCCGATTTTCGATTTTTGAGGTGGCTGAAGTAACGCCTGACATACTAACCCTCATCGCTTGAAATGAAGCAGCTTAGCCTGTGATATTTCGCTAACACAATAATAATCACTTATCTTTGCTGCTTGCCTGCTACAGGATGAAAGCCTGTTGCTGTGTGCACAACCTGAACATACTGCCCGATGACGAATGAACTGCGCTTAACCGACTGGTTGCCAACCACCCGAAAAGAAATGGAGTTGCGTGGCTGGGACAGACCCGATGTGGTACTGATCACCGGCGATGCCTATGTGGACCACCCCGCTTTTGGGGCCGCCGTCATCGGCAGGCTTGCCGAAAAGGAAGGTTTCAGGGTAGCCATTATTGCGCAACCCAATTGGCAGGACGACCTGCGCGATTTCAACAAATTCGGGCCACCAAGGCTGTGTTTTGGCATCACTTCAGGCAATATGGATTCGATGGTTAACCACTACACCGCCAACATAAGGCTGCGCTCCAACGATGCCTACACCCCCGGCGGCAAAAGCGGCTTCAGACCCGATTATGCCACTGTGGTTTATAGCCGCATCGTCAGGAAAATGTTTCCCGAAAGCCCGGTCATCATCGGAGGAGTGGAAGCCTCCCTCAGACGTGTGACCCACTACGACTACTGGTCCGACAGTCTGAAACCCACCATACTGCACGATTCCGAAGCACATATAGGCGTGTATGGTATGGGCGAGCTTGCCTTCATCGAATTGCTGCATCTGCTCGACCAGGGAAAACCCATCACTGAAATTGACCACGTCAGGCAAACGTTTTTCCTGCGCCCGAAAGGTCAGATACTGGATAAAACAGCAGCGGGCGACATTCACCTGGCACCGCATGAGGATTGCCTGCGCGACAAAAAAACCTATGCCGGCAATTTCAGGCATATCGAGCAGGAGTCGAACAAAGCTCAGGCCGCCAGGCTCATACAGGACATCGGCGACAACAGGCTCTACATCAATCCGCCCTATCCGACCTTCACCGAAGAGCAGATTGATGCCTCTTTCGACCTGCCTTACACCCGCATGCCTCATCCTAAATATGCCAAGAGGGGAACCATACCCGCCTATGAGATGATCCGCCATTCGGTGAACATGCACCGTGGTTGTTTCGGTGGCTGCAGTTTTTGCACCATCTCGGCCCATCAGGGCAAATTTGTGGCCAGCAGGAGCAAGAAATCCATCATGGCTGAGGTGGACCAAATCACTAAAATGAGCGATTTCAAAGGCTACATCAGCGACCTGGGCGGCCCATCGGCCAATATGTACCGGATGAAAGGCATCCACCAGAAAATCTGCGACAACTGCCGCCGGCCCAGCTGCGTGTTTCCGAACATATGCAGCAACCTCGACACCAACCACAAACCCATGACCGAGATTTACCGCGAGGTTGACAAGCATCCGGCGGTTAAAAAAGCTTTTGTCGGTTCGGGTTTGCGCTACGACCTCTTCCTGAGCGACGACCCGGAGAAAAGCAAGGCCATGGGTTATGATGAATACCTGCAACAGCTTGTTACGCGACACGTGAGCGGCAGGCTCAAAGTAGCCCCCGAACACACCTCCGACCGCGTGCTCAAGGCCATGCGCAAGCCTTCGTTTGCACTGTTTCACAAGCTGAAGAAAAAATTCGACCAGATCAATGCCGAAACAGGCCTCAGGCAGCAGTTGATCCCGTATTTCATCTCGAGCCACCCCGAAAGCACCACCGAAGATATGGCTCAATTGGCTGCTGACACCAAAGAGTTGGGCTTTAAACTCGAACAGGTGCAGGATTTTACCCCCACACCCATGACTGTGGCAACGGAGATTTATTATTCAGGTTACGACCCATATACCCTGAAACCGGTGTTTACGGTAAAGAAAAAGTCAGATAAGCTGGCCCAGCAGAAGTTCTTCTTTTGGTACAAAAAAGAAAACCAACCCTGGATCAGGCACGAGCTGAACAAGATCAAACGCGATGACCTTGCACGTAAACTGTTGAACAACCCCCGAAAACAGCCATGAACCAGCTCCCTGCAAACGGACTGTCGCAGTCGCGGCTTTTCTGGCTGCTGTTCAACTCAATGGCCTTGTCGGTAATGGCGTATGTTTTTGTGTACATCGTTTCGGGCTTTTCAACCCTTTATATCGCATGGGACATGGATGTTCCCGGCCGCCTGTTTACGCGCCACATCGAGTTTGAAGTTCCCCATGATTCGCCCCTCTGGACAACCGATACCATAGTGAGTGTGTTCCTTGCCTCACCTTTTTCGTGTTTGTTTATCGGCCTCATTAGTCTTGCAGTGTATCAGTTAATCCGGCGGGTATCTGTTTCCGTACTCTTGTTTCTCATTTGGATGTTCCTCCATTCATTCAACCTCAGTTTCGGTCTGATCAGCGAAGACCTGTTGCTGGGCGAAGGAATAGCCCGGGTGGCCGATGCTTTTGGTTTCGATCTGGCAGTAGTAACCCTGGCCATTGGGTTCTCCACATATATATTGATACGCTCAGGCATGTTTGCAGGGAAATTGTTCTTCAACCACTTGCACGAACCACTTTCTGACAGCTTCAGCAAAAGGCTGAAGCTTTGGTTCTGGACCTTTTTCCTGCCCTGGCTGGGCAGTTCATTGCTGTTCTTGCTTCGCGATTTTGCAGGGATCACCCCAAAAGACTTAGTATTGTCAGCCTTCCTGTTTCTTGCCATATCACCTATTCCATTTGTAAAATCCGACAAGATTTCTTCAACAATCTGCATGCTGCCCTCCGACCGTCGTATGATACTCAATCTGGCCCTCGGACTGGTCTTTTTTATGTTCTATCACCTGTGGCTGCGACAGGGAATTTTGCTTGTTCCTTAATCCTTTTATAAAACGAGCTTTTTTGTATTTTTATCCGTTCAAAAAAAATACCTCTATGCTCAAAAAGAACATATTCGCCGCATTGACTGTGGCATGCACTTTTGTACTGCTGCTGGTCTCCGCCTCCGGGCTTATGGCACAGCGCGGAAAGAAGGCTGAAAAAACTTCAGACAGCCTGAAAACTTCCCAATTGTCGGGCCTGAAATGGCGCGGAATCGGCCCTGCTTTTGCTTCGGGACGTATTGCCGATTTCGCCGTTAATCCTGCCAACCCGAATGAATATTATGTGGGTGTGGCCTCAGGCCATATCTGGAAAACCGTAAACAACGGAACCACCTTCGAGCCGGTGTTCGACAATTACGGAACCTATTCCATTGGCGCCCTTGCTATGGACCCCGACAACCCCTTTGTGGTGTGGGCAGGCACCGGCGAGAACAACCACCAGCGTGCCTTAGGTTACGGAAATGGGGTGTACAAAACCATTGACGGCGGAAAAAGCTGGACAAATATGGGCTTGAAAGACTCACGGCAGATCGGGAAGATTCTGATTGATCCGCGCAACAGCGATGTGGTGTATGTGGCTGCCGAAGGTTCCGTCTGGGGGCCGGGAGGCGACCGCGGCCTGTACAAGACTATTGATGGCGGCAAAAATTGGGAACGCATCCTTTTTATCAGCGAAAACACCGGTGTGAATCACCTGGCCTTCGACCCGCGCAACCCCGATGTTATCTATGCGACCAGCGAACAGCGCCGCAGGCATGTGTTCACCAAAATCGGCGGCGGACCCGAATCGGCAGTGTATAAAAGCACCGATGCCGGAAAAAACTGGCAAAAACTCACCAATGGCCTGCCCTCGGGACATGTGGGCGGAATGTGTATTGCTGTGTCGCCCGCAAACCCTGATTATGTGTATCTGATCGTGGAAGCAGCCAACGAAAGCGGCGGTTTTTTCCGGTCTGTTGACAGGGGTGCTTCGTGGAACAAAATGAACAGCTATTCATCCAGTGGACAGTATTTTAACATCATCGTCTGCGACCCGATTGATGCCGACAAAGTGTATTCGCTCGATGTGGTTTCCAAAGTTACCAATGATGGAGGCAAAACATGGAAAAACATTGGCCTCAACAAGCGCCATGTTGACGATCACTGCATGTGGATTGATCCGCGCGATACCCGGCACTGGATGATCGGTGGTGATGGGGGAATTTACGAGACATTTGACGATGGTGCTCATTTCCAGCACAAGACCAACCTGCCTGTGACACAGTTCTACCGCGTCAATGTGGACAACACAAAGCCCTTCTACTGGGTTTATGGCGGCACACAAGACAACCAGAGCATGGGCGGCCCCTCGCGGAATACGAGTTCCGATGGCGTCAACAGCGGCGAATGGGTGGTTACGCTGGGTGGCGACGGCTTCTGGCAGGCCATCGAACGCGACAATACCGACATCGTATATTCGGCCTACCAATACGGCAATATTTACCGTTTCGACAAAAAAAGCGGTGAGCAGCTGTTTATCAAACCCATACCTCGTAAAAACGAACTGCACTACCGCTGGAACTGGGACACGCCCTTCTTCCTCAGCGCGCACCATCCCACAACCTTATATATGGCTGCCAACACAGTGTTTAAAAGCACCGACAGGGGCAGCAGCTGGGAAGTCATCAGCGGCGACATCACACGCGATGAAGACCGGAACCAATTCCCCGTAATGGGCAAATACTGGCCATCTGATGCCGTTGCAAAGGATGTTTCCACCTCGCCCTGGGGAACCATCGTTTCACTTGCCGAGTCACCGCTCAAAGCAGGACTTCTGTTTGCCGGCACCGATGACGGACTTATTCAGATTACTGAAGACGATGGCAAAAACTGGACGAAAATCAGCAGTTTTCCCGGCATTCCCGATTATTCCTATGTCAGCGACATTTTCCCTTCACGTTTCGACGAAAATGTGGTTTTTGCCACCTTCAACAACCTGAAAAGGGACGATTTCAAACCCTATGTGCTGAAGAGCACCGACAAGGGCCGCAGCTGGGTTTCTATCAGTGCCAATCTGCCCAACGAAACCGTGCACAGCATCGTGCAGGATTTTGTGAAACCCGATCTGTTGTTTGTGGGAACTGAATACAGCTTTTATTTCAGTGTTGACGGCGGAAAAGTGTGGACCAAACTCAACCACGGGCTGCCAGATATAGCCGTGAAAGACATTGCCATCCAGGAAGATGAAAGCGACCTCGCCATTGCCACTTTCGGACGCGGATTTTACATCCTCGACGACTACAGCCCGCTGCGGCACATCACTGCCGATGCCTTAAAGGACAAGGAAGCCATGCTTTTTCCGGTGAAAGATGCCTGGATGTTTGTTGAACGCGACGGACGCTATGGCACAGGATCCACCTATTATCTGGCTCCCAACCCTGCATTTGGAGCCACATTCAGCTGGTTCCTGAAGGAAGCGCCTGAAACAAAGAAACAGCTAAGGCTGAAAAAGGAGAAGGAATTGTTCGAAAAAGGTCTTCCTATTCCGCAGCCTGACCGCGAAACACTCAAGGCCGAAGCAGAGGAAGTAGCGCCTTATCTTGTGTTTACCATCAGGGATGCAGAAGGTAACGCTGTGCGTAAACTTTTCGAATCGCCCAAAACAGGTGTTAACCGCACCGTATGGCCACTCACATACGACCGGCCCTCTGCACGCACAGGTGACCCATTCAATCCGGCTGCCAACAACCAGAACGGTATGCCGGTGGTTCCGGGCAACTACACCGTTGAGCTTGCCCTGCATCATGCAGGCACGGTGAAGCAGCTTTCAGGCCCTGTAGGCTTCGAAGCTAAGGTGCTCAACAACACCAGCCTGCCTGCCGAAGACGAAAAAGACCGCAACGCCTTCCTGCGCGATCTGGCCGAACTGGGCAGAATCATTGACGGAAACCTGAGGTTCATGGAAGAACTCAGAAAACGCAACGAAGCCATCCGTCAGGTAAACCACTACCTGCTGAACGAGATTGAAGGCGCTGTGGAAACCACCAACCGGATTCATGCTGCACTCAACACTATTGATTTTGCCTTCAACGGAACCGAAGCCAAAGCCAGTTACGAAGAAGTACCACCCGAGCCGGTTTCAATCACCTACAGACAATATGCCATACTCGCAGGCACATGGTCGTCGTCGGCAAGCCCTACAGCCACCATGCGCAGCAACTACGCCATCATACGCGAAGAACTCCCGCCGCTTATTGATGCACTCAAACAAATTGATTCCGACCTTAAAATACTGGAAAACAAGCTCGATCAGGCAAAAGCACCCTGGACACCGGGCCGGCAACCAGCCTTTGATACCAAATAATGACTCAGTGGCCGGACTGTGTGTGACGGGCAGTCCGGCCCTGTTTTCATAAAAATTGCGAAAACTTTGATCCTAACTACATAGAAATACAGTAAGATATATATATTTGTAGCAGAAAAAACCAATCCGATTAAAAACATTCAACAAACGACTCCTGCATGGAAAGAATCACTGTAATCGGCGCCGGAAATGTAGGCGCTACCTGTGCTAACGTAATTGCACACAAAGACCTCGCCAAAGAGGTGGTGCTGGTTGACATCAAGGAAGGTATTGCCGAAGGCAAGGCGCTGGATATCTGGCAAACTTCTTCGATCAACCATTTCAACACCAGGGTAACCGGCGTTACCAATGATTATTTGAAAACCAAAGGATCAGGTGTCATCGTGATCACTTCGGGACTGCCCCGCAAGCCCGGTATGTCGCGCGATGATTTGATCAAGACCAACGCAGCCATCGTAAAAGATGTTACCGAAAAAGCTGTGAAGTATTCGCCCGATGCCATCATCATTGTGGTGTCGAACCCCCTCGACGTGATGACCTATGCGGCCTATCAGGCCAGCAACAAGCCCTCGCGCAAGGTGTTTGGCATGGCCGGAACACTCGATACAGGACGCTACCGCGCCTTCCTGGCCAACGCACTTAATGTGTCGCCCACAGATGTACACGCCCTGCTGATGGGAGGCCATGGCGACACTATGGTGCCGCTTCCCCGCTACACCTCCATCAACGGGATTCCGGTGACAGAATTGCTGGGCAAGGACGAACTCGATAAAATTGTGGAACGCACCAAGAAAGGCGGAGGCGAACTCGTGAACCTGATGGGTACCTCGGCCTGGTATGCTCCCGGTGCTGCAGCAGCTCAGATGGTGGAAGCCATCGTTGACGACCAGAACAGGATTTTCCCGGTCTGTGCCTTCCTCCAGGGCGAATATGGCCTGAAGGATGTTTATCTGGGCGTGCCGGTGAAGCTTGGCCGCAGAGGCATCGAAGAAATCATTGAGGTTGACCTGAACAAAGACGAAAAGAAACTGCTTTACGACTCATCCGATGCGGTAAAAAGCGTGATGAAGGTGCTCGACGAAATGAAACTTTTCGAATAGGCATTGTTTTAATCATCAAAAAAAATAAGGCTGTCCCGAAAGGATGGCCTTTTTTTGATTAAACTGGCATTCATAGATATGTGGTAACTCATCGAAGATTTCAGGGCTACGCCCCTATTGTTTTCAACGGCACTATTTTTCTAAGAAGATTATAGGGCTATGCCACATCATACCATTCTCATTTTTCCATATCTTCATTTTTAGGGGCGTAGCCCTGCTGTCTTCGTAGAAAAATATTGCGGAGAAGAATGAGGGGCATAGCCCTGAAATCTATATATCATTTGCAATAATTCATGGAATTGGTTTTAGGGGCGTAGCCCTGTTGTCTTCGTAGCAGGAATATATTGCGGAGAAGAATGAGGGGCGTAGCCCTGAAATCTATATATCAATTGCAATAATTCATGGAATTGGTTTTAGGGGCGTAGCCCTGTTGTTTTCGTAGATAAATATTGCGGAGAAGAATGAGGGGCATAGCCCTGAAATCTATATATCAATTGCAATAATTCATGGAATTGGTTTTAGGGGCGTAGCCCTGTTGTCTTCGTAGATAAATATTGCGGAGAAGAATGAGGGGCGTAGCCCTGAAATCTATATATCAATTGCAATAATTCATGGAATTGGTTTTAGGGGCGTAGCCCTGTTGTCTTCGTAGATAAATATTGCGGAGAAGAATGAGGGGCATAGCCCTGAAATCTATATATCATTTGCAATAATTCATGGAATTGGTTTTAGAGGCGTAGCCCTGTTGTCTTCGTAGATAAATATTGCGTAGAAGAATGAGGGGCATAGCCCTGAAATCTCTTAATCGTACCATTCAAATAAGAATTTCGTATCATATTCAATTTCAAATTTTTTAAGGAACAACAAATACTCATTTTTGAATGATTGTTTTTTATGATGTTCGGGTTGATTTAGGATATACTTCACCACATTATCAATATGCGATTTGGAATAGGTAAACGCCCCGTAACCATCTTGCCATGAGAATTTTCCGGGAATGTAATTTTTATTGTTGAGCCATTTAGATGAACTTGATTTAGCCTGTTCCATCAGTTTGGCCGGGGATATGGTTGGATGCATCCCTACGAATATATGTGTATGGTCGGGGTTGCAATAGATGGCATAGGTTTTGCATTTTTGGTTGGTAATAATGCCACAAATCACTTTTTCCAATTCATCTCTGAATGATTCTTTGATCAGGTTTTTCCGACCTTGTACGGAAAAAACAAATTGAACGAATAATTGTGTGTAGGTATTTGCCATTGTTTTTGAGATTTCAGGGCTACGCCCCTTTTGTTTTCAACGATATTTTTTTTACAAAGATTGAAGGGCTAACGCCCCATTTTTTTCTTTTTTATTAATTTTCGTCATAGATTTCAGGGCTACGCCCCTATTGTTTTCAACGTTATTTTTTTTTAGAGCACTAACACAAAGCCATTGAGCCAAACCTTTTTCTTTGCATTTATTATTTAATGTGTCATTAATATTTTCTACCTCAAAATCAAAATTCTTTTACTTTCTTGTACTCCACCAGCCAATTCGATTTGCAATATATACACACCTTCAGTTAGTGCAGAAATGTTTATACGATCAGCTTTTCGAGATTGTATCAGTACCTGACCATGAATCGAAACTATCCTAAGGTTCTCGATTTGATTATTGCTTCCTGTCACATCAATATAGATTTCTGTTGAGGCAGGATTTGGATATATTTTTATCCGGTCCATTTCTTTTTCAGACAACCCACTGATGATGAACTGAGCAGTAGATTCACATCCATCGAAATCTACAACGGTCACATTCATTACATTTCCAAGTGTATCAATTGAAATATTATATGGCTGTACCCCTCCCGTCACGACAATCTCTTCACCAACCATGCTGATAAGCAATGTATCCAGCAAGCAGCAAACGTCTGAAGCACCATTGCCGGAAGGTTCACCGTTCGGATAATAGAGGTCTATGATGGATTGTAAAATATTAGTCCGGTTTTGGGCTTCGGCTGTATTGTAAGTTAATGATTTCAGGTAATGCCATCCTACCCCATAATCAGGATCGGCTGTTGGTCCTTCTGTATAGAGATCTGGATATATTGACAGGGCGTAATTTACAAATGCCGTGTTGTCTTCAGGAATCAGCCCGAGATAGACTTGTAGTCTGTTGTAAACTGTGAGAGAAGCTGGCACGCCAATCTGGGCCATCGTGTCTTCTAACGCAACTTCATCTTGCGGAAGAATCCCAAAAACATGGAATAAGGGGCGCAGATCTGCCTGTGCGGCAACGGACATTCTGAGTATCCTGCTGTCAATCTCCTGATCATTGCCGCCATGGTTGATCCCATTCTCAAAGTCAATAGATTCCTGCTTCCAGAAATTTCTGAGTGGACACCACCCCAGCATATTGACTATTTCAAAATAGTGTCCGTACCCTCTGTGTTGGTATCGAACTTCGTCTGTTGTAGTATTTGAAATATCTCTCTCCGAACCAAATGTATTTGAAACCATTCTGTGTGTGGCAGTCTTGTTGATGTCAAACGTATTTGGAACGAAGCTGTATTTCACTGCTTCATTCAGTTCGACACCGAGGCCATAATTCATGGCCATGATGTATGGTACATTGACCAATGCTTCCTCCTCACCCGGAAATTTAGATATCGCCAGTGCATGCCCTGTTTCATGAAAGTTTACCTCATCATCAGGTCCCGGACCGTTAATAAAATAAGCGGGGCCGGGCACATCAGTATAGTTTAGAGGTGTGTTCGACATCGGATAACCAATAGAATAAGCACCAAAACGGATATCTATATCAGCAATCATATACATATTGTGCTTGTCCGGAATGATCTGTCTTGCTAAAACAGAATTGACACCCCTTACAGCCGTCTCCCAGTCCAGCATGGCTTTCATAAGGTCATGCTGACCGGGCACAATGGAATGCTTGGGAATGGTAAACATCACATTGTCTGTTTCAAAGACAGCCCAAGGCCCTGGCTTGTTAAGTTCGGCATCGAAGTCAGGTGTTTCATAAAATGACTTGAGCGAAAAGAAGGGGGCTTGAACACTGTTGCTTACGCTGATCCCGACAATACCATCATTGGCGCCGTAAGGAACAAGAACTGAAATCGCTCCACCAAAAGGATTGAAAACCTCTATTGTCGTTGAATTTATTGGAAATTTCCTCGAAATCCTGTCAAATCGCCTGAAATAGTTTCTGTTGGTCAGATCCCATTCATGAGAACCCACCCTGATATAATAATCCTGGCCAACCAGACTATCCGGCACAGTAACACTGGCTATACTTCCGGGCGATAAATACAGACCTGTAGGACGAAGGGCGTGATTCGTTCCATCTCCATTAATATCGTAATAGGGGTTCATCCCATCCGGGTCTTCAAAATTTGCACGGATGAGGGCCGGATTGCTAACAGATGAATCTGCCGGTGGGCCGACGTATCCGGGAAAAACATAACACGAATTAAACTTCCATCCAATAATGTGGTGCGGATATTCTGCATAAACTTCCGGGGTGAATATTTGATCGAATATTCCCTGCTGAAGCGCAAACATAGCCCGTTCCACTTCCAAGCCTGGTGCAGCTTCAGGATCCTTGGGGAAGCCATTTTCGGTGCCCGGAGTAGTAAAAAGTGGCCCGATTATATTGTCATAATCTTCAACCACACTTTTAGAAAGCAAGATGACGGACTCACTACCGGCCAGACATTGCGGGAATAACGTAAAAACATTTCTGATGAGTGTGAGTTCCTCAGCACCAAGCGTGATTGATCCATTTATGTGTGCCTGAAGATCATTCAGCCCTTGAAGAACCATGCCACATGAATCCCAACAATTTACCACGGTCATGGCGTATGATCCAATGTCATTCGCAGCGCTATAAACAAGCATTTCATCCAGATAAACCTTACACCCGCCGGGAGCATAAATTCCATCTCCCCAGGTGTCATAAATCTCGAAAAACAAACAGGTGTTCGACAGAACGCAGATGCTGTCAGCGTAGCTTGTGTAGTCATCGTAAACACCACCCTGGCCACCTTGAAGGACAACGGTACCCATGAGATCGGACAGGGTCCAGGAAGTTTCCTCGCCCCATGCATCGGTAAGAATATTGACCTTCACTTCGACCTCATTTGCCCCACATTGACCAAAGCTGTGGTGAGTAAAAAGTGCCAGAAAGAAACTGATTAATATAATTTTTTTCATTTAGCTGATTAATAAATGTTTATTGTATAACGGCAGTTCGTCTAATAACCTCCCGTTTTTCTCATTTTATGCACTATTGTCAAGATAAAAGTAGCAAATACTTCCGTTGTAAGCAGCGCATTTTTTCAAACAAATTCCGCGAAGGTTTTTCCCGCATGCGCCAAAATGGTTGCAATGAGGCTAAAATGATGTAAATAGCATGAATAGGGTAAATCGGCTAGTTGTGAACTGTGTTAAAAGTTAGAAGCCTTCATACGGGTCCTATACCTATCCGCCAGGTGGATGTGAGAGGCGCACTCCGTCAGCTAACTACTGGCGGAGCCGGATGCTCGATTGGCTGCTGATGTTATTTGTTTATTTTATTATCTATTTTGTCTTTGTCAACCTGATTGCAGTTATCTTGGCCCAATGAACCTGTCACCATTGAAATGTATCATGTGTTCAGGAAAATCCATTAGCCAAACTTCTGTTTCCCATGCTATATCTGCAGTGTGCCTTTTAAATTCCTTAAAATCAGGGAAAGCAGAAACATATACTTTACCTGCCTTGCAGTTTTTAAGCATTTTTTCTAACTCTACAATTCGTTTAGGTGAAACGGGACCATGCGAGGTAACGGCTTCGATGAGAAAAAGCCATTTGCGTTTTTTGTCGTATAAAACAACATCGGGTAATTTGCTATGTTCGTTAATGGGAATTCCTAAAGCACTCAAAGATTTTGTATCAATGTATAAGCCTTTGTTTGCGGTATCGCCGACGTAAAGTAATTCACTACCATGTGCAAACCTTGAAGCAAATTCTTTAATTATAGCAACTTGGACCTGATTATGTTTCCCGGGTGAAAACTTTAATTCCTTACCACTGGCAAGTTTAACAGGTATCATTTGCAGGTCACGACTTTTATTATATTTTTCCTGCAACGAACCAATGTTATTACCGAACAATTTTAATTCTACTTTCCATTTTTTTGTCCCAAATGCACGGATAACCTTCAATGCATCGTCTGACAATCTATAATGATTGTCTTTACTATTGGTTGGTAATTGAGGATTATCGGGATTATGCTCAACTATTCCGGCTTGAACAAATTGGTGTAATGTTTGACGACGAAATGTTTCCCTGCTGTTTTCTGCATATTGCTTTTGATAGTGTTCAGCAATAAATCGCATTACTCCTTCATACTTTGGGTTATCTTTATTGCCAACAACTGCCATACTAATCTTTTTGGCATCTTTCCATTTATCTGTTTCTTTGATATTGCAAAGTGCAAGAAGGGTTAATGCTGAGCGTTCATTTTGTTGTGGTTTTGGCAGTCCAAATGCTTCAAGAATTTGCTGTGCTTCGGTTAGTTTGCTCATATAACAAGCTCGTTTTTATTTAACAGCGTTAGAGTAATAAGGTCGTCAATCTTTTCCTGTGAAAAGTCAGTATTATTCAATATCAGCTGTTCACCAATTTGTTTGATAATTTCTAATGAAGGTAAGGGCATTTCTCTTAGTTCCGTTGCGCTAACGTTAACATTACCATTGAAAATCCGAAAGTAATTATCGAATAATTTACTGTTTAATATTGCAGCTAATCCGATGACTTCGTTTCGTTCCAATTCTCCCTTAGGCCGGTAAATGTAATTGACCTTATTTTCAACTCCTATGAATTCGGCATCCTGCAACTTTGCAAAATAGGGTGAAGCTATTAACCTACTTTTATCGTCCTTTGCACTAAAGCGGCGCAAAAGAATATAATTTTTATTGGGAAGCAATAAGGATTGGCTACCAGAACACATTTGAATGTACTGTCCTTTTTTTTGGCGATGAATAGGCCAGTCAATTCGCATTTTATAGACATTATGTAACCATATTAACGGGGCAAGAAAAACTGATCCGTTTTCATAAATTTCACGGATGTATTCGGTTGCCCTGAAGGCAACTACTGGGCCAGTAGAAATCTGGATATTATATTTATTCAACGAACCATTCCAACCTCGAAACAAATCAATGATTTCTTCTTCTTCATCATTAATCGGTATATGTAGAATCTTTTCCTTACTTTTTAAATTCAGAATTTGACTTTGGGGATAGGTTTTTAGTCGAGGATTTGATAAGTCACTAATCCCTTTGGTGCTGGTTATTGCAACTAAAGAATCCGGTTTTATATATTTCTCTCTGGTTGCTTTAAGAATCAACGTTTCTTGCAATACATTATCACGATTAAACGTGTCTTTTCTGGAATCAAAAAGATGAATTTGATTTATGGAAACATTATTAAAGAAAAACTCCCGAAACGATTTAAAATAACTGCCTGAAGCGTAGCTTCGGGGGGTTATAAATATTAATTGTCCGCTTTGGGAAAGCATTTTTGATGAAACAGCCATGAACAAAGAATAAATATTAGGTTGTCCGCTAGTGATAGACTCTGAGGCTTTAGCTCGTTTATCTTCTTTATTAAGTTTGAAATAAGGTGGATTTGATATCACGAAATCATATTCTAAAGCAGTAGTATTGCTAAAAAGCGAAATCTCGCTTTTTAACACGTTTGCATTTTTTAGAATAAAATCTTCCTGAATCAAATTAAATTGAAATAAGATGCCCTTATCACTTAACCATTCCTTTAAGAAATTTAAAACATTCGTTGTAAATGGCAATATTTCATTGTCGATTTCGTATGCATCGAGGTTTATAGATTTTAAATGACAATTTGAATTAGCTAAGTTTTCAATGATTGCACAACTTAATATTGCTGTTCCACAGCCTGGGTCAAGTATTGATATATGACTTTTATCCGATTTAGCCAGTTTTCCCATAAATCTCGCAATAGTGGAAGGGGTAAGAAATTGTCCTTTATTTTTCTTATGGGTTTGTGTAACAAAAACTGAATAGGATAATCCTATCCTGTCAGCATAGTCAACAGGGAGTTCACTATCTATTGGTAATATTTTATCGACAATTCTCATTAAAGCAAAGATATAAAAAATTTGGTAAGGATACGACGGTAAAATTGACGTTCAAATGTATGTTCTTGTTGATGCTGTTTTGTAAAATAGCAGCCAAAGAGTATATACACGCAATACTGCGTTTATTTCTTCATTAATATAGTCTATCCGTTTAACTTTTATCACATTCGTAATCAATAATCTACACATTGATAAACGTACCTATCGTTAATTTCATTCCGTAAAGTTATGAATTCCACCAGATGTGCAAGCATTATTTGTTAAAATGTTTTCAATGGTAGGGCTACAATCCCGACTAATTGTTCACAGAAATAATAGTCATTTGAGACAATATTGATTTCCAGCAACATAGATTCGGGTTGTGTCAAAGGTGCTGATGGGCAGGTTGTATGTGCCGGACGGACAGAAACTGTTATATTTTGCTCCGTCTGTTATATCTTTGCCGTGCATCAAAACCACCAACAAGATGAAACATCTGGTCATCCTCAGCGGTGCGGGCATGAGCGCCGAAAGCGGCATCAAGACCTTCAGGGACGACAACGGACTGTGGCGTACACACCGTTTCGAAGACCTGGCCAGCCCGCAGGCATGGGAACGCAACCCACAACTGGTGCTCGACTTTTACAACGAACGCCGCAAGCAGCTTTTTGAGGTTGAACCCAACGAAGGCCATAAGGCCCTGAAAAGGCTCGAAGAGAAGTATGAAGTTCAGATCATCACCCAAAATGTGGACGACCTGCACGAAAGGGCCGGCTCAAACCGGGTGCTGCACCTGCATGGCGAGCTGAAAAAGGTAAGAAGCACCGCAGATCCTTCGCTTGTGTACACCCTCGACCACTGGGAACTGAAACTCGGTGACTGCTGCGAAGAAGGTGCACAGCTCAGGCCGCATATCGTGTGGTTTGGCGAGCCGGTGCCCAACATCAGCGAAGCCATCAGGCTGGTGAAAAAGGCTGATATGCTGCTTGTGGTTGGCACCAGCCTTCAGGTGTATCCTGCCGCCGGCCTGATAGATTATGCGCCACACGGAATACCGGTTGTGTTGATAGATCCCAAAGCAAGTCCTGCCGCACACCAAAGCCATGTGCGTGTGATCCGCGACACAGCCGCACAAGGCCTGCCCAAACTGGTGGACGAACTCCTGCAACAACAATAAACCTTTATGAAAATCAATTATCTGTTTCTCTTTATCCTCATTACATTTTTTTCGTGCGGCGAAAACAAAGTGGTTGATCAGTCTGCCATTGACCAGCAAAAGATCGGTGATTATCTGGCCGCAAAACAACTCGAAGCACTAAGCACTGCCTCGGGCCTGCACTACATCATCAGTGAAGCCGGAACGGGGCCAAAGCCGGGGCCTGACGCAACGGTCACCGTTACCTACAAAGGCTATCTGCTCGACGACCGCGTGTTCGATCAGGGCGAGTTCTACACCGGTGCCCTTCCCTCCCTCATCAAAGGATGGCAGGAAGGTATCCCGCTGATTGCAGCCGGAGGCAAAATCAAACTGATCATTCCTTCAGCCCTGGGCTACGGCAACAGGGCTGCGGGCAGCATACCGCCCAATTCGGTGCTTGTTTTCGACGTAAGCCTGCACTATTTCTCCGCAAAATAATGGGTATAAACCCCGCTGACAGCGGTTTCAACAAACAGCCTTTGGCCGAAAGGCTCATTGGCGTTTGTGCGAAAGCATTACCTTTGTCCGGATGCAACAAACGATGAAGCGAATTTGTGTTTTCTGTGGCAGCAGCATGGGATATCAGCGGGTGTACCGCGATGCAGCTGCCTGTTTGGGCCGTCTGCTTGCCGAACGCGGACTTGGCCTGGTGTATGGTGGTGCAGGTGTAGGCCTGATGAAGGTGCTCGCCGATACCATGATGGAACATGGGGGAGAGGTAGTGGGCATTATGCCGCAGCACCTTGTGGACAAGGAAGTGGCCCACCCGGGCATCCACAAACTGCATGTGGTTGACGATATGGCCGAACGCAAAGCCATGATGATCGCGCTTTCCGACGGATTTATTGCACTTCCGGGAGGCTTCGGCACACTGGATGAACTTTCAGAAGTGCTCACATTCAATCAGCTGCGGCTCATTGACAAGCCTCTGGGACTGCTGAACACCAACGGGTATTTCGATTTCCTGCTGAGGTTCTTCGATCAGGGTGTTTCCGACGGTTTTATCCGCGAAGAACACCGCAACAGCCTTATTGTGTCATTCGAGGCCACCGCCCTGCTCAACAAAATGAAACAGTGGCAACCTGTGGCAATGGGTAAATGGATTGACGAACTCAAAGCCGAAAGCCAAAACATCAAATAGTATGGTCATCATAGGCATCACAGGTACACTCGGGGCGGGCAAAGGCACCATCGTGGATTATTTGGTCGGCGAAAGAGGGTTCCGTCATTATTCGGTGCGCGCGTTTCTGGTGAAAGAAATCGAACGCAGGGGCATGCCTGTGAACCGCGACAGCATGACCTCTGTGGCCAACGAGCTCAGAGCGCGCTTTTCGCCCAGTTATGTTACCGACTGCCTGTACGAGGAAGCCCTTAAAGGGCAGCAGTCCTGTGTGATCGAGAGCATACGCACCCCCGGCGAGATTGCCTCGCTCAGGCAAAAAGGCCGGTTCCACCTCTTTGCTGTGGATGCTGACGCGCAGCTTCGCTACGACAGGATCATCCTCCGCCGCTCAGAAACCGATGCGGTGAGCCTCGAAACTTTTCTATCCAACGAAGCCCGTGAGATGAACTCCGACGATCCGAACAAGCAGAACCTTTCAGCATGTATCGCACAGGCCGACTTTCTTTTTCTGAACAATGGCAGCGTTGCTGAACTTCACGATCAGATTGCGCAGGCATTAAACACCATCGAACAACATGAGTGAAACACCAAATGACAAGCCTCAGCATCTGCGCCCCAGCTGGGATGAATATTTTCTGAAACTGGCCGACTCAGTGGCAACCAGAGCTACCTGCGACCGTGGCCGCAGCGGTTGTGTGATTGTCAAGGACAAACAGATTTTGGTGACGGGTTATGTAGGTTCACCACGCGGATTGGCCCATTGCGATGAGGTAGGGCATCTGATGAAAAAGGTGATCCACGAAGACGGCAGCGTTACCCAGCATTGTGTGCGCACCGTTCATGCCGAGCAGAATGCCATCACCCAGGCTGCGAGGCGAGGAATAGCCCTCGACGGAGCCACGCTCTATTGCCGCATGACGCCCTGCCGCACCTGTGCCATGCTCATCATCAACTGCGGAATCGAAAGGGTGGTGTGCGAAAAGAAATATCATGCCGGCAGCGAATCAGAGGCCATGTTTGCCGAAGCAGGGGTGAAACTTGAGTTTGCCAGTGAAGAGGTGCAGAAGTACGAGAAGCAGTAAACAACCGGTGCTGGTTTGCTCTGCGAACAGGAGTTTGTGACAGTATTCAGGGTCTGCTGAAAAACTCCATGATAACTAAATAAAGAGTTTCACGCCGCGCCCGCTGCGAGAAAAAGAAAAGAGTTCACGCCGCGCCCGCCGCGAGAAAAAATAGAATGAAAACCAATTATAAAACCTTCAGTGTTTTTTCAAACGCCTCCATAGCGGGAAGGGCTTTTTTGGTAAAATCCCACAGCGCCTGATTCTCCCAACTCGAACCGTTGGTAGCCTGAGGCCCGCGAAACGAAATCCACTCAGCGCCCCAGTAACAAAATCCTTTCCCGGTGGAAACGCTGTCAACAACAGACCTTATGTTGAGCAGAAAATCAAGTTGTCCCTGCTCCGTTGCCGGGTATTCGGCCAGTATCTGATCCTGGCTCCCGATGATGTTGTTGGTCCAGTCGTTCCAGCCGAAAGTGAATGGGTAGGCTGTTTCGGCAATGAGAATGTCTTTGTTAAAAGTTTCCGATAATTCCTGCAGGGAAGCTTGCAAAGTATTCAAGTCTTTGCCGTGCCAGAGCGGATAATAGGATAATCCGATCTGATCAAAATCAAGTAGTTTTAATTGTTCGAAAAATGCAGGGGCATCCTCATGGCCGGCATAATGCAACATGATCCGTACAGCAGTATCCGATTCCCTGACAGCTGCAATTCCGCTTTCGAGCAAAGCCCTGAAGCCCGTCATGTTGCCGGTGCTGCCATCAGGCCAGAGAAGACCGTTATTGATTTCGTTCCCGATCTGGATGATGTCGGGTTGAATGTTTTCAACAGCCAATTGGGTAAAGGCATAAACACTGTCTTTCATTGCGTCGAAGCTGATGCTTTGCCACAGGGCGGGTTTTTGCTGGTTTCCGGGATCTGCCCATGTGTCGGAATAGTGCACAGTAAGCCAGACCTTCATGCCCATTTGTCTGATCTCATCCGATAGTGCAGCCACTTCTTCCAGCCCTGAATGTCCATCGTTGGGATTGTTCCACAGCCGCAGCCGGATACAATTCACCCCAGCTTTTTTGAGGCTGTGCAGCATATCTTCCGGTTGGCCTTCGCGGTTATAGGTGCTGATGCCCGAGGCGCGTATCTGTGGCAGGAACGAAACATCCACAGCCCGTACGAAGCTGTCTTCAATCGCCGGAGGTTCAGCCTGTTTTTCCTTACCGCATCCTGACACAATACTGATCAGCAGGACGCATAGGGTTAATAATCTGGGTGTCTTCATTCAGGCAGACTGCTGTTTTGGCTGGTATGGTACTCGTCGGGGTAGATGGCGACAAAGGGTTCGCTGCCTGCTTTTACAAGACCTCGGAACATACCGGGAGTGTTAAAAGGCATGGCGATGTTTCCGTTTTTGTCCACGGCTATGATACCACCACCCGCATCCAGTGCAGCAAGTTTTTGCATCACTACTTCATCGGAAGCCTGTTTCAGGCTTTTGTTTCCATAGAGCATACGTGCGGCGATGTCGCTGGCAACAGCGTTACGGATGAAGTATTCGCCATGTCCGGTTGCTGAGACGGCACAGCTGTTGTTGTCGGCCCAGGTTCCGGCGCCGATAACAGGCGAGTCGCCCAGCCGGCCCACCCGCTTGAAGTGCATGCCTCCGGTAGAAGTTCCGGCAGCGAGGGTTCCCTGCCTGTCGAGTGCCACAGCGCCGACAGTTCCTTTCGGCTGAAGCGGGAACTCACGTTCGAGGTGGCTGTTGCGGGTTTTTTCATAGCTTTTTACGCGTTCGTCGGTGAAAAAATAGGCGGCATCAACGGTATCAACACCCATGTTCATGGCAAAGGTTTCGGCACCGGCGCCCACCAGAAAAACATGTCGCCCGTCGTCCATGATGGCCTTTGCAGCAAGGATCGGGTTACGGATTATATGTACAGCACCTACTGCACCTGCTTTGCCCCGGCTGCCTTCCATCAGGGAGGCATCGTGGGCAATATCGCCTGCTTCGTTGAGTACGGCTCCCCGGCCAGCATTGAACAATGGGTTGTCCTCAAGCACCACTATTGCTGCTACCACGGCATCCACGCTGCTTCCGCCTGCGCGCAGGACGGATTCGCCTGCTACGAGTGCCTCAATAAGTCCTTTCCGATACGCCTCTTCTGCCTCAGGGCTCATCAGCGAACGCTCCATAGCACCGGCGCCTCCGTGAATGACAAGTACATATTCAGGCCGTTCGGCTTCTTTAACTTTTTGTCCGGAACATCCCCAAAACAGCACCGCTGTGCAGATACCTGAAACCACAAACAGGAAGGCGATTCTAAATAGCTTCATCTTATTCAGTTTAAGTTTCAGACAAATGTACGTTTTTGCAGCCTTGTATTGCTCTTTTAATGGACTTTAAACCGCTTATAAATACGGCTTCGTCGGACCTTGCCGGATTATTTATCAGACATTTCTCAGGCAATGAACAAAATGACCCCGGGGGAACAAGTCTTTGAATTGAAGGAATTTCATTAAATTGCTTCATTACGTTGAAGGAATTTTAATGAATTGCTTCATTAGGGCAAAATATCAGCCTTTTCCCATCAGAAAACTGATCAGCTCGCCAATGTCATAAATACCGATAAGCTGTCCCGAAGTAAGGACAATAACCACCACAATCACCCATTTCACGAAGGTGATTCCTTTTTGAACAGCCATGTGTGATGCGATATAGGCACCGATGATGTTGCCAATGGCATGGATGAGTCCGAATTTCCAGTTAACTGCACCATTACCAACAAAAACTGCCAGGGCGAAAATGGTGTAGAGCAATACGATCCAGACTTTGAGGGCATTGGCACGGATCAGGTCGAAACCGGCGCCTGCAACCAGGGCTGCAAGCAGGAAATAGCCCACACCAACCTGAAACATACCGCCGTAAATACCAATGAAGAAAAAGACAACAAACTGAACCCAGCTTACTTTTTTGGCCATCAGTTCAGGTCTGCCTTTCAGGAATTTTTCGGTTTTGAAAAACATGAAAAAGATCATCAGCAGCATCACCACAGCAATGGCTTTGCCAAAGGATTCGCGGTCAATGTCCACCGCAAGCCATGCACCCAGAATAGATCCAATGATGGCCGGAAGCGCCAGCCAGCTGCCTTTTTTAAGGTCGAGTACTTTTTTCTGATAAAATGCCTGGCTCGAAGTCATGTTTTGCAGGATGACGGCAATGCGGTTGGTTCCGTTGGCTATGTCAATAGGCAAGCCCATGATCAGAAACACCGACAGGGAAATGATGGTGCCACCGCCTGCAAGGGTGTTGATAAATCCAACCATCACACCTGTAACAATAAGGGCGGTGATTTCGATCCAGTTCAGCATAAGGCCTGTTTTGTGTTCAAAGGTAGTTTTTACAAAGGTTCGGAGATTCCGGCACTGCTTTTTTTGCCAAACAAACGGACGATAAGTACCAGCAGCAGCACCGACAAAGGCAGCAACAGCCACATAGACAACCCGAAGGCAGCAGGGATGGTTCCTGCCAAAAGTGCAACACTTCCTACTGTCAGGGCATAGGGCATTTGCGTGCGCACATGCTCAATATGGTTGCACTGGCTTGCCAGTGAACTGAGTATGGTGGTGTCGGAGATTGGTGAACAATGATCGCCCAGAACTGAACCGGCGAGGACTGCCGAAACCACATTGTAGAAAATCAGCAGGGCATGTTCATGTTCCATCCCTTGTTGGTGGGTGAGCATCCAGGCCGAAGGAAGGATGAGGGGGTATAGAATTGCCATGGTTCCCCAGGATGAGCCGGTGGAAAAGGCCACCAGAGCGCCCAGAATAAAAGTCAGTGCAGGCACCAGGTATGGGGAAAAAGACAGCCGGAGTAAAAGCTGTGAGATAAAATCAGCAGTGTGCAGATGCTTGGTAATCAAGGCAACAGACCATGCAAGCGTGAGTATCAGCACGGCAGGCAGCATACTTTTGAATCCGTCAACGACACTTTCGATGGTTAGCTTCAGACTCAGCAGCCGCTGCGACAGGGTCATAACCACAGCCACCACTAAAGCCGAAAGTGACGACCACAACAATGCAGCATAGGAATCGGCTGCGCCAATGGTTTTGGAAACCTTGCTCAAATAACTCAGGCTGCTGTCGTCCCAAACCGCCTTATTCCAGCCTGTAAACACAAGTCCTGCTATTGTCCCGATGATGATGACCAATACCGGAATCAGGGCATTGAACGGCCTTGCTTTCTTTCCCTGAATCATCGCCAGTATGTCGCCCTGACTTTTGTCTTCAGGTCCGGAGGTGTGTTTCAGGTCTGTCATTCCTGACCGTGCCCTTACTTCGGCAGGATACATCGGGCCAAAATCGCGTCCCGAAAATATCAGTATAAGAATGAATATCAGTGCCAGAAAAGGATAGAAACTGTAGCCCAGTGAATGCAAAAACACTGTATAGGCCGATTCGTTGATGCCAATGGTTTCAATGCCGTCCTGAATATAGCTCAGTTCGGCTCCGATCCAGGTAGTCACAAAGGCTACGGAGGCTACGGGCGCAGCGGTGGAATCAACGATATAAGCCAGTTTTTCGCGCGAGATGCGCAAGCGGTCAGCAACCGGCCGCATCGTGTTTCCAACAACCAGGGTGTTGGCGTAATCATCAAAGAAAATGGCAATGCCCATTGCCCAGGTAGCCAGCTGGCCTGAGCGCGCCGTGGTGGCAAAACGCGATATCCTGTTCACTACACCCTGCATGCCCCCGTTGCGCGTGATCAGGTGAACCATGCCTCCAATAGTCGTCGAAAAAATGATGATGGACATATGGCCTGAGTCTGTTAAGGAGTCCAGCACATAGGTGTCAACCAGAGCAAGAATACCTTTGAACAGGGCAACGAAAAAATTGTGGCCCTGATAGAAATAGATGATTGTGGTGCCACTGAGTATGCCCAGAAACAGGGAAACAAACACTTCGCGGAGCAGCAGAGCCATCAGAATGGCAATTAGTGGAGGGAAAACCGACAACCAAAGCGGAATGGGACGGACAGGCAGATGCAGCTGTTCTGAACCTGTGGTCAGCGAAAGGGTTTCTGTTGCCGGAAAATTATAGTTAAAAAAGGCCTCATTGCCCCTGAACTGAAGCATAAGCGGGGAACCGTTCAGACTGAGTTGCCTGCTGTGGTTTGCGATACTGTCGCGGAGGGCATCATTGGCGAAAATCACCCCAACCTCCTGGTTCACATGGCTTACAATGATATCAGGAAGTTTCAGCGTAAATCCGCCTTCATTGCTTTTTTGCGCCTGGACAGAAGCATGAAATGCCAGAAAAAGAAACAGCAGAAAACCAGTATAAAACGGACGAAACTTCACCAGGCCACTATAAGTGCGTTGGCGCGTCCGGCCGGTTCTTTTGTCTTCTATCATGTTCGCCGACATTTGAAGGGCAAAGATGCACAAAAGAATACAAAGACTGATGCAAATGTTTGTCAGCCGAGGTTCTGCCGGATGGTTTTTTCGATTCCGGTGGTATCGAAACCGCAGAGGGCATGAAGTTCGTGTGGCTTTCCGTGCGGAATAAAGGAATCCGGTATGCCGAGGTTGATAATTTTTCCCTTATAGCCAAAGCGAATGGCTTCCATTGCCAGTTCGCTGCCCAATCCCGAGCCTGTTACTCCGTCCTCAACTGTGATGATGGTGTGGTGATTGTCGAAAAGCCTGTGAACCAATGTTGTATCTAAAGGCTTCAGGAAACGCAGGTCGGCATGGGTGCAGTTGATTCCTTGTGTCTGTAGTCTGTCGAGGGCTTCGGCAACGAAATTGCCGGGATGTCCCAGACTGGCAATTGCAACGCCATTTCCCTCGCGAAGCAGTCTTCCTTTGCCCGTTTCAACAGATTCAAAAGGTTGACGCCATTGTGGTGTGGTGGCTGTACCGCGGGGATACCTGATGGCCATGGGCAGTTTATTGGTTTGTAGCTGAGCCGTAAACATCAGGTTCCTGAGCTCCACTTCGTTCATAGGCGCTGCGATGTTGATGCCGGGTATGGCTTTCAGATAAGCCAGATCGAAGGCTCCATGATGGGTTGCGCCGTCTTCGCCTACCAGACCGGCCCTGTCTATACAAAATACCACTGGTAATTGTTGCAGTGCTACATCATGAATCAGCTGGTCGTAGGCCCTTTGTAAAAATGTTGAATAAATAGTACAGTAGGGGATAAGACCTTCGGCGGCAAGTCCTGCGGCAAAGGTAACCGCATGTTGTTCGGCTATACCCACATCAAAGCAGCGGTTGGGATACTGTGCCATGAACGGGCCCAGATTGCTTCCTGATACCATTGCCGGGCTGATGGCCACAATGTTTGGGTTTATTGCTCCAAGTTCGAGCAGTGTTTGCCCGAACACTTCCTGATAAAGGGGTATTTCACTTAGTTTGCCGGCCTGAGCGATGGCACCTGTCTGGCGGTCGAAAGTTCCCGGAGCATGATACCTAACCTGGTCGCGCTCGGCTTTCTCAAAACCCTTGCCTTTGGTCGTGAGCACATGAAGCAGACGTACCCCCTGCTGCTTGCTAACGGCCTCGATGGCCGGCAGCAGTTCATAAAGGTTGTTGCCGTCAACAGGTCCGTTACAACTGATGTTGAAGGCTTCGAACAGTGGGTTTGAGAAGGCTGCGGAATTCGTTTTTTCGGCCTGCCGGAGCAGGTAATCCTTCAGGGCGCCCGAGCTGTGGTCTATGGCTATGCCATTATCGTTGAGTATAATGAGCAGATTAACATTACTGTCTCCTGCCTGGTTGAGTGCTTCAAAGAACATGCCTCCGGTGATGGCTCCATCGCCAACAACGGCTATATGCTGTCGGTCTGTTTTTCGGATCCGGGCAGCTTGGGCCATACCTAATGCTGCAGATAAGGCGGTTGAAGCATGACCTGTGCCAAAAGCATCATATTCACTTTCAGCCATTACAGGAAAACCACTCACCCCACCAAGTTTCCTCAGGCTTTCAAACTGTGTGCGACGGCCCGTCAGAATCTTATGTCCATAGGCCTGGTGGCCAACATCCCAGATAAGCTTGTCATCAGGTGTGTTAAAGCAGTAATGCAGTGCAACAGTCAGTTCCACAACGCCCAGCGAAGCGCCCAGATGGCCCGGATTGGCCGACACCACATCAAGGATGAAAGTGCGCAACTCATCTGCAAGCTGAGGCAGTTGTTCTTTCCCCAGCTTACGGAGATCTGCCGGAGAATTAATCTGTGCCAATAACTTGCCCGGAATGGAGGTCATGTAATGATTTTGTGCAAAAGTACCAAACTTATCCGATGCGCCATTTAACGGACAAAACAGCTTTTTTAATGGTGAAGTTGTATTCGGTTCAACAATCTTGAAACAAAATGATTCCATTTTTCAGAAAAAATGTATAAAATTGTGGCCAAATCAACCAAAAACCATGGAACATTATATCGTAAGGGCGATATTTCAGGATTTCTTTGCCCATCTGAAAAATCATATGAAGCCTGCCGACAGGGTCAAGCTTTGCCTGGTGTTTCAGAACCATGACCAGCCTCAGGACATACATATTTCTACAGCAGATGAAGAAATCATTGCAATCATCCGCATGAAATATGAGATGAAACCTGGCCCTCACCCCCGGCAGATAATGGATATTGAACCGGACCTGTACACCGTGCTGGGCAACAAGGCATATGTTGATTCACAAACCTGATTACCATGCCTGACAACATCATATCCCTGCTGCCACTTCCTTATGCTGAGCCACTGCAGACCATTCATGGAAGATTCGAATCTATTGCCGCATCAGCACCCAACCAGACTGCTGTTTCTGACAATAACAAATCGTTTACATTCAAAGAATTAGACAAGAAGTCCAATGATCTTGCCCAAATACTGATGCAAAAGTTTTCCGGTAGGGAGAATGTTGCCGTTTATCATGAAAACAGCGTTTGGCAGGTTGTGAGCATTCTTGGAATCCTGAAAGCCGGCAAAACTTATGTTCCCCTGGATGCTTCATTTCCGGACGAACGCAATCAGGCAATCATGAATGATGCAGGCGTTCATCGCATCCTGACAGAAACACGCCTGGCCGAAGCACACCCTGAATTCCTGAATAGAGCAAACTATATCTGTTCGGATGAACTGTCAGATGCACCTGATGCAGACCCGTTAAGGTCAACAATTAGTCCTGATGAGGCTGCTATTCTGCTGTACACTTCAGGCTCGACCGGCAAACCCAAAGGGGTGGTTCAAACCCATGAAAACATGGTGCATTTTATAAAGAGGCTGACCAGTTTCAGCGGAATTCAGCCCGGTTACCGCTTCGCCCATTACCTTTCGCCTGGATTTTCAGCACATGCGTTGCCTTTGCTGGCTTCGCTGCTGAATGGCGGTCAGTTAGAGCTCTTCAATGTCAGAAGTGCCGGTTACGCTGCCTTTTCGCAATGGTTTGCCGAGAAGCAAATTAATGCAGCCCTGGTCATTCCTTCTTTTTTGCGACACTGGATGGATGCTGTTGAAGCAGGGCAAAAATTTCCTGACCTGAGATTGTTGCTGCTGGGTGGGGAAACCCTGTACCGGGGAGATGTGGAGAAGGCCAGAAAAGTTTTTGGAAGGCATACCACCATGTTCAATATCCTTGCCAGTACCGAAGCATACCTGTCCAGAGGGTTTGAAATAGGGCATGATACACCACTGCTGACCAACATTGTCCCTGTAGGGTATCCGGTTGAAGGAGTAGATCTGCTGATTCGCAATGCCGAAGGCGGTTTATGCAATGCTGGTGAAACAGGCGAAATCTACCTCAGCAGCAGATATATCAGCACCGGATACTGGAATAATCCTGAGCAGACACAGGCTGATGTTTCCAGAGATACTGCCGACCATCGGACAAGGATACTGAGGACCTATGACATAGGAATGATTAGGGCTGATGGTTGTGTGATTCATCTGGGAAGAAAAGACACTATGGTCAAGCTGAGGGGTTATCGTATTGATCTGGCTGAGGTTGAAAGCGTACTGCTGGGCGAACCAGAGGTTAAAGAGGCTGTTTGCGGAATTAAGACCAATCGTTTCGGAACAGAGCATATAGTTGCCTGGATCGTTGGCTCAGCAGCTCAAATACCCGACTTAAACTTTCTTAAAGCCAAGGCGGCAAAGGTGCTCCCTGACTATATGGTTCCCACGTATTTTGTACAACTGACAGAGATGCCCCGAAACAGCAGCGGTAAAACCGACCGCGCCTCAATGCCCGAACCTGATTGGGCCCGACTGGATGGTCATTTGACCAATGAACCTCCCGCTGATGACACTGAACGTCAATTAGTCAGGTTATTTGAAAAGAGCTTAAACCTCAGTCCAATTGGGGTAACTGATAATTTTCTGGAACTCGGTGCCGATTCATTGCGCCTTTTTGTAGCCATTAACAACATCGAGAAGCATTTTAGGATCAGAATAACAGCGGATCAGATGATGGAGCTTCCAACCATCAGACAGCTTGCCCGTTTGATCGAATCAACATCAGCCACATGAAACATCAAATCAGAAGATTTTTAACCGACAGGGTAATGAAAGTGTATAATTCACCTGCCGGGGTTGCCGGGATACCTTATCAAACAGGTTCCTCTCTGTTGCAGTGGTTTGCATCAACAGAGTATGCGCGAAATGACTATCTGTTGCACCGGGCAGCCCCATTCAGGGAATTTTTGATACAATTAGGCTATCCCGGTGACCATGATGCCTTGCTGACAGCATTTCTGAAAACACATTTCCATCACGGATGGAGAACAGCAGCACTGTCGCACCTCAGCAATAAGGCATTAGATAAAATGATCCGTTTCGAAGGAATAGAAATATTCGACAGTTACTACAAGGGAGGCAAAGGAATTGTGCTGGTAAACAGTCATTTCGGCTGGCCCTCGGTAGCATTGTGGCTGTTTATGCGCAAAGGCTACACAAATTATTACTCTATCCTTGGTGAGCGTGGTGTAGACAGCCTGAAGGTTGCAGGTATCAGGAAAGATTGTCTGCCACAGTTTCTTTCGGTAAGCCGGGAGTCGGGTACTGAGGCTTTCCGGCTGCTTTTTCAGGCACGTGAGAAGCTTGAAGAAGGAGGGGTAGTGCATATTCTGGGTGACGGACAACACGGAAGGTCACATGTTTCGCTGCCATTTGCAGGGAAAATGCGGGGTTTCAGGGCCAGTTTTGCCGAACTGGGACTCATCACCGAAGCAGCACTGATCCCTGTATTTGTAATGCCTGACCAGAGAGGTAAGGCGGTTGTGAAGTTTCACGAACCACTGGATAAGGGCCCGGACGAAATGGAACATCAGCAGCGCATTGCCCATATCATCGAACAATACGCCCGCATTCTGGAAAACAAGTGGTTAAGCGCGCCGCATCTCGTAAACGGTGGGTTTGTAGATGTGCACATCAGGCAGGTAAAAGCTGATCTTGCGAATGAAGTCTGAGTAGCACTGTAAACATTGCAATTGTTTTTTTAAGTTTGTCGAATAATCGGATTTTTCATTGATGAGCAGGATTAATATAATCAGGGTTGTGGGTACAATCTTTCTGTTGTTCAATGCTACAGGAGCCCTGTATGGTGGTTGGTCGCTGATGACATTGCCTGATGGAAGCGGCCTGCAGATGTCTGTCGGTCTTTTGCAAAAATCGCCTTTTCATAATTTTTTTATCCCGGGACTGATCCTTTTTGTCTTCAATGGTCTGTTGAGTATAGTTGTGTTGCTGATGCTGTGGTTTAAACCAGAACAATCTTTCAGGTTCATGTATGCTCAGGGATTTATACTGACAGCCTGGATAATTGTTCAGGTTTTACTCATCCAGACGTTTTTCTATCTGCAACTGGTGTTTTTTGGGGTTGGCATAGCCATGCTAATCTTTGGTTTTATGCTTCATAAGGCCCGGAACGCGAATTGAACTTTTTTGGAGCCATGATGAGTACCCATGTTAAGGTTTGTTGAAGTCACGAGCACTTGTGAATACTAATGGATCACAAAAGCTTCCCTATCAATCAAATGGATTAAAAAAAAATCCCGATCAGTCAGCTGAATCGGGATTTTTTACTTGTTTTGACTTGTTGGTAAACTGATGCAGATGTGGGGATGAATTAGGGTTCAATATGATCAGTTTACATTGAAGAGAAGCTGCAATGTCTGGATGAATTTCGGATTAGAATAGGTAACCAACCGAAAGGCCGACACCTGTGTTTTTGAATGCCGTTTTACTGTCAGGGGCAAGTGTATTGTCCGCATTGATTTTGGCCAGACCAAGTTGTGTATTCAGCTGAATCGAAATTCCACCCGAAAACTCATAGCCGAAAAACAGATTTGCGCCATAATCCAATGACTTAAAGTATTTCATGTCGTTTGGATTTGCGCTTTCGTATTCGTTGCCAAACACAATTTTTTCATCGGTCGAAACATTGTTGATTTCGTATTTCACTTTTCCGCCAACACCAAAGGCCAGATATGGCCCAAAACCCAGGATAAAACGACCACTTCCGAGCATTGGTTTGTAAAGCAAACTAAAGGGTAATTCGATATACGACAGATTGTATTCGGCCGACATATCCATGCCTAAGAATGTGTCTTTTGACTTAGCGCCTTTTGTTGTAAACAACACTCCCGGCTGGAAGTAGAAATCAGGTGCTATAGGAAAATCCGCAGTTACTCCAAGGTTGAAACGGGGCACCATGCTTAGCTTAAGAGGGTCGTTGTTCATGTCTTTGCCGTTGAAGGTCTGAAAATCAACACCTCCGCGAAGTCCAAATGAAAGTCCACTTAATTGTGCTTTGGCCGAAAAGCCCAACACAAGTAGAAATGCAGTGAGAAATAGAATATTTTTTTTCATTTTCGTAATTTATTATTTGTAATTGTACTGTATTGATTATTTGAATGATTGCAGCGGTCTGACCTGTATTAAGATGTCGGTTCGGATAGCTTATTTGCTTTTTCTTTCTTGTTCTTCAGCCTCACGTTTCATTTTTTCGTTGGCCGTAATAGCGAACTCAACACGTCGGTTTTTTGACCGGCCTTCACTGTCGTCATTGGAGTATTTTGGTTTCGATTCACCAAAACCAATTGAAGCCAGCCTCATATTTGAAATGCCATTACCCATAAGATATTTTGCTACTGCATCTGATCTTTGTTCCGACAGGTTTTGGTTATAGCTTGCAGACCCCCTGCTATCAGTATGACCAAAGATTTCGATATTGGTATCAGGGTAGTTTTTAAGAATTGTAACCAGCTTGCCCAGGCTTTCACGGGCATTAGCTGTAAGCGCATAGCTGTCATAGCCAAAAAGCACATCATTGGTAAATTCAACAACAATGCCTTCGCCAACACGTTCAACTTTAACCCCAGGAACCTCATTTTTAATTTCTTCTGCCTGTTTGTCCATTTGATGCCCAATTATGGCTCCCGTGACGCCGCCAACAGCAGCACCTACTACGGCACCAATTGCTGTGTTTCCGGCTGCGCGGCCTATTACTGCACCTGCAGCTCCGCCTGCTACGGTTCCAATTCCGGCCCCCTTTTGGGTCCGTGTGAGTGTTGAACAACCTGCGATAAAGAGCGGTGCCGTGAACAGGACTAAAAGAAGGATGTTGATTTTTTTCATGATGATTGATTTATTAAACTGATTGATATTTTTGTTTAAAGATATTTAGGTAGAAAAACATGGGTTTGTATGTTGTAGTCATACAGATAATTGATTGTTTAGATCTGATAATTTTTGTGTCATGGGTTTGTTTAGAAACATTGACGTTCTTTTGAGTTTGATGCTGTTATTGATGGCGGGCAATGTTACATGCGCCATCGGCGCAGGGCATCTCAAGTGAAGTTTTTCATTGGGCCATAAGGAAACAATGATTCGAATTGATTCGGGATTTTTCATCTTATTCCGCATTATATCTAATAAACATTTCTGCCTCTGATAAGCCTTAGCAAGATTGCTACAATGGCTATAACAAGCAGGATATGAATTACATTGCCAAAATTGTAGGCATAGTATCCTGTTGCCCATAAGATAATAAGAATAATTGCGATAATGTAAAGTAAGTTACTCATGGTGTTTCATATTGATGATTGAACAATGTATTTACTATGATGCAAAGGTGATTGTGTTTCAACGACAAAGCGTTACATATTTCAGGAAACAAATTACATGAATCACATATTTTGGCCGAATGACTTGAAGAGCCTGAATAACACCAATTGAACCATAACTCAATACCAGAATAGTTAGTCCAGGATAGCTGTGCCAACACATTTTAAACTCACTTTTTCGCAAAAAGAAAGACCCTTGATTCCCATTTCGGATTACATGCCAGCCCACAAATCATCATGGTTTTAGTAGTTTGCTTTTATAAAGGGCTTTGATCCGACAGAAAACTACTTGTGTTATTTTCCACGTTATTTCCATTCAAAATCAGGGATAAGCCTGAGGGGCATTGTTGTGCTGCATCAATTGTATTTCCAACTCATCCAATTGTCCTATTGTTGGCCGGGTTCTCCGCCGGAAGTGCTCATACTGGACAGGTCAGAGTAATTTCTGAATCTGTTGTATCGGGAATCGTTGCTGTCGCGGATGCATAGCTGTCGCGGATGTTCGGCTTTATAATTATGGTATAGAACAACATAGAACGCATGATACAAATATGGTTCGGGCTGGTTAATGACAGCCTTATATGTTGAGAACAAATCTGTGTTCTGGTAAGGAAAAGGCAACCTTTTTGAATGTTCCCATGTCAGACTTTTATTTTTGTAAACAAATTGTGAACCGGAAACATCATAGTAAACGCCGATTTCGGGCATATAGTAGTATTCGGCATAATCATATGATGCCGGCCCCCACAATGGCTGGCAATGAATATTGTTTCTGACATCTTCCTGTGCAGAGCTACTTGAGGAAGCTGCCAGGAGCGTTGCTGCGAAGAGAATTATTGCCAGGTAATATTTCATGTCTTCTATTAAAAAACAATGCGTTAGCTGAGGTAAAGGTCAAGCATTTCATATTGAGACATATTACATGATATTTGAAAAAACTTACATATTTCACATGTAATTATTTCTGATCAACGATCAGCTATGATTCGTCTTTTGTGGTGCGGATAAGACCAATACCGGAAATAAAAAAAATGATGCCAAGAACACCAAAAATTATCAGTGATTTTACAGAGCTTTCGTCACCTGATGTGGTAACAAAGACTACAGCTGCATAAATTAGTGCGCCGGAACCAAGGATGGTAAGTACGGCTCCGAAAATACGCTTTACGTTCATAATAGTTGAATTTAGTAAGATTTTCTAAAATTTGATCACAACTGTAAATGATCAGGGGGCTGTCGCGACTCAAAACGACTTTTGAGGATCTTACCATTGGTAGGATAAATCACAAAATATAGATATAGAGTTTCTTAATACCAACAATCAAATAACACATCTATAAAAGAACATATCAAATCGAGACAACTCCTGAACACACTTTAGTTGCTGTTGTTTTTTCCAAGATCCTTAAAAGCTTCTACAATTCCATCCAGATCACGGTTGAATTCGCGTTTGAAAACTTCCCAATCTGATTGTTCCTTTTCGTAGTTGTACAACCTGTTCCTCAGGTCAGCATTTTTTTGTTTGAGCTCTTCAATTCTTTTCCGGCGCATATCGTCAAACAATTTGTCACCAGGTTTATTGACGATGGCACTCAATTCGGCAATTCTTTTGTCATTCGCGTCGATTTTTGCTTCAGCTTCGATCCTGAATGCCGGATATTCCTTACTGAGTTCTTTCTGAGCTTCTTTGAGATCTTCTTTGGCCTCAATCACTTTTTCTTCTGCGTTTTCAACTCTAGTAGTGTTTGATTCACAGGAGGTAACAAGAGATCCGGCCACGATTGCCGCAATTGCAGCAAAGTACATTGATTTTTTCATTTGATGGGGATTTAAATTGTTGAATATAAAATGGAATAATGACAGAATTGAAGGTTTCTTTTCAATTCTGTCATTATCGTTTGGATTTAAAGCGATTCAATGATTTTATGAAGCTCTTCTTTCGATTTGCCCAGTTTCCGCTGAAGATTTCCAAACATTTCTTCTTTCTTGCCTTCGGCATACATAAGGTCATTGTCAGTCAGGATGGCAAATTTCTGTTTGAGTTTTCCTTTTTGAACATCCCAGTTTCCTTTTAATTCTGTAGTATTCATACTTTTAACTTTTTATTTTTTTCCCGTGCCTGACGGGCCAGTTATGAAGATAATTTCATATCACAAAGGTGGGAGATAGAACAGCAGAATGTATTACACATTACTATGAACATTTTGTATGTTTCACAGATTATATAGCTTATTCTCTGAGTGTTTGAACCGGAAATTGACAGATGTGTGGTCAGCACGATTATTTGTAATCAATAATACCCGGTTTGGAGATCTCAAAACCACGGAATCCATAATCGCTTGTTTCAAAAGCATTTGTATTAAAGATGTTGTTGCCTTTGCCGGGGATGAAGGGATAATATGTCATTGAAATCTGAAAAGTGCCGAAAATCAGGTAATCGTTCTTTATCAGAACACCCAGACCAAAAGCAGAGTACAGGCGGCTTCGGCTGAAACCGGAAGCCTCATTGCCAAGAAGCCCGAAAGTGGAGAAAAAATAAGGTCCGAAACGAAATCCGACAAGGTTCCAGGGAGCATAGCTTTGGGTTTGAATGGTCAGAGCCATCATTGATGTCGCTGAGTACACAAGATTTTCAAATCCTTCGAGATTATCGTCGAAAGTAAGGTTGTCCGTCGCTAGACGTTTTATTCCGATGATTATTGTTGGTTTGACAAACTGCCTGATCCGCCAGTTTCCCAGGGTAAGAAGTTTGGTAAAGTAATTGATTCTTCCAGTAAATACGCCTTGATGAAGTCCGTTTGATCCTATAAATGAACCATACTGCAAATGAGCACTAAGGTATCCAAAAGGATAATAACCTCCAATAGCGGCTTTGGTGTCGAAATAATAACGGTCAGGTTGTTGTGCATCCCAGCCAAAAGTAATGCTATACGCTTGACCTACTGGAACATCCTCTACTTTTCCAAAATTGAAAATGTGGTGGTCACGGATATATTTCCTCGACGTGAAGCCCAATCCGCTGTAGAAGATCGTTTGTTTGTTAAACACATTGGCTGCTATGGCTTCCGGCTGGCGTTCGGGGAACCTGAGCCGATGTATCCGGCCCGAAAGCACCAGATTTCTGATTGGAGCGTTGGCCGAATATTGTTTGAAAACCTGCCAGGAGTGTGCTAGCCAGTAATCCTGATTGTGAACTGTTGAATGCAAATGGCGGATGGTGTCTTGTCTGATATAAGATTCTGCTGTTTTTTTCTGACCTACAAAAATGCCACCTGCCCACCTCGTCAAAGGAGAGTAAAAAACCCGGGCAAATTCAATGCTTTTAACCGAATCTTCAGTTCCAGAAATGATGTATTGTACTTTTGTGCTGATGTACGAATTGCCGATGTTTGGCACAAAATAGTTGATACGCAAGGTGTTGATCCCATCCGGAAACTCCCATTTCATGTCGGTTTGAAACCTATGGCCAAATCCGGCAAAATTATTGTCAATTACGCCTGCATCAATGAAACCTGGTGAAACGTTCAATGAAGGAATGATACTCCAGGCATCGTATGTGCGAATGTAAATATCCACTGAATCAACGTCATGCCTTGAAGATAATGTATAGAACAACACATCGCTAAGGTAATTCTGTGAACGCACCAAACGTTCGGATTCCTTCACCAGCAGGGAATCAAATGTATCGTTTTCCTCAAAAAGCAAAAGGTTTCTGATGGTGAAAGCCTGGGTTTTTATGTGCAGGCTGTTTGCCGTTTTCGAGAAGAAGTTTTTTGGTTGCAGTGTCGAATCCTGCATATTGTAACCAAATGGATCGTAAGTGAGTATATATATTTTTCTAACTACTTTGCCTTCAAATTTTCGGTACGTTTTTGATCGCTTTGCTTTTCGTTTTTTTGCAAGTGTGTCAGAAGCAGGTTTGAGGGGTTTAAAAATCAATGTATGCAGATAACGGGTAAATTTTGATTTCTGTGAGAACTTTTCAAACGAACTATAATTCAGCGAATCCTGATTGACTTTGGTTTCCTGAGCTTGCAGCTTTACGAAACAACACAGCATCAATAACAGCATGAAGAGCAGTTTGCGGTTCATAGTCGGGTATCTTCATAATGGAGTTCTTCAGATTTCTTACATGCAGCAACTTCCGGAACCTTTTTGCTAACCCTTGGTATTCAGAGTTTGCCTGTGCAGGATTGTCGCATTATTGATTTCGATTTTCTTTTTCCTTTTTAAGGATCAAATCTTCAGCTGCTTTCATGTTGAGGGAATCCAGACGCATCTGGGCTTCTTCTTTTTCTTTTCTTTTGAAGAATCCTCTGAAAAGAAAATTGCTTTTGAGGGCTTCCAGGTTGTCATCCAGTCCTTTACTGCTGCTTTTCAGGTTGATGATTGTTTGATTGATGTTTTCAGCAATAGTTGTGTCCTGAATTAAACGTCCCATGGTTCCTTGTCCCTGATTCACATTGGTGACGATTTCAGCCAGTTGTTCGGAACTGGTTAGAACATTAGCGGCAGTTTTATTGAAGCTTTTCATGATAATATCCATATTTTCGACAACTCCGGCACTACTTTTCTTAAAGTTGATTATGGTTTCATCAATGTTTTTGGCAATGGAAGAGTCCTGAATAAGCCGGCCAATAGTCCCGTTTCCCTGATTTACATTGATCATTACCTGAGCAAATTGTTCCGTAATGATTTCTGCATTCTTTGCAGTTACACTTAGACTTGTTATAATGGCATCAGTTTCAACAGGTTCTATTGAAGTTAGCGATTGTCCGTCAGTTACAGAAAGTGATTGTGTGCCGCTTTGTGTGATCACCAGAACACGGTCGCCGATGATGCCTTCTGAACCAATCATTGCCTGACAATCAATTTTGATAAACTGCTGTACGGACCTTTGTATGATCATATCAACCTGAACAGTAGTGTCATTGATAATTTTGATCCCTTCAACGGTTCCTATATTGATGCCGGAAAACCGGATGTTGTTACCCACCTTCAAGCCGCTAACATTGTGGAAGGTAGTTGTTATTTTAAAAACCGGGTTAAACAGGTTCTTTTGTCTGCCGATCAGAAAGATGGCTAAGGCGAAGAGAATAAATCCCCCGGCCACAAATAGCCCTAATCGCGCTTTGAATTTTGTTGATTTCATGTCAGTATGTTTTTGGATGTCCGTTCATTATAATGATTTAAATACGATGCAAACCTGTAACCAGCTTCTTTGAACATTCCGGCTGTTTGTCTGCGGGCTTATGCTGTCTGATTATATTCATTTGAAAAAAGATTGAATGAGTGTATCCTTTGATTGATTGAATTCCTCTATCGTCCCTTCGGCGTACACTTCGCCGTCCTTGAGCATCACTATGCGGTCTGCTGTTGCACGTGCACACTCAATATCATGGGTAATGATTATGGAGGATGTTTTGTATTTTTTTTGCACATCATTGATCAGGGCACTAATTTCGTCGGAAGTAACAGGGTCGAGACCTGTTGTGGGCTCGTCATACAGCATAATCAATGGATCAACAACTATGGTTCGTGCAAGACTGATGCGTTTTCGCATACCCCCTGAAAGTTCCGAAGGCATTTTGTTGAGGGCATCAGCAAGGCCAACATTTTCCAGTGCTTCTGTCACTTTTTCATTTATTTCGTCTTTGCTGAGGTCTTTCCGTATCCGTTTCAATGGAAACTCCAGGTTTTGTTTTACAGTCATGGAATCATACAAGGCTCCGCTTTGAAAAAGAAACCCGATTTTTTTTCTGATTTCGCTTAACGCTTCCCTGTTCATGGTACTAACCTCATTTCCAAGCACCTCAATTGAACCACTATCGGGATTCAGCAGGCGGACAATGCATTTGATCAGGACAGATTTTCCTGAACCTGATTTGCCAAGAACTACCAGGTTTTCACCTTTATATAACTTCAGGTTGATTTTTTTCAACACCTTCAGGTCATCAAATCCTTTTTCCAGGTTTTTAATGTCAACCATCACTTCAACCTGTTTTTTGGTTGTCGTATTCTGGTCATTTGTATCGGTTTGTACATTTTTCATAGCAGCATATCTGTTATTTGAACAGCAATCAAATCAACAATAATCACAAGAAGTGATGCCATTACCACTGCAGAGTTAGCTGCAATTCCAACACTTTCGGTTCCCCGTCCGGCATTGTAGCCTTTGTAACAACCAACGAAACCAATCACAGCGCCAAAGAAAAATGTTTTGATCAGTGCGGGGAAGAAATCCATAAAATCAATGGAAGCAAAGGCTTGGGAAATAAACAAAACCATATTTACATCACCTTTGATGTTCACGCCAACCCAGCTTCCGAATATGCCGAATGCGTCGGCAAACAACACAAGAATCGGGAGCATTAATGTTGCTGCCAACACACGGGTTACAACAAGGTAACGCATCGGATTGGTAGCCGACACTTCCATCGCATCAATTTGCTCTGAAACTTTCATCGAACCCAATTCAGCGCCCATCCCTGAGCCGATTTTTCCTGCCAAGATAAGTGCTGTAATAACCGGACCGATCTCACGGATTATTGACAGGGCAACCATGCCCGGAAGCATGGTTTCTGCTCCGAATTCGGCTAATGCCGGACGCGATTGAATGGTCAGTACGACGCCCATGATTGCACCTGTTATGGCTACCAGAGGCAGCGATTTATTGCCGATTTCGTAACATTGACGCATAAACTCCCTGAACTCGAAATCACGTGAGAAGGCCTCTTTGGTTGTTTGAGTTACAAACAAGGCCATGTTGCCCAGATCAATAAAGAAATTGGTTAACAATCCTGTTTTCTCAATGGTTATTTCGCTAATTTTCAGCGTTTGACCTTTAACCAGAGTTGAAACCTTTTTAACCGGCACCAATGTCTTGGTAATTATTTTATTCGGCATATTATCCTGGATTATAGTTTGCAACTGGTATGTATTGTGCAATAGATTTTGGTTTCGTTACTTCTGATCTGGTTCTGTGATACATTTTGATAATTCATAGAAACATGTCTTGCATTAAAGCAGGACGATCGGATAGTTCATTTTTGTCCATCATTTATTGAGTTTTTCCAATCTTTCTTTAATCGTTTTTATTTTAAAAATTTCAATTACAGGCATGGTGTCGCCCAACACAAAACCCACGGGTTTCAATACTTCGATATGATCGCAGATCACTTTAAAAATGGCTGTGATAGGAATAGACAGAAACATTCCCGGAACACCCCACAATGCTCCAAATGCAAAAATGACCACGATGGAAACGAGGGCATTTATTTTCACCTTTGAAGCAACGATTTTTGGAACAATATAGTTGTTATCAATGATTTGGATGGCGTAGTAAATGATCAGAACATAAACAGCATACATGGACGATTCTTTGGTGATCAGAGCAATGATCATGGGTAAAGCAACAGCAATCAGGCCGCCGATATAAGGAATAACATTGAGCAGAGCACCGATGATTCCTAAAAGTATGGCGTAGTCAATCCCAAGAATCAGCAGACCAATTGAATTGAGTATGGCAATAATGACAATTTCGATTGATAATCCTGTAAGATACCGTTGAATAACTGTTTTGGTCTGGTTAATGATCTCGCTCACCATAACACGGTTAGCTTTGCCAAATATTTGACGAAAAAAATCGAGTAAAAGAGGCTTGTAGAAAAGGATCAGAAAAATATATACCGGAATAACAAATATTACCACCAATCCATTGCCAACACTCATGAGTGTTTGGCCAATTGCTGAACCTCCCGATTTGAACAATGCTGCTTTGGCAGTAGAGATATAGTTGATGATTTTTTCAGGACTGATTTGAAAATATCCTGATGCCCATGCCATTGACTCATTGAAAACCTCGGTAAATTTCTCGATGAGTTCGTTAAATGAAAGGCTTAACTTGCTGATCTGTGCGAATATAAATGTAGCCAGCGCAGCTATTACAACGAAGGCCAAAGCCATAGTAAGGATAATTGCCAGGACCCTGTTAATTTTTTTCTTTTTCAGAAAAACCACCGCCGGATGAAGTACAATGGCAATAATCAATGCGAAGATTAATGGAACGATAATTTCGCCTGCTATGGATAATATCGAAACAAATACATACACCCCAACCAAAAACAAGGATGCCTTGACAAAAAAAGGAAGTTGAACAGTTTTATCCATATTCTAAGTATTTTAACTCCTTATTTCTATTCATTACATAAATCAATTGCATCAGGTATAAAAGAACTTCAACACATACTTTGATTATGAATCTGTATGAAAAAGATCGAAACGATGAGTCTATTTGCATCAGTTGAAATTCTGTCATGATATCGCCTGTTTTTATTAACTCAGTACCTTATTTCATTTTTTTTCTTTTATGCTGAACCCATCGCCTTCATTCATAAACGAAGGTTTTGACAGCAGCCGGTCTTATTGCCCGACACCTTTGCTAATTCTGATGAAGAGATATATGACGAGGATTATGCATGCAAAAAAATTATCTGCTAACAGATTTGTCGTTTAAGTAAATGACCATAAATGGTCCGGTATAAATTTTATTACTTTAAACATACCTTGAGTATTACAGATTAATGGAATGAAGGCCATTTCAATACAATTCAGAAACCACAGTTGCTGAACTGTTTATCGGTTTTTATGTTTACTTTTCTTCCACTTATTGTGTCCTGGATTGGTTGTTTTGGGATGATGCGGATTGTTTGAGTTCTTGAACCATCCTCTGGGTTGATCTCTGTTGGGCTTTTGCCTGACAGTGACGCAAGATGATGCAGCGACCATAAAGATGGAAAACAAAAAAAGTACAAGTATGATTTTTATTGACTTCATAGTTTTTTTCTGCTTGAATTGAAAAATGGCTTTGCCAAAAAGGCAAAGCCATTTTTTTTTGCGTGTTTACTTATTTCTCAACTTCAATAACTTCAATAAATTCCACACTGAGTTCAACTCTTCTGTTTCTGGTTCTTCCAGCTACAGTTGTATTGTCATCAACCGGTATTGAATACCCGTAACCTGCTGAAGAAATGCGTGTCGGCGACACGCCCTTTCCTATCAGATAATTGGCAACTGCATCTGCACGATCTTTCGACAGGGTCATATTCATGCCTTCTCCTCCAACATTGTCGGTATGGCCTCCAATGATCAGTTTGTAGGATGGGTTCTCCTTCATTACTTTTACAACTGCATCAAGTATTGGGAACGACACCGATTTGATGCTTGATTTGCCGGTATCAAATTTGATTCCCTGTAACGCTTTTTTAAAGAGAATTTCAACTTCTTTAGTCAATGCAGGACAGCCATGGTTTTCGATTGTGCCGGGAATAGTAGGACATTTGTCGAGATAATCAGGCACTCCGTCTTTGTCAGTATCAAGTGTACAGCCAAATTCGTCAACGGTGGCACCTTTAGGGGTATTTGGACATTTGTCGAGGTAGTCAGGCACACCATCATTGTCGGCATCAAGCGGACAGCCGTCGGAGTCAACGGAAACATTTGCAGGGGTGTTTGGGCATTTATCCAGATAGTCAGCAACACCATCATTGTCGCTGTCAAGCGGACAACCTTGTGCATCCACCATCACTTTTGCAAGGGTATTAGGACATTTATCAAGATAATCGGGCACACCATCATTGTCTGAATCAAGGGGACAGCCTTTGGCGTCCACTTTTACATTTGCAGGAGTGTTAGGGCATTTGTCAAGATTATCCGGAACACCGTCCATGTCGGTATCATACGGACAACCAAATTCATCCACTTTAACACCGGGTGGTGTGTTGGGACATTTGTCTTTTCTGTCGGCAACGCCATCGCCATCTGCATCTTGCTTTTTACCAAAATTAAAGGTCAATCCGACAGAATGGAGTAAAAAGAGATCGTTTGATTTTTTGATTACTCCATCTCTTTTATCTTCTGTCGAATACAGGAAGGTTTCCTGCAGGTTGAGCATCACTGCCGGTGTGAGTCTGATATTTACACCACCGCCAAATGAGGGCGCAACAAAATCTATTTCATCTTTTTTTGTTGTGAAAAAGTCGGTAAACATAAGCACACCGGCTCCCGCAAAGATGTAAGGACGAACCATTGATTCTGCACCAAGGACATTGAATCGGAAGTTCAATGTACCGGTAGTTATTTGGTTACGAAAGTGTTCGGTGCCATTGGAGAACCCAATCTCACCTTTTGTTAAGAACAGGTTCAGATCAACCCGGTTGCCCAGATAGCGTGTGAATGACAATCCGCCAAAACCGTACCAGGGAGTGTCGAATTGATAAAAGCTGTGACCTAAATCACCGTAGTACTGACCAATTCCACCATGAAACCCAAGGTTCCATCGTTTGTCAGCTGTTTGCGCGTCGGCACTTATTGTGAATGCCATAAACAGGAATGCGAGCAGTATTGCATGCATCCATCGTACATTAGAAGTAAAGTTTTTCATTTCATTCATGTTTAAAATTGATATTGAATTACTTTACAAAGGTGATCAGGTATGGTTGCAAAAGCATTACACTTAAGAGGGAATATGTTACATGATTCACATATTCGGTTAAGATAAATCGACGTAAGAACCTGAAAATAATATCATAATGAATTTCTGTTTATTTACATCACAGGTTTCAAAAAATGATTATAATCCTCAAACAACATTTATTTTCCTCAATTATTGATATCAATACAGGACAAAATCAAGCCTGTTCAATTTCCATATAACAAATTGGTGTTAAACTTGCCTTTTTGGATGGCATCCAGGCTAAAAACAAAACGAATCCTATCCTTAAACACCATTTTTTCTGATTTCAAATTGTCGGATAAGAAGACCGGTATATATAACTCAAGGATACCCCAGATTCCGGTTTTCAAACCTGCCTCGTAAAAAACCGAGGGTTTTCGGGTGTTTTCCATGCCATGATCATTTAACAAAACGGTTATGAATGGCTTTATTGGAAGCTTTGATGCCCAACCTGGCAAATGACTGGTAAAAGTGCACGAAACGAGCCAGTTGCTAAACCCCAGACCATCATTCACCGGCATGGCCAGTCCACCTTCTGAAAGGGTCATCTGTCGTGACCAGAATGTGCCTGGAAAGGTACTGAAACGGTCAGGGTAGCTGCCTTCGAAAAGGTATTGTTCGCGTCCACTTCTGCCCCCTGGTGCAAGATTGTAAAATGGAGTTTCGGCATTCCGCTGTAACATGGTTCCAGCAAACACCCGTATATCCAGTCCCTTGTTTTTGATGCGGTAGCTATAGCGGTAGTTGATTTCGACAGTAGTTTTCTGAAAGGAAGTATAGGATTCGTTTGTAAAACGCAAACTATAAGGATTGATCATGGTTAGTTTCTCCAGCTGGTAGCCAAATTGTATGAAAGTACGCATATGTGCCTTTTGCTGCCGTTCGATCTCTGACAGATCAGATGCGGCAATGAGGTAGGCGAATCCTTTGTGTGTAAACGGGTTATTATGGGTTTTGTTCCTGAAATGAAGTGTCAGACCAAGCCGTGCTTTATGGTAGTTTTGGTTGCCTGTTGCAGCAAATCTCACTCCGTCAATACTTACAGAAGCTATCCTTATGAATGATTCATGTGGTGTGATTTTATAGGAAACAGTGCCAAAACCTGCGATGTCGGGACTATTGAAGGCATAAAACGGCATCAGTATGTATTCAAATTTTTTGGGTAACAGAAATCCATTGTGTAAGGCCACCCCCAGCATGAAACCATTTTCCCTTGTCCAGTTAACAACGGGAATAAACATGATTGAATACGTGCCGGGCGATTCAAGCGTGAAGTAAAACTGAGTTTTTACAGGATCACTTTTGCGAAAGATGCCGGATGTTCGTATGTTGTTGTTAATCCGGTACAAATCAGTTGTCAGGTGCATGGGATCAATGCAGAAAGCAGAAAAATTTCCTTCTGGCAACTCAACCCATTGTTTACCGGAAAAGCCACTATACCATTTTTCGACATAAGCATTGTTGCTGTCAAGGCCGGCAATGAGAAGTGGGGATGCTATTTCACCCTTATTTTTTACAAGCAGTTGTTTGTTCTTTATGCGAATAATTTTGTAATCAAGGCGTTTGGTTGTGCTCAGAAAATCGTTGAAAAACCATTCAACTTCTTTATCAGTATTTTTCTCAAACACCTGATGCAGATCTTTGGGCTGGGGATGCCTGAATCTCCATTGTTGGTAGTAGTCCTGCATCGCCACATCGAAAGTGGAATCGCCCAGGTAGGCCCTGAGATAATTAAAACCAATTGCTCCTTTATTGTAAAGCATTGTGCCATAATTTTTTTCGCTGAAATCGGTTGACGAAGAATTAAGGGGTTGTTCCTGGTTCATGCGGGCTTGCTTCAGCCATTCGAGTTCGGCCATACGTTCAACAGGCATTTGATCGATGTTGAAAAACCTGGCCATTTTCTTGTTCTTAAAATGTACTTCCCATAGTTTCTTTCCGGGATAATACTTTTGCATATATCGGATTTCATAGGCCGAAGCAATGCTTTCGTCCATAAATGGCAACTTACGTTCGTTGCTTCCCAGTGCGCTGTAAAACCAGTTGTGAACAGCTTCATGTGCAATCACTTCGTCTAGTGAGTAGGCATTCTCGATGGTCCCGATGGCTGCCAGTCCGGGGTATTCCATTCCCAGGCCTGCACTAATACTGCTTTGCACAACGCTGAAGCTTTCATATGGGTAGTCGCCAATCCAGACCGAAAACTGCCATATCGCCCGGCTGGCATATTCCAGCGCATTTTTCCATAAATGGGCCTGATGTTCCGTAGTAATCACTTGTATAACAACTTCCCTTCCAGAGTAGGGTAACATAACTTTGCCTTGCATCACATGGTATCGCTTATCAGCAAACCAGGCAAAATCATGAATTTGGTTATCATGGTACTGCAAGGTTTTAAACTTTGATGCAGAAGGGGGAAACACAATCTTTCCAAAGTTTAGTGTTGTTTTCCATAAGGTGTCATTAGCGAGCTGATTGAGGATGTTCAGTTCATCTTTGTTTTGTAATTCACCCGAGGCAGCAACAATATAATTTTCGGGAAGTGTGATGCTTACATCATACCGGCCAAATTCGGAATAGAACTCACCCTGATCAAGATAGGACATATGATTCCAGCCTGTATGATCATAAACTGCAGGTTTTGGGTACCATTGCGAAATCTGGTAGGATTCACCGACATGTCCAAGACGCGAACTTGTTCCTTTAGGGATTTTTACACGGAAGGGGGTGGTGATGACGACTGTATCGCCGGGCAGAAGTGGTTCACGAAGAATAACCTTGCAGATGTCTGCCGTATCCTGAAGATGTTTCCAGCTGAGTTGCATTTCCTGATGCCGAAAGTCGAGCGAATCAATATAGCCTCTTAATTCAGGATCACCGAAAAGCAATTGTCTTCCTTCGATGCGGAACAACTGACGGGCCAATGCTGTTTTATTGTTGTCATAGGCATTTGGCCAGAGGTGAAAATATATAAAAGCCAGAGTGTCCGGAGAATTGTTGATGTACTCAATTGATTGAAAAGCATGTAGTGTGTGATGCCGGTCATCGAGCGTTACCCTGATCGTAAAATTCGCTTCCTGCTGAAAATACACCTCCTGAGCCATAAGCTCTATTCCAGGCATGTTCGTTATTAAGACAGTCAGTACAAGAACAACCCGATTACAAAAACAGGAAAATGTTTTCAATACTATTGCTTATTATGAATCTTTGTGTGTCTTTAACCGGACAATTCTTGCAATGATTCAGGATTGTTAATACCCTCTCAATTCATACATGAGGAGTAATATAAATAGCTGGCTCTGAGATTTGACGAGTAAGTTGGTGTCAATGGCCAACAGCTTCATTCAGGTACAAGTTTGACAAAAACAAAAGAAGATTATGCGGCAAAGCAAACGCATTACTTCCTGAACTGGCTAACGAGAAAGAAGACTGTGCATAAAAACCGTAAAAATAGCGAAATCCGTTGAGCTTAAAATTAGCCAGAATGATGTGCATCTTCGACTGAAGTCTCCGATGTTTCATCAATTAGATTATCAGCCGACTGAACAATATCAGTCATTACTTCATCCAGATTATCTTTAATTGCGTTTGCAAATTCATCGAATTTTCCAATAATTTTTTTCCGTGTATTGGTTCCTTTGTCCGGTGCGAAAAGCACCCCCAAAGCAGCTCCGATGACGACACCTGCAAGGGTTCCAAGAATGATTTTACCTGAGTTCATGATGTTGGGTTTAATGTTTCGAAAGCAATTTTTAAGGTGTGTGTCCTGAATAAATATTACTGCACCCGGAAAGCTTTTTTCTGAGTGCAGTAAATAAAAAAGACTGATAGGTCAAACCAGCAGTATAATGAGAATGATGATCAGTATAAGGGTGGCTCCACCGATATAGATAACACCACCACTATCGCGCATTTCTTTTTTTATGGCTTTAAGCTCACTTCTTAGTTCGCGCTTTTCTGCTTTGGTCATGTCGTTTTTGTCCATATCACGAATTTCTTCTACCCGCAAGGTTAAAACCTTCATTTCCGCTTTGGTCAGGTTGTTGTCCGTGTTGTTTACTACAGCTGTTTTGTCTGTACTTTTCGCTTCAGGAGTAGCTGCTGTTACCGAAGTTGTACCCCAGACAAACATCATCAGAATGATACATAATAAGGTTTTTTTCATGGTTAAATTGTTAGGATTATTTAATAATTAGGATTGAAATTATGGTGACATCAATTTTCCCGTGTGTTAGCCTTCAGCCAATTATTTTATGCCAGGTAATACATCAGGAATATGCTGTTTTTCTACATGCTTTTTTTGCTGTGAATACGGTTTCTAGAATACAGGTGTTGTGAGTACAACTTCTGAAGTTGGATACTGAACGCTCACATCATCTTCAGCTGTCAGGAAAATCCTTGTCGGCATAAAAGATGTTACTGTTTTGAAGTTTGCCTTTAGGGTTTTTGTCATAAAACTCTTTGAACTTTGTATCTGTCCGATATTTTTTGTGGCTGTGTTGTCAGCAACCAGCCATACTATATATGCACTCCGGTTTGGATGCAGTTGTTTCGATTCGGCGAGATTGGTAATGTCTATTTTAATCGCATAATTGTCGTTTCCGTCACGCGTTATTTTTACAAATCCTGTAGCCGCGGGCACAACCGATGATGATAGAAATTTGACTTTCTTACCACATGAGTTCATGGATAATATGAAGGTGGCGGCTGTTATTGCCAGCCCGATACTTTTTGCTAGTTTTAACCAGTTTCGTGAATTCATGGTGGTACAAATTATTTTTTTTTGATTGTCAGAAGGTCTGCCAATATCAGTGCAACAAAGGTCATATATACTGCTTCCGGATGCATTACATAATGGCAGAATATTCTTACATAATTCACGTGTTTTGAAGACGGGAAATTTTGGTTTACAGCACTATGGCTTTTTGATTAATTAACGGAAGTGCGATAATAAAAAACCTGCCCATTCTGAATAGCCTGATGGCAACGAAAGGGCAGGGTGCTTACCAAAAACTAAAACAATTTCTTTTATGTCAACTTTTAATCTTCATATCCACTTTTGATGATGGTTGACAGCATTTTGAATTGTCCGGTTGCATTAAAATTATGTCTGGAATGAGCCGGGATTACGATGCCGTCTCCTAGTTTAAGGTTATATTTTTTGCGATCAATGATCAACTCTGCGATTCCATCAATAATCTGGATGTAGGTATCGAAGGGTGAAATTTTTTCGGCAAGTTCCTCGCCGGCGTCAAATGAAGAAACGGTAATGTTACCGGTTGTCTTGGAAATAATGGTTTTGCTTAGCACGGCATTAGGTATATATTGAATAATTTCGACTACAATATGTGCTTTTGATTTTTCTAATTCATTTAAGTCTGTCTGGCTTTTCATTATAATTGAATTGTTTAGTTGTTTAGCTCTTTTTTGTCTGGTAGTTATAATTTATGCTTGTAAATTTACACTATCTGGTTAATTTGAGGAATATGCTCATTTGTTTCATTTGGTTATTAAAACTTAGCAATATCCGGTTCTGATATCCATATACAAAGTTGCATTATATTAGCTCGGAAATCGTTACATAATAAAAGGAAAAGCTTACAGAAATCACAGGTTTTCGAGGTTCCCCTTACGCTTTTGTTTGAGCTGTTTATAAAAGGTGGGGCTGAGTCCGGTAACTTTTTTAAACTGGTTTGATAAATGGGCTACGCTGCTATATTGCATCCGGTATGAAATTTCGGTGAGCGTTAACTCGTCATAGAGAAGCAGTTCCTTAACCCTTTCAATTTTATGATAAATAATGTACTGCTGTATCGTTATCCCTTTAACTTCCGAAAAAGTATTGGAAAGATAAGTGTAATCGTGATCCAGCGTTTCGCTGATGTGATTGGAATAGTTTATTTTAGGAAGCTCTTCGCTGTAGTGAATCATTTCGATGATTACACTCTTGATTTTTTCAATGAGGATGCTTTTTTTGTCATCAAGCAGTTCAAGGCCTGATCTGAGCAGGTTTAATTTAAGTTCTTGCCATTGTTCAGGAGTGAGATCCTCGTATATTTCAACCATGCCCAAATCAACAATGGAGTAGTGAAGTCCGAGTTTTTTCAACTCAGCTTTCACCACCATCTTGCAACGGAGGCTTACCATGTATTTAATGTAGAGTCTCAACGAGATTAAAATATGGGCATAAAGGTACTACAAAATATACTAAAAGTCAATATGTTAGACGATTTTCGCTTGTGAATGCTTGTTACACAGGGTTTCAAGTTATGAACAATAATGCTGTATGCCAGGATTTTCATTGATACAATTTCTTTTGAAATGGCTACATTCGCTCCATATACCAGTTCAGTTGTTTTTTCAGTTTTTTGTATTGCAGGGCATCTGTAATTATTTTTTTCAGCCTTAGAAAAGCCGTTTCACTTTTCACGACATAGTCGGTTGCTTTATGATGCATACAATTGACTGCAACTTCAATTTTGTCCTGAGCTGAGAGTATAATTACCGGAATTTCAGGATCAAAAGATTTAATCTGATCAAGAGTCAGCAGTCCATTCATGGCATTTTTGTCAACCCCATCAAGTAAATAATCCAGAATGATTATGTCGGGCTTATTGGTGAGGTTTTTTATACATTGTTCGCCGCTCTCATAGGTTTCAATGACGAAGTCGCCATTCTCCAGGAATTCTATTTCCAACATTTTCAGAAAAACTACATCATCATCCACCAGAAATATCTTCACTTTATTTTCTTTATTCATGTCCGGGTTTTCTTAATCAATTCCAATTCAATTTTTAGTTCGTCGCACGAATGTTCCAAAACAGATACAAACTGCGAAACCAGTTCAGGTATTTTATTTATTTGTAGCCGGGTACTTGCATATTTTAGCACCTTGTTGGCAATATTTTCATACTCTTTGCTTATTCCCATGATCATAAATGATGGGATCAGTTTGTGCACTGCCATGTATAAGGTCTCCCAGTTTTTTTCTTTAATACTTTTTCTAATGGATTTTATCAGTGCTGGTGTTTGATCGAGATATAGCTCAATCATTTGTATCATCAGATCAGGATTCGATTTTGTGCGGTGATTCAAATAGCCGAGGTTTATATATGGAGTAATTCGTTCCTTATTTAGATTTTCTGGTAAATGTACTCCTTTGTGCTCGTTTTTCTTCAAAAAACCAACCATTTTGGCGTATAATATTTTCTCATCAACAGGCTTTGCAATGTAGTCGTCCATGCCAACAGCCTTACATTTTTTAAGATCCACAGTGGTTACATCGGCTGTTAGTGCAATGATTGGGATGTCCGACTTTATTACTTCACGGATATGTTCAGTTGCCTCAAACCCGTTCATTTCGGGCATATGCAAATCCATCAGAATGAGGTCATAGGTGTTTTTGTGTAGTTTTTCCAATGCGATCTTTCCATTGGATGCAATATCGGCTTCAAAGCTAAAATCATCGAGCATTGTCTTCATCAACAGTTGATTTAGAGCAATGTCTTCAACAACAAGTACTTTTACGTCCTGCAGAAACGTATCCAACTCTTTAATATCTATTTCAGATTCAACACTTTCAGTTGTTTTGGCAAAACTCAACTCAAAACTAAAGGTTGAGCCTTTATCCACAACGCTTTTCACTTTAACAGTGCCGCCTTGATTTTCAACAAGCTGTTTTACAATGGCAAGACCCAGACCGGTGCCACCATAAATACGCGAGGTAGTGCTTGAAGCCTGTTGAAAATTTTCAAAAATCTTTCCTATTTTTTCTTTGGGAATGCCTATTCCGGTGTCGGATATGGCAAATCTGACTGTAACTTTATCATCATCTTCATGAACCAGGCGGGCACTTAACGATATTTTGCCTTTTTCGGTAAACTTAACAGCATTGCTAATCAGATTCAGCACGATCTGATGTAAACGCACCGAGTCGCCAAGCAATACTTCCGGAATCCGGTCATCGTATTCTTTTACTAACCGCAGGTTCTTTTCATGAATTTTTGGTTCAAACAAATGCAGCAAAGCCGAGACAGACATTGACAATCTGAAGGGGATGTGCTCAAAGACCATCTTTCCGGCATCTACCTTGGCCAGGTCCAGTATGTCGTTTATGAGTACGATAAGCGAGTCGCCACTCATTTTTATGGCATTAAGATATTCTTTCTGTTTGACGCTCATATCTGTTTTCAGCAAAACCTTGGTAAAGCCGATGATAGCATTCATGGGAGTCCGTATCTCATGGCTCATATTTGACAGGAACTGTTGCTTAGCTTTCATCGCTTCATTTGCGCGTTTCGATGAACTTTCAGCTTTCAGTTTAGCTGTCATGGCCAGTTCGGTTGCGAGCTCAGCAAACACTCTGGCCTCAATCAGTTCTTTTTCAATTCTTTTTTGCTCTGTTACATCACGTGCAACAATGACCACGCCTAATACTTGATTTTTACTATCCTTATAAACTGAACCATTGATCAACACATTGGTTTGTTTGCCATCTTTATGGCTGAGCGTTAAGGCCGAGTCGGTAATGGAACCGGCAGCAAATATTTCCTGATATAATTCGCGGGCCTTCAGTGGTTGGGTGAAGTAACTGAAGAAATCGGTTCCCCTGAGTTGGTCCCGTGTCAATCCCGTAACATTCACCGTTGCCAGATTCATGTCAGTAATTTTGCCTTCAGGACTAATAGTTACCAAAGGATCCAGACTGGCTTCTATTAGTCTTCTTGCAAAAAGCGAATCTTGTTTCTTCGTTGTTTCCACCTCAGGATTTTTTAGAGAATTGGTTTCCGACTTCTTCAATTAATATGCGGCTTTTGTTTTTTAGATTTTTATAATGTGTTGGGGTCATTCCGGTAATTTTTTTAAACTGGTTTGACAAATGGGCTACACTGCTGTATTGCAGTTTGTAGGAAATCTCAGTAAGGTTCAGTTCATTATAAAGGATAAGCTCCTTTATCTTTTCAATTTTATGGCTGATAATGAATTGTTGAATGGTAATGCCTTTTACTTCCGAGAAAATATTGGAAAGATAAGTGTAATCGTAATTTAGTTGCTGACTGATGTATTCCGAATATTTTATTATTGGTAATTCATCCATATAATGAATCATCTGTATGATCACATTTTTTATTTTCTCAATCAAGACAGCCTTTCTGTCATCCATCAATTCAAGCCCTGATCTGAGCAATCCCGTTTTCAACTGTTCATGTTCCGCTGCAGATAAGTCTTCCATAATTTCGATCTCACCTAAATCAATAATAATAAAGTGCAGACCTAGTTTTCGCAACTCCTCTTTCACGACCATTTTACACCGCAGACTGACCATATATTTGATGTAAAGCTTCATTTTGAATTTTAAGTCTTTATTCCAGAAATTAGAAAAGCATTCATAACAAATTATTTATCGTTCATCAATTTGTCCGCCTATTACCCAAAAAGCCCTCGTCATTTGATTGATTTTGGACTATATTGATCAATAGAAGCGAAGCATTTCATTGCATTTTCGCTTTAAAAAACATTTTCTTAAAGCAAAAAAAATTCATTTTATATATTTTATTTTTTGGAGGCCTGCCAAAAAACAATTCCTCCAATTCCAATAAATACAAAGCCGATTACAGGCGACCACGATAGCTTGTTTGGCTTGTCTCTGGTTATTTCAACATTACCAATGTCTATTACTTTCTCTTTTGTGAAGAACTTGAAGGAAGTAACCAGGGTAAGAGCTACGCCAATAATAATCAAAATTATACCGGTTGTTTTCATGATTGAATATTTTGTTGCTGTTAAAACACCAAACACTGCACCTTTGAGGAAGACGAAGCTTCCTGAAAGATGCAGCGTTTATTTTGCTGTATCAGAGCTTAAAGGTTAGTCCGAATTTTCCGCCCGAAAATGCGTTTCCTCCTCCAAATTCAAGATTGACACCAATTTTATCGTTGAAGTAGTACCTGCCGCCTACCTGGGCGCCTAAACCCAGTCCGGTGCGGTGATCGCCGTCATAAGAATCGGGTGATGACCACACATAGAACCCTAAATTGAGGCCTGCATATAAATCCCAGTTGCGGGGAATGTTCAGAACCGTGTTGAAATGGTAATTGACATTTCCGGATAAACCGATGATGTTGTGTCGGTAGCGGTTGCTTTTCCAGTTTTCATTATACGATCGGTACGACATTTCGGCTCCAACAGTGAGGTCTCTGCTTGCCCCATAATCAAATCCAAGATAAACCGGAACTCCCCAACCTGTAAGACCCACGCCAACATTAAGTTGTGACCGGCCCTTTGATAAAGGGCTCTGGCTAAATGCAACGCCTGAAACCAGAGCGAATGCAATAAACAGTAATAATTTTTTCATAGTATATTTTTTTATTTAGTTTTCCTACTCATAAGGCTTTTTGGTTACGCCCCCACCGGTTGTGCCTCAGCGGGAAAGGCTTTATTGTTATTGAGCTGTTTATCCAAATATTTTCCAATTTATTTGAACATGAGCCGGGTATTTTATGATTCGATTTTTGGACGAAGCTTTTTTCCAATCAGTCCTACAATATTTTCGACAAGCTTAATGCCGATGAAAATTGGCAGGATTCGGTGTTTACCGGTCAGCTGGTTAATGAGCATTGTTGAGCCAATACCTAAGCCTAATTTGATCAGGCCGGTTCTTACCTCCTGATTTCCGGCTAACTTTTGTACTGTTTCTTTTGCTATGTCAACCGGATTAATAGAGGACACGAAATACTGTATATCAGCCTGAAGCATTTTTTCCTGGTTGTATCTTACGGCCTTCAGCTGTTCGATGTTCAGCAACAAATCCTCGTAGCTTTTAATATTCTTGTGTTCCATCGTTTCAGATTGATATTGAATGATCATCCTTTGTTGTTCAGAATTCTCCGAATGATTCTTTTCCGAATAGGTGTGAGAAATATTTCTTTTCGGAAAACATACATAATCAAGCCTGTCAAGAGGTAAAATCCGGCCACGATACCGAATCCTATATAGTATTCCTGAAAATAGGCTGCCAGATAAAAGCCCGCCATCAGACTGAAGAACAGGATAAATAAAAACCCGATTAAACCTAATGCTAATGAGGAAAATAACTCTGAGCCAATTTCAGTTATTTTTGAAACGGATTCAAGCCTGATTAACTGAAGGCGCGTGTTTGTATATGCCTTTAAATCAGTTACTATATCTGCGAACTTTTCTGAGAGTATCATGCGTCTTTCAAATTTGACCGTTTCACTTTCGAAACAGAGATTTTATTTTGACTCTTGGTTTTATCGGGTTTTAACTGGCCATATTTCATTTTTAGGGATTAAACCTTAGTTATGTTGCTTGAATGATTCAGCTTTTTTAATGACGCTATTTGCCACATCGTCTATCTTGTCGTGTGCAAGTCCTTTAAGGTCTTTGGCTCTTTTGCGCAATGATCTGGCACTGCTGTCCATTTTTTTTCTTAAGTCTTCCACAGCATCCTTTGCACCTGAAGTGATTTTTTTACGGGTTTTACTTCCTTTGTTTGGGGCAAACAATACGCCTATTGCTGCACCTGTGATTGCTCCCAGAGCCATGGCTCCGAAAATTTTTCCTAAGTTTTTCATGATTTGAATGGTTTTAAATTATTTTATTGCCTCTGATTATACGCAGCAATAACACGGCTATGGCAATAACAAGTAATATATGGATCAGTCCTCCTGCACTATAGGCAAAGAATCCCAAAGCCCAGCCGATGATCAGAATCACTGCTATGATATATAATAAGCTTCCCATAATAAGATTTATTTAAAGATTAGTGCCCTTGAATTATAATGCAAAGTTGCCTCTCAATGGATAAAATAACATTACACAAGATTGGAAATATGTTACATGATTCACACTTTATCGGTATTCCGGGGAAGATTGACTGGAGGAAATATATTTGGGGTGTGCATGTAAGAACATTATAATGAGGCCTTTGTTTGGTTTGAAACAAGGTTGATGGGTATTTCAGGTTTTTGGCTGCGGATTATTGAGCTGTACACTTTCTCATCCTGCTCTTTTTGTTCCATCCATGATTTAAACCCGTGCTGAGAATCCATCATGTTCATTCGGGTTAAATGGAATGGACAGATTAAAAAAAAACCGTCTCAAAAGATTCTTCTGAGACGGTTTCTGCACCCTAAAGGATCCGTTTGTTTACAATTTATGGACGATCATGACACATTATTTACCGGGAACAATGTCAATGATAACAGTCCTGTTGTAGAAACGTTCTTCGGGGAGTTTATTGTCAAACTGCGACAGACTTTCATCTTCACCAAAACCAAATACTTCAAACTCCACATTCTTTCTGCCAGATTTCGACAATGCATTTTTAATAATTTGCTCAACATCCTTAGCTCTTGCAAGCGACAGTTGCTGATTGAATTCTTCTGTGCCAATGATATCAGTATAACCGTGAATATTCACTTTGGCATTATGCGGTATTAAAGGTGCGACAATTTCAGTGAGGTATTTCTCGTATATTCTGATGGATTTCGAATCGTTAAATTCGTAAATCACACTGAACCGCCTGCCTTCTTCACCAGTAGGTGGAGTCCAGAGTGCCATTTGCACAGGCACTTCTCTCTTCACAACCTTATTGGTTTTTGTTTGCCCAACCATTGTGACTGTATAATCAGCTTTAAGCCTTTTGTTTAGTATTGATTTTCCGGACAAACTGACAGATTCCTTTGTATAAGGTCCAAACTTTTGTACTTCACCCTGTTCGTCCATGATTTCCAATGACCATGAGGAGAGGTGTTTTTCAGCACCCTCAACATGGAAGGTCACATAGCTGTCGAGTGGGGCTTCCTGTCTGGTAATAATTTCAACCGGCTTCAGAGGAGCTTCTGGTCCGCTCTGGAATTCCATGAGCAAGGCCGGTGAACCACTTTCGATGGAAACCCTGCGGTCGCCCTGACGAAGCAGTTCGAGCTCCAGCTCACCACCCGGTTGTTCCGAAGGTAGCTTTGGCTTTGATCGGCCCTCAATATTGATCCTAGAAGCTTTTATGCCAAAGATGTCTGTCAGATAATCCTTAACGGAATTGGCCATTAGTTTTCCGTCTTCAGGGCCTTTTTCTGATGCTCCTACCAGGGTAATTGTTGATGATGGGTTTTTCCCCATGCGGTCGCCAAGTATGTTCAGCACATTGTAATAAACAATCATCTGTTGCTTCGATCTGGCTTTCAGTGTGCTGATTGAATAAACTTCCAGTTGATCCTCTTTGAATTCGCTCACCTGGTTCTTCGACAGCAATACATACCTGGAAGGAATCTTGGTGGAGCCTAAATCAAAGAAAATGTAATTACGCAAAGGGAAAGTTTCTTTCACCCTGCGTTCCGAAGGAATGTTGCCTGGAGAATTCACCCAAAACTTAATATCAGAATTGTCGGCGGGTCTATAGCCAATTGTATAGATACTGGTTACTACATCACTGTCTTTCAGGTTAAAATAGTAAATATCATCATCGCCTAGTCCGCCTTCATAACGGTTGGAAGAGATGTACCCGGTTTTCCCGCTTTCCAGAAACGAAATTGCAAAGTCGTCCGTGTAAGAATTAAAGGGGTATTTCATTGGTTTTGCTTTGTCAAAGGCGTCGCCATTTTTCAGTGCAACACAAATGTCCAGACCGCCAAATCCCTGATAACCGTCCGATGCGAAGTAGAAATTACCTTCAGCATCCATGCTTGGAAACTTTTCGCGGTTAAATGTATTGATGTTTGGTCCCATATTGATGGGTTTGCCCCATCCATTGTTTTCGCGCTTGCAGTAGTAGATGTCTGTTTCGCCATAGCCACCGGGCATGTCCGAAACAAAGTATAACCTTGATCCATCAGGAGAAATAAAGGGGTTTGCCACTGAATACACATCGTTGTTTAGGACGAATGGTATTGCTTCAGTCCATCGGTTGTCCTTCAGGGTTGACATGAAAATTTTGTTTCTCTCAATCTCAAGGGTTTTCTTTTTCTTCCCTTTCAGGTCTTTTTCAACGCGTGAAAAATAGATAGTTTCGAAATCTTTTGTAAAACTTGCCGGACCACCGTGATACTCTTTGTAGATGTTTTTCCCGCCAAACGGTTCTACATCAACAAAAGTGGAATCATTTTCACCTTTTTTTGCAAAGTATATATCCAGGAAATAGTCGCCGGTTCGCGCATAAATATTATCATGTCCCGGAGATTTGCGTGATGTAGTGAAAACCAGCCCATTCTTATAAATGACAGGTGAAAACTCAGCCTCACTCGTATTGAGGCTGGCTACATTGTTGAGTATAAAAGGCTCATCCCATTGATGGTCTTCTCTGACAATATCGATAGAAGCGCTAAAGAATTTGCCTCTTGGATCGGATGGCATTAACTCATGATATTTGTTAAATGCCACTTTTGCCTGATCATACCTTCCATTGTTTTTAAGCACCTGGCCATAGTTCAGATAGAACTCCGGTTTGCTGTAGGTTCCTGCGGCATTAACTTTATCATATGCAGCAAGTTGTTCTTTATACAGATTCATTTTCCGGTAACACTCACCCAGTTTGAAGTAAATATCAGCACCGGGATTTTTTTTGGCTTCTTTTTCATAGAGTTTTGATGCGCGGTAATATTCCCAACGATCAAATAGCTGATCTGCCTTTTTTGTTTGTGCATAGGAGCTCAGGCACAACAAGGCTGCAATAATAAAAATAGATGTCCTTTTCATTGGATTATGTATAAGTTGTTTTTATTTAAAAGAACCTTGGGCTAGACATTTTTGTCTTAAAGCTACTGATATCCCATCCCAGCATAAACTCATGGGTTCCGCTGTTGTAATTACCCGAACGGTTCAGGTAATAGTCATAAGAATAACCGATTCGTAGTGAGGGGGAGATGGCGAACTCAAGTACTCCGATGAGCATATTGTCCGAACCAGGCATATTCACTCGCTTTCCGGTTCTGAAACCAGCACCAATGAACAATTTAGTAAAGAATATAAATGAGGCATTAAGTTCACTGACAAATGGACCCCCTTCAACGATCTTTAACAGGACAGAGGGCCTGAAATCAAAACCTTCGCCCAGGGGCAACACTACCCCTGATGTGAGGTAGTATTGTCTGTAGAAGCGTGCCTTGTTGGCATTATCAGCATCGGTAAAGCCCCATTTTGACTGAAGCAGGTGGTTGGCACTTAAGCCTAAGTAGAATCTGGGTTTATAAAAGTATAAACCGGCACTGGCATCGCCCACCCAACTTGCATCGGTGTTTCCTTTAAAAGATGGATCATTTTCGTCGTCAATGTCAATATCATCCCAGTTAATCCGGAGATTGTTCAGCATGCCCGAAATCCCGAAAGAAAGGATTCCCTCCTCGCTAACAGGCAGGTGATAGGCGTAAGTAAGGTTCAGTCCGGTGTTTTTTAATGGACCAGCTACGTCGTTATAGAGCTGCAGACCAAGGCCTACATTCGATTCAGGGAGCGCGCTGTGCAGACTAACCGATTGGGTTGTTGGAGAGCCGGTCATACCTGACCATTGGCTGCGGTGAACCGCTGTTCCCGAGAAAACCTCCCTGCTTCCGGCATACCCGGGGTTGATATAAACCGGGTTGAAGAAATACATGGAAAAACCGGCATCCTGTTGTGCAATAGCACCTAAGGAGAGTATTCCCATTAATATTGCTGTAATTGTTATTTTCATGGCTTCAATTATTATTGTTATTTACTTTATGGCATTAATGATGTTGGTAACTACCTTTTTATGAATACCCAACCTGTTTTTACGGTGTTATTGTAGTTGATGATATAGTAATAGGTTCCGTCGGGCATATCCTCACCATTCATATTCTTGCCTTCCCATTTAACGGATTGGTTGTTGTAATTAACACCTTTCCATATTTCATTACCCCAACGGTTGATGATGAGCACCTCGTTGTTTGTGTAGTAACTGAGGGCGGGGATTTTCCAGTAATCATTGTAGCCATCACCATTGGGTGAGAAGCCATTGAAAAACTCGAACTCCAAAACCTGGGTTAAGGTAATCACAGCTGTTGCAGTGTCTGATCCGCAACCATTGGTCGCAGTCAGGATAACAGTATAGGTGCCCGCGTTTGCATAGCCATTGGTAGGATTAACAGCTGTGGAAGTCTGACCATCGCCAAAGTCCCATGCATACGATGAGGCATGAACCGAAGTATTGACAAACGAATAGGTAAACGTTCCTGTTTCACTCCAGGTAAAACCTGCAACAGGCAAAGGATCCACCATGATTGTTGTCGGCAGTGAAGTTGCAGAACAGTTGTACATATTTGTAACAGTTACAAAGTATTGTCCCGATGTTTCAACAACAATGCTTTGTGTTGTTTCACCTGTTGACCATAAATAACTCTCGCCAGGACTTGAGGTAAGTGTTACTGAATTCCCCTGACAAATTGTTACAGGGCCTTCCGGACTGATGGTGGCTAAAGGCAGTGGATTCACGACAACAGTTACACTTGCAGAGGTAGCTGAACAATTGTCGCCATTGGAAACGGTTACAAAATAGACACCTGAAGTAGTAACAACAATGCTCTGGGTTGTTGCACCTGTTGACCACAGATATTGGAGTCCGGGGCTTGAGGTAAGCGTAACGGATTCCCCATCACAGAATGTTAATGGTCCATTAGGTGTAATGATTGCATCCGGAACAGGCAACACCGTGACCGTTGTTATGGCTGATGTAGCCGAACAACCGTGAATGTCAGTTACAGTAACGAAATAATTACCTGATGTTTCAACAAGGATGCTTTGGGTCGTTTGTCCGTTCGACCATAAATAGGTAAAAGCTGGACTCGAACTAAGTGTTACCGATGAGCCCTCGCAGAAAGTGAGCGGGCCATTGGCTGTAATGATTGCATTTGGCAACGGATAAACTGTAACAGTAGTTATCATTGAAGTGGCTGAGCAGTTGAAACCATTGCTCACAGTAACGAAATAATCGCCTGAAGTGGTAACCAGAATACTCTGTGTTGTTTCGCCTGTTGACCAAAGATAACTGGTTCCCTCGCTTGCAGTTAACAGCACCGAACCTCCTTCACAGAATGCTAAGGGGCCATTGGGTGTGATGATTGCATCGGGAACCGGATACACGGTCACTGTTGTGATATCTGAAGTAGCCGAACAACCATGAATGTCAGTTACGGTAACGAAATAATCACCTGATGTTTCAACAAGGATGCTTTGTGTGGTTTGTCCGTTCGACCATAAATAGGTCAGTGCGGGACTGGAAGTCAGTGTAACTGATCCTCCTTCGCAGAATGTTAGCGGACCGTTGGCTGTGATTTCTGCCAAAGGCAGCGGGTAAACAGTCACATTTACAGGATCTGATGTCGCCGAACATCCAAACTCGTCGGTTACAGTAACATAATAGTTTCCTGAAATTGTGACGGTTATGCTTTGTGTTATCTGCCCATTCGACCATAAATAGGTCATAGCAAAACTTGAGGTTAGTACAACCGACTCACCCTGGCAGAAGCTCGTTGGACCATTTGGGGTGATGACAACAACCGGTAAGGGATGAACAGTTACAACAGTTACAAGAGATGTTTTGGAACATCCGAATGAATTTGTTACAGTAACTGTATAGTTCCCTGAAGTGTAAACCATTATGCTCTGGGTAGTTTGTCCGTTCGACCATAAATAGCTGATTCCGGGACTTGAAGTGAGCATGACCGACTCGCCCTCGCAGAAGTCTGTCGGGCCATTTGGAGTGATTGTTGCAATGGGAGAAGGATATACGGTTATGGTTATCGGCTCAGAAGTTGCTGAGCATCCATTAAGGTCAGTAACAGTAACCGTGTAATCCCCTGAATTTTGGACCGATATTGCTTGTGTGTTGCCGCCATTCGACCAGGAGTAAAATATCGCCGGACTCGAGAGGAGGGTTACTGAGCCACCTTCACAGAATTCGGTTGGTCCGAGCGGGGTGATTATGGCAATGGGTAATGGATAAACGGTTACGATGGTATTAGGTGAAGTGCCTGAACAACCATTTATATCGGTCATTGTTACAGAGTAACTTCCGGACATGGTCACCAGAATGCTTTGTGTTGTTTGTCCGTTCGACCATAAGTAACTTTCACCAGGACTTGAAGTAAGCATGACAGATTCGCCATCACAGAAATCAGTTGGTCCGTCAGGTGTTATTGTGACGATCGGTAAAGGGTATACAGTTACAATCGTTATTGGCGAAGTGCCGGAGCAACCATTGATATCAGTTGTTGTTACTGTATAGTTTCCGGACATGGTCACCAATATGCTTTGTGTTATGGCACCATTTGACCAGAGATAACTTATGCCGGGACTTGAAGTAAGCATGACCGACTCTCCCTCGCAGAAATCTGTCGGGCCATTTGGAGTTATAGTTACGATCGGCAAAGGATAAACAGTTACAATCGTTATTGGTGAAGTGCCGGAGCAACCATTTATATCAGTTGTTGTTACAGTGTAGTTTCCGGCCATTGTCACCAAAATGCTTTGTGTTATGGCACCATTTGACCACAAATAACTTTCGCCGGGACTTGAAGTAAGCATGACAGATTCTCCTTCGCAGAATTCAAGCGGTCCGCCTGCAATAATAGATACGATTGGCAAAGGATTCACCGTTACAACGGTTATGGGCGATGTAGCCGAACAACCATTTATGTCCGTTACGGTAACGGAATAGTCACCTGAAGTGTTAACATTGATGCTTTGAGTTATTGCGCCATTTGACCACAGATAACTTTCAGCCGGACTCGATGTAAGCAATACAGATTCGCCCTGGCAGAGATTAATGATGCCATTCGGTGTTATGATCGCATTTGGCAAAGGATATACAGAAACCGTTGTTACGGCCGATGTGCCTCCACCACCACAGCTTCCTGTAGTGGTAACAGTAAAGTTGCCCGAGTTAGTCACTGTGATGCTTTGGGTGGTTGCGCCATTTGACCACAAATAGGTGCTGGCCGAGCTGGCAGTTAGAATAACTGAATCACCCTCGCAGAATGTTAATGGTCCACTAGGTGTGATTATCGGAATTCCTGTAACATTCGGTATCGTAATATTTCCATCAGCAATGGTTATGGCTCCGTTTGTTGATAAGGCTCTTCCATCGAGCGTGTCGCCATAAGCCATAGATATTGCCCCGTTGTTGGTAACAAGTGTCCCCCTGAAAATGGAGTAACCACTGATGTCAGCTAATCCCTCTACTTTCCAGTAAACATTTTTCGATTGTGTTCCGCCGCGCAACACTACATTGGAATATGTGCTCGTAGTTAATGCACCGTTGATTTGGATGACAAATACAGCATCGGGGCTGCCCTGTGCATCCAGAAAGATGGTGTCGGTGAGGTGAGCTGCCGAGCTCATGCAATACACATGAGGAGTAAGCACCTGACTATGTCCAAACTGTGCAGGATATAAAAGCTCAATATCACAAGTTAATATATTCAAAGCAGTATACAGATCAATGATGTCAAGAGCAGCCTGAGCTGTTGCACCATTGGGCGGAGAATGAATGGCTCCGTTTACCAGAAGTGGGTCAAAACCCGTAAGTGGTCCGTTGTTTGTTCCAATATCGCCATCAATATGCGTGATTCCGGTATTGGTCATAGCACCTATTGAAGTAAACAGGGCAAAACATTCTGTTGTACCCAAAGGAGGTGCCAGAGGGCCCATTAATGTCGGACTGCCGCAGCCAATGGGTGTGCTGGCTTTTACAGAAGTTACTCCAACAGCTCCCACCATCGAAAGCGCCCTGCCTTCAAGATCATCTCCAGAGGTAAGTGTGATTGCTCCATTAACAATAAGGTTGCCTTTGAAATCCACGCCTGTTGCAAGGGTAACAGCACCCTCGACTTTCCAAAAAACATTGCAGGCCTGAGTTCCATTGATTAATGCAATACTGGCTCCCGGATCTGCCGAAAACGCCCCGTTCATCTGAAAGATAAAACATGCGTCCGGATCTCCTAAGCCATCCAAAGTGAGTATACCACTCAGAACCGATGGTGCAGGCACACCGAAAACGGCAGGCGTTAATACCTGCCCCCCTCCAAGTGCTATTCCCGGAAATATTGTGGCTGCCTGACTGGCTATGTTGTTGTAAGCAATGTTCAGATCAAATGCAGCATCGCCTGTTACAGCATCGCCGCTATGCATTTGACCATTAACGTTTCCAAAACCTGTTACTGGCCCTGAATTGGAACCAACGTTTCCGGTGATTTGCGACATGCCCACATTCGTAACTGCTCCACTAGATGTGAACAATACAAAGGTAGATGCAACACCCAGGTCGGGTGCGATCTGACTTAATGTGACAATCGGCATTAACAACAGCATCAGTGCTGTTAACACATTATGTAAAGTCTTTTTCATGATTGAAATTATTAGTTATAAGTGACGGTACAAAATTATTTTGGCTTGAATGCTAAAGCGTTACACAACATGTTTTAAGATTTACATATTTCACATATTTCAGAATTCCTTCTTCCGGATCGAAGGGACAGGTCTCTTTGCTGTTATAAAATATGGTCAATTTCTCCCCAATTGCTCTTTAAATTGTGCCCAAGGCAGAGCCAACTCATACGCATGCACGCGCGATCAATAAATAGTATTAAGGGAATGTAAATAGCAAGTCTGGTTTCCTCTATAAAACCTCCTTTGGGTTTACTGAAACAGACTTATAGGGCTTAGATGGTTCCTTGGTTCTGGTTCCTTGGTTCTGGTTCCTGGTTCCTGGGTTCTTGTTTCTGGTTCCTTGTTCCTTGTTGCGTGTTACGGGTTTCGGGTTGAGCTTATTATCAGTGCATTTTCATTATTTTGGCCGAGGTCATTGTTGGGAAATTTTCACCTGATAATTCAGTAAAAACTGATTTTTAGCGGCTCCCTTCAGGGTTAGGGGTAAAACGCTAAAAATCAGCTGTACATTCAGCATAATATTTCAGTTCAATTTCTCCATTCAGTCCGTGGTCGTTAGCGGGCGGCTTTCACAAAGGGATTCAGCCACATCAAAAATCGGAAATTTTAAGCTGAGCCTGTCGAAGCTCAAAAATCGGAAATCATTCTCTTATATTAATTTACGATTGAAGATGACTGGTTCCTTGGTTCTGGTTCCTTGTTTCTGGTTCCTTGGTTCTGGTTACTTGGTTTCTTGTTTTTTGGTTTCCTGGTTCTGGGGCATACTGATCTTCAGTTCAGTTTCGCCATTTCTGCAATTGTCGTTGGAAGGTAAGTATCAATTGGTGAACAAGTTACATCATAAATCTTGAATCAAAAATACGTGAACCAACAAATACATTGATAATCGAAGGATTTACAATTTAAGATCTGGCTGAGGGTAAAAACCCGTAACCTGCACACTGAGCGATGGTTGCTGAGCCTTGCCGAAGCAAGTCGAAGTGCGCAACCCGCAACGCGAAACTCGCAACGCGTAATCCGCAACCCTACAAAAACCCCAGCTCTAACTTGGCCTCATCCGACAACATACTCTGGTCCCATGGCGGTTCGAAGGTGAGCTCTATTTCTGAGGATCTTACGCCATTGATTTCTGAAACTTTTTGTTTCACCTCGTTGGGCATGCTTTCCGCTACCGGACAATTAGGGGATGTGAGGGTCATAACAACCTTCACATCGGCTTCGTCGCTGATTGCAATTTCATAAATCAATCCCAATTCGTAAATGTTGACTGGGATTTCGGGGTCGTATATGGTTTGAAGCACGCTGATGACATCAAGTTCGAGTGCTTTTCGGTGTGTTGGGTTCATGGCTAATTGCTCATTTTGAGTTTAAAAACCTGCGCATAAAGTTTCATCTGCTTGATCATGGACAACAGTCCATTGGAGCGTGTCGGAGACAAATGCTCTTTAAGCCCGATCTGGTCGAGGAAGCCAAGATCAGCCTGCAACACCTCCTCCGGGCTTCGTCCCGAAAGCACCCTGATCAGAAGATTTATGATGCCTTTAGTTATCAAGGCATCACTGTCGGCGCTAAAATAAATTTTTCCTTCCGAGAACGAGGCATGAAGCCAAACCCTCGACTGGCAACCCGTGATCAGGTAGTTGTTTGTTTTATACTGGACATCAATCAAGGGTACATCCCTGCCCGTCTCAATCAGGTAGTTGTATTTGTCGAGCCAGTCTTCGTACACCGAAAACTCATCAACAATCTGTTGGGCGGTTTCTTCCAAAGTCATGGCTATTTTTTTTGCAAAGATGCGAATCTTTGCGTTTATGATTTCTGCTAATGAGCAGGAAGCCTTCTCCAAAACTATAATGTAGCCAAATTTACTGGCTTCTGACACTTAGGATCACTCAAAAAGTCTTGTATGCACTGATGCAAAGAAGAATTTGTAAAAAGTAGATCAGTCTATATAGAACTAACAGAACATCAGTCAAAAACACTTTGTTGTTAATAATTTAACAAAAAATGTATGAGATATTAACCGATATGCTAAATTTGCATAACGAGATTTATTCATTTATTAAACCCCCAAACGAAATGAAAACCATTACCCTGAATCTGATTTTATTGTTTGCAGCCGCCATGCTTGTTTTCTCCTCATGCAAGAAAGACAAGGATAACGAACCGGTTAAAAACATTGTTACTCTGGGCGCTCAGTCTAACACAACACATGGCGCATTTTTATCGGTGAGCGAAAAGAAGGTGTACAAACAGGCCGATGCGTCTGCCGTCTCAGAAAAAATTGACATTCTTTGTTTTTATGAAGAAGCCGGAGGAAACAACATGGCCATTGCAGCTCCTGGAACAGGTATTTCCGACATTTACACCGGCGAGACCGCTCCGGAAAACTGGGCGACTAAAAACCAGACCTATTTTACCGATCCGTCAACTGAAATCACAGTTGCACAATTCGATCAGCTGAAAGACGGCGATGCCATCATCCAAAGCTACTACGACGAAACCGTAACCAGCGGCAACCGCAAAAAGAAAGACATGAAAGTGGATGACATCTATGCGTTCAAAACTGCTTCCGGAACTTATGGATTGTTTAAAGTAACTGCCGTTGAGCAGGGCACAACGGGACTTGTAACTTTCGAGTTCAAAACCAAATAACTTCCTGCTTATTGAAGATCTTGTTATTCATCTGCACCGGAAACTTTCTGCCGGTGCAGATGAATATCAGGTATAAAAATATTTACCTGCAATTTTGAATGCACGGAGTCTGAAGAACCAACACCAAACCGATATGAACCGTCGAACATTGCTTTTCTTGTTTTTCAATCTGTTGCTGATGTTTGTTCTGGCCATCGTAACGGCCTGCGAAAAGATTGAACCAACGCTCAACAAACCTCTTGTTGCACTCAAAACCGGCGAATACACCGCTGATGGTTCTGAAGTACCGGTTGGTGGCAAACTCACTTTCGGAATCACAGCCACTGAAGGAAGTGCCCCATTGACAAACATTGTGATCAAGCGTATTACCAACGGAATTGTGTCAACGGAACTTGATCAGGGAATTTATCTCCCCTCAGGTGGCCTGGACTATACTTTTCGTGCCACAAAGTCTGGAGCCCAGCGCGAAGAATGGCATTTTAAGGTAATGAATGCCCGGCGCGACACAGCCTCGGTCTCCCTTACCGTGCATCTGGGTGAAGGCTCGGCCTATGGCCCGATCAACCATTATCCTTCGCTGATCATCGGAATGCAGCACAATCCTGAGCTGCCTCAATTTGTCAACCTCAGATCGGGCAATATATTCACAACCGGAACGGTAACCGGAAACGAAGCCTCCATTGATCTGGTGGCCTTTGTGTATTTCACGGGTGGTGTGATGTCGCCGACACTTTGTTGTCCGGCTTATTCAGGCAGCAGTTCCGTCACCGGGCACTATCCTGCCATCGCCGGCTGGCCTGTGCGCAATTCTACACTGTATGACTATTATACAAGCGACAACGACCTCATCAATCCTGCCGATTTTGAAACCGCTGCCAACGACAGCCTGCTGGTACAGGCCTACAAACCGGGCAATGTGAGTGGGCTGTGCAAATTTATGTTCACAGGCCGCATCGTTCCTTTCAAAACATCCGATGGAAAGTATGGATTGATCCGTGTGAAACACGCCGACACAGAATCTGACGGGTATATGGAAATTGAAGTAAAAGTACAGCAATGAAAAAGATATTGAAGTGTACACTAGTCCTTATGTTGCTTTCGGTTGCTTTGCAGGGGCAGGAAAACCTCAGTGGACAGGTTTTGGACGCACAGAACCGAGTGCCGGTTCCCGGGGCACATGTTTATCTGGGAAATAAATTAGCCGGTGTCACCGACTTTCATGGTTTATTTAAACTTGATGGTGCTGTAATAAAAAATCAGTTGGCAGTCACTGCAATAGGATACAGTCGTTTCACCCATATTCTGTCGAAAGAAGATCTTGACGGCCGGTTGTTTGTGGTGGAGATACAATCATCCGACATTGGACTTGATGAGTTTGTCGTTACAGCCACACGCAACGAACAGCGCATCAGTGAGATACCCGGCCGGATTGAATTGATTGGAGCCGAACGGCTGTCCTTTACGGCTGCTCCTTCAGCGGATGAGGTTATTTCCACCCTTCCCGGGGTTCACAGCGGCCGTTCTTTCGGACTTTTCTCACACCGTGCAACGGTAAGCATGCGGGGTGTAAGCGGAAAAGAACAGGCGCGCACCCTTGTATTACTTGATGGCGTGCCAATGAACAAAGCCGATGGAGGTTCGGTAAACTGGAATCTCTTTTCGACGGGCGACATCGAACGGATCGAAGTGGTTAAAGGGCCGGGTTCGGCACTTTACGGAGGCAATGCGATAGGAGGTGTGATCAATATTGTTCGGAGGAAGCCCCGCAAGCCTTTGGAAGGCTATGTTGCTGCATCCGGAGGAACCTATTTCACACGCGGGTTCAGGGGAAACCTTGGTGGACGCAAAGGGGCATTTTACTGGCAGGCTTCGGGATTGTGGCGCGCCAGTGACGGATACATCACACAATCTGATGCTGACCGTCAGGCCAATCCGCATATTGTGAAGTCGGACTTCCACGAAAAAATGGCCACCCTCAGGGCAGGCTTCAGCCGCAGCGAAAAGTTTGAAGCAGAGGTGGTTTTTTCCGTTTTTGATGACACCCGCGGTACAGGCGAAAAAGTCTATCAGCCCGAAGGCAACACCACCGATCACGACACCTACAGCGTTCATGCCAACTTCAAGGGACGATTTGGCCTTGCCTCATGGAACTCAGTGGTGTATTTTAACCGTGAAGATTACAAAAGAGTTAGCGAATGGTTTAAAGACGATTACACATGGTATGACGTCAGGTCGGCACGGCTTGACTATGGAGCACTCACCGGAATACACCGACAAACGGGCAGTCACCTGCTATCGGCAGGCATCGACCTCAGGATGGGCGAAGTAGATGCAGCAGATGTTTATTTCACCTCATCAGATCAGGTGGACAACTTCGGGAAAAACAGCTTCATCGGGCTATTTGCTCAGGATCAGTTAAAATTTTTCGACAGCACTTTGGTGCTTGTTGCAGGACTTCGCTATGACTATGCCACTTTTTACGAAGGTGGGTTCCGCATTTATGACCCCTCGGCAGAGACAGAATTTATGCGACCATATGAATTCAGCGGCTTGCCTGCACAAAGCTGGGGAGCGTTAAGCCCGCGGATATCATTACAATACAAACCCGGCGACCAGTTCAGGGTTTATGCCGCCTATGGCAAAGGCTTCAGACCGGCCGTTCTCGACGACCTGTGTCGTTCGGGTAGGGTAAGGGGAGGTTTCAAAGTCGCCAACCCCAAGCTATTGCCCGAGTTTCTGAACAACTTTGAGACAGGTGCCGACTACCGCCCGACAGACAAGTTAAGGCTTTCGGCCAGCCTGTACACCTCGGCTGGAAGCGATTTTCTGTATTATGTATCAACAGGCGACAGCATTGATATGGGTTTTGGCAACAGGCCGGTTATGATCAGGGCCAATATTTCCTCTGTCAGGGTGTACGGCCTCGAGACGGATTTCATGCTGACGGTGTCGCCCTCCCTGCTCTTCTTTGGAAACTATGCGTTTAACGTGTCGGAAATAACTGATTTTGAAGCACTGGCCATGACCGATGGAGATGACCTGACGGGTAAATTCCTCACTGATGTGCCTTTCCATGCAGCCAATCTGGGTCTTCAGCTGCGAACGCCATATGTTGATGCAGGCGTTTTGGCGAGATTTACGGGAGCCATGTATGTCAATGATCAAAACATTACCGATGAGATTGTGGGCAGCAAGACCTATCCTGATGTTTTTACGGTTGATTTGAAACTTAGCAGGGTGTTTGCTTCGCGCTATTCGGTCTCACTTTCGGTACAAAACCTCTTCGACAAAAAGATTTATGAAAGTAAGGGAGCGGTCGGTCCGGGTAGGTTTATCATGCTCGAAGCTGGTGTTGCCCTGGGCAAAATGTAACTTTTCGTAAAATTTTTATTCATGCTGCTTTAATTGCTGAAGACTGCTGATCATGTCTTCAAACAACTTGCTGATCTCAGGACTGGCACGTTCATACAAGTGGTCAAAGAACGATACCATTTTTTCGCCCTCAGCCGTCAGTATAGTATGTCCTCCCTTTTCGCCTCCACGTGTTTTCTCGATCAGCGGAAACCCCAGTTTGGCTTCGATACGTTTCAGGTTTTCCCAGGTTTGCCTGTAGGTGTAGCCCATCTGATGCACAGCTGCCTGAAGCGATCCGGTTTCTTTTATAGCCTTGAGCAACAACCATTTTCCTTCGCCTAAAACGCTCTCGCCAGTGGATTTTTCTATCCAGAACTTGAATTTTAACTGAAGGTCTTCACTCATGTCAATAGAGATTATATTGTTGCCGTGCAAGTTAGTCAATTGTTATGAAGCTTAACACTTTTCGTGTGTTACAAAAATCCCATGTCTCTAATTTAGATTCCGTATAAATTATAATTGCAGGTTATTTAAGTCTCGAATTAAACGATTTTTGCGATATGTGAATTTTGCAAGTCGAGTAATATGGAACAAATGAATTTATCAAAAATCTTACTTCCTGTGTATTTAATGGCATTTCTATTATTGTCATTTTCTTGCAGCTTGCCCTTTGAAACAGATGCATTAACAGGTGCAAGCAAAACATTTTCATCAGGCGGGAATAGTTTGTTTCACAGGACAGAGCCGGTGCGGATGAAACCGGGCACCATCATGTTGAGCGGTGAAGTTACTGCTACGGTAACGATTGATTTCAAAGATTTGTATGAGCGTGAAGCAGTAGTCAGGGAAACCCGTCACGATTCGTCTGGAATAACATTGGTTGGGGCTTACCGTTACAAGGGTTATTCCTTGCTCGACCTGCTCAACGACAAGGTTTTGGCCAAAAAGAATGCCGATCTGTTCAAGCCGGCAATAGACCTGTATATTGTTGTCGAAAATGAATCAGGCCAAAGCGTTGTCTTTTCCTGGTCCGAAATTTTCCACACCTCACGCCCGCATCAGATCATGATTGCAACGGCTGCAGCTCCGGTGCTTCCCTACAAGCGTGAAGTCAGCTATCCCACAACGCCGCATTGGAAAATCGTGGCTGCCGACGACCTGAACAATGCCCGTTTTCTTGAAAATCCCAACAAAATAACAGTGGCGTCATTTGATCAAAAAGAATATCCGATCAATCGGGAACTGACGCCATTGTTCAGTTCTGCTGTTAACGTCCGATTGCACGACAGCCTTGTCGCTGTGCTGGGATCTGATCAAGCAGTGACGGAACACCTGCATTACGAAACAACTTTTTACGGAATGGGCATGGGATATCATCCTGTTAACGGCTTCTCCGGACCTTCGGTCGAACTTTTGCTGAAACCTTTCACGGTGCATGTGCATGATGAACTTTCGGCCCGTGGACTGGTATGTTTTTCCGGGCTCGACGGATACAGAACAGTGTTCAGCTACAGCGAGTTGTTCAATCGAGCTGATGGAATTAAGGCGATTTTTGCTGTAACTGAAGAAGAAGGGGGAATGTTCAGGTTGTTTCACCCGGCCGATTTCTTTGCCGACCGCTCAGTGAAATCACTTCAGGAAGTTTATATTTTTCAGCCCTGATTGACTGATTTATCTCAGGACATCTATACGGGCGACTTAAAGCAGCATTTTTGCGGCCTTTCTTACTGCTTCGCAGAGCATGTCAACTTCCTCAAAAGTATTATACATGGCAAATGAGGCCCTTACGGTTCCGGGAATGCCGTAAATATCCATCACCGGTTGGGCACAATGGTGACCGGTGCGCACGGCAATGCCCATCTTGTCGAGCAAAGTCCCTACATCATAGGGATGAGCCTCTCCAAGCAGGAATGAAACCAGGCCACTGCGTTGCTCAGCCTGACCAATGATACGGATACCCGGTATCAGCAACAGGCTCTTGAAAGCATAATTTACCAGCCGGTCTTCGTAATCCTTCACCAGATTAAGGTCGTGGCCATGAAGGTAGTTCAGGGCTGCCCCAAGTCCGAGTACAGCCCCTACATCGGGTGTGCCGGCCTCAAACTTAAATGGGAGTTCGTTAAAAGTTGTTTCGTCAAAACCAACCTGATCAACCATCTCGCCGCCAAATTCCCAGGGGGTCATTTGGTGCAGCCATTGTTCTTTTGCATACAGAACACCAACGCCCATAGGCGCATACACCTTATGTCCCGAAAAAACATAAAAATCACAATCAAGGTCCTGCACATCCACAGGCATATGGGCAACAGCCTGAGCGCCATCAATGAGCACAGGAACGCCCGATTCGTGCGCCATGCGTGTCATTTCCTTCACAGGGTTGATTGTGCCCAAAGCGTTTGAAATATGGGTGAAGGCGGCCATGACAGGTCGTTTCTTCAGCAGTTCAAGATAATGGCCCAGATCAAGTTCGCCCAACTCATTTATCCGCGCCACCAAAAGTTGACTACCATATTCCTTGCATAGTTGTTGCCAGGGTACCAGATTCGAATGATGCTCCATGGCTGTAACCAACACCGTGCTACCTTGTTTCATCAGCAGTTTGCCCATGGAGTGGCTCACTAAGTTAATGGAAGCAGTGGCTCCTTTGGTGAAAATAATTTCATGGCTGTGACGGGCGTTCAGGGTTTCGGCTACATCACGACGGGATTGTTCAAAAGCATCGGTGGCTTGCTGACTCAGGTAGTGCACACCCCGGTGGATGTTGCAATTTTCCTGTTCGTAATACCTGATCAAACGGTCTATAACAACCCTGGGTTTTTGTGTGGTGGCCGCATTGTCCAGATAAACTAATGGTTTGCCATACACCATCTGGTGGATTGAAGGGAAATCAGAACGCACATTGACCGCATCGAAACCTGACTTTTCCATATCACAGTTTGCTGTAGTCTATTTCGAAATGATATTCTTTTTCGGGCGAGCCACAGTGCAGCACGCATTTCTCGCAGACTGAAAGTTCTCCCCTGAGCCTCTTCTTCACCATATCGTCAATACGGTGGCGCAGGGCTTCGATGGAGATCTCGCTGATGATGTCGGAGGCAAAAGCATACATGAGCAGCAGGCGCGCATTGGCCTTGCTGATGCCTCGGGAGCGGAGGTAAAACATAGCATCCTGATCGAGTTGGCCTATGGTAGCCCCGTGGCTGCATTTCACATCATCGGCATAAATTTCGAGGAAAGGCTTGGTATTTATGGTTGCCGTTGGCTTCAGCAGGATGTTGTTGTTGTTTTGATAGGCATTTGTTTTTTGTGCATCGCGGGCCACATAGATGTAGCCATTGAAGACCGCCGATGCCTGGTCATCCAGAATTCCTTTAAACAATTCGTTGCTGGTGCAATGGGGTTGGTTGTGGTCAATCCTGATTTGGTTGTCAACATGTTGCGACTTATCCATAAGATAGAGACCCAACACATCGGCATGAGCACCTTTGCCATCGAGGCTGATATGCACACTATTACGGATGAGGCCGCAATTAAAGGTCAAAGTGTTCGTTTTTACCGTGCTGTTGGCCATTTGCCTGATGAAGGTGGAGTTGACCAAACCAGACTGGTCATTCAGGTTCTGAAGTTTATAAAGTTCCAGATGTGCACCTTCGGAAACAAATACTTCGGTTACCGTATTCACAAGGCTGCTGTGCTGGTTGATGGAGTCATCGCAGTGCATCAGGCTCAGGCTGCTGTTTCGCCCCAGGATAATCAGGTTACGGTTTTGAACGAATAGGTTTTCTTCCAGATCTATCATTTTGATGATCTGCAGGGTTTTGTGTGCTGTTACTCCGTCAGGGACATAAATAAAAACCCCGTCCTGCACCATCGCCGTGTTGATGGCTGTAAACCCGTTGAGCGTGTTGTTGGCGATTTCGCCATAGTGAGTGTCGAAAAGTTCAGGGAAGGCCTGCATGGCGTCTTTAATGCTGCCAACCACCACACCATCGGGAAAGGTGCGGATGCGAACATTTTTGTCGTGATACCAGCCATTGAGCATCGAAACAATCTCGGTGTCGAAATTATGTACTTCGCACCTGAACAAATCTTCCATATTCCGGTCGGCAGCGGCAGGCTCGAGCAACTGCACAAAATCTTCCCCGGTGAGGTTTTCAATTTCGGTGTTTTTCCATTTTTCATGCGTGCTGTCCGGAAACCGATGTTCCCTGAAATACTCCATTGCAGCATGTCTCATGCGTTCCACCTTGGCAAGGTCTCCACGGGCAATCGCCTTAGAGTTCTGATCAAAACTGCCGATCAGCATTTCATCAAGCGGTAACTGCTTCGCAACGATTTGGTTCATGGACGATTGGTTTGAAAGTTAAACAAGGTGTTCCTGTTTGATCCACTCATATCCTTTTTCTTCCAGTTCAAGGGCCAGGTTTTTGCCCCCGGATTTGATGATACGGCCATCGTACAAGACATGAACAAAGTCGGGGACGATGAGTTCCAACAGACGCTGATAGTGAGTAATCACCACAAAAGCGTTTTCCTGTGTACGCAACTCATTTACCCCCCGCGCCACTACTTTGAGGGCATCAATATCAAGGCCCGAGTCGGTTTCGTCGAGTATGGCAAGCGTAGGCTCAAGCATGGCCATCTGGAAAATCTCGTTTTTCTTTTTCTCTCCTCCCGAGAATCCCTGATTGACAGACCGGTTGGTGAGTTTTTCGTGTATGTCAACAAGGCGTTTCTTTTCTTCCATCATCCGCAGGAAGTCACCTGCCTGAACAGGTGCCTGTCCGCGATATTCACGCTGGGCATTGATGGCTGTACGCATGAAGTTGGTCATGCTCACCCCGGGAATTTCTACCGGATATTGAAAGCTTAGAAAGATTCCTTCGTTGGCCCTTTCTTCAGCAGGCATTTCAACAATGTTTTTTCCTTTGTACCAGATTTCACCCTGAGTAACTTCGTAGCCTTCTCTTCCTGTGATGGCCGCGGCTAGTGTGCTTTTGCCTGTTCCGTTCGGGCCCATGATCGCATGAACCTCGCCTTTGTTAACGCCCAGGTTGAGCCCTTTGATGATTTCCTTGCCGTCAATGGCAACGTGTAGGTTTTTTATATTGAGTAACATGGGTTCTTGTTTCTAGTTTCTTGTTTCTTGTTTCTTGTTTCTTGTTCCTTGTTTCTTAGGATTAGCCGACACTTCCTTCGAGGGTGATGGAGAGGAGTTTCTGGGCTTCCACGGCGAATTCCATCGGCAATTTGTTAAGCACTTCACGGGCATAGCCGTTTACAATCAGGCCAATGGCTTTCTCTGTGTCAATGCCTCTCTGGTTGCAGTAAAAAAGCTGATCTTCACTTATTTTAGAGGTGGTAGCTTCGTGTTCAACGATACTCGACTCGTTTCGGGCTTCGATATAAGGGAAGGTATGTGCCCCGCACTGATCGCCCAGCAGCAGCGAATCGCACTGCGAGAAATTGCGTGAATTGGAGGCTCCGGGGAGAATTTTCACCAAACCCCTGTACGAGTTATTGCTCTTTCCGGCCGAAATCCCTTTCGATATAATGGTGCTCCGGGTGTTTTTGCCGATATGAATCATTTTTGTACCTGTATCGGCCTGCTGATAATTGTTGGTTACGGCTACCGAGTAAAACTCCCCCACCGAATTGTCGCCCATCAGCACGCAACTTGGATACTTCCATGTAATTGAGGAGCCTGTCTCTACCTGAGTCCAGGCAATTTTTGAGTTTCTGCCCTTACACAGTCCACGCTTGGTAACAAAGTTATACACTCCGCCTTTTCCTTGCTTATCGCCTGGATACCAGTTTTGTACTGTGCTGTATTTTACTTCGGCGTCATCAAAGGCTACAATCTCCACAATGGCGGCGTGCAGCTGGTTTTCGTCGCGCATAGGTGCTGTACAGCCTTCCATATAGCTTACATAACTGCCTTCTTCGGCCACAATCAGGGTGCGCTCAAACTGACCAGTATTGGCTGCATTAATCCTGAAATAGGTTGATAGCTCGAGCGGGCAGCGAACCCCCTTTGGGATGTAACAAAACGAACCATCACTAAAAACAGCCGAATTCAATGCGGCAAAATAATTATCAGTGTATGGGACAACACTTCCCATATATTTTTGCACGAGCTCCGGATGATGCCTGACAGCCTCGCTGAAGGCACAAAAAATTACCCCGTGTTTGGCTAAGGTGTCCTGAAAGGTGGTCTTAACCGAAACACTGTCAATCACAGCATCAACAGCCACCCCCGACAACCGCTTTTGCTCATCGAGCGAAATACCAAGCTTGTTGAATGTGTCGAGCAATTCGGGATCAACTTCATCGAGGCTGCTGAGTTCCTTCTTCTTACGGGGTGCAGCATAATAACTGATGTCCTGATACTGTACAGGAGGATAATGAATATGTGCCCATTCCGGCTCTTTCAAAGTCAGCCAGTGCCTGAATGCCTTCAGCCGGAACGCGAGCATCCATTCCGGCTCTTCTTTCTTGGCCGAAATAAAGCGTATAGTGTCCTCGGTTAAACCGATCGGAGCCATGTCGGTTTCTATATCAGTATAAAAACCGTATTTATATTCACCTGAGGTAACCTCTTCGAGTATGGTGTTGTTTGGATTGTTATCCATTGATCGTCAACTTATTTAGATTAAATATAAATAAGACTGCAAAGATAATAAAAATAAGGCTTGCAGACAGGTCTGCTTATGGAAATGAAACGGTTTAGCGCCTTGTTTGTTCGCTGGGTTTCACAAAATATTCATGTCGGCCTGAGTGGCTCATAATCCTGGATAATCAGCACGGATATCGGCAATTGCGATATTGAGCATACCCTGGAGGCTTTCGAACATCTCAGGTAGCTGATCCTCGTTGGTGGAAGATTTTGCAGTGGACTCAATTTTTTTAATCAGCTCGAAGGCCGTCTCAATACCAAAAATACCCAGACTGGGCTTGAGCATATGGGCGTATTTACCAACGGAAGGAATGTCGTTTTTTTGAAGAGCCTCGCTGATATTGGTCATCAGTTCGGGGGTTGAACGAAGAAATATACCCACCATACTGGAAACGGCTGCTTCGTCATCGCCTATAAACTCAATAAGTTTATCAAGTCTGTAGGATTTTTCTGTGTGGCTCATATCAGGCTGGATTTCAGATTAGATTTTCTTTTATCATGCGGTATATGGTTGACTTGCCGATGTCCAGCTTTTTGGCAACATGAAGTACATTGTTGTTGTATTTCTGAAGGTAGTAGCGGATGATTTTGCGGTTGTATTCTTCCAATGTGCTTTCTACGAGCAGGAAGTTGCCCGGTGAGTCACTTGCCGTGAACGAAATATGGGTTTCATCAATCTGGTCCGAATCGGTCAGAACGGCCGAGAGTTCCATGATTGCCCTGAGTTCGCGCACATTGCCCGGAAAATGATACTGCATGAGCTTTTTCTGTGCCGGTTCCGAAATACTAAGCCTTGGCATTTTGTTTTCGGCACAGAAATCATCCACAAAATATTTGGCCAGCAGCAGTATGTCGTTTCCACGGAAACGCAACGGGGGCAGTTCTATCGGAAGCCCGAGAAGCCTGTAATACAGATCTTCCCTAAACCGACCTTTCTGAACGTCTTCTGCAAGGTTTCTGTTGGTGGCAACAATCAGCCTGATATCAATCTTAACCAGATCGTTCCCGCCAACCCTTGTGAGTTCGCGTTCCTGAAGCACCCTCAACAGCTTCGACTGCATGTTAAGGTCCATTTCGCCGATTTCGTCCAGAAAAATAGTTCCTCCCTGAGCCTGTTCAAATTTTCCAATCTTGCGCGTAATGGCTCCGGTAAAGGAACCTTTTTCGTGCCCGAACATTTCGCTTTCGATGAGTTCGGTGGGTATGGCCGAAACGTTTACGGCCACAAAAGGATGCTTTGCCCTTGTTGAATTATAGTGAATGGCTTTGGCAACGAGTTCTTTACCGGTACCTGTTTCGCCGGTTATGGATACCGAAATGTTGGTGCGGGTGGCTTTTTCAATCAGGCTGAATATTTGCTTAATGGCCGGGCTGTTGCCCCTGATTACCTTCCGGAATTCATATTTCTTGCCTATCTCTTCCTTCAGATAACTGATCTCACTTTTCAGCTGCAGGTTTTCCTTGATTTTCTTGATGATGTTCCATAACCTGTCCTTTACATCATCATCTTTTACAAAATAATCATAGGCTCCCTCACGCAGCAGCCGCACTGCCGTTGAGATGTCCTCCTGCCCCGAAACAATAACAACCGGTACTTCGTTGTTTTCTTTTTTGATGGCCTTCATCACCTCAAGACCCAACATGTCGGGAAGGCTGTAATCAAGCGATACCAATGAGGGACCTTTATAAATGTTTTTTAAGCACTCAGCCCCGGTCTTGAATAAATGCACCTCGTTGTCGGGATTGAGCGAAAGGTGGTGCCGTAACATCTCGCCGTAAAACAGATCGTCTTCAACGATGAAAATCCTAAAGGCTTCCATAGCAAAATTATTGGTTGGTCGGAAAACTGTTCCAAAAATGAGAAACAGAAAAATGGCTGGATTGTTTATAGTTTTTTTCTCAAAAGTGGAATTAGTGCAAAAATAGTGAATTTAAAAAAAAAGTCAAGTGCACGAGCTTATTAATTAGGAATTTGATCACTTGCCAAAATGTTCTTTTCTGGAAAGCTGTTGTATCTTTGCCCGCTGTCCGAACCCAATAATTACCTAACCTCTGACCTGAATGAAGCTCTTGCGTACTTTGTTCCACCTGCTTGGCATCATCATTCTTGCCCCACTGCTTGTGTTCGGATTGCTGAACCTTATCTTTCTGTGGTTCTACATTTCTGCCCCGGTTTATAAGTTTTCCGAACCCAGCCCTTTCAGCGGCCCTCAATTTGTGAATCCATACAGTGGCATGAACCCAGACCATTGGCGTAAGTATAATTTCCAGGTCCAGTCAAAAGCCTGGTGGGGCATCACCGACGGACGACTGAACAGTAATGCTTTGATTGACAGTATGTATTCGCTGCTTGAATATGATTATGTGGCCACTTCCGATTACCAGAAAATAAACCGCCACCGCGAAAACGAAGCCGTATTTATTCCTACCTACGAACATGGGTACAGCATCAGAAAAACGCATCAGGTGTGCATTGGTGCAGAGAAAGTCATGTGGCGTGATTATCCCTACAAACAAACGATCAGCCACAAGCAGCATATCCTCGACTTGCTGAGACCTGATAACCGTATTATTGCCCTGGCACATCCGCTGCTGCTCGATGGCTACCTTCCCGAAGACCTTCGCTACCTGAGCGGCTACAACCTGATTGAAGTGCTCAACAACATGCGCATCAGCACAGCGCACTGGGACACTGCCCTGAGTAACGGCCATCTTGCCTATATCCTGGCCAACGACGACGCACACGACGTGAGCAACAGCAATGAAGTGGGCCGACGTTTTACCATGATCAATGCAGCCGGAACCGACCGCGAGCTTATTCTTTCGTCCCTTGAAAAGGGAAACGCTTATGGTTTCGACTTCTTCAGGGTGGATGATGAGCCCTGGCCGGATAAAATAGTCCGTTCGCGCAGCATCCCCCACCTGACATCAGCTACCCTCGATAGCAACCGTTTCACCGTGAGTTTCAGCAAACCTTTCAGCAAGCTGAGTTTTATTGGCCAGCATGGACGTGTGCTGGCATCTGCCAACGATTATCACGAGGCTTCCTATTCCATTACCACTGCCGATACTTATGTACGCACCGAAGTGATCTTTTACGACAGTTCGGCCATATACCTCAACCCTGTTACACGATCGCAAAACGGTGATCCTGCCAGTGGCCGCCTCGCCGAAATTGACCATAGGGCTACGCTTGTGTTCAGGGCAACTGCTGCCGGAATCAGTATTTTGCTTATCATTACCGTAATATTCATCAAAAGATTACGCAAAAAGAATGTCAGATAATGAAGACTGATTTCCGTAAAGAACTGGGCTGGCTCATCGTTATTTCGCTGCTCGTCAGGACGTGGCTGGCATGGCAACTCGAACTGGGCAACGACGAAGTGTATTATTGGACTTATGCACTTTATCCCGACTGGAGCCACTACGACCATCCGCCCATGCTGGGTTGGGTAATGCAGTTGTTCAGCCTCAATCTTTTGTTTGACAGCGAATTGGCTTTGAGGCTTTCTTCAGTTCTGTTTTTTTCGCTCAACACCTTGCTGATATTCACTGCAGGGAAAATCATCCGTGATGCACGTACAGGCTGGTATGCGGCCCTTCTTTACAATGCATCTGTTTATGCCTCGGTGATTACAGGCGTCCTTATTCTGCCCGACACCCCGCAAAACCTGTTCTGGATGCTGTCCCTTGTGCTGCTCCTCAAAATATTTGCTTCGGAAAAGGCTGACGCACGTCTCATGCTGCTCTTTGGACTGCTGGCCGGCCTGGGCATGATCTCCAAATACACCAGTGTTTTCCTCTGGTCGGGGGTGGTGCTCTACATCCTCATCTATGACCGGAAATGGTTTACCCGGCCTTCGCTTTATGGTGCCATGCTGATTTCAGCCTTGTGTGGCCTGCCGGTGCTCATCTGGAACCTTCAAAATGATTTTATCAGTTTCGCTTATCAGGGAAGCCGTGTCAATATTTTTGAATCCGGCCTCAGGCCCGACCTGTTTTTTACTGAGCTTTCGGGACAGGTGTTTTATAACAACCCTGTTAACTGGGTATTAACCATAATGGCACTGATTGCTTTATTCAGGGGAAAAATCCTGCTGACCAAAGCCCACAGCCGCCTGCTGCTATTAGTGGCCCTGCCGCCAATACTGCTGTTCCTGCTGTTTTCGCTGTTCAGGCCTACCTTGCCCCACTGGACGGGGCCTGCCTACAACAGCCTGTTGCTGCTCACCGCAGCCTACCTTGCCGGACGACCTCAAAAGGACGTGTTGGTTCCGGTGGTGCTGAAAGTTTCCCTTGGAATTGTTGTGGCCATTATGCTGCTTGGTAACCTGCAAATTAACTTTGGCATCATCCCGTTACCTGACAAAAACCCTTATCACCGGCTCGGACGGCACGACCTTACACTAGATATGTACGGCTGGAAAAAAACCGCTGAAGCATTTGGCCCGGTAAGGGAGCGAATCATAAGTGAAGGCAACATGCAGCAAACAGATGCAATGGTGGCCGAAAACTGGTTTCCATTGGCAAACCTCGATTATTATGTTGCCCGGCCGTTTGGCATGAAAGCTCTTGGTCTGGGCCGCCCCGACCGCCTGCATAAATACATCTGGATCAATGAAGAAAGAGGTGGCCTTCATGCCGGTGATGACTATTGGTACCTTACCGACAGCCGGAATTACAAACACCCTGAGGATGTATATTCAGGCTTGTTTCGTGAAGTTGTCGCCGCCGATACACTCACGATTATGCGTGCCAACAGACCCGCAAAATATGTGTTTGTGTTTTTGTTAAAGGAGTACATGCCTGATCAGGCAGAATAGTTTTCAGTGGCACATTGGATGAGATATAATTCTTGCAGAAGTAATGCACATTTTGATCATTAACTTATGAGAAGCTGAAATGAACACAACCGAAGAAAGTGTAGTGTTTGCCATGGACGGTGCCGACACCGGATTGTATCCATTTCTGCCTTATATCTTGCAGGATATTTGGGAGTTCGGGGCCTCGCCGGTCGAAGTTATAGCGCTCTTGGAAAAACAATTTAACAACCACAAAGGATTACGCTTTCTCGATCTGGGCTGTGGAAAGGGGCCTGTTTCGGTACAGGCAGCACGTTCTTTTGGATGCCATTGTCACGGAATTGACGCTGTACAGGAGTTTATCGCAGAAGCCAGACTAAAAGCAAAGGAGTTTGGCGTGGATCATTTGTGCACTTTCGAAACTGCCGACATCCGGGTAGCCGTTAGCAATTGCAGAGGATACGATGTGGTGGTGCTGGGAGCCATCGGACCGGTGCTTGGCACAATGACAGAAACACTAAATCTTGTTTCGCAATGCCTCAGCGATAAAGGTGTGGTTGTTGTTGATGACGGATTTACCGATGATGAGCAGGTGTTGGAAAAAGACAAACGGCTGATGACTTATAACGAACTGCTGCGCCAGGTTGCTGATGCCGGCATGAAAATCATAGCAATGCGCGTCATGCCTTCCCAAATGATCCGAGAATCAAACGCGCTTATTTTCAGTAAACTTCAGCAACGTTGCCTGCAACTCTCCGAAATGTACCCTGAGAAGAAGTACTTATTCCAAGACTATATTGTCCGTCAGGAAGAAGAAAACGAAGTGCTGGAACAAAAGATCGTAAATGCCACCATGCTCATTGGCCGGTGCTGAAAACCTTTTAAAACCCTGATGATTGGTTTTGTGTTTTTGCATATCGAAAAGGTTTATATTCCCTTAATAATTGATTCATTCAGAGCCATTACATTTGCCTGCTGCATAAAGCGGCAATATTCACAACCCTTTTATTATGAAGAAAACAATACTTTCAGTTTTTCTGGCCGGCCTGTGGATCAGCCTGTCGGAATTTGTGCGCAACGAATTCCTGCTCAAACCATATTGGGTTGATCACTATGAAGGGATGGGACAGGTGTTTCCTGCCGAACCTGTCAACGGAGCAATCTGGGGCCTGAGGTCTTTTCTGTTTGCCTGGTTTATTTATCTCATTCAGCGCAGATCGGGTTTTGCTGAGACCATTCTGATCAGCTGGCTGGCCGGATTTGTGTTTATGTGGCTGGTGATCGGGAACCTTGGTGTGCTTCCCTTTGGTATTCTGCCCTTTGCCATTCCGCTAAGCCTGCTCGAGGTTGTTGTCGCTGCCTATATCATCCGCAGCCTGTCCGGCAGAAAAGCCTGAAGGAGCAGCAAGCCCCTTTCTGCAGGCTTTTTTCACGTAATTTTGCGGTTGATACACAGCAGAAGCATGAACCATAACTTTCGACCCACCCGCTACAGGCTTCAGTCGCTGGCCACCGGCAATGTATTCGACGATACCGGCTGGCTTCTTGAAGCTCCCGGCGAACAGCAACCCACCCTTATCAGGGCAGTATATGACAACCTGCAACTAGACCTTCTCGACGAGCAGTTTGGCCTATACCGCTTTGCGTCGTGGCTGCCCCTAAACCGAATCCTGACAGGATCTTCGGCCCCCGTGACCTACAAAAGCAAAGGTCTGGCCGCTCATCTGGGATTAAAAAACCTGTTTATCACATTTAGCGGCTGGTGGCCTGAAATTGGTGCTGCAATGCCCACCTGCTCGTTTAAGGAAACCGAGGCTTATGCTGTTTGTGGCCGCATGACCCCGGAAATGGCTCAGAAAGTGTTGGTAGTAGCCTCAGCCGGAAACACAGCGCGTGCTTTTGCCAAAGTGTGTTCCGACAACCTTATTCCACTGCTGCTGTGTGTTCCAGAGGACAACCTCGATGCCCTTTGGTTCGACAAGCCTTTGAACGACTGTGTGAAGCTGGTGTGTACGGCTTCGGGCAGCGACTATTTCGACGCCATCCACTTATCAAACCTCATTTGTGGTTTTCCGGGATTTTATGCCGAAGGCGGCGCGAAAAACGTTGCCCGGCGCGATGGCATGGCCACCACCATGCTCTCGGCAACTACCTACATTGGCCAGATTCCCGACTATTATTTTCAGGCTGTAGGCAGCGGTACAGGGGCCATTGCTGCCTGGGAAGCTAACCTGCGTTTCCTCAGCGATGGAAGGTTTGGCAGCCACAAAATGAAACTGATGGTGTCGCAAAACGAACCTTTTGTCCCGATATATGATGCCTGGAAAGCCGGCTCAAGGGCCATGCTGCCCTACAACGACGATCAGGCCCGGCGCGATGTGGAACAGATCAGTGCCAAGGTACTCAGCAACCGCAAACCACCTTATCCGATCATCGGCGGGCTTTTTGATGCACTGAACGATACAGCGGGCGAGGTGCTCACCGTGAGTAACAAAGCTGCTGATGACGCCGCAAAACTGTTTGAACGCACGGAAGGAAACGACCTGCATCCTGCTGCTGCTGTTGCCACTGCGTCCTTGGTGCAGGCTGTAGCTGACCACAGGATTGATCCCGAAGCTGTAGTGATGCTCAACATTACCGGAGGAGGCGAAGCCAGGTATAAGAAAACCCATAAACTCCACTACCTGAAACCGTCCATCATTTTCGCTGCTGATGCTTCAGAACAGCACATCAGGAAAGGGATCGGAAGCTTGAGGTGGTAGGTTCCTCTGTCAGGTAAAACAGGGCAACAAAAGTAATTACACAGGGTTTTCAATATAGGAAGCCTTAAGTTGACCTTGGACAATACTTTGAGGTTTTTCTGCTATGGAAATCCTGAAAGTACAAGTGTGAAAAGTGTAAATACTTTATGGAATTGTGTAACTCCCTCTTTTTTAATGCTATTATTTTTGTGAGATTCAAATACTAAAAAGAATCTTCCTATGAAAAGAGCAGCAAACAAAGTCGTCATTGTAACCGGTGGCGCATTGGGAATTGGGCGCGAAACATGTATTTTACTGGCGAAAGAAGGTGCTACAGTCGCTGTTACCGATGTCCTTGATACCGAAGGCCAAAAATTGGCTGATGAAATCAATCAGTCCGGTGGGGCGGCAAAGTTCTGGCATCTGGATGTGGCAAAAGAAAATGGAGTTAAAGAGGTTTTTGCTGAAGTTGCCACAGAATTTGGTAAAATTG
>Ga0351837_1001_pt2 | contig 81392 bp, 74 predicted proteins | sample BONcelHFGM3001D6_FD_206753 | JGI IMG/M metagenome (GOLD analysis project Ga0351837, IMG submission 206753) | Enriched cells from coal bed in the Powder River Basin, Montana, United States - BONCAT cells FGM rep1 HSBNCT.FGM.300.1.D6 ...
GCCAGCGTTGGTTGCTTTATATGCCTGTCATTAACAGTTTTATCATTGGACTTGTTTTGGCAGTTTATTTAGTCTTTCTTGGCTTCCTGCTGTTTTCAAACAACGACCAAAGCGACACAAGCCTTCAGTTCTACAGGCAGTTTTTCTTTATTTCGGTTTTCGCATCCCTTCTTTCAGTGCTGTTTTTGTATTTCTGGCACAAACATCGGGTGACTTTCAAGTATATTGATCATGTATTCGACAGTGTGAGCCTTTACAGGGAAAACAGAAAAGGAAACAGCAGTAAAATAAAACACAGGCTTTGGATCAATTATACCATGACCACCCTTATGCCGCTTGTGATTGTGCTATTCTACCTTTTTCTGAGTACAACAAGCATCAGGGAAGCTATTGGTAAGGAGCCCGAACCGGCCCATGTGCAGGTGTTGTTCGGTAAATACCTGCCCTACCTTGATAATTCGAACCTGATGAGCAGTAACCAACTGTTTTATGTGAATGCCATTGACAGCTTACTTATGTTTGTAGGAATATTTACCGGAATCCTCATCAGTATTATCTACTTGTTCTTTTTTATGACATGGACAACACAAAGTATCGTTGTGCCCCTGAGTGAAGTCCTGGAGAAAATGAAGCAACCAGTCGGTGACGGTCTCGACCGTCTGGCGGTTGTCCGCACAACAGATGAGTTGGGTAGGTTGGCCATAGGGTATAATGAGATGGCCACCCGTATCAGCGAAAATATTATTGACCTTAAGAAACTCACTGAAGCCAATCAACGCTTTGTGCCTGAGGAATTTCTCAGGTTTCTTGGTAAGGAAAGCATCAAAGATGTTCAGCTCGGCGACCAGGTGCAACAATGCATGACTGTACTTTTTGCAGACATTCGTTCATTTACAACGCTATCTGAGACGATGAGTCCTCCGGAAAACTTCAATTTTCTGAACACTTATCTGGGTTATATGGAACCTGTAATCAGGAAGTATGGTGGTTTTGTTGATAAATTTATTGGTGACAGCATTATGGCACTATTTGATGAAAATCCTGAAAATGCAATAGATGCTGCACTTGAGATGCATGAGAAGCTGGTTGATTTTAACAGGCTTATGGAGCAGTTTGGAAGGAAAGCCATCAGCATCGGCGCAGGAATACACACAGGAAACCTTATGCTGGGTGTGGTCGGTGGTGAAGGACGTATGGAAACTACTGTTATCTCCGATTCGGTAAATCTTGCCAGCCGCCTAGAAGGCCTCACCAGAGAATACAATGCAGGTGTTATTGTCTCAGAAATTTGTCTGAACAAGCTTTCTGACAAAAACAAGTACATGTTCAAGCTTCTTGATACAGTGCAGGTAAAAGGCAGACAGGAAGCCGTGAGTATTTATGAGATCCTATGCCTGAACAATAACTTCATAAAAGACTAAACTTAAAACACTGCTTCCATGCTTTTTACAATAATAAAAGACACAGTTCTGCAACACCTGATCGTCAATCTTCCTGATAATCTTCGTTACCACGATCAGGCACATACAGCAGATGTCATCAGGGCTGCACGTCAATATGGCACCATGGCAGGTCTGGACGAGGCATCAATGGATATTTTGCTCACAGCTTCGCTTCTTCACGAAACCGGCATTATTGAAGGATATCAGGGACACGAGCAGGCATCAGTGAGATATGCCCGTAAGTTATTGCCGGCATATGGCTATAGTGTGGAACAAATTGATAACATCGGGCAATTAATACTTGAAACAACAATACCTCAGGCTCCGACTACTCTTCTGTCGAAAATCCTTTGTGATGCAGACCTCGATTACCTGGGCAGGCCCGATTATTTTGCTATCTCACACAAGCTCAGGCTCGAGTGGATGTTCCTGAACAACTATCCTGAATCACTCAACATTTGGTATGCTGAGCAACTAGTATTTTTACAAAACCACAAGTACTTTACTGCCTGGGCCACTGAAACCCGTAGCAAGGGATTGGCCCACAACATTAGTCTGATCAAGGCTTTGTTGGCAATATCTTAAGTTTACAGAAGCAACAAAACAATTGATCAGATTTCCTTACTTTTGTCGGATTCAACACATATACCCATATAGCCATGATTCGACGGATCAAGTATTTCAGGGATAAACATCCATTTCTCTTCATCATGGCGATCGGGATGCTGTTTCGATTTGTTGCCGTAATTTTTTCGAAAGGTTTCGGCATGCATGACGACCACTTTCTTGTCATAGATCCTGCTCAGTCATGGGTTGACGGTGGTGACCATTACCGCTGGCTTCCGGGGACTGAAGGAAACACAGGGCCGCAGGGACACAGCCTGTTCTATGTTGGATTTCACTATTTGTTTTTTAAGTTTGTACAACTCTTTGGGCTTCACGATCCTCAGCTAAAAATGTATCTGGTGCGCGGAATTCACGCCCTGCTTTCCCTGCTTGTGATATCGTTCGGTTACAGGATAGCTTCATTGATTTCTGAGCGGAAGGTTGCCTATAAAGTTGCCCTGCTGCTGTCAGTATTCTGGTTTATGCCATTTATTGGTGTTCGTAACCTTGTAGAAGCTGTTACCATTCCATTTCTGATGTATGGCACGCTTATCCTGCTGCGACAGGAGATCATCCGTAAAGGCAATGAGCCGGGCTACCACATCACTTCTTTCCTTGTTGCAGGTTTCTTTCTTGGCCTTGGTTTCTCAGTCAGGTACCAGACTATTTTTTATACCGGCGGACTTGGACTTGCCCTTCTGATACTGGGCAATTGGAAGGGCATGCTGGCCACGGCAGCTGGTTTTGTAACTTCAGTAGTTGTGTTTCAGGGCGGAATTGACTTTATTGTCTGGCGTCAGCCTTTTGCCGAATTGATTGCGTATATTTCCTACAACATCAACCATGCATACAGCTACAATACAATGCCATGGTATCATTATGGAATCGTGATCTTTGGTTTGTTGATACCTCCCGTTAGCGTAATGCTTCTTTTCGGGTATTTCCGATTATGGAAGCAGCAATTCCTTTTGTTCTTCGCTGTCTTCTTATTTCTGGTTTTTCATTCAATCTTCCCAAACAAGCAGGAAAGGTTTATTATTCCGGTGCTGCCCATGATTATTGTCATTGGATTGGCCGGTTGGGAATCCTGGGTGGCAGCTTCGGCCTTCTGGAAGAAAAATCCGAAATTGCTTACTTCGCTGTGGGTGGTATTCTGGGCATTTAATATATCACTGCTGATTACGGTAACACCCATGTATTCTAAAAGGGCACGTGTAGAATCAATGACCTATCTGAAACAATACGAAGGTGTCAAAAATATTATGGTTGAAGATGTCAACCAAAGAGTAATCCGATTTCCCCCACTCTTTTACATGAAACAATGGCCACACGCCTATTTCTTCATGAAAGGAAATCAATATGAAGAACTTAACGCATGGCTCGACTGGAACAATCCCGACCGGATTCCTGCATTTGTTCTGTTTTACCAGCCTGATAACCTGGAAGCAAGGGTTGATTCGCTAAGAAAATTTATGCCTGGACTTGTTTTAGAAACCTATGTTAAGCCCAGCATAATGGATCGCTTTATCCACTGGCTGAACCCGGTAAATGCAAATGAAAGCATTTATATTTACAGGAATGCTGATATCATACCCAACAAAATTGAAAGGTAATGACCCGTGAAGAGGCCGGCTTGCGTATTGCAAAGCTGATCGAAGAAATCAACGAGCATAATTATCGCTATTATTCCTTAGCCGACCCAGTCATTTCTGATTTTGAGTTTGATAGACTCCTTGAGGAATTAATATCACTCGAACATAAGCATCCGGAGCTGATCAGGCCTGATAGTCCAACACAGCGTGTTGGTGGCAGTATCACCAAAAACTTCGAAACCGTTCAGCACAGGTATCCGATGTTGTCCTTATCCAATTCATACAGTGAAGCTGAAATACGTGAATTCGACAACAGGATTAAAAAGACCCTTGAGGCTGACCCCGTGTATGTTTGTGAATTAAAATACGATGGTCTGGCAATAAGTTTGCTTTATGAAAATGGATTACTGACCAGGGCAGTAACACGTGGAGATGGCAATCAGGGCGATGATGTTACAGCCAATGTCAAAACCATACGGTCAATCCCGCTGCGGCTCAAAGGCAATTTTCCGGATGTTTTTGAGATCAGGGGTGAGATTTATTTTCCGCATGAGAGTTTCGCAAAACTTAATCATGATCGGGAGCAAGACGGGCAACCACTTTTTGCCAACCCACGAAATGCTGCCGCCGGAACCATCAAGCTTCAGGACTCAGCTGAAGTGGCCCGCCGCAAACTTGATTGCTGGCTTTACTACCTTATGGGCGAAAAACTCCCATTTGAAAATCATTATGAAAGCCTGAAAGCAGCCCGGGAATGGGGCTTCAGGATATCGAACAACATAGCCCTCTGTCAGAATATTGATGAGGTATTTGAATTTATACACGATTGGGAACATGGCAGACACAATCTGCCTTTCGATATTGATGGTATTGTTGTTAAAGTGAACCATTTCGATCAGCAACAATTGCTGGGGTTCACTGCAAAATCGCCCCGCTGGGCTATTGCCTACAAATACAAAGCTGAAGAAGCAGTTACCAGATTGCTCAGCGTTGATTTTCAGGTGGGCCGAACAGGTGCTGTTTCTCCTGTTGCCAACCTTGAGCCGGTATTGCTGGCCGGAACAACCGTAAAGCGAGCCACCCTGCACAACGAGGACATTATCAGAAAACTCGGATTGCACATGTTTGACATGGTAGTTGTGGAAAAAGGAGGTGAAATAATTCCAAAAATCACCTCTGTAAAAACTGAGTTTAGGACAGCTGATAGCACACAGGTTGAATTCATTACTCATTGCCCCGAGTGTCAAACCACCCTTGAAAGAACTGAAGGTGAGGCTGCCTGGTATTGTCCCAACGCCGATGGCTGTCCTCCTCAGATCAAAGGCAAACTCGAACATTTTATCAGCCGGAAAGCCATGAATGTGGAGAGTCTTGGCGAAGGCAGGATAGAAATTATCTACGATCAGGGACTTGTTAAGAATGTTGCTGATCTTTACGACCTTACTTTTGAAAAACTCATAGGACTTGAAAAAACCCATCCTGCCAATGAGGACGTTAAGGAGCGTAAGGTAAGCTTCAGGGACAAAACCGTTGAAAACATCCTCAACAGCCTGGAACAATCAAAATCAACCCCTTACCCAAGAGTACTTTTTGCCTTAGGAATCAGATATGTTGGCGAAACTGTAGCAAAAAAACTGGCCGAAGCATTTGTAAGCATTGATCACTTAATGGAGGCTGGAAGAGAACAACTTATTGAAGTTCATGAAATCGGTGACCGGATTGCTGACAGCATCCTTTCCTATTTTTCAGATGACCGTCACAGATATATAATTCATCGCTTACAGCAACACGGGTTGCAGTTTGCGCTGGAACAAACAACTGAAAAACTCAGTACCCTCCTGGAAGACAAAAGTTTTGTGATCAGCGGGGTTTTCTCATCCTTCAGCCGCGATGAAGCCAAAAAGCTGATCGAGCAACATGGTGGCAGGGTTGTTGGCTCTATTTCTGCCAAAACCGATTTTATTCTGGCAGGCGATCAGATGGGACCTTCAAAAAAAGAGAAAGCCGAAAAACTCAACATCAGGATGATTGATGAGCATGGCTTCCTGTTGATGATTGGCCAGGATGATGGATAAGACTCCATTAATCAGCCGCCAATCATCCCCTCATTCATCAAAGCATGACGGGTGAGGTTATAGTACACGCCTTCGTTGTTGGCAATAAGTTCCTTATGGGTTCCGGACTCAACAATACGGCCCGACTGCATCACCAGTATCTTATCAGCACTGTAAATCGTTGACAATCTGTGGGCAATGATTAATGAGGTGCGGTCTTTCATCAGTTCATCGAGTGCCTGCTGAACGAGTTTCTCCGAAGCTGCATCAAGTGCACTGGTGGCTTCGTCTAAGATCAGAATTCGGGGATTCCTAAGTATCGCCCGTGCAATGGCAATACGTTGCCTCTGGCCGCCACTCAGCTGCACCCCCCTTTCACCAACAATGGTTTCAAACTTATCCGGAAAAGTTGTAATAAACTCATAGGCATAAGCCCTTTTTGCAGCATCAACTACCTCTTGCTCCGTCGCTCCGGGCTTTCCGTATTCGATGTTTTCACGAATGGTGCCGCCAAAAAGCAACACTTCCTGAGGTACTATAGCCATTTGTCGGCGCAGGCACGACAGGCTCATACTTCCTATAGGGTTGTTGTCAATGAATATCTTGCCTTCCTGTGTATCGAAAAAACGGAACAACAAAGCTGAAATGGTTGTTTTTCCGGCTCCGGAAGCGCCTACAAGTGCTATTTTGCTGCCCGGCTCAATGGTGAAATTGATTTTATCAAGCACCTTGACTTCCGGACGCGAAGGATAGCTAAAGCCAACCTCTTTAAAATCAACACGTCCATCTATTGTCTTATCAAGATCAGGTGTGCAATCCCCCAGTGATTCGGCCGGTTCGTCCATCAGGTCCAGCAGGCTGTCGGTAGCTCCGATGGCCTTTTGCACCTGCGAATACAGATCGGCAATGCCAGATATAGATGCCCCGACAAAAAGTGTATAGAGGATAAATTTAAACAAGTCGCCGGTGGTCATCCCTTCGCCCTGGTTCACCAAAGTAACTCCATACCAGATAACACCCACAATGGAAGCAAACAGACTGAAAATGATCAGCGAAATAAAAGCAGCCCTCCACTTTGCCCCCCTGAGCGCAATGCTGATCACTTTGTTGGTACTGCTCACATACCGATTGTTTTCAAAAGACTCGTTGTTGAATGCCTTCACCGTTCCGATTCCCTGAAGTGTTTCCTCCACAATTACGTTGGATGCAGCCAGTTCAGACTGGCTTTCTTTCGACAACCTGCGGATGTACTTTCCGAAATAACGGGCAGCGACAGCAACTATCGGGACAAAGGCAAGCATAAAAAAAGTTAGCTTGACTGAAACAAAAACCAACAACACTATTCCTCCGATGATGGTGATCAATTGACGGATAAACTGGGCAATAGTGAAAGTGAACGTCTCCTGAAGTATGGAGATATCTGCCGAAATACGGCTGTTCAGTTCGCCGACCCGCCTTGATGAAAAAAAACTCATTGGCAGCCGGATCAGGTGGTTGTAGGTTGCCTGACGCAGGTCGGCCAGCATATGTTGGGTCACCAGGGCAAACAAATAAATACGCAGGTATGAAAACACTGCGTTCGCGGCAAATATTCCCAACAGGATAAGTGCTATGGTATTAATACGTTTCAGGCTTGCTTCCGGGTCGGCCTGATCAAGCAGATCGCCTAGAAGCATCGGAAATGCAAGGGTTCCAAGGCTCGAAAGACTCAACGCAAGAAGTCCAATCGAAAAAGAATATTTGTAAGGCATGATAAACCGCATGAGCGAAAACAGCCTTTTGAGGCCACCCCAACTCAGTTTTTTACGTTCAGCCTGTTCAGTTTCTGTCATGGATATTTTGGTTGAAAATCTGTTTCTTTGTGTCATTCTTTCTATTCTGCAGCAGATGCGCAAAAATGAAGCCTGATTCTTTAGCGTGACGTTTTGTCACGGTTTCACCGGATAGCAAAGTTGAAATGTTCCACTGAGTGAATCAGCCCCATGAAAAAGATTGATCATCCAAATCTCATAGGGCATCTCAATAAATCGCTCTTTTTCAACAAGATACTCAATCAGATCGCCACGGTAAAAAGGCAAATGACTGCCCGGACCAGAAAATTCTGTTAACAATGCCGCTCCCCGATGATGGGTGAATACATTTGTCCGGCTACTGGTTGACTCCCGGTCAACAGGAAGGCCAAGCCTGAAGAGGATTACCTCCTGATGAGGCATATTCTGAAATACGATAAAAGGAAAACCCGTAACCTCTTTTTCAGTGATTCCGCTTTCTTGTATCAACTGTCGAAAACCTGCAATTATGGCTATGTTTAAAGAATCCTTCGGAGCCGAACCATCTCTGTACAAAGCTGTCAGGTCATCATGGAAAATTTCGTGAACATCAGCAATGGGCGGCAGGTTTTCACAAAATTGTTTCAAATGCACTAGCCCGTCAAGCTGGTATGGTCTGATCATCCATTTCATAACCAGTCCATTAAGCCTGCCAAGAGGATATGTTAATGAATCAGCTACAAATGTCCACCGGACTATAGTGCTGTCGCCGGATATCGTGACTGACCAATAATCACGGGCACTTCCGCGGTTTCCAAAGTCGAGCCTACTGACCAGGCTGTCGTAAGGATAACTTTCCAGAATTTCAATACTTCCCTCCCCCATTTGTTCACTGGTCCATTGGTGCATTGAGCCTTTGCCCGATATCGGCCCTGAAAAAACTGAAGTTGAATTTGGATTATCCGATTTCCATGGGCTCCAGTTCGACCAGTTTCTCAGGTTGTTTATTTGTCTGAAGATTCTTGTCTGGTCTGCACCCACCGTGATGGACTGGCTGACATGTACAGAAGTGGGTAAAAAGAGGGGAACAACAAAAACAATTGCTACCATAATAAGCATTAACCAGGCAAGAAATTTTAATATTTTCATTTTCCGCAATTTATAAAGAAAGTTATTTCCCGAACACTAGTTTCATCTTTTCAAGTGCTAATTTCAACTGGCTCAGCGGACAGGCAACATTAATCCGCATACAGCCCTCACCTCCAGGCCCAAATTCAATTCCGGCACTCAATCCTAAGCCTGCCTCATGGATCATCTTGCTTTTCAAGTCTTCGTCACTTAATCCCAAAGCAGAACAATCGAGCCATGCCAGATAGGTTGCCTCGGGCCTGAACAAGCTGATTTCAGGAATATTGTTTAAAAGGTACTCATCCAGAAAATCAATATTCCTGTTGAGATAACCCATCAATTGGCCCAACCACTCATCTCCGTGTTGAAATGCTGCCATTGTGGCCTCGGCACCAAACAGGTTTCCCAAATCAATATGAAGCCCGTCAAGTGCGTGTTTATATTTACGCCTTAGCGATTCATTCGGGATAATCACTGAGGATGTAGCTAATCCTGCGAGGTTAAATGTTTTGCTTGCGGCATGGGCTGTTATTGTTATATCTTCGACCTCTTTGCCCAGTGCAGCAAAAACCTGATGTCGAAAACCGGGCAGGACAAGGTCGTTGTGGATTTCGTCTGACAACACAATAAGATTGTTCTCCAGGCAGATTTTAGCAAGCTGTTCCAGCTCATACGTTGTCCATGCCCTGCCCACAGGGTTGTGCGGGTTACACAAAATCAGCATCTTCGCCTCTTTGGCCTGTGCACGCAGCTGGTCGAAATCAATTTCATACTGTTTGGCAGACTTGATCAGAAGGTTATGAATCAGCCTTCTTTTATGGTGCGTTACAGCTCCGAAAAAGGGAAAATAAACAGGCGATTGAACAATAATGCTGTCGCTGGGCTCAGTTAGGGCCATCACAGCCAGATTTAATGCCGGAACAACACCGGGTGAAAACAGTATCCAATCGCGCTGGATCTGATACACGTGCCTGCGGGCAAACCATTGAATAATGCTGTTGTAATACGCTTCGTCTCTGAAAGTATAACCATAAACCGGGTGCATTGCCCTGTTTATCACTGCCTTCCTGACAAAATCAGGGGTTTCAAAATCCATATCGGCCACCCACAGAGGCTGTACATCAGGTTTGCCAAAAAACATCTGGCGGAGGTCGTACTTAACGGATGAGGTTCCTTCGCGCTGCAGCTGCTGATCAAAATCATATAATTCCATACCAGTTTGTTTCGAAGCTGCAAAGAAACAAAATCATCAGGCTGCAAACACGATGAATGGTTATTCTTAGGGAAGTTATTACTTTTGATAATATTGACCAAACCACTTTTAACCTTGTTCTTGAAATGGTTCTTGCCCAACACAATATTGTTTCAAGCCAGAATTGGGCATCGTTACTCAACCAAACGAAGTCAAATTAACTAGTTTCGTTAAGCTCTTTCAAATTTAAATAAATCTCATTTACTATTTCTATTGTTAAATCATGCCATATTTCGACCTCTTCAAATAATAGAGGTAACTCTTGACCCTCTTTAAATGGCGTTTTCAATTTTCTTGCACATTCGTATGCCTTAATCCATTTACTATCAACCCTTGAGAAGTTATGTATAAAGCAGTTTCTAGTTTCCCGTGCAAGCTTAAGTTCTATGATTCTTTCTTCTTCAATTTGATGTTTGAAACTTTCAAACGGGTGTTCAGCTAGCAAGAATTTCTTTAAGTTTTCATAACTGTCAAAATATGATTTACGTTCTTTCGAATGATAATGTTTAATAATTTCTTTGACAAACTCCTCAAGTAATGAGAATAAAGTTTGTAAGTGACCTAATGTAAAATCTCTGTCCTTTGAAGTCAGTATTCTGTAAAGCTGTTCCGGAGAATAATTAAAATTCTTCTGTCGTGATGCTGGTAATCCAAAGGATAATTGTTCTGTCCAGATATTTGTGCCTTTGTGTGGGAGCAGAACTTGTTTTGCAAACCCCCAACTAGCCATATAAATGGACTTCCAGTCTTTTTCGGAGTTCAAAATCCTGTATCGAATACTCTCTATACTGTTCGGTACCATTTGATATTTAAATGATATAAAAACTAGCGATCGCGTTTTGAGATGTTGAGGATAGAGGGCTTTGTTTCAATCATCTGACAATCGCCGTGAAGTCCCAATATGAGGCAACACGATAGTTTAACTACTTAAACCATAATATCTTATATCCCAAAATTTGATTTGCTTATAGAACAATGATTTCCATCAGTGATTTGAGATATGGAATATCTTCCCTGACTGTTTTCCATACAACTTCAGCGTCAACCCCAAAATAATCATGGATTAACTTATCTCTCATCCCAGACATCTCCTTCCATGGAATTTCCGGATATCGTGATTTTAAAACCTTTGAAATTTTCTTTGTGGCCTCTCCAATTATTTCAATGTTCCGAATAACAGCATCCTGAATCATCTCATTTGTTTTGAAGTCTTCTTCCGTAAGTTCTTTCGTGTACTCCAGAATTTTGTCACTACAAAGCAAAATGTGATCTATGAATGCTGCATCATCCTTCATGCCTGAAAGATTATTTGAAGATCATTTGAAATACTGCTTTTAATGCGCTTGTTCTTAATCGCTCCTTCAGTAATCAGATCAACTTTGTTCCCAAGCTTAGCGGAAAGTTCATTTTCTAATTGAATAAGCCTCAACAAAGAAATTCCGTTCCGGAAAGATACCAGGATGTCAATATCACTATTATCGGTCTGTTCGTTTCTTGCATAGGAACCAAACAGGCCAATAAACAGTGGATTATACGGTTTTAAAGAGTCCAAAATAATATTTTGTATCTCAACATTTGACATAGTACAAAAATACGAAAAATTAATTAAGTAGATGACTGTCTTTTCTTTGCGGTTCAAGCTAACGAATTGTATCCTATCTGCTGTTTTTTATTGTTTAGCATCAAGTCTTCCATTTTTTGTTACATAGCAAATAATTAAAAGCCTTAAGGTCTGGTTTATATAGCTGCAAACCGAAAAAGTGATTAATAATCGTAAATGGTAGACAAGATTCTAATCTATTCTATCTTGCTTTCCCTCATTTCCGCTGCTTTCTTCAACAGCATTTTATTAAACTGCTCTTCAGCCTTGTAAAATTTAATGACTTTGCGGGGGGGCAGCACCTTGCGCACCTCTCTGAAAAATGTCGTGCGGGCTTGTATATTTTCTTCTGCCTGCCTTATCCTGCTGTCAATAAGCTCATTAAGTTCATCATCAGTCAAATTTTCAATGCCTCTTTCAGCGATTTGCTCCATGCTGACTTTCTTCTCTTTACGGTGTTTCACCACAGTTTTGCTGTATTCATCAAACAACGGCCAAAAAGCTTTTGCCTCATCAGGGCTGAGCTCAAGCTGTTTGGTGAAAAATGTAACCTTCAGGGCCTCTACCCTCTCACCCTGCCTGGCCTGAAGCGGCCTGAGCGGCTGTGCCTGAGCAGTATTGACTGTTGTCAACAACATAACTACTGCCGAAATAAATATCGTATGGTACATTTTTTTCATCGCTTTCTTGTTTTAAAATTCAAATTCGTTTTGATCAATCAAATAATCCATAATCTCTTCATAGGTAATCAGGTCGAGCAACAGACTGTCTGATTCCCAATGAAAATTCGGGTTCTCGTTCGTTTGAAGGTTTGTGACCTGCATTAGACCGCCACCATTATCAACGACATCATTGTGCTGAGGCTTATCGCCCACTGTGTTTTTTACGGTATCCGAAATCTGGCCATTAAGTGCCATTTGCATTTCGGGCTTATCGGGTTTCATAAACCAGATTGTTCCTATCGCAGCAAGCAGAACGACTGCTGCTGCCCATGAAAGTATTTTCATCTGGCGGTTTTTATGTTCAGGCTTTTTCCCCAGGTGGATCGCTGCCCAAACGGTGTCAGGGAGCTGTTCAAAATAACCCTCGGGTATGTCGCTGAATGCCCCGGGTCCTTTTCCTTTAAGTGATTGTCTGTGTTCCATATCAATCAAGAATTAAGTCTATTACCATTTGTTCGATCTTACGGCTGGCCTGATGGTAGGTGGCTTTCAGTGTACCTTCGGCAAGATTAAGTATCTCACTCATTTCGCTGTATTTCATTTCGTTAAAATACCGCATGCTGAAAATCATCCTTTGCTGTGCAGTGAGTGTGTGCAGGGCAGCCTCCAGTTTTTGTCTGATCTGATCCCCGTCGGGACCATCTGATGAAGCCTTTTCCTGAGCGTCATGCATCAGATTCATTCCCAGCCATTTTCTGGCTTTTTGTCTCCGCAGGTGTTGTAGCGCCTCGTTGGTGGCTATCCTGAACAGCCAAGTCGAAGGCTTTGCCTCTCCCCTGAACTGACCGAATGACTTCCATGCTTTCATAAATGTGTTTTGAAGAATGTCGTTGGCATGATCGTGGTCCAGTACCATGCTTCGGATGTGTGCATAAAGTTTCCGGCTGTGCTCCCTGACGAGTTCGTTAAACAGTTCTTCAGTGGTCAAAACTTAGTATTTAGGATGTTTACACAATCAGAAACCTCATGCACTCTTCCGTTATTTCCATCGGATTATTTTAACCTGATGGTAAATGTATTTCCGTTGATGGTTACGGTTGCAATATTATCGCAATTGCCGTCACCGTAATCAAGTGTCCTGACAGGCCTGTTAGTTGGTGTAATTTCTACCGAACCACTCACAAAATGGTGGCAACTGAGTTCGCGGCGCAGCGGGATGATGATTTCACGTGTTGTTGTGTTACCGTTGAGGTGTGTTATAGAAGCTGTGCCTTCGATCAGATACACATCATCTGCCCAGATACCGATGGTGGCATATCCCTCAACCCAGGTGCGCACGCGGTCGGATTCCCAGCTGATTGTGCCTTCACCCTCCGCGAAGGTAACTGAGCCTTCGGCAACAATGGTAAAGTAAATATGCTCATCATCATTGAATCCCATATTGGTAATCACCGAGTTGCCCTGCACATAATTGTTGTTTACATAATAATTGCTGAGGGTGTGTGTGCGTACGGTGCCGGGCTCACGGTATCGCCCTGTGAAGGTAACTATAATCTGTCCCCTGCGGTATTTTCCATCGCGGCACAGGCAATTTTCATCGCCGAAATCAATGGTCATCACATGGGGCATGCTCACTGTGTCAATAGTAACAGTAGCGCAGGGTGCGAAGTTGAAATGTATATTCCCGGTGGATTTCAATCCAGCTGAAGCACCAGACCATGCCTCGTCGGCGATCCTCCCCAATTCATCAAAGGTATCTTCAACCTGAGCATCTTTAACGTAGCTGTTCGCTTCTGTTTCATCAGCCGAGGCACGATCTTTTTTACAGGAATTCAGCGAAAACACTAATGCTGTAATGGCAATAATCATTGTAAGAAACTGTACTTTTTTCATGGTATTGATGTTTTAAATGACGCCTCTTTGATTCGTTTCAGGGCAAATGGTTTATTCCCGGATGTAAATTTTCATAAAATAAACGGAAGCCACCGGAAAAAATTCTCCGATGGCTTCCTTAAAACTTGATAAATTTCTGGTATTATATTCTTTATCTGATGGTTACAGCCTGATCAGCCCCCAGCTTTTTTCCACTGATTTCTTCGAGGCGTTTCAACATCCGCTTGTGGTTTTTCTGTTCGGCAATGTTTCCGTCAATAATGGTCTGTTTACGCGTGATGATGATGGTTGATTTTTTCGAAGCCATGCCTTCTTCAAGGAGTTCATCTTTTAGCAGCCTGAGGTGTTTGCGGTCGAAACCATGTTCCGGAGCCGGCGCAGCACGGTCAATCAGCAGTTCGATTTCGCGTAGGTCGGGGATATCTTCGCCAATGATGATGCGCGGTTCAGGTCCACGAAGCATCAGTTCGGGTCGCCGCGATTCCATCTCAAGCCTGCGGGCTTCCATTTCGAGCCTGAGGGCTTCGGCCTGACGCAATATTTCTTCTTTTTTGTTTCCGGCCTCCATTTGCTGTGCTTCGGCTTCAAATTTTCGGGCCTGCTGTTCCATTTCGATGATCCGACGCTGGTCATCGAAGTTCATCATGATGAGGGGATCGCCCGGACGGGACAGCATAATGTTCCGGTCAACAACTATTCCCTGATCAATAAGGGGCTTCAACTGCTTCATCAGCGAGTCGAGTGTTCCGCCCTCAAAAAGCATTGACCTGCCGGTGGTATCCCATTGCAGCACTTTTGCCCGCTGCACAAAAGAGTCACTATCCTCATAAATGAATCTGAGCGAATCGTTCTTTTCCTGTCCACGGTAATGAAACATAAATGGTTTTCCGGCTTTATCCGGTGCGACCATAAACATCTGATCTGCATCCCTGTCAATGATGATTTTTCGCGACTTCATGGTCAGGGTGTCTTTAGGCTTTTGGTGCCATTCGAGTTCATTGGTTTCAATCACCATCGAGTTATATTTAGGATGGGCGTTTTTGAGCACAATCCTTTTCATCACAGAAGTGTCTTTTTCCATAATCACAAAATCTTCGTTCTCAAGTTTGTCGGCCGGCACTTGCTTTCCATCCACAATAGCCTTACTGATCCGGCCATCCTGAATCTCGATGTAGATTTCCTTCTTTTTCAGTGTATCCGGCTGTGACAAGCTAATATCATTTAAATATGTGATTTCAGTTTGATCAGTCATGCTGAATTGAGATGTACTGGCTCTATTGTCGCTTGCTATTGTCCCTGATGCGGAAATCACTAGCACAACAATGAAAGCAATCAGGCTTACAAGAATTTTCTCCGGATTGGAGGGTTTTGTTTTTGGGTTTCGGAATAGTCGTTCGATCCTTTTCATGGTATTTGTTTTATTAAAGTACATAACTGCTTGATTATTATTCAATTCATTTTTACATTCTGAAAGGCTTAGTAAAGCTTTGGCAAGTGTAATCCCTTTTCCCGTGAGGCTAAGAGCCATGTCGTCGCAGACATTCTCGCGTTCGTGGCGGATTACCTGAGAAATCCACCATACAAAAGGGTTAAAGAACAACATCACTTCGATCAGCGATTGGATGAGATTGATCAGAAAATCGGCCCTTCGGATGTGTGCGAGTTCGTGTGCAAGGATAATTTCCAGCTGGTCGTAAGGGATACGGGTTAGAAGGCCGGCAGGCAACAATACAACCGGCTTCAGGTAACCGATAACGACTGGAATATCAACCCTATACGATTCAAAAATCCTTACTTTCTTACGTATTCCCAGTTTTAAGGCAAGTCGCTCTGCTACGATCAGATACTCGCGGTCAAGCTGTTTCAGATGTGTGGTTTTCAATCGCCAGGCCAATACATAACCTCCGGCCAGACGGGTGATCATCAACAACATACCAATCAACCAGAAAAGTACAAACCAATGACTCAACTGCAGAAAATAGTTTCTCAGGGATTGGATCATTGACTGTACCCCAAAACCCGTATCGGCAAGCACATACATCACTGTTACCAGGTTATCTGCTTCAGCAACGGTGGATGTAGTTTCTGATGTCACCGAATCGGTTGCCGCACGCCAGATGGCTGCTGCAGGCAGCAGAAAACAGAGCGCAAGCCCGAAAAATGCCATAGCATAGCGGGCCGAGGCCGAAAGGTTTTTCATCAGTTTCAGCAGAACAAAAACGGCAAGCGCAATGAAGCCGGCTTGCCACAACGAATGTAGCAGTGCAAAGCCGGTTTCGGTAATCATGCGCTCTGAAACAAACAACAGCGTATTCATTGTGCCTCTCCTTCCAGCTTACTGATCAATCGTTTGATTTCGTCCAGCTCGCGCCTGTCGGGTGTCTTATGCCCAAGCAACTGCATCACCAGTCTTTTGGCCGATCCGCCAAAGGCGGTTTCAAGAAACTGATCCACCAATTGCCGCTGGGTTTCCTCCTGCCTGAGCACAGCCTGATATACATGGGTGCGCTGGCTTTTGTCCACCGCCACAATTCCTTTACCGGCCATTATCTGCAAGAGCTTGAGGGTGGTTGTGTAGCCAATCTCTTTCTTGTTGTTCATCAGGTCATTGATTTGCCGTACTGTGCAAGGCCCCTGCTCCCACAACACCTGCAAAATAGCAAGTTCTGCTTCAGTAGGTTTGATGATGGATGTCATAAACTACGAATTATTTCGTACAAAAGTACACCAGCAGTGCACTTCTGTCAAGATAAAAGTACGAAATTTTTCGTAATAAATGTTAAAGATTGATTTGAAACAGGTTAAATAACTGTTATACAGATTGTTATTATATATATCTTTGACTATAAATTTCAAAATAACTATCTGAGAAGATAAAGCTGACAGACCAGATGCAAAGTAAATAACCCAGTAGTAATTACATCTGCGTCCGTGGCATCACCAGTACTTCACTCACGTTTACCTGTTCGGGTTGTGTGATGGCGTATTCGATGGCTGCGGCAATATCATCGGCATGCAGTGGAACCATTCCGCCCCTTTTGGCAAAGGAGTTCAGTATGTCCTGGTCGGTGATGGTGTGGGTAAGCTCCGTGGCGACAGCGCCAGGCTCGATGACACTTACCTTGATGTTGAAAGTGGGTGTAAGTTCCATGCGCATGGCTTCAGACAGGGCTGTTACGCCAAATTTGGTGGCATTATAGACCGCAAAGCCCGGCCATACCCTCCGGCCTGCCACCGAAGACACATTGACAATATGTCCCGAGCCGGCATCCTTCATGCCTGTCAGTACTCCGGCAATACAATAAAGCAATCCTTTCAGGTTGACATCAATCATACGGTCCCATTCGTCAATCTTAAGTTTATCGAGATAACTCACCGGCATCAGGCCAGCATTGTTGATCAGGATGTCAACCTTACCAAATGTATCATAAACAAGCTTAAAAGCCCGTGCTACCTGTTCCCGTAGCGCGATATCCACAGGCACGACCAAACAATCGGAACCAAGCTCCCTGACCTTGGCAGCAAGCGCGTTCATACGGTCAGCACGCCTTGCCATGAGTACGATAATTGCCTGTGAAGGAGCCAGTTTTAACGCGGTGGCCTCCCCTATTCCGCTTGATGCACCTGTGATTACGATTACTTTACCTTTGAGCATAAAATTCTGTATTTGAGTTATATATTAACGATTACACTAGATCAAACAAACATGTCTGAGGATTGTTTCCTAACTGTTTCTGGCCCGATAAAAGACCCTGCCAGGAATGCATCTGTTGACAAAAGTATTGTTTTCCACAAAGAAAATCATAAGTAAGCTTTTACCATTTGGGTTTTATCGCCCGGATTCGTGATCTGCTTAATCTGTTGTCTATCCCCTACAGGGAAGACTTTGGTTGTGTGGTGACTTATATACTATACTTTATCCCCTACGGGGAAAGGCTGGATGTTGGTAGTTTTACCAAAACTTTTTTACCCGCGGGGAGTTGGTTTTCGGTTTTTGGTGGTCAACCCAACTAAAAAAAGGGAACTACCCTCAGATTTACCGCTATTTTGCTTGTAGGGTTATACGCCCGGAGTTGTGATCTGCTTAATCTGTTGTCTATCCCCTGCGGGGAAGGCCTGGATGTTGGTAGTTTTACCAAAACTTTTTTACCCGCGGGGAGTTGATTTTCGGTTTACGGTGGTCAACCCAACTAAAAAAAGGGAACTACCCTCAGATTTACCGCTATTTTGCCCGTAGGGCATAGACTTTTGTAAGAAAATCTCAAAAAAGAAGGCACTTAGCCTGTAGGGCTTATACTCCATGATTGGTTTCGGCTTGGATCTTTTGTTTATCCCCTACAGGGAAAACTTTGGTTGTTTGGTGACTTTTAGACTTTACTTTATCCCCTACGGGAAAGGGCTGGGTATTTGCACTAAGTACTAACTTGAAATGCAGATTACTTATTAATCCTCAGATTTGCTGTGATTTTGCCCGTAGGGCATAGACTATTGTCAAACCTCAGAAAAGAAAGCTTATACCCTGTAGGGGTTATACTAAAAGAAAATCATTCAACATCATCCAAGAAATCAAACAAAAACCTTTCGTCATATTCTATGTCAAATTTTTCCAAAAACTGAATATATTCATCCCTGAACTTAACCTTTTTATGATGCGTTTCCTGATTTAGAATATAGTTGTAAACAATTTCAACAAGCGACTTCTCATAACTAAAGGCGCCGTATCCTTCCTGCCAGGAGAACTTACTTTTGCACAATTTCTCATTATTGATAAATAACGATGAACTTCGTTTTATTTCGTAAACAGTTTCGGAAATAGATTTCACCGGGTTCAATCCAATGAATATATGAATGTGGTTTGATACACCGTTTACAATAATGACTTTATGGTTCATTCCGGCAATAATCCCGCTAATGTATTCAAAAACACGTGGCCGAATTTCCTTGTGAAGAAGAGCTCTCCGGTTTTTAACTGCGAAAACAAGCTGGATGTAAAGTTGGGTATAAACACCTGGTTTCATAATATTAATGTGTTATTCAGTTGAATTATTTGAGCGGTGTTTGGCACGACAAAAATATCAGCCAGTCATGCTTCTGTTGACAAAAGTATTATTTTCGGTCAAAATTTATTTATGGAAGCGTTGATTATTACCGGGGCATTTCTCCTTGCCCTTGCCGGACTGCTAGGTGCGGTTGTTCCGGGCATTCCAGGCCCACCGCTGAGTTTCCTCGCCCTGGTAGTGATTTCTTATTCCGAACACATTAACTACAGCAGCAACTACTTCTTTATCATGGCCTTGATTGCGTTGGGCATCACGCTCATTGATTATTACCTGCCCATCTATGGCACAAAACGCTTTGGTGGCACAAAGGCCGGAATCCGGGGGGCTACGGTCGGTCTGATAGCCGGGGTGATTGTCCTGCCTTTGCTGGGCATTGTCATCGGGCCTTTCGGGTTGATTGGCATCATCGCCGGGCCATTTGTGGGTGCATATCTCGGCGAGTCAATGTCAGGCGCTTCATCCGAACTCGCCATGAAAAGTGCTATAGGCTCATTTCTTGGTTTTGTGGCCGGTACACTGATGAAGATGGCCTACAGCTTTGTGGTTGTGGGTTACCTGGTGTATGGAGTGATCGGAATTATTTTTTAAAGCAATTGGTCATTCATCAATCACATCACCTCACTTTTCGGTAATGAAAATTTCCGTAGGATAAAGCACCTCGTGCAGGAACAGGCCTTTAGCAGGTACAGATAAGCCGGCCGATGATCTGTTTTTCGATTCAATAACCCTTCTGAAACCCTCTAAATCAAGCTTGTGTTTCCCGACATCAATCAGTGTTCCCACAATAGCACGAACCATATTCCTCAGAAAACGGTCAGCCGAAACCGTAAAAACAAGAGAGTTGCCTTCAGCTGTCCAATAGCCATGTTCGATCCGGCACAGATTATTTTTGGTTTTGGAATGCAGTTTCGAAAAACTGGTAAAATCATTGTATTCCACCAATATAGCTGAAGCCTGCTGCATCAGTTCCAAATCAAGCGGGCCGTGCACATACCATGAAAACGCATCAGCAAAGGGGTCTTTTGTCCTGTGTATTCTATATTGATAGGTACGCAAAACTGCATCGAAACGGGCATTGGCTGTTGCGGCCACCTCCCTGATTTCAAAAACAACAATATCATCAGGAAGAAATGTATTCAACCGTCGGCACAGTTCTTCCAGATCATCAGGATTCATGTATGTTGCACAATCAAAATGGGCGAAATACATCCGTGCATGTACACCGGTATCAGTCCGGCCGCATCCGGTTACTCTGATTGGCGCACCAAGTCGCAGCGAAAGGCATTCTTCGAGCACATCCTGCACCGAGCATGCATTCTGTTGCGATTGCCAGCCGTGATAAGCCGATCCGTTGTAGGCAAGCCGGATAAAGTAACGCGCCATGAACACAATTTTCAACAAAATTGATCAATTTTAACGAGATGATTATCCTATGCGTTGGCAAATCTTTTTGTTTTACCTTCTTTCGGTCATAGAAAAGGAAGTTTTCAAGCGCAGATTAATTAATTTTGCCGGATAGAAGATATTGGTTTAATTTGCATTCCAACACAACGCACATGCAGGAGACGATTTTGATACTGGATTTCGGATCTCAATATACCCAATTGATAGCAAGGCGGGTAAGAGAGTTAAATGTGTATTGCGAGATTCATCCATTCAACCATTATCCTGCGATTAATGATCACATTAAAGGAGTGATTTTATCCGGAAGTCCTTTTTCTGTGCGTGATCCTGAATCTCCGGCGCCTGATTTGTCGTCAATCAAAGGAAAACTTCCGTTACTTGGTGTTTGCTACGGTGCCCAATACCTTGCCCTGCAGGCCGGCGCAAAGGTTGAGGCTTCCTTATCGCGCGAATATGGCAGGGCTAATCTGGCGTTTATTGATCAGCACTGTTCCCTCACAAAGGCAATGACTCCCGGCAGTCAGGTATGGATGTCCCATGGCGACACGATTTTTAACCTTCCTTCAGGATACAACATCATCTCGAGCACTGCCGATGTTGAAGTCGGCGGATTTCATATTGAAGGCGAGCAAACCTATGGAATTCAGTTCCATCCCGAAGTGTACCATTCTACTGAAGGAATGACGCTACTGAAAAATTTTGTGGTGGACATTTGTGGCTGCCATCAGACCTGGACACCTGATTCCTTTATCGAAAGCAGTATCCATGCCCTCAGGGAGAAACTTGGCAATGACAAAGTGGTCCTTGGTCTGAGTGGTGGCGTTGATTCATCAGTGGCTGCCATGCTGCTGCACAGGGCAATCGGAAGCAAACTGTATTGCATCTTTGTGGATAATGGCCTGTTGCGTAAAAACGAATTTGACAAAGTCCTTCACTCTTATCGCGACCTTGGGCTGAATGTTAAAGGCGTTGATGCTAAAGAAATGTTTTACAAGGCATTACACGGAATTTCCGATCCCGAACAAAAGCGTAAAGCCATTGGAAATACCTTCATTGACGTATTCGATCAGGAAGCACATCATATCGAAGATGTAAGCTGGTTGGCACAGGGAACTATTTACCCTGATGTCATTGAATCTGTCTCAGTCAAAGGCCCTTCTGCGACCATAAAATCGCACCACAATGTGGGCGGATTGCCTGATTTTATGAAATTAAAAGTTGTTGAACCCCTGAACTCCCTGTTCAAGGACGAAGTACGGATCATTGGCAGGCAGCTTGGGTTACCTTCCTTCATCATAGACAGGCATCCATTTCCAGGCCCTGGCCTGGGTATCAGAATTTTAGGGGATATCACTCCCGAAAAAGTCAGGATATTGCAAGAAGTGGACGATATTTACGTTGAGGGATTACACAACCACGGATTGTATCACAAGGTTTGGCAGGCTGCTGCAATTTTATTACCGGTTCAGTCAGTGGGTGTTATGGGAGATGAACGTACATACGAAAATGTTGTGGCATTAAGGGCTGTAAACTCCACGGACGGAATGACTGCAGACTGGACGCATCTTCCATATGAGTTTCTGGCAAAGATTTCGAACGAGATCATTAATAAAGTCAAAGGGGTTAACCGCGTGGTGTACGACATCAGTTCGAAACCACCGGCAACCATCGAATGGGAATAGTTGTACATTATGAAACATATCATAGGTAACACCTTAAAACTTATCTTGCTCCTGACCTTAGTCACGGGGCTGCTGCCCTACGCCCTGGCGCAGCAAAACATCAGTGTTTCGTCGAAGATTGAACAACAGAACGGGAAAAGTTATTATATGCACTCGGTTCAGCCCGGACAAACACTCTACAGCATATCAAAAGCATACAAAACTGACCTTGAAACGATACTCATTAATAACCCTGAGGCCCGCACAGGGTTAAAAGTCAATCAGATATTACGGATTCCTGCACCATTTAATCCGCATTTGCCGGCACAGCCCAGACAAAACACTCAGGACGAGGCTCCCATTACCGAAACCCATGACTATATTTACCATGTTGCAGGCAAAAACAACACTTTTAAATACATTGCTGATATTTATGTGGTTCCGGTGAACCTGGTTCGCATGGCAAACCCTCAGCTATCTGACCCAATAACCGAAGGTGAATATGTGATTGTGCCTATCGCTCCAAAAAGTGCACCGCTCGACACCAAAAGCCTTGCTAACCGTCCTGATCTGGTGCCTTATGAGATCCCGGCAAGCCGAAAAACAGAAATACCTGCTGTGGCATCCGTTGAAAAACCACAAAAAAAACCTGTGGTTTCAGAACAGAAAACTTCGCCTTCATCAGCGAACCAAAACCTTACTGCTTCGACTTCAACAAGCACCGTTGTTGCTCAACCCAATATCACTAATGTTGCACCCACACGTCAGGATGCAGCACAAGTAAATACTGTTCCCATTATATGGCCTGCTATTGACTACAACAGGCATACCGTCAAAGAGAAAGAAACTCTGTTTTCTATTGCCAGGGTCTACAACATCAGGGTTTCCGAAATCCGGCAACTTAATCCCGGCTTGTCCGACACCCTCCAACCCGGGCAGGTACTCTTGCTTCCTGCTACCGCTTCGCCTGGAACCAACACTGCTGCTGAGGTTACCATTACTGAACAAACAAACCGGCCAACAGCAGCACCCACTGTCGTTGAGAAACAAGAGAATAAGGTCACAGATGTGGCCGACACACTCACTCATATTGTAAAATCAGGGGAAACCCTATACAGGATTGCTGTAACATATGGCCTGCCCGTAGATGAAATAAAGCGCATGAATCCAGGACTCAATGAGTTCATCAGACCAGGACAAAAGATTCTGGTAACGAAAAAAAAAATAACCCCTGAGTATATCCTTCACGAGGTTGAATATGCTGAAAGGCCTGACCAACTGGCAAAAAGATATGGATTGCAGTTGATTGACCTGCAACGGATGAACCCCAGAATGAGAAAAAAACTCAGGGCAGGCGATCAGATAAGAATTCCGGTTGCAGCATATGGGTCTGACCGAAGGAATGATTATGTTGAGCAGGCTGATGAGCAGTCAGCATATATTTCGGAAAAGGAAGATCAGCAATCTTTTAACAATACAAGTTGTGACGAAAAGTATGCCTTCAGGCATAAGACCTTCAGGGTTGCACTGCTGGTGCCACTATTTCTCGAAGGAAACAGCAACCTGACAATCAGCCTGACCTCTGAAACAGACATTAAAAGTCTAGCTGAACGTAAAGAGTTTACCTTCATGGGATTCTATGAGGGATTTGTTCTGGCTGCAGATTCGCTGGCCAGAACCAAAGGGCTCAGACTTGAGCTAACGGTCGTGGACGTAGACCAGGACCTCAGCAAGACAAAACAGGCCATTGAGGTACTGTCAGGCTTCAGGCCAAACCTCATCATAGGACCATTCTACAGCAAACCGTTTGAACATATTGCCCGATATGCCCGCGACAACAACACACTCATTATTAACCCTTTTGCACAGCGCAACGAAATTTTATCAGGTTTTCCAAATGTTGTGAAGGTGAAACCGTCGTCTGATTCACAGCTTGATCTGGTTGCCGCTGCCATTCAGCAATACTATCCCAAAGCCCGTGTGTTTCTGTACAGCCCCGGAAGCGGGAAATATGCCAGTCAGGTTGAAACCCTCAAACAGAAACTGGAGCAAATGCTCCCGAAAAGTGTCAAAGTCTCTAATGAAGATTTGTATCAGTTGGCCGTTGAGCGGACTTCCGGCCGCAGACAACCTGTAATCAGGCGTCAGGTTACGGTTGAAGGAAGGACATTTCAGACCGACTGGCTGCAGGCACACAGGTATGACAGCACCACCTTCGAGAATCCCGTGATGGCCATCCGTTACTCCCAGGACAGTATCCGCATGGTGCAGCGTCTTGCTTCCAAAGTGCGCGACAATATTGTGATTGCTTATGCAGATGACAATGTTTTTGCGATGGAATTTATGAATAAATTGAACCAGATTGCCGACACAGCCACCATCCGCTTGTTCGGGCTGCCGCACTGGGACAGATTCGATAATCTTTTTCCGGAAAACCTGCTCAACCTGCGTACACATTTTACAGTGCAGAGTCATGTTAACTACCACGATTATTTCACCGAAAAGTTTATCCACCAATACAGGCAAAAATACGGCACCGAGCCTGACCAGTACGCCTACGAAGGTTTTGATATCGCCTGGTATTTTCTTCAGGCTCTGATGCATTTCAATAAATCGGCCGAGGAGTGCCTTCCTGTATTCAGCACCGATTTGCTGCAATCAAATTTTGTGTTCAGAAGAAATTCTCGTGGCGACGGATTCGAAAACCTTTACTGGAACACCTACCGCCTCGACAGGTACAGACTGACGGATTTGCCGGTTGATAACTACTTAATAAACAGCATCAGGTAATTTGTTCTATAATAATGACTATCAAAGTATTAACACTTCTTATTGCTTCATTATTTATTATTTCCTGCAATCCCAACGAGATCAGGAAGTCTTATTTTGAAAACGGCGCACCTGAGTCTGAACGCTCTTATAAGAATGGAATGCTTAACGGCACTTCGTTATGGTATTATCCCAACGGAAACCTGCAACAGGAAGCCACTTACAGGGACAATATGCTCCACGGACCATCTTTACGCTGGCATGAAAACGGCAAACTTCAGTCCGAAATGTATTTCAAAAATAACCTGAAGGACAGCATCAACCGCACCTTTAATACTTCAGGTGATCTGGTAATACTTGAACATTACCGGAATGACACCCTGCATGGGCTCTACGAAAGGTACTATCCAGAAGGCAGACAACGGATGATTCAGGGGGCTTATGTTGATGGATTGATGGATGGCTCATGGCTGTTCTTCTCCAGCGAAGGCTCTGTTATTGGCAAGGCCGATTATATTCTTGGCACAGGCATTCAAAAAGCATGGCATCCCAATGGAAACCCAAGCCGTGTGATTCACTACGAAAAAAACCTGAGGCATGGCCGTGAAGAACATTATGACTTTGACGGAAAACTAAGCAGAACGCTGATCTTTGAGCGGGGAGTGCAGATTGAGGAAATCAAACACTGAGTTCTCTTTGGCTTGTGGCTTTTTATAGCCACTATGTCCAAGAATCAATAAGATTATATGTTTGTTCAATAGACTTTATGAAAAACTGGATCACCGGTTTACGGTGGCAACACAAAACTTTTATGCTGATCAGCTTGCAAACAATAGTTCGTACGGTAAACCGAAACTGAACCGTATTAAAGCCTTTTATGCAGGCTGATAAAGGTTGGAGATGCCAGTTCTTTGGTTCCGATGCGGATATAGGGCTTTACCTTAACCGTTACTTTAGCCCCGCTTTCTTTTCCTGTTACCAGACTAAATGCCAGGTTAACAAGTGATTCACCTGTTTTTCCGCTGAGTGCCTGAAACAGTTCCACATCAATCGGTATGCTGATGAGTGTTGATGCCCCTGGGCCGATTTCATATTTTTCCAACACATTGCCACGAACAATTTCATTGTTGTCAAGTTCGAGAATGAAATCCATTTTGGTCATCGAAGCCTTGCGGCTGTTAGGGTTGTCAGCCTTTATTATCAGGTTCATCTGCAAAGGCAGGTTTTTATTAAATAAAGCCCCGGTGAGTGTCATGGATTCACCTATTCCCAGTCCCGACTTATTCATGCCAGTTTTCAGATGAATACCGGCAAGTCGCACTTTTTCAACTCCTTCGAGCGAAAACTCACAGTTCGAAAGTTGTTGCATCTCGCCTACCTGAGTGAGCAGCCCGCAACCGGAACACAAGAACAATACGGGTAAAAGGAAGAGCAATAATTTCTTCATAACATATTGATTTAAAACACTATTCTTTTTGTTTTGCTGATCTTTTACGTTCGTTTTCGTCAAGAAGAATTTTCCTCAGGCGAAGCGATCTGGGTGTAACTTCGAGGTATTCATCTTCGCGGATGTATTCCATATACTCCTCGAGCGAAAAACGTATGGCCGGAATGATCATCACTTTTTCATCGGAACCCGAGGCCCTCATGTTTGTCAGCTTTTTGGTTTTGTTCACGTTAATTACCAGATCATTCGACCGTGTATGCTCGCCTATTACCTGGCCCATGTAAACTTCTTCGCTCGGGTGAATGAAAAAGCTACCTCTATCCTGGAGTTTAAATATAGAAAACGGGATTGCGGTGCCGGTTTCCATGGAAATGAGTGCACCGTTGATTCGCGGACTGATTTCGCCTTTCCACGGCTCAAACCTTTTGAACCTGTGGCCAATGATTGCTTCACCTTCGGTAGCTGTTAAAATGTTGTTTCTTAGGCCTATAATTCCACGGGATGGGATTAAAAACTCCAAATGCATCCGGTCGCCTTTCGGACTCATTTCAAGAAGTTCACCTTTACGCAGCGTAACCTGCTCGATAACCCTTCCCGAAAAATTCTCAGGAACCTGCACAGTCAGGCTTTCGATGGGCTCATTCCTAACCCCGTTAATGATCTTGATGATCACCTTTGGTTGGCCAAGCTGAAACTCATATCCTTCGCGCCTCATGGTTTCGACCAGAATCGAAAGGTGAAGAATACCTCTGCCATACACAAGAAGTGAATCGGGCGAATCAGTGTCGTCAACACGGAGGGCAAGGTTTTTCTCGGTTTCCTTATATAAACGATCACGTAAATGCCTCGATGTTACAAACTTACCTTCCTTTCCAAAAAATGGGGAATTGTTGATGGTGAACAACATACTCATGGTAGGTTCGTCAATCCTGATTGGAGGAAGTCCTTCGGGTTTTTCAAAATCTGCCACCGTATCACCGATTTCAAAGTCCTCAATTCCCATGATGGCAATGATATCGCCTGCATAAACCGGCACTTTTATTCTCTCTTTACCTAATCCTTCAAAGGTATAAAGCTCCTTTATATTTGATTTTGTGATTGATCCATCGCGTTTCACCAAACTTACATTCATGCCGGCCTGCAACATACCCCGTGTTAGCCTGCCCACCGCAATCCGGCCCACATAAGAGCTGTAGTCCAGCGAAGTGATCTGCATCTGCGGGCTACCTTCGACAAATTCGGCCTGAGGAATATGCTCAATAATGGTGTCCAGCAGGTATGAAACATCCTGAACAGGTGTTTTCCAGTCATCTGCCATCCATCCATTCTTGGAAGATCCAAAAACTGTTGGAAAGTCCAATTGTTCTTCTGTTGCCCCAAGGTTAAACATAAGATCAAAAACAGCTTCCTGAACCTCGTCGGGCCTGCAATTCGGCTTGTCCACTTTATTGATCACAACAATAGGTTTGAGCCCCAATTCGACTGCTTTTTGCAACACAAAGCGTGTTTGTGGCATTGGTCCTTCGAAGGCATCAACCAGCAGCAATACCCCATCAGCCATGTTCAGCACCCGCTCCACTTCACCACCGAAGTCGGCATGTCCGGGCGTGTCAATAATGTTGATCTTTACATCTTTATAGCGGACTGATACGTTTTTGGCAAGTATGGTTATGCCCCTTTCGCGTTCCAGATCGTTGTTATCCAAAATTAGATCGCCCATTTCCTGATTATCCCGGAAGAGTTTAACCTGATGGAGTATGCGGTCAACTAAGGTAGTTTTTCCGTGGTCAACGTGGGCAATTATGGCTATGTTTCTGATATTGTGCATGTAATGGATTTCAGTAGTGTACTTTGAGGCTGCAAAAATACTCTTAAAAGTCGAACCTTGTTGAAATTTAGTAACTTTGCCCCTCAATATCCCAAGCCTCTCCCCTTTTCATGACCACCCTGATCAGGTCCGAAAACTTAAATCCATTCTTTAACCTGGCAATGGAAGAGTATCTGCTGAAAAACAGTAGTGAAGATATCATTTTGATTTACAGGAACAATCCCTGTGTAGTAGTGGGCAAACACCAGAATACCTTAGCCGAGATTGATCTTCGGGTTGTCCGTCAATCGGACATCGAAATAGTACGAAGAATTTCAGGAGGCGGAACAGTGTACCATGATCCGGGAAACCTCAATTTTTCCTTTATTAAAAATCATGGTGGAGAGGGTCATCAGGTTGATTTTCAAAGTGCGGTCAAACCAATAATCGGATTTCTGCACAGTTTTGGCCTCAATGCACATATTCTTGGCAAAAACAGTCTGGGGATAGATCAAAAGAAAGTATCGGGCAATTCAGCGCATGTGCACAGGAGAAGAACCATACACCACGGAACCTTGTTGTATCAAGCAAATTTGGAAATGCTTGATTTTGTGGTCCAGAAAAACCCTGAATCATACACATCAAAAGCTGTGCAATCAGTAAGGGCAAGTGTAGCTAATATTTCCGATTTGCTTCATGAACCCATCAGCCTCGATTCATTTAGCCAAAAGTTAATTGAATTTCTTCATCCCCGGGCAGAAAGGGAACTGACATCTGAAGAGGTACACCTGATTGCTTCTTTGGCAACCGTAAAATATAATAAATGGGAATGGAATTTTGGCTACTCTCCTGATTATCATTTTACAAGGAATTTTTCAATTGCTGACAAGAACTTTTCAGTGGGTTTAGTTGTTTCCAAAGGGGTCATAAATGAGGTGCACACCTCAGGCCTTGCCGATGCGTCAGTATCTTCATTGCTGAGGAAATACCTGCTTCATACAAGACATCATGAAATAATCAACATGAGTTCTAACGCGTTTGAAGAAAACATGATATTTGCACCAGAAATTACCAGTTTGATACAACATCTTATATAACAACTTTATGACAGCAACACAAATTTTTGACCGGCTTTGGAATGACTACACCCAACAAAACCCATCGGTTCAGGCCATATATGACCTATTTATCCGTGAGGGAGAAACCGTTGAAAACGATCATATTGCATTCAGAACCTATGATGATCCACGGGTAAATATTGATGTTTTGGCTAAAGTTTTCCTCGAAGCAGGCTACGTGTATAAAGGCGACTACCACTTTGAACAAAAACGCCTGTATGCCAAGCATTATGAAATGGATGGCGGCCCGCGTGTGTTCATCTCACAACTGATTACAAGCGACTTTAGTGCATATCTGCAAGAGGAAGTAAAAAAAGCCATTGATGCTATTCCTGCTGGTTTACTGAACTCAAATGAGCTGATTTTCAGCGGATGCAGCTGGGGAAAACCTTCATACGAAGTTTTTGAGAAACTCAGGGAAGAGTCAGAATATGCCGGATGGCTTTATGTGCACGGTTTCAGGGCAAACCATTTTACGGTGAGTGTCAATGGCCTGAAGAAACATGACAGTTTAGAGAAAGTGAACCAACTGCTCAGGGATAATGGGTTTAGGATAAACGATTCGGGAGGCGAAATAAAGGGCACTCCTGCAGAATTGCTGGAGCAGTCGAGTATCCGCTCCGAAGTGATTCAACTTGAGTTTGTCGAAGGCATCATGGAGATTCCCGGATGTTATTACGAATTTGCAAGGCGTTATCCTGATGCTGATGGCAAACTTTATTCCGGTTTTATTGCCAAATCTGCAGATAAGATTTTCGAGAGCACTGATAAGGTTTCCTGATATTTGATCAGTCGGATCGTTTTAATTATCAATCATTTTATTCTTTCTAATGAACATTTATTGGTGCAGCAATGAACTCTTGCGACAATCAACAGCACTTAAATAGTAGTTCAATGAATTGCAGCAATTGATTATGAACACCTTTGCAAAAATAGAATTGGCGGCCAGATATATTCGCGAAGGCAAATTAGTGGCATTCCCGACCGAAACTGTTTACGGATTGGGGGCAAATGCACTTGACAGCATGGCTGTTGCAAAAATTTTTGAACTTAAGGAGCGCCCATTTTTCGATCCGTTGATTGTCCATATTGCACAAATTGAGCAATTGGAAGACCTTGTTTTAAACCCTGCGGAAAGCGTTTATAGAATAGCTGAAAAATTCTGGCCTGGTCCATTGACGATTGTTTTACCAAAAAGCCGGATCGTTCCGGAGATTGTAACAGCGGGACTGACAACAGTCGGCATCAGAATGCCAGGCAATGCCATTGCCTTGGAATTGATTCGTATTTCTGGCTGTCCGATTGCAGCGCCAAGTGCCAACAAATTTGGGCGTATCAGCCCTACAACGGCAGCCCATGTGAAAAAGCAGCTTCCAAACGTAGATTACATTCTTGACGGGGGCAAAACAACGGTTGGCATTGAGTCCACCATCATCAGGCTAACGGAATATGGTTTTCAGATCCTTCGTAATGGAGTTATAACTCAGGAAGATTTAGAGGCAGTTACGCCATTTGACCGACATACCGGTATCGAAGGGCTCTCAGCCCCCGGAATGATGAAATCACACTACAGCCCCCGGAAAAAGTTACTGATAGCGGACAGCCACAACATGGAAATTGACACATCAAAAGCAGGACTTATGTCGTTTTCAGGCGAACTGGACCATGGCTATTTGAAAGTTATCAGGCTTTCTGAACGTAAGGATTTGAAGGATTATGCCGTAAATATGTTTGAAGCCATGCACGCGTTTGAGGATGACGCTGATGTTGAAGTGATTATTGCTGAGCCGGTAAGCGAAACAGGAATAGGAAAAGCGATAATGGACAGGCTTAGAAAAGCCGAATATAGCTGGCGGCAAGAGCTCTCATAATTGACGAACTGATTTGTAGTGGAAGTGATTGCGGAATCAGCACATGAAATTGCCTTAACAAAGGCTATGGCCAAGATGATGTTGTTGACAGCACACTCAGGTGCGCGGGCCTGTCACAGGTCAGGCTATCTGCCGGAATGGCAGAGCGCGGGGAGGATCGCGCAGTCTTGATTTTTTGGTTCTTTTTTAATCGATTTGCTGCGCGAAATATTCGCACGGCAGCTGAGGCACTCCTCCGGAGTCGGGGCTGATTATTTGCTTTTTCATTGTGCATGAAGAATTCGACCTGCTGAAATAATGTGAAATGAAAAATTCTTGGGATTGTTTCTGATAATTTGTGCATTCGTGGCAATTCCTTTTATTTCCAGGAATGCATGAATGGCATTTTCTAATTCCTTGCCGGGTAAAAACCCCCATATGTGATAGAGTAAGCGCGACAACAATACCACCATCTTTGAGCTAATGCCTATCTTCGCAAAAAAAAACAGGAAATGAGAATCTTCACATTAATGCTGGTTACTGGCATATTATTTTCAGGATGCTCCGGCAAATCATCACGGTCAAAGGAATACATGAGTCAGGGAATAACAGTCATGTATGAATCGCGTTTTGATGAAGCATTAGTGCTGTTTGAAAAAGCCATTAAGCTTGATCCTGATTCATATGAAGCTTATTATCACTTTGGAAATTGTTTGTACAACATGAGCAGGCATCAGGAAGCTATGGAAGCATATAACAAGAGCATCAGCATCAACCCATCATTTGCCGATGCGTTTTATAACCGCGGATTGCTCAAGGAAATGTTCGGCGACAAACCCGGGTCTTGCGAAGACTACAAAAAGGCTGAAGAGCTGGGAAAACCAAATATCTCGGATAAGACCCGCTTTTGCTGGTAATCCTATGATTCCTTTATCATTCATGTGTTACTATCCTGCACTTTTATGTACAAGCTGATTATCTGGGACTGGAACGGAACCTTACTCGACGATGCCCATGTGTGTATTGGCGCAATGAATCCCCTGCTTCAACACAGGAACCTTCAATTGATCAACGAAGAACGCTATGCTGAACTTTTCTCCTTTCCGGTTCGGGATTATTATAAATTACTTGGTTTCGACCTGATCAATGAAGATTTTGCTGTTCCTGCCATGGAGTTCATGCACCGCTATATCGGGACGATCGGAGAAGCCGGCCTGCGTGAAGGTTCACAAGAAGTTATTCATTATTTCAGGAATGCAGGGATTAGCCAGTTGATTCTTTCGGCAATGGAACAGGAACTGTTGTTGAGGCTGGTAAACAATCACGGTTTGTCGCACCTCATTGATGGCATTTATGGAATTACAGATCATTTCGGCGAAGGGAAAACCGAAGCAGCGCTGAGGCTAATGAAAGAGCGCCGGATAGGATCCGAAAACACGGTTCTTATCGGTGATACAATACACGACATGGAGGTTGCAGAAACCATTGGATGCAACTGCATCATCCTTCCGAGCGGCCATCAGAGTGCAAAACGCCTCAAACAAGAAGCTAAAAAAAGAAAAGGTATCCGAATGATAGCGCATCTTTCCGAATTGCCGGAAATCATTTATTAACGCAGCATCCCTTTTACATAATGCTCCTCGTAGTCGGGTTTTCCTTCGGGCGTGAAGTATTCCCAGGTACCATCCTTCATTCCTTCAACATACTGGCCTTTGATATGGGGCTTGCCGTCAGGATAATAAAACTGTACGCCCCCCTGAAGATAGTCATTGGCATAAAATCCCCTGGCCATGAGCACCCCATCATCAAAAAACCTGAGCCAGTCGCCATTTCTGATTCCTGATTCGTAATGGATTATTTCTGAAACTTTTCCGTTTTCAGGATAATAATTATTAACCAGGCCATGCCTTTGGTCGTCCAGATAAGATTCTTCGGACAGCAGATTTCCGTCAATATCGCTGTAAAAACGCCAGATACTGTCTTTTTTTTGGTTGATGTATTTGCCTTCGGCGATCAGAAGGCCGTTTTCAGCATAAGTCTTGTTCCTGGCTATCCTGCCGTTGTCAGAAAAAACCTGAACAGCCCGCAATTCGCCCGACGGATGGAAATACCTGAATTCTCCGTAAGGCTTATCATTCCTGAACTGCCCCTTGTATCTGATGCCTCCCTGCGGGTAGCGGGACTCCCAGACACCTTGTTTCCTGCCCCTGTCGTCAGTCTGATTTGACATATCCTGAGCCATTGCTGACTGAGAAAATAGCAACAAAATAATCATTGGTATGAAGGAGAATCTTGCGTGCATAGTATTCCGTATTTAGAGGACAAAAATAGCAAGGAAACAGCTTGTATAGCAAGACCAATTGAGATATCAGGCTGTCAGCAGTGTATTTAGGCGATTTAGCAAGGATTTTTTTTTACAAAACCAATGAACCCACTGAAAGTCACTGCCAATGAAGATAGACTGTTTCCTCTAAAAAACGATTAATTTTGTACAAACATAAGCTATGCCCGAATATCCTTCTTTGCTGCTTGAAAATGCCGTTAACGAACTGTCGCGACTGCCCGGCATCGGAAGAAAAACGGCCATGCGGCTGGCGCTTTTTTTGCTCAGGCAGGATCATGCGCGTACCGAATCCCTTTCAAGGTCGCTGATGAGCTTGCGCGAAGGCATTCATTACTGCGAGCGCTGCCACAACATCTCCGATCAGCTCCGCTGCGCTATTTGCAACAACCCCAGGCGCGACGAAAACACACTCTGTATTGTTGAGGACATGCGTGATGTGATGGCTATTGAGCGCACGGCAGCTTACAATGGACTTTATCATGTGTTGGGAGGAGTGATTAACCCCATTGAAGGAATTGGCCCGGGCGACCTGACCATTTCTCATCTGCTGGACCGAATGGAACAAGAGAGTTTTAACGAACTGATTCTGGCTCTTCCCCCGACTGTCGAAGGCGACACTACCTCCTATTATCTGCATCGTCAGCTTAAGCGACCGGGCTTAAAACTGACAACGATTGCCAAAGGAGTGGCCATTGGCGACACACTTGAATTTGCTGATGAAGTCACCTTGGGACGTTCAATCACAAACAGGGTTTTGTTTGAAAAATAAACCAGCTACTTATTCAAAAAGATCGAGCTGGCGTTCGGTGACATAAAACTCACGGGGAACCTCTTTTTCGAATCCGTTGAGGTATCTTGCAATGTTTTTCTTGATGAGTTTTATGGGACTTGTTTTTCGGGCAGCACAATAATTCTCAAGTGATTTGGCCTGCCGCGCAGTGAGTTTCAATTCAATCTTTTTGAACTTTCGTTTCTTTTTCCGCGGCTTTTTCTTTCCGGGTTTAACACTCAATTTACGCTGCTCCATAGGGCGTGTTTAAATGTGCCGAAATGTACCCAATTCATATTCCGGGTTTTCGGAAAAGAAAAAGTACTTATCAAAAATATATTGACAATTTACAGCAACTTCATGATTCTTTCAGCATATGCTTCAGCATCCCCAATGGTTTTTCCCTCTGCATAAATCCTGATGATGGGTTCGGTGTTTGATTTCCGTAAGTGTACCCACCCATTGCTGAAATCAATTTTTACTCCGTCAACCGTGTTAATTTCCCCATCGTTTATGCCTGAAGCCACCTTTGCCAGCAGTCCGTCAACATCGGTTCCTTCCTTCAGGGTAACTTTCTTTTTTACCATAAAATAGTCAGGAAGTCTGGTTCTCAGTTCAGAGCAGCTTATTTTTGCCTCGGCCAGCGCACTCAGAAACAGGGCAATGCCCACAAGTGCATCTCTTCCGTAGTGCAATTCGGGATAAATAATACCACCATTGCCTTCGCCGCCAATAACCGCCTTAACCTCTTTCATCAATTCAACCACATTTACTTCACCCACAGCTGCTGAATGATTGGCACATCCATGCTTTTCGGTGATATCGCGTAAAGCCCGGCTTGACGACAGATTCGAAACCGTACTTCCTTTTGTCTTGCTCAGCACATAATCGGCAACAGCAACCAGTGTGTATTCTTCACCAAACATATTGCCATGTTCATCAACAATTGCCAGACGATCAACATCCGGATCCACGACAAAACCCAAATCAGCCTTTTTCTTCACTACAGCTTCCGAAAGGTCTTTCAGGTGCTCAGGAAGGGGTTCGGGATTGTGCGGAAAAAAACCATCCGGTGTGCAGTACAATTCGTGAATCTCAGAAACACCTAATGCCCTGATAAGATGAGGGATAGAAATACCGCCAGTGGAATTAACGGCATCAATGACAATATTGAATCCGGCTTTTTCTATCAGGTCTTTTCTGACCAGCGGCAGATCAAGCACCATTTGTATGTGCCTGTCAATCCAACTATAATCTTTATGATAGGTCCCAATCAGGTCAATGGATGCATATTCCGTATTGCCCTCAGAAGCGCGTTTAAGCAGCCACCTGCCATCGGCATCTGAGATAAACTCTCCTTTTTCATTGAGAAGCTTTAATGCATTCCATTCGCCGGGGTTATGGCTGGCAGTTAGGATAATACCGGCATCAGCTTTCAAACCAGGAACCGCAACCTCAACTGTGGGTGTTGTCGAAAGTCCAAGATCAACCACATCTGTACCCATAGCAACAAGGGTGCCCGAGACCAGACTACTTACCATATCTCCGGAACGCCGGGCATCCCGCCCTATAGCGATTTTAATTCTTTGCTTGCCTCTTTTCAGCTTGACCAGTTCGGCAAATGCGGAGGTAAATCGCACAATATCCATTGGACTAAGTCCTTCACCCGGAAGACCGCCAATAGTTCCTCTTATGCCGGAAATTGATGTAATCAAAGTCATGTTGTGTCGGTAATTTGGCGGCAAATGTACCAAAAAATGACAGCAGCAAGGCATGGCCAAAAGCTAATGCAGCTAAATAATCCAGTATTGATTCTTCAGCCATACTGCACAAAATTGAGATCTTTCCGCAACTGTTTACAGGTATCTGACAAGGTAAGCCGACAAACAAAAAGTTATCAGCCTGCCCTGTTTATAAATATTCTAAATTGAAAACACACAATTCGTATTGGCATTTTATCTTTACATTGGACTTGGATGAGCCCAAAGCTTAAGGGCAGATTTCGGTTCTGCAACGCTGAAATTGTTATTTTTGCACCGGTAATTATTCTTGAGCACGAATGAGCGAAGATTATCAATGGAGTAGCGACAAGCGCGATGCCTTTCTGGCAGAGCGTTTCGAACGGATGCTGAATGAAGGCGACAATGCCTACTTTGATGCTGAAGAGTTCGAAGCCATTATTGAGCATTACCAGGACCATTTTGATTCGCAGCACATCAGGCTCGCCATTGAACACGCAATCAGGCAACATCCCGACAATGTGCAGCTAAGAATCCGCTATGCCCGACAGCTTGCCATTGACAACCGGTTCATCGAAGCACTTGAGATTCTTAACAAGCTGGAAGTCACCGAACCCAACGACGTGGATGTGATCATGACCAAAGGCACTGTGTACAGCATGATGTTGGAATTCAAGAAAGCTGTCAATACCTACAAACTTGCCCTGCCACTTGTTGACGAAGACGAACTTGAAGAAGTTTATGCTACAATTGGCTATGAATATGAGAATCTTGGGAATTATGATCAAAGCATCCGTTATTTCAGGAAAGCCCTCGAAATAAATCCAGGAGCCGAACCCTTGTTGTTCGAGCTTGGTTTGTGCTACGAATTGATCAAAAAACCCGAGGAAGGAATTCAATATTTTCAGGAATTCATCAACAACAGAGATCCATACAGTATACCTGCCTGGTTTAATATGGGACTTATTTACCAGCAGATGGATCTGTTTGAAAAGTCAATTGATGCACTTGAATATGTCCTGGCAATAGATGACACCTATGTTCCTGCATACCTGAGTATTGCACATGCTTATTCAAACCTCGCGGACTACAATAAAGCCATTGAAGTGTACAAGGAAACCTTCGCTTTTGAAAAGCCGGACGGAATGACACTCTATTATATCGGCGAGTGTTACGAGAAAATGCGTGATTACAAAAATGCACTGACTCATTATAATAATGCGCTTGAACTTGACGACAAACTGGCCGAACCATGGGCAGGCATCGGAGTGATATTTGATGATGAAGGCAACACCAAAACAGCTGTAAAATACCTGTCGAAAGCCATTGAACTTGACCCGCTCAATGCAGAATATTTCCTCATTCAGGCTGATATGTATATCAAAATGAAGCATTTTGAGAAAGCTGAAGCCTGTTACAGAACAGTTGAAACTTTTGATCCCAACGACCAGGATCTTTGGCTCGAATACAGTAATCTGTTTATTATCAAGAATGACTATGAAAGGGCTATTCAGGTGTTGAGGACAGGCCTCACTCACCAGCCCGAGAATGCTGATATACACTACCGGCTTGCAGTTGCATACTATTTAAACAATAATCTGATCCAGTCATCATTCTTTTTAAGTTCAGGTCTGGAATTGAATTTCGAAGGACATTTCGAAATGCTTCGCTATTATCCTGACATCATCAAAAGCGACCTAATAACTGACCTGATCAGTCAATATGTAACAGGCAGGAAAAGTGAATAAAAACAAAACAAAGTCTTGTCCAGGAGGCACTTTACAAATAAAGCCTGCTGATTTCTTTGGCGAATACCAGACACATTACACGAATCCCTGTATCTGATTAAACTATGTATCAACTGAAGAATTATTTAATACTTTTTATCAAAGGAATCGCCATGGGAACGGCCAACATAATCCCAGGAGTTTCGGGCGGCACCATTGCCCTGATTACCGGTATTTTTGAGCGGCTGATCAATGCATTAAAAAACTTCAATACTCAGGCTTTTAGATTATTAGGTGGAGGAAAATGGAAAGAGTTTGCACAACATATTGATCTGTATTTTCTGCTGGCAATATTTGCCGGCGTGGGCATTGCCTTGATCAGTCTTGCCAGAATATTCGATTTTCTGTTCAGTGAATATCCTGTTTTTATCTGGTCATATTTCTTCGGCCTTGTGATGGCATCTGTATATTTCGTCGGCAAAACAGTATCGCGCTGGACCATACCCGTGTATATTTCTTTTGTCGCAGGTGTGGTAATAGCAGCAGGCCTGACATTTCTCAACCCTGCAACCGAGAACAGCGGCTTCCTGTACCTCATACTTTGTGGAGTAGTTGCAGTCTGCAGCATGATTTTGCCCGGATTGTCCGGCTCATTTGTTTTAATCCTGATGGGAAATTACCAGCTTGTTGCCATTGACGCCATAAATGACCGTGATGTGGGTATCCTTCTTCCGGTATTGATAGGTGCTGTGTTTGGCCTGCTTGCATTCTCGCATTTTTTATCGTGGTTGCTCAAAAAGTATAAACCGGAAACCATTGCTGTGCTCACGGGCTTTATTCTTGGTTCATTAAGCATTTTGTGGCCATGGAAAGAGGCCGTTCACATGAAAAATGCCTCGGGCGAATTGCTCATTAAAGATGGTGCACCTGTAGTTGAACGGTATATGGTTTCCTTGCCCGAAGCATTCAACACAGAAGTTATGCTGGCAATGGTGATTATGATTGCGGGAATTGCCACTATCTGGATCATCGAAAGCCTTGCAAAGCCAAGCCAGAAAAAGACTAAACCAAACTCATGAAACTATACGGGCTCATCGGAAACCCACTAACACATTCAGCTTCTGAAGAATATTTTACTGAGAAATTCAGGAAGCATCATCTTGAGGCGCGATACAGACTTTTTCCGCTTGCTTCTGTTGAAGAACTCCCCGGGCTGCTTGAGCAACATGATTCTTTGGCAGGCCTGAATGTAACCATTCCCTACAAATCCGCAGTTATCTCAAGCCTTGATGAACTCAGCAAGGAAGCATATTATGTGGGAGCCGTAAACGTGATAAAAATCCAGCAAAAAAATGGCCGCAAGCACCTGAAGGGGTACAATACTGATGTTGCGGGTTTTGAAAGCCTGCTGAAACCGGCAATTAAAGGCCGCAACATTACATTTGCCCTTATTCTGGGCACCGGAGGAGCTTCCAGAGCCGTCCAGTATGTATTGCGCAAGCTGGGCATTGGCTATCTGCTCGTTAGCCGCAAGGGACTCAAATCAGATCAATTAACTTATCCATTAGTGACTTCCTCGATAATCAGAAACCACCAGCTGATCATCAACTGCACTCCTTTGGGCATGTACCCCGATACCGAAGAAAAGCCCGAATTACTCTACAGGTATATCAGTAAGGAGCACATCCTGATTGATCTGATATACAACCCAGCCGAAACACAATTTTTGCGCCTTGGAAAATTGGCAGGGGCAACGACTGTTAACGGACAAATAATGTTCGAAAAACAAGCTGAGGAGTCCTGGAAGATCTGGAATAAATAAACCTATGTCAGTGAAAAGGTTTCTGAGTATCCTTGGGCCCGGCATGCTCTATGCCGGAGCAGCAATCGGTGTGTCGCATCTGGTGCAGTCCACCCGCGCAGGTGCTGATTTCGGTTTTGAACTGATGTGGATACTGTTGCTGGCCAACATTTTGAAATATCCGTTTTTTGAAGTTGCCGGAAGGTATGTGCATGCAACAGGCTACAACCTTATAGATGCCTATCGTTTTGCCGGAAAATGGGTGCTTGTACTTTTTGGGCTCCTTACTTTGCTTACCATGTTTCCGATTCAGGCTGCCGTGACTATGGTTACCGCAGGGCTGGCCATCAATCTTACCGGATTGCCGCTTAATCCACTTCAAATGAGTATATTGCTTATAGCAGCCACCATGCTCATCCTGATTTCGGGCAAGTACAGGACACTTGACGGCCTGGTAAAATTTATTATACTTGTGCTGACACTTTCCACTGTGACGGCACTTGTTGCTGCTTCGCTGAACCACAGCGGCGGGATTGCTGACGCAGCAGTGTTTGATTTCGGCAACCGCACCCATATTTATTTCCTCATCGCATTTATCGGATGGATGCCTGCGCCTATAGATGTTGCTGTCTGGAGTTCGCTCTGGAATCAGGCCAAGATGAAACAGCTAAGTTTTCAACCATCGCTGGAAGAAGTGCTTAGAGAATTCAGGATAGGTTATTTTGGCACCATGATTATAGCTGCAGTATTTCTGGCGCTAGGTGCCTTGGTACTGCATGGAACAGACGAGAGCCTGTCGGCAAACGGGGCTGTATTTGCCGGCCAGCTGATCAGTCTGTACACTGGCAGCATTGGCTGGTGGGCCTATCCAGTGATTTCCATTGCTGCATTCACCACCATGTTCAGCACAACAATAACTGTAACAGACGCTTATCCAAGGGTACTGGGTCCAGTGGCCGGCCATTTGTTCAACAGGCCGGTTGTTGGACAAAACAGGCTTGTGTATATCCTGATTATGCTTATAGTTTCATCAGGTGCACTGTATCTGATTTACCGGGCCGGAACATCCATGCGGTTTATGGTTGACCTTGCCACTTCACTTTCTTTTGTGACGGCGCCCATTCTGGCTGTGATCAATTATCGCATTACCCACTCATCCCACATGCCGGTGGAAGCCCGTCCCGGCTTGTTTCTGAAAATATGGGCTTGGGCGGGAATTGTTTTTCTGGTGACATTCACTGCTTATTATCTCTGGTGGCTTGTTACAGGATGATTGGTTCAAAACAAATTCAAACATCGGTTCTCAGCTATGCACAGGCAGGGATTTTAACCCCAAAACTTCATACTTAGAACTGAACTGTAAATTTACCACTTTCCTGTCCTACGAAGCACGAAACCCTAACTTGCATATAGGTGATTTTACCAAACGTACTTCTTCTTTTTTTTCGAAGCCCGAAAGTTTCTTCAAAAATAGAAGAAAAAAATTTTGTAGGGTAAAAAATTGTCTGTAAATTTGCATACTATAATTAGCGAAAAGATATGGAGTATTTAAATGAAGTTTATCTTGGAGACTGTATTGAAGGTTTGTCAATACTGCCTGATAGGTCTGTTGATTTGATTGTTGCCGACCCGCCATATTGGAAGGTAATTGGTGAGAAGTGGGATTACCAATGGAGAACAGAACAAGAATATGTTGAATGGTCATTGAAATGGATTAAAGAAGCGTCAAGAGTTCTGCGATATGGTGGTTCATTTTATTTATTTGGATATTTTAGAACTTTAGCACTTTTAGTCCCACATTTTGATAGTTTGGAATTAGACCTTAGACAACAAATACTTGTTGATAAAGGTATGAGGGCTGTTTCAGGACGTGCAACAAAGAATTATAGAATGTTTCCGAATACAACGGAGAGTATTTTGTTTATGATTAAAGACAATAAACAATTTGTAAAGCCTTATCTTAAAAAGTTTCAAGAAAAAGTTGGTCTTAGTGCAAAAGAAATCAATGAAGCTCTGGGAGTTAAAAGTAATGGTGGTGGTATGTGGAGCATTTACACAGGTAAAAATGTTTGTGAACAATTTCCTACTGAGGAATTATGGTCAAAATTGCAAAATATTTTAAAATTTGATTTACCCTACGAAAAAGTTGCACAAACATTCAATCCTCAATTGGGTTTAACTGATATTTGGCGAGATATTGATTTTTACAAAGAAAAAAGAGTTCATTCTACTCAAAAACCTCTTCCACTTATAAAGAGACTTTTATTAGCTAGTTCAAATGAGGGTGATTTAGTTGTTGACCCTTTTGCTGGCTCGGGTTCTACTGCACTTGCTTCTTTGCACCTTAATAGAAACTTTTTTACAATTGAACTTGACGTAGGATATTACAATGAAGTTAAAAAAAGAATAGATGAAGTTGTTAATCCTCTAGGGAGTTTAATTTCCGTCTAATATAGGCTACCTTTGATTCTGATACCTTGTCTGTTTCTCGTAAGCCTAAAAAGCGTCTTGTATTTTCATTTATGAATGGTAGAATTGAGACCATATGGGATTTATTCTGTCTGTTTTCAATTAGTTCTTTATAGGTATTACCTTCTACAATTTGAGAACTAAGGGTATATTTATCTACTGAATCAATTAAACTATTCCATTCCTCTACGGATAACAAATTTGTTGGCATTGGTTCTGGTGACAATAAACTTCTGTCTTGATACGGATCAACATAAAAATCAATTTCAATTGAAGGACTTGTATTTGCCTGTGAAACAACGCAATTAAATACTTTTATAGGATTACATAAGTAAAATTGATAAGAATAAGGCCAAAAGTTCTTAGGTGCTGGTGTTTTATTTGGGTTTCTACTTATGTGTTCTAAGAAAATCTTGTTGTAGTAGTTTGTCATTAAATTTGTAAAATGACTATGTCGCTGTGTTTTATTCCAAATTTCAAACGCTTGAAACCTAATTGTATCAAAGTCGTTCTCTGAAAAATATGGATAGTCGGCTAATGTTAAAAAAACCCTATCAATGCTTTCGGTTAATAGCTTTAATTCATTTTCTGATTTAATACCAAAAAGCCATTTACTATCGTCCATTCTTTTTAAATTGTCTGAACCACAATGTGGGCAAACATCTTCTATTCTTAAGACTTTTCTTTTACAACTATTGCAGGAGTCTAATTGGTCAACTCTACTGCAAGATTTTACTTCTGTTCCATCAATCAAATCATCACCACGAGCCCCTGTTCTTGCTCCTTCAACACCTGTAATTAATGATGCAAGATGCTGTCCCGGATAACCAATTTTCATATTGGGCGTTTGTTTTGTAATTTTTGACCATTCAAGAGCTTTTAGCCTTGGAGTTAAAACTAACTCGTCCAATAGTTTTGCAATTTGGTTTAAATTGTCGTCAATTGTAATGTAATCAGGATTCGGTTTCATTAAATAACTCTTTTATGTCAACATTTAGTGCTTTCGCAATTTTCTCAATGTTTACAAGAGTTATATTTTTTTCAGCACGTTCTATCATTCCGATATACGTTCTGTGCAGGTCAGCTTTAAAAGAAAGTTCTTCTTGTGAAAGATTTTTTTCTTTTCTCAACTGTCTAACACGTTGTCCGAATTTTATTAAAATTTCTCTGCTCTCCATTGAGTAAATCACAATGGGCAAAGCTACTTATAGTATGCAACCTATACCACAGACTATAGTTAGCATTTTAAGTTTCAGATAATCCTCTCAAAATTAGTTTTCATTGTCGGTCTGTTTCTTTTTAGTATGTGTAGTAACATTGAAATAGAAAAGGGGCTGTTTGGCCCCTCTTTTATGTGTAATCCGGAAATCAGTCGTTCAGCACAACATCATAGGTTGCTTGCCGTTCGGCTGCTTTCTTTTTCCATACAGGAATAATTTCATCCAAAAACTCACGCTTTTCCTGCCTGAGTTTTTCCATCGGCAATCCGATGTATTCCTGTGCTTTTTCCTTGGTGCTGATATCGGGATAAGCCAATTCGGCAGTTATGCCTTTGGTGGCCAGCAGTCTGGCTAATTTAACGCGGGCTTCCTGTGCGTGGTCAATGGCTTTGCCCATAACCCTTGCACTTTCGACCGGTGAATGGAACGAACCGCCATGCGAGGCAGCCACATAATCCCAGTACCATTGTCCTGCGCGGATGTCATACAGTATGCTTTTCATTTCGGCTTCTGTTGCGCCATTATCCCATGCCATTTTGGCCTCAACATGTGCGCGGGTGAGGAGTTTTTCGGCCTTGTGCCTAACTTCGGCAACCTTGTTCTGGCGGTCATAAACATTCTTGAGTAGTGTGGCTTCGCTTTCGCGGTGACAGGTCTGACAGGCCTGTGAAATATACTTTAAAGGTGAGGTTACATGGTGGTTACTGTACTTCAGTCCGCCTTCGCTCACATAAGGCATATGACAATCAGCACAGGAAACGCCCCTTTCTGCGTGGATACCGGTCATATAGACTTCATAATCAGGGTGCTGTGCCTTTAGCATGGGTGCTTTACTTAAAGTATGAGTCCAGTCCGAGAAACCCTTGTCATCGAAATACTTCAGCATGTCTTCCGGGCCAAAACCATTGGTCCAGGGGAAGGTGAGGTAGTTTGCACCTTCGGCACCCGGGCGTTTTTTGTCAAAATAATACTCAACATGGCATTGTGCGCAGACCAGGGAGCGCATTTCCTGATGGGTAGCCTTTGACACATCCTTTCCCATCAGTTCGAGTGCCTCGACCAGTGCAGGGCGGGTGATGGTCAGATCCATGGTTTCGGGATTGTGACAATCGGCACAGCCGATGGAATTGGTATGTTCGTGGCCCAATGCGGCCCATGTTGAAGAATAATATTCTTTCACACCCATCTGGTTCATCATCCGGGGCACGTCGGGACTTTTACAAGTCCAGCAGGTGCTTGGCATTCCCTGATCGGGGGCTTTAGGGCCTCCTGTACGGATGGAGTTCCATGTGTCTTCCACAGCGTAGGAGTGTCCCCTGCCCTGGTTATAATCACGCGAAAACGCATATCCGGCCCACATAACAACAAGTTCAGGGCTTTCGGCAAGCACATCCTTCATGCTGTTTCCGCCATGCGGTGTCCTGAAATCGGTTTCCTGTGTTTTGCGGTATGATTCATACTGCCAGGGGTAGTTTTTGCCCCATACTTCGTTGCGTGGCTCAAATTCATTGAGTTGCACCTTGGGTTTGTAGGCAAAAATGGCTTCTGCCCTGCGCTCGGTGATGGTCGAAACGAGCAATCCGAGGAAAAATACCACAGCAAGGGTAACGACAAATAGTGTCCAGTTGATCCAGGGGCTGCGTTTTGTGGTTTTTGTTGTACTCATGGTTTTCTGTATTATTGAGGTTATTTTTTTGTCATGTTCTTAAGCCATTGCGGCACAGGCGAAGGCAGCATAGGCACACGGGCATAGGGAGTGCTCGATAGACTTTTCACCCTTCCGTGGGGTACTTCGCGGTGGCAGTCCCAACACAGGCGGTCGCTGAATTTGTCATGAAAAGAGGAAGTCTGTGTTAACAACCTGGAATCGGTGATGAGGTTGCTGTGGCAGCGGATACAATTTTCCTGAACCACCCCAATCCCTGCTTCCTTGATGAAAATATTCTGGGGTTCGAGCCTGAGGGTGAACATGGTGGCATGACGCGCGCCATCCATCGCCTTGAAGTAATACGTCCTGAACACATTGTCGTGCGGCACATGGCAATCGTTGCAGGTGGCCACTTCGCGGTGCGAGCTGTGCTGCCAGGTGGCATATTGCGGAGCCATAATGTGGCAATTCACGCAGGTTTCGGGCGAATCGGAAAGGTATGATATTGCCCTGCTTGAATAAGCGGCGTAAATACCCAACCCGGATATCGCACCAAGCATAATCACTACCGCTACGCGCCACTGTGGCGGAGGCATCAGCAATTGAAGGAGTTTTTTCATAGATCTGCTTATTTAGGTATTTCAGTATTTATACTCCTGAATTATTGTACAAAGCTATTCAAATACTTTTTATTATTCAGGAAAAAAGTAGCTCTGAATAGTATTTAGAATGATTCTAATTAAGCTCGTTTCTTTCTCCCTGCAGCAAAACCAAATTGCTTTAAATGACAACACTCAGGCTTAACAGCAAAGAAACAAATGAATAAGATTTTGGAGCGATCATATTAAAAACAGCTACTTACTTGCCATAAGCCTATGCATTGCTTCCGGGAAAGTAAACGAGGCAGTTGGATTTGGCAGAAAGAAAATCCAAACATAGCAGTTGATGGAATAAAAATGAGACTGATGAAACGAAGACTTACAACTCAAGCAAAATGAACTTAAGCTCCGGTATCTTTTGAAACTCTATATCCGCACTAAAAAGAGGTATATCCAGGTACATTGCTGTGGCAGCAATAATTGCATCAGGTAGCCTGATCGAATATAACTGCATGAGTTCTTTAGAAATTTGCTTTATCTGAGGTGTCAATTCAGCAATGAAGCAACTGTTTAACAATGAATCAATTTCACTGATTTCAGCGTTGCTCAGACCTTTCTTTCCAAATAATTCCAATTCTGTAATGACCGAAATCCAAACCTGCTTTTCGTCCAGAAAGGCTGCCACTTCAGCATTTCCATCCAGCAGATAAATAATCGGGTTTGTGTCGGAAAGGATGCTAATCCCACTCATTTCGTAAATTCTTTTGGTACTCGAGGGCATCCATATGCCATTTTACCTTACCCAGATGCCGTTTTGCAATCAATTTCTTCTTGTGTTTAAGCTTGCGCAAAACTTCATTGATTTTATTCTGGTCCATGCCTTTTTTAATCGTTAAAACCATTGTGTTACGCTTTAAATTTTCATCAAAAATAGACCTTTTAAGCTTATTGACGGAAAGTCATCCATACATTGTATAGCTTCATTCTGATTTGCAGGATGGAAAGAAAGGCTGTTGCGCATTATTTTCGCACAACTGCACGAGTTTATTGACGGAAGAAAATTATTCTTGTTTTCTGTTTTTCTTTCCTCTTCTCAACCATATGACAATGCCTGAAATTAGTATCAACAGGCTTCCCAGGCCAAACAACGGGATGATCAGTATGTAGAAAGGGCCTGTAAGAAATTGAAATATTCGTGTGGTGTGCACCTCGAGGGCCAGGTTCCACAAGGGCATGGGCACCGAACTCAGTTTCACGGGCATGGGCAGCTGTTCCTGCAGCAACCCCTGATTGTAATCGAAAATCAACTCCCTTTCATTCATTGAGATATATCCTGCAATGAGGTGTTTGCCGATGGGTGAGCCTGCGCCCCCTTTCCGACCTGGTATTTCACCCGTAAGGTAATCCACCTGATAGCCATTTTTGACATTCCACAGAAACAAGCCATTAAAACTACCAACCAGATAATTACCATTGCCTTTGTATTCCAGCACATTGATGCCCATCACCGATAAGGGCGGCTGTGACCTGAAGGGCATCAAAGGAAGATCGAATTCCTCAGTGGACATAAACAAACCGTCGTTTGCAGCAATGATCCAATATCCCTGTTCTTCATTCCAGTGAAGCGCTCTTAATCTGTCGTGCCAGGGATTTGGATCATCAAGGGATGAAAAGGGAATCTTTCCCACGCGCAGATGGGCAATCGGAATCAGCAGCGGTGGCCGGAGAAACATGCCTGTGAGCGTAGTAATCAGCAGAAACCAGCCTAACCAGATGCCGAGTTTGTTGTGCCATTTGATCGAAAAACGGTTTACTTTAACCAGTTTTCCGGCCGGTTTCAAAACCTTTTTCCTTCTTTTTATCCAGCCCGGAAAGAAGAAGTAAACAAATCCGCTCAACACGAGAAAGATTAACAACAAGGCGAAAAAATCCACAATCAGTTTTCCGGCAAAACCAAAAATCTCGCCGCTGTGTATTACCCACAGGGTTCTGAACAGGCCTGTTTTGCCATCGTCATTGATAGCTTGAGGAATCCTCTGCTGCCTGAATTCAGGCAAAGCCACATCATCCGTTGCGAAAAACAATTCGGAGCGGGTAAGCACTACCGGCAAGCCATCCTTGATGTGCAGGTCGCTTACTCTGCTGTCACTGACCTGAAGGTTAACTGCAATCCATGAATTATCAGCTTGATTAAGAGCATAGAGGCCTGATTGGGTTCCGGCAAAAACGTGGCCATTATTGCTTTGTACGATGCGCATGCAGCGGCTGTTGTCAACCCCTTTTCTCATTCCATTCATAAAAGGCTCGAAGGCATTTAAGGAAGAATCTGTCAACCAGACGCCGACATTGCCGTATACAAGCACCCTTCCGTCTGCCAGGGTTATTGCCGAACGGACGGAAGCATTGTTCCAGTTGCTGTAGCTGTATTCGGCAGGAAGATAATCACGGTTTACACTGAAGCCTGAAAACCAATCCCTGTGGTTGAGAATGATTCCTGATGCTGCCCACAAAAGCAGGAACAAACCAAGAACCAGCGAAAACCACTTATGAAGCCATTTCCACTTTTTCATTGACATCATAAAACCATGTGAATCAATAACCTATTCCGGCAGCCATTACATTTTCCGGATCGAAGGCATGACATGGGGTTACGGCATACACCATCCCGCAGTTGGGACAATGCGTTTCGAACTTTTCCATCGCAAACACTTTCTTGCAGTTATGGCAATTCATATCAAAAGGCATGGGCATAAACTGTTGATCGAAACCCATTTGCCTTACTTTATCCGCTACCATCATTCCGTTGGCAAAAGTGGCTGAACATCCATCGTGCGACATATTTATCTGATTGTTAAGTTTACAAAATGTTTTATGTCAATTATTTTGAAATAATTCGTTGAATCTGAACTGTCTGCGACACTCATCATTTACTAAGCACTTCACCGGCCCTGAGCTTATTCCTCAACTGCTGCAGTTTCCGGTCGGCTTCTTCAAGTTCGCGAAGCATGGATTTCTCGCCTTCATTGGTCTGGATTACGGCATGAATTCCGCCATTCCGGATAATGATCCGCTGGTCGGCCATGAGGGCCAGAATTGGGTCGTGGGTGGCCATGAGCACAATTTTCTCTTCACCTACCAGAAGCTGCAGGGCTTTTTTGCGGTCAATCCCAGCATTTTCAATTTCATCAATCAGCACAACAGGGCTTGAACTGAGCATGGCCGTATCGGCGATCATCAGTGCGCGCGATTGTCCGCCACTCAGTGAGGTTATGGGGCTTGTTGGCAGAAACTTCTCCCCCGCCAGTTCGTTTGCAGCTGTAATGATTTTGTCAATCAACTCCGTTTCGTTGTGCACCATGCGGCTTTTGGCATGGAGTTCGAGAAATTCGGCAACACTTAGGTCCATCACAAAATTCATGTTTTGCGACAGCTGCGCCACCAGTTTTTTGCCTGAAGCAAACCGCCAGTCGGATGAAGGTTTTTGGTCATTGATCAGGATGCTTCTTCCTGTGGGAGTATCGCCTTGTGCTACCCATTCAATGTCGGCCAGTAAGCGGCTCTTGCCAGAGCCTGTCGGGCCCACAATGCTTGTGATGGTGCTTTTGCGGAAGATCAGTTCAGTAAATTGTTCCGGATCACCACTCTTGTCATGTCCGGGCAGTATGGTCAGCGATTCGACTGTCAGCTGATCGTTTCCCAGAAAAGACTGCATCTGGGTGATGAAATCCTGCAGCTGTCCCAGAAAATGATCCGCATCAAAAGCCTTGTCTTCCTGGCTGTTTTCGTCCATCCCGATCAGTATTTCCTGCAGGGTGGATTGTTGTTGGCTTTCGAGGTCAATGGTTTGTCCCTGAAAAAATGAATTCAGGTAAGGAAACTGTTTAAGGAGTTCCAAAGGTGTGGTTTTGAGCAAATATTCTCTGCTGGCCATCTTAGTTTTCGTTAAGGTTAATCTTTCGTACATTACCCATCTGGTACGATTCGCCAATGCGTGTTTCGCCCAGACAATAGGAACAAAGGGCCGAAGGCATTGAAAAACGCAACTTACGTCCTTTCAGGGTGTCAACATGTTTTTCGGGGCTAAACAACAAGGTGCTGAGTTCATACGCCCCCTGGCCTGTCAATCCGTTGATGTTCATCACAATGGCAGCCGGATTTACCGAATGTACCCGTGCTGCGAACACTTCCCTTTCGGCCTGTGACACAATGTCGCCCTTGGTAATCACAACGATATCGGCCATACGAAGCATCGGCCCGATTTTCTTCGGTGTATTGATCCCGCTCAGGTTGTCAATCACGCAAATTGCTTTTATCTCCTTTATGTAAGGCGAACAGCGGTTGCACAAACCTGCGCTTTCAGAAACCAGCAGATCAAAATTTTCTTTAATGCCCCATTCCAGGACAGCTTCGATGTTGGAAACAAAATAGTGGTCAGGGCACAATTGTCCGGACAGCCCCTTTTTCACCGGAATACCGGCTTTTTCATAGGCAAGGTCGTCGTCGGTATGCAGGCAGTCGAATTTCACTGCACCAATTTTTACCCCGCGCTGCATCAGGGTTTCTGCGGTTTTCAGAATAACAGCTGTTTTGCCCGAAGAGGGCGGACCGGAAACGGTAATCAGGTTCATGGTTGTGCAATAGTTAAGGTGACACTGCTTTGTTCAAAAACTTCGTGACATTCGGCAAACCTGCGGTTCAGGTTATGGCTGTCAATATAATCCCATCCCAGCCACAAAAACTTCTTGTCGCTGCCGAGGCGGTTGTCCACATCGGGATGCAAAACAGGGAACAAGCCCTGATGCGCCAGAATTGTGGCCGCGTCAGGCCCCGCAAGCAGTTCGGCAAGTTGCTGCAGATGAGTTCCGGCGGGATTTCGGGCGATCATAAAAATCGGGCTGATAATGGCGCCATCCGAAGGCCATACGGCTTTCATCACTCCGCCTTCTTTAGCCATTTTGGTGAAAAAATTAGGCATAATGGTCACTGTGGGTTTGTTCATCTTGAGCCTGTCGGATTTTACCATCTGCGCAGGATGCAGACTCTGGAGCATATTACGTCCGAGCGCAGCAACGGCATCCCTTCCATAGGTTTTGTCAATGGTCAGTAAAATAGCATTGAACAGGTCGAAATCCGAAACCGGCAGGCTCACACTCCGCTCCCATTCGGGATTCAGGAGGTCGGCCCACGACTGTGGTATCTGGCGGCCGTTCAACAAATCAGTATTGACCAGAAAAACTGCCGGAACCACAGCAATGATGCCATAACGGCCGAGCGGGTCAGTAATGCCGGTTCCGTCAAAGTCTTTATTGATGCTGCGGCGGCGAATAGGGTCAGCAAAGCTGCCCTCTTTGATGAAGCGGCCAAAATACATGTCCTCGAAGAACATATCGAACCCGGCCGAAAGATACAGATCGTCGAGCATGTCGGCTGAAGTGGCTTCGGCAACTTCTTCCTTGATCCAGTCGAGTCCCATGCTGGCTGCTTTGAGCTTGGCGTGGATATCAACTCCTTCGGCCTGTTTCTGAGCAGCAAAACCATCAACGGCTTCCTGAAGGGGCAGCCTTACAGGGCAGGGCAGCAATCCCTTCATGAACACCTGGCTGTCGTTTCTTTCCCGATGTACAGATGTGCTGTTGCCCGCAATCACCTCTTCAAGCGCTTGAACGAAAAGACCAGTATCAATCTGTTTCATCTGCAGGGCGATGTCTAACTGAATCGCCTTGCCAAAAGTTGCCCTTTTGCCGGCATCAGCCAACTGCGAAAAACCGTGGGACAGAAACACCCTGAGGGTTTCGGGGTACTTCTCTGTGATATCATACAGGGAATCAGTTGCAGCAAAGTATTTCATGCTAAAATGTTTGCTGCAAAGATAGTATATTTAAGTATTGTTGTACCTAATATATTATATACTTTTATACTCTAAATAATACGTGCTTAATTTCAGCCTCTTAACGCTGTTATTTAGAAAGCAAGAGCCTTTTCAAAAGATGTTCTAAATGCCACGACGACACAAGGTCACGAAGTTGCACCAAGACTGTAAACTTGCACGTTAGCACACTGCTTAATTACATTTTAGTAGCAGATCTAGATTCAGAATTTACGCTTTAATTTCCTGATCTGTTTCATCCGTATTTCTCAGGCAGGCGCGCCATTTGGCCGCCCCATAAACCGACAGCATCAGAAGCACCACGCCGGTTCCGCTCCCCAGCGGCGCGCCTCCACCAATAGGCCCTCCTCCGGCACTGGGGTCGGAAGGCGGGTCAGGGGGTTGGGCATGTAGGGTTAATGAACACACTATAATGCTGATAACCATCAAATAATGCTTTACTCTTGCTTTCATACTACCAAAGAATTAAGGTTTTAGCCTGATGAATCTTTTCTTTCTCAACTACCATAACACTGATGTTGCCGGTGAATCGGGTTATAACAAAGGAATTGAGTTGTTGCAGCACCATTTCCTGTTCAAGGATGTTTCTGCCTGCCATATCCCTTACTTTCAGCACAACTTTGTTTCCAACGCTTTCGGGTATCGTAAAATAAACCCGTTCGCGCTGGCTCCACAACCTGAACTGACCCGATGCCAACTCATCATCACCAAGGGTGTTTTGAAGATGCAAACGGAACCTGTCTGCTTCAAAAATAGTATCGTGTTCAAACTGATAGGTCGTGATTTCTCTCAGATCGGTAAATGTTCCAGTCAGCAGGTCTTCAAGCAACACTGCATATTTATCAGGAATGGAAGATACTTCAGAAATATTCATGGTTACCGGGCCATTAATGCTCTGCATAAAATGAACAGGAATGGATGTGGTGGTTTCTGGGTATTGCCATGTGTTGATTGTCAGGTTCTGATCATCTGACGACAGGCTGTACAACTGAGGTGATGATGGACTTCCAAAGAGTTTCTCAACATCCTCAGCCGGATCGTATGCCTCTGTGGCTGTTTCCCTTACACGCACAACGATTTCATCCTGTGAATGCTCTGTTATGGAAGCTATTCTTATGATTCCTTCGTCGGGATTATTGAAAAACGCCTGTCCGTTGTGCACCCTTGCATTGTTGTTGACCTCGAGCACAGGGGCTGCAGCTCCGGCCTTGACAAAGAAACTCTGGCCTACAGGCAGGTATTGCGTTGCTCCGTTGGTGCCTATAAAGGTTCCATAAGTGGCATAATTGCTCAGTGCCGGGTTCCATATCCAGATGGCATCCAGAATATTGGTTTTTGTCCATCCCGTTGCGCTGTTCCAGTCTATGGCCGATGGATAAGGATTGGGCACGAGGTTCATGCCAGAATAGGTTCCACTAGAGTGGTAACTTACTTCGAGTGAGCTTGGACCGTTGTAAAATGGCCCTGTGTATTCATAGGTTGTGAAAGGTGCTGGATAATAAATCATGAATCCTTCTCGGGTATTCAAGGGAATATCAGCACCGGGGCCAATATACGCCCAGTCCTGCGTGGATGCAGCGAATTGGTAAAGATAAGAACCAGCAAACAGACCCGAAACGGCTCCGGTTGTGATGGGCACGGAAACAAAATGATAGGCCATCTCGTCCAGATCGGCATTTCCCGTCACATAACGCTGGATGGTGCCTGAAACATTGTTGGTGTTGTGCAGCAACGAACCAGTTCCAACCGCATTGCTTCCGACTACAAAACTTCCATTGTTGCTCAGGGTTCCGGCAACCGTAAGTTGTTTCAGCGCATCAACATTCAGGCTGGCGCCGGACAATACAGTCAGGTTATCGGCCAAAGCGGCTATTTGATTCGTTTGGGTAACAGTTGCGGTGCCTTCCCAAACGGTTGTGCTTACACTTGTGTTCCAGTCATTATGCTGCTGTCCGTTGACGGAACCGCCAATCTGCGACCATCCGTAGTTGGTTGCGTAGAGCCTCCCTGAGTTGGTAGTCAGGAATTCTTTGGCATCGAACAGGTTTGGATTCTGGTACAGCACATAGGTGTTGGGTGTGGTGATGTACTGCTGAAAGCCATTCATGCCCGATTCGAGGAAATCAATCCCTGCAAGCCAGTCATCATCGACAGGGGTGATAAAGCGCGCACTGACGGTAACCAGCGTTGTCCATGTGGTGGGCACAAGGCCGAAATCATCTTCATTGCCGCCATTTCCCTGGGCATTGACATCGCCCGTGATACCAATGTTGTATATCTTATCAGGACTGTTGCCAGTTATTGTTTTTGTGATGGTGTATTTTGGGTTGTCCTGGGTGTTGTTTCCGGCAAACACCCCTGCCCTGATCACTGTCCAGTTTGAGGCAGTGTTGTTGAAGGCAGTGTTGTTGAACACCAGTTTGATCTGTGATGCCCAGAGGTAGGTTCCGGCCTGGCTGCACTGCACCTGCACTTCGAACTGAAGGTGGTCAACACCAGAAAGCCTGATAAATCGTGGATTAGCGAAACGCCAGGACAGCTGCTGGGCAAATATGTTTGCCGACAGCGCTGTTATCGTTAAAATGAGTAGGATTCTTTTCATTTGTATTAAATTGGTTTGTTGAATAATCTTATTATCTACCAGGCACCTGAGACCTGTAAATGATCTGGAATTTAGGATTACTGAAAGGATTTCCAATTCCGAAGTTAATCGCCCATTTGCTGAAGTCGAGCACTGACACTTCGCCGTCCAGGTCGTTGTCGGCTTTTGAGTATACTCCGGTTCCGCCAAACTGCGAAGCCCATGTACTGAAGTCAAGCACTGACACTTCGCCATCGGCATCGCTGTCGCCGGCCACCATGCCAAAAACCCCGGAAGCGATCTGTTTGTAGCCCAGTGTGCCTCCGTAGGCTTTGGTAATGGCATCAGTGAAGTCGTAGGTGTAGCTATTACCCGAAAGCGCCAGGGGACCGTTGCTCAGCACATCGAGGTGGTTGCGGTGGCGGACGACGATGTAGAGATTGTCCTCGGCAGTGTTGGCAAACTGTTCCGGGTTACCATCCAGATCGAGGATATTGCCCTCGTCGTCGAGGAGTAGTGCCTTGGGCCAGCCTACCAAGGTGGTGGTTTCGTCTGCATTCTGTGGCGCATCAGCATCGCGCAGTTCTACGAGCAGCCAATCCACAACTGTGGCGGGAAAGTTCGTCACCGATTCGCTACCTGTGTAAAACCACGGACTGATGTTGAACGGCTGGTTGAGCGGCAGCAGGTCGTCGTTGTTGAGTGCAACGCCCATATCAGTGCCATTGTAAGGGCCTTCGAGCAGGATGTTGACCAAAAGCGCACGCAGCAATGCACCATAACTTTGCTGAAAACCGGCACTGAGCGAATGATTATCCGTGCTGTGAAAAGCAATCAGGGTCTCCCCTGCCGTAACGCTCAACGAGGAGCCTGTCTGGTCATAAAAACTCCCTGCTGTGGAAACCACGCTGGACGAAAGGGACTGGCCGGTTGCCTGCGCTAAACCTAGTATTATCATGAATACGGAAATCAAAATGTTTTTCATGTTATTTGGGTTGTTGTTCGAGATGTTGAATACGAATTTTTAATTGCTCTATAACAATTTGCTGTTCCTGCAAAGCTTTCACCAGGTAAGGTATCATTTCGAGTGAATAGATGCCTTTGGTTCCATCTTCGTTGGTGTTTACCAGTTCAGGGATTACTTCCTCCACTTCCTGGGCAATGAAGCCAATACCCGGCTTACTGTTTGATTTCCAGATGAACGTTACAGGTCTGAGTGCGAGCACTTTTTCAAGGCTGTTCCCTATCGGGAGGATATTATCCTTAAGGTTTCGGTCTGAAGGGTTGGTGTTGGTGAGGACGGCGTTGTAAGAATAAACCGGCCCATTGGTTGACAGGCTCGACACTTTCAATTCGCCATTGCCTTTAATTCTGGCCAGTTCGTTTGAGGCGGCACTGCTTGTTGCAGCATAAAAGATATGGTCGCTGTTGGTGGAGGCAACCTGATAGCGCATGGCAGCCGTGTTGATGCCAAAACCAAAATACTGGTGGTCGTTGTTGGCGTCTTCGTAAAGAACTATTTTACGGTTTGTTGCAGTATTACCAAATTGCAAAGGAGCATTTGGGCTGGTGGTACCGATACCAATTCTGTTATTTTGTAAATCGCCATATAATGTATTGGCATTTCCCAATACCATCTGGTAATTTGCGGTGGCGGATGGAAGATCCACATCATAACCAAGCACAATATTATTGCTGCCTGATGCCACATTATCGCCTGCCTGATAGCCAACAAAAATGTTATTGACTCCTGTTGAACCTGACGCTCCAAATCCGGCTCGATAACCAAGAGCTGTGTTTTTTGTTGAATTGGCGGCTGAACTATTGAAATTGAACAGTGCTTCATAACCAATGGCTGTATTTCGGCTGTTGGTAGTGTTGCTGTAAAGTGCATTAGCCCCGATGGCCGTATTTTCCCAACCCGAAGTGGTTGAATATAAGGCATTATGGCCGAGTGCAGAATTAAATGAGCCTGATGTATTGTTTCTGCCAGCGTCATTGCCAACAAAAACATTGAGATTGGTTGTAAGGTCGTCCGACAACCCTGCATTTTCTCCTATAAACACTGAATATCCGCTATTGGAAGGCACAAGTCTCGAAGCTGTCATTTTCCAACGTTCCGCGCCTCCAAGGTCAAAGCGGATAATATCTTCATCAGTGGTTTTCTCAACCTGGATTTTTGTATCTGAATCGGCATCCTTCAGTATGCTTAATGCAATAGCAGGATTGGAACTCCATAACAATATCCCTGCTCCGTCGTTTATAAGCACCTGCCCTGCACTTCCGTTTGATGCAGGTAGGGTATACGTAATATCAGACGATTGTGCCTGAGCTTTAAAAGCAGTAGTATTGCTGCCACCTGAACTGGGTTCCGCAAAGCGAAGCTCACCAGCCGCTGAAGTATTGGATAATAAGAGGTTGCCATTAAGCAACTCTAATTTTTCAGCAGGGCTTGTTGAGCCAATACCAATTCTGTTATTTTGTAAATCGCCATATAATGTATTGGCATTTCCCAATACCATTTGGTAGTTAGCGGTGGCGGAAGGAAGGTCAACGTCACAACCTACAACTATATTGTTATTGCCTGTCGAAACATTATCTCCTGCCTGATAACCAACAAAAATGTTGTTAACCCCTGTAGAGCCCGCTGCGCCATAACCGGCACGATAGCCAAGGGCAGTATTCTTTGTGGCATTGGAGGCTGTACTATTGAAATTATACAATGCTTCAAAACCAATGGCTGTATTTCGGCTGTTGGCTGTGTTGCTGTACAGTGCATAAGCCCCGATGGCCGTATTTTCCCAACCCGTAGTGGTTGAATATAAGGCATTATCGCCGAATGCAGAATTTTTTGAACCACTGATCATGGAATAAAGCGCATGGCCACCATTTGCTGTGTTGTGACCGCCTTCTGTATTGGAATAAAGTGCTCTATAACCAGTTGCTGTATTCTGAAAGCCATAGGTATTGGAATAAAGTGCAGATTGACCGTTTGCTGTATTATTAAGGCCTGAGGTGTTGGAATATAAAGCTGAGTTTCCAATAGCAGTATTATTTGCACCTTGAGTAATTAAACTTAGCGTTCCTTTACCAATCCCTGTGTTACTGCTGGCCAGGTAACTTTCCGCCCCCCACATCGTAAAATTCCCTGAACCTATACCAATAAAAGTATTGCCACCATCATTGGATGGCCAGCTGTAGTTATGAATGAATGGCTGGGTACCCTTGTAAATCACTCCCGTCAAACTGTCGGTGGTGCTAGATAGTACTATTCCGCGGTTTTCGATTTTTAGTTTTTCGTTGCCTTTTACGTCAAAGCGGATAATATCTTCATCAGTGGTTTTCTCAACCTGGATTTTAGTATCTGAATCGGCATCCTTCAGTATGCTTAATGCAATGGCAGGACTGGAACTCCATGACAATATCCCTGCTCCGTCATTTATAAGCACCTGCCCTGCACTTCCGTTTGATGCAGGCAGGATATACGTAATATCAGACGATTGTGCCTGAGCTTTAAAAGATGTAGTATTGCTGCCTCCTGAACCGGGTTCTGCAAAGCGAAGCTCACCTGCCGCTGAAGTATTGGATAATAAGAGGTTGCCATTACGCAACTCTAATTTTTCAGCAGGGCTTGTTGTGCCAATACCAATTCTGTTATTTTGTAAATCACCATATAATGTATTGGCATTTCCCAATACCATTTGGTTGTTAGCGGTGGCGGAAGGAAGGTCAACATCACAACCTAAGACTATATTATTGTTGCCTGTCGAAACATTATCTCCTGCCTGATAACCAACGAATATATTGTTGACACCTGTGGATTCAGCCTCTCCATAACCTGCCCGATAGCCAAGCGCTGTATTCTTTGTGGCATTGGAGGCTGAACTATTGAAGTTATACAATGCTTCATAACCAATGGCTGTGTTGCGGCTGTTGGCTGTGTTCGAGTAGAGCGCATAATTACCGATGGCTGTATTCTCCCATCCACTGGTATTGGAGAATGACGAATTATGTCCAAATCCTGCATTATTGCTTCCACTGGTAACAAATTTAAGTGATTCATTACCATAAGCATTATTGTTTTTTCCGGTATTGTTCTCTGCCAATGTACTTCCGTATAATGCTCTGTATCCCAATGCGTTGTTGTTTACTGCAACAGATGAAGTATTATTAGCAAAATACATGGCTTCAAAACCAACTGCAGTACTTCGGCTATTAGCCGAATTGCTATATAAAGCTCTAGAGCCTAATGCAGTGTTTTCCCATCCGCTTGAATTAATATAAAGAGCATCTATGCCAATTGCTGTATTATTATTGCCAGTGGTGTTTGATCTCAAAGCACTGAAGCCATTTGCAGTGTTATAGCTGCCAGTGGTGTTTGATCTCAAAGCACTGACGCCATTTGCAGTGTTAATACTGCCAGTAGTGTTGGAATAAAGTGCCTGATCCCCAACTGCTGTGTTATATTGCCCTGTGTTATTCGATGCTATGCTGCTGCCTTGTAAAGCTTCGTAGCCAATGGCAGTGTTGTAAGTGTCGCGGCCAGTAGTTCTGTCATCAGCGTAAAACATCGCAGAAACACCAATTGCAGTGCTTCGTGAATTGGCATTGTTACTAAAAAGTGCATAGGTACCGGTCGCTGTATTTCTATTGCCTGTAGTGTTCGAAAAAAGCGCATTTTGCCCATTGGCGGCATTTAAATAACCGCTAGTGTTATTCGCAAGCGAAGAATAGCCATTAGCAGTATTAGAATAGCCGCTTGTGTTGGCTTGAAGAGAATAACTGCCATTAGCAGTATTATTCCTACCACTTGTGTTGGCTTGAAGTGAATTATATCCATTAGCGGAATTATGATAACCTGTAGTAATGGAATTAAGCGAATTTACGCCTACACCCGTGTTGTAACTGGCCCAAGAAATAATAATAGACATCATCGTAAAATTCCCTGCATTCAAACCAACAAAAGTGTTTTCACCATCGTTATTTGGCGATTTGTAATTATGAATAAATGGCTGAGTCCCCTTGTAAATCACTCCCGTCAAACTGTCGGTGGTGTTGGGCAGCACCATACCGCGGTTTTCGATTTTTAGTTTTTCGTTACCGGCCACATCAAAACGGATAATATCCTCGTCAGCCGTTTCTTCTACCTGAACTTTTGTATCCCCATCGGCATCTGATATCTGAATGCCGCTGCCCGATGCTTTGGCATACAAGGCATAAGGCACCGACAACAATTGTGTTGTTCCCATATGGGTGTATGCCGTGCCGCCGGCTGCGTCCATCTCGGTCTTCAGAAAATACAGATCACTCCCCCAGCCAATGCTGCTAAACGTGCCTGAAACCGGCGTGCCACCTCCTATGGTCAGGCTTACCTGCCCAAAGGCATTGGTGGTGGTGCTGTGGGTTTCCACATACATTGCAGTGCCATCAGAAGTTGTTTGCAGTATGCTAATCCTGAATGTTACGGCCTGACTAACCAGCACATTGCCCGAAGCATCGCGCGCCACAGCCTGGTAGTTGAACTTTTCGGGGGATTGGGCGGATAATTGTCCACAAATTCCGCACAAAATCACTAAATGAAAAATAATTCTATTCATGTTGGTTCATTGTTGTATTGACCTTATATAGTTATCATAATACTTTTCTGATGCATCTGACCCGATTCACTTCGGAATTACTATATCTAATTTCCTGACGATATCCATAAGCACCAAGAAAACTATCTTTATTGTAATAATCAAAATACTTATGCCCTTGATACCACCAACCATTGCTGTTTTCGTCATAATGGTAGGTTGGCAAATAGGTGCAAATAAAACTAACACCATTTTCTGTTGAGGTCAAGTATACTCCCCTTTCATCAAAGTTTGACATAACTTCATAATATTCCATCAATACGTTCTTCAATTCCCAAACAGAAGGCAGATACCAATCATCATGACCATGAGCGACAAGATCGTAACATACTTTTGCAGCATAAGGCACACCACCATTGTCACCCAGTGCTGCCACAATCATATTGGTGTTTGCAAAACCATTAGAATCTGACACGGCCCCAATGAAGGTTCCAGAACTACCCCACTGAATGGAATCGGCATTGTCATCAATTGTATAGATCTCATATAAAACTTCATTTAATGAAATCGTTTGTGTATGATTGGTATTAATAATTACATGATCCAGAGTTGTTTTGCATGGGCCAATAATATTCCAGGATAAATCATACTCTCTCCCTGGTGCCACATAGAACAAACTATTGTATGCGTATCTATCGTCAAAGTTACCCCAACCTCCGGAATGCTTCGTCCAACTGCCAGTTTCCTGAGCATTGGGGACATTACCTGAAAGGGTTACTGCAAGGACAAAAGGCGACGAAACAATGATGGTCTCCCCGGCATTCGCGATAGTTGGTAGTAAATTGAAGGAAACACTTAAGCTATCTGATTCTGTGTAACATACGTTACTTGCTGTGTAATTAATCACATAAAGATTTCCATAAACACCTATAAAAGATGTTGAAGCACTGTTTTGCGATTCAAAACTACCACCGGATCCGGTTAAAACAACCCACTCATAATCAAAACCAACATGCTCACTACCGTTCAACTGCAATGTATTGGTGCTGCAGAGCCCTAATTGGGATAGCCCTGCCTCAACTACAGGCGGACTTGGCTTAATAACGGTAACTGTTTTACTGTTAGACCCACAAGGAGTTGTCACCGTCCATTTCAAAACATACACCTCACCCTGGTTTCCAGTAAAAGATGAAGTTGAGGAGGTTGGGTTAAGAATTTCACCACCCGTTCCGCTTTCTATTGACCAAAGCCCTGTGCCGTATTCCGGAGGTGTTGCATTTAGCGCTACAGGATAAATGCATGTTACAATATCTGTTGCAACAGCTTGCGAAGGTGCGGGAATACATCCGCCAACTCCAAATTCCCTCCATTCAGAACCATTAAAGAAAACAAATTTCATCAGAGAAGTATTATAAATAATCAATCCGCTGTCGGGCTCGGCAATGGCATTCATTTGCTGCATGGTTAATTTGGGAAGCAATACTCCTTTTTCGTTTGATGTAACCTCAAATACAGCAGATTGATGAGGAATAAGGGTATTGACACCAACATATTTACCCGAAAAATCTCCCCTGATCAGCGGTGCACCATTTGCCGAATTCTGAATGAATAATTTATTTGATCCTGTTTCATTGGCACCTGCCTGATGACCAATAAATACATTGCCAGAGCCAGTTGTGTTTCCCTGCCCGGCTTGTGAGCCTAAGGCAGTATTGTTGATGCCTGTGGTAACATTCTGCAGGGCCCAAATTCCCAGCGCTGAATTATTCGTTCCGGTAGTGTTCGACTTCAGTGAGAAATAACCTACTGCAGTGTTCTCAGCTCCTAAAGTATTACTCTTCAACGACCAATCGCCTATGCCGGTGTTCTGATAACCTGTCGAGTTGTTGATCAATGACTGAAAACCCACAGCAGTGTTTGCATAACCTGTCGTATTCGACATCAGTGACTGATAACCAAGCGCTGTATTCTCGGTGCCGCTGGTGTTGGCGCTAATTGCCCTGTAACCCAAAGCTGTGTTGAAGCTTCCGGTGGTGTTGCTGTACATGGCCCAATAACCCACTGCTGTATTTTGCTGGCCTGAGGTGGTGTTTCGCAGGGCAGAACTGCCAATGGCGGTTTGTGAATGTCCGGTAGTGACGCTGTAGAGTGAATAAGCTCCCAGCGCAGTGTTGTTGTTGGCTGTGGCATTAAGGCTGCCTGAGTTTTCGCCTACGTAGATATTATCCGTGCCTTTGTTGTGGATAAACACATTGCTGCCTTTGTAAAAGTTACCTGCGGTAGCCGAAGATGCCGGCAGACGGAAGTTTCCGGTGATTTCTAACTGTTGGTTGGGGTTGGTAGTCCCGATACCGATGCGTTGGTTGGTATTGTAAAGCAGACTGCTGGCCACCCAGTTGATTCCGTTGTGATACAAAGTTGCATAGCCTGTACCGGAAGGCAATGCCGGATCGGTTTCATTTGATGGTACCCAGGCACTTCCGTTCCATTTGATTACCTGACCCGAAGAGGGCGCAGCATCGGAGAGATTGCGGCCTTGCAGCTTTACCACAGTAAGTGCTTCGCTCCCGGTGGCATCGCCAGTGTGTGTGGCATTTGGCTCAGTGTTGGTTATTGTTGTCTCGCTGATGTCAATTCCCGTTCCGGCAGAATAAACAGTTCCTCCGCTTGCTGCTGATTTGGCATGCAAGGCAAAGGGCACCGACAACAATTGTGTGGTTCCCATATGGGTGTAGGCAGTACCACCGGCTGCATCCATCTCGGTCTTCAGAAAATACTGATCACCCCCCCAGCCAATGCTGATAAACGTGCCTGAAACGGGCGTGCCGCCTCCTATGGTCAGACTTACCTGCCCAAAGGTATTGGTGGTGGTGCTGTGGGTTTCCACATACACTGCAGTTCCATCAGAAGTTGTTTGCAGTATGCTTATCCTGAATGTTACGGCCTGACTAACCAGCACATTGCCCGAAGCATCGCGCGCCACAGCCTGGTAGTTGAACTTTTCGGGAGATTGGGCGGATAATGTATATGCACTAGCAAGAATACAAGTAGCCAGAATGAACACAACTATTGATCTCATCACGCAAGTATTTTATAATTAATGATAAAGGCACATTTTCAGAATATAAAATTAAGAAGTGAAAAAGGCCTTGTAAATCACCAAAACTGGTGAAAACCACCATGAAGGAGCATCAAACGAAACAAACTATAAAATGAATGAAAGGCTGTTTTGTATTATTAAATCAGCTTGTGTCGGATGGCTTTCACAACAGCTTCGCTTTTTGAGTTTACGTGGAGCTTTTCGTAAATTTTCTTGATGTGCGAATGAACCGTTTCGTAGCTGATGATGAGTTTATCGGCAATCAGTTTGTAGCTCATGCCTTCCACCAGGCACTTCAGAATCTCCTTCTCCCTGTCGGATAGCTGCACAAAACCTGTTGTAATTGCGTTGTTCTGAAAGCTGTTGAGCACTTTACGCGCTACTGAAGCAGAGAAAAACGATCCTCCTTCAGCCACTTCCCTGATGGCCTGAACCACCTTTTCAGGTGTCGAACTTTTTAATATATAACCCGAAGCACCGTTACACAGGGAGGCGAAAATCTTGTCGTCTTCTTCAAAAACGGTTTGCATGCAGATATGGATGTTCGGGTATTTATCCTTAATGATTTTCACTGCATCAATCCCGTTCACTCCGGGGATGTTGATGTCCATGAGTACCACATCCGGCTGCAGGGCTTCAATCTTTTGCAGCAGCCTGTGGGTGTCTTCAAATGAGCCGCACAACTCCATGTCAGGTGTTGTAACGATCAGCATTTCAAGCCCTTCCCTGTATCGCAGATTATCTTCAAATACAGCAATTCTCATGGAATCAATTTAAACTTCAAAGTAACAACATGAATACCCTGTTTGCAATCACCAAAATTGGTGAGATTTTGTGCTTTATCATGTTTTCGTTTTTAACTCAATTGTGGTTCCTTCGCCCGGTCGTGATGTTAGTTTTAAACCTGCTCCGATCATTTCAGCACGGGCATGAAGGTTTTTGAGTCCGTTGCCTTTCCGCACGGTTTCAACATTGAAGCCAACCCCGTCATCAGTGATTGTCATTACCAAATTATTGCCCTGCACCTGAAGGTTGACATAAATGTTTCCGGCTCCGGAGTATTTCACAGCATTATTGAGCGATTCCTTGAAAATCAAATACATGTTTTTTCGGTGCTCCAATGGCAGGCGCACCTTCTCCATTTGCTCCGCCGCACCAAAATGCAGCCTGATTTCCTTTGCCTGACACAGGTCGGCGGCATAACTGCGCATTCTGTTCATAAACTTCTCCCCATCATCATTTACCGGATTGATGGCCCATACTATGTCGCTCATGCTGCTGACCATTTCGCGGCTGCTTTCACCTATTTTTGAGAGTATGTTGGTCTGTTGCGGCTGGCTGATACCCTTCTGGCTTTTCAGCGTTTCGGCATAGAGCGAAATCGCGCTCAGTGTGGCGCCTATGTCATCGTGCAGGTCGGTTGCAATGCGTGTACGAAGCCGTTCAAGTTCGAGCGCTTTTTTCAGCTTATATCTGCTGAATAGATAATATGCCGTCGTCAAAAACAAAATATTCAGCAAAATAAACCACCAGGTAAGGTAGAATGGTGAATGAATCTCAAATCTGATTCCAGTGACCTGACTTTCCACCCCTTCGGCATTTCTTTGCCATGCCCTGAACTCATAGGTCCCGGGAGGCAATTGCTGGTAAAACACCGGCATATTGCCCTTATGTTCATACACATCATTTTCCCAACCCACGAGTTGATAAAACAGCCTGACTTCCTTTTCATAGAAATAATTCACAGTAGCCAGCTCAAATTCAACAGGTTGCTTATGAGACAGATGAATAAGCGGATATGCATCGTCGGGAAAAAACACCTGCTCTTTTCCATGTTTCACCCTGCTGATCACCACGCGCGGCGGCAAAGGAGCCGGCATGAGCAACGAATCTGTCAGGATTCCTATCTTTCCCCTGGCTCCAAACAATACACTACCATTCCCCTGAAAAGCAAGTGCAGAAACAAATTCCTGTTCATGCCAACTCAGACGGCTGTTGATGTGAACCCAATGACGAAAACTTGTATCGGTTTTATAAATCCCTTTTGAGGTGTTGAACCACATGGCACCCTTGTCTGTGGAATACATCTGCTCTATTTGAAAATCTGCATAACCGCTGACGGGAAACACTTTCTTAAACCCTGTTCCTGAGAATTCAAAAATCTGAAGTTTACTGCTGACAAAGAGCCTGTTGCCCGGCGCTACGCACAGATTATCGGGACAGTTTTTTTCGATATCTGTTTTGCCTCCACTGACAGGAAGTTCAAATTGTTTAAATGTAAAATCAAGTGATGATGTTTCATACATCTTGTAATTTGAAGCAAAATAAACCTTGTTTCCGGGTAACATTACCATATCCCTGAAATCGCTGCCCAGAATGTTACCGGGCTCCTGCCTGTCGGCAAACAGCATCTGGGTATTAAGGCTCTGTCTGTCAACCAGCAATATGCCGCTCCGGTGCACACTGATCCAAAACCTGTTGAACGCATCCGTGAAGATGTATTCTGAATATTTATAGGTAGTCCCTTCGCCGATGAGGTGTGTCAAATCAGTCAGTTTATTGGCATAAGGATCATAATGTCCGATACCGTTCATTGACGTAAACCAATAACCAGTGGAATCAGCTATCCATTTATTGATTGTTGTAATCAGATTTCCGGGGTCGTGCGGCAGTTTTACGGGCACAATGGTATGGTCATTCTGGTTGTATCGAAACCATCCTTTGAGCGTACTCAGGTAAAACACTTCCTGCGGGTTGGAAATGTCGGGGATGATTTGGTATATCATCATCCTGGAAAAATCATCCGGCAAATTCAGCCATTTGAATGCAAGGCTGTTTTGAATCAGTTTATACAACCCCTTAAAGCCTGTGATCCAAAGGTTAGCCTGATTGTCCACACAAAAGCTCTCGAGTTTGTCTTCGGGGGCTGAGAAATTCGCCGCCATGCCGTTCCGGGTGTTAACACTCAACAATCCTGCATCTGTAGCGAGCAATAAATATTCAATACGGTTCAATTCCACAACTGAAAGGTCGGTTATAATTAATTTCCGGGATGAGACACCGGGGAGGTTCACTACTTCAAAGCTGTCGGCAGCTTCATTGAACCTCAGCAGGCCATCGTTCCACGTACCCGCCCAAATGGTGCCTTCGGAGTCTTCGACAACGGACATGACCGGATATGCCAAACCCTTCTTGAAGTTCTTTTCATAGATATATCCTTTTACTTCAGCCGTTTGCCTGTCGTAAAGCATGATTCCATAACTGGTTGTGAGCCAGAACCTCCCTTTGTTGTCTTCATAAATCTTCGATATAAATTTATTGATGTTGGGTTCGAAGCCATAGAGGTGGACGGGAAAGTTCGTGAAACTGTCGGTAGTTTTGTCGTAACGCGCAATGCCTTTTTCGGTCGAAAGCCAAAGCGTTCTATGTTTATCCACATACAGGTGGTTGCACCAATGGTAAGGTATCGTCCCCGGTCCAGTGCCTACGTGGTATTGAACTATTGCTTCGGTGATGGGATTCAGCCTGTTGAGGCCAAACTGTGTTCCTATCCAGATAAAACCGTCAGCATCTTCGGCAAGGGCATAGATTTCCAGGTCGGTCAGCCCATTTTCGCCCAGAGTAGTATATTCTTTGAAAAACCTTCCGTCGAACCTGTTCAATCCGTGGCTGCTGCCAATCCAGATGAATCCCCTGCTGTCCTGAATGATGGCGCCTGTTTGGTTGTCGGATAGCCCATGGGCTGTTGTGTATTGCTCGAATCGGATATTTTCGTGTTGGCCGGAGGCCTGCAAGGCCATCAAAAGCACTATTGTGAAGCTTAATAAAACTTTATGTGACCCGATAGCCATTGCTTTGACAAACATAGCGCAAACAATCAAAACGTTTCACCTCAGTAATGCTCAAAGATAGCAAAAATCTGCGGTCAAAGCGCAGGTCAAGATCATCATTTATTCACAACTAGTTTTTATTCTGTTATTGCCTGAAAAGACAATTTGCAATACTGCTGTAATATTTTCATCGCAGAGAACAAATGAATCATATCCCGATTTGACTGCTGATCAAAGTCACGACAGATTTTCCGTAAGCATAGCCGACATCAAATATATCCTGTGCTTTATCAAATTCGAAGGTGCCAAAAGACCGGCACTCAGGGGGGTCTAATACCAGGTGACAGGCACCAAGCTGATCGCGCACCGTATTTTGCACGGCAATTAACAAGCATCGTTCGCCCACCGACTTGATTGACGTAAAAGCTTTGTCAACTTCTTCGATGTGGATGGAGTTGATGCCGACAATCATCCTGCCGGGTTTTTCCAGGCCACGGGCAGGCAGGTTCACCGTTAAGCCCCCGTCAACATAATATTGGCTGCTAATCAAAACTGGATTGAAAACGACAGGAACCGAAGATGAGGCAATCAGCCAGTCCATCAGCGGCCCGCTGCTGATTAATTCGTTACAGGCTTTGTTGAGGTTGGTAACCGATACCGTCAGTGGAATGTTAAGGTCTTCGAAGCATTCGGCCTTAATGTGTTCCTGCAGCTGAGCGCGAAGCAATTCAAGTGTTCCAAAACCTCCTTTAAATCCAATCCAGGCGGGCAGACTCGTCCATTCGGGCCGGTGCAGAATCCTGACCATCATTTCGGGTTTCACACCAGAGGCATACAAAGCGCCGATTAACGCACCCATGCTTGCTCCTGATAAAGCAGCAGGCCGCAGATGGGCTTCGTCCAATGCTTTCAGAACACCTGCATGAACGAAACCCCTGGCTCCTCCCCCGCTGAGGGCAAGTGCAAAGTCGTGAAATTTTTTGGCCATCTTCGCTTACTTTCTACAAAGTTACGGTAAAAAGCAAGCTTTGAGAAACAACTTATGCCCGAATCATCGTCAGCACCATTTTAAAGTCTGATGTAGCTTTAACAGCATGCGGAATGCCGGCAGGCATAATGATGCTTTCACCGTTTTTCAGGTCGTATGGAGTGCCGCCTATGATGATTCTGGCTTCGCCTTCTATCACCTGTATGAGTGCGTCAAAAGGTGCGGTGTGTTCCGAAAGCCCTTCGTCCTTGCCAAAAGCAAACAGCGTAACATTGCCTTTTTCGTTTTTCATCACCTGTTTGCTTACTATACCTCCGGTTGAATAGTCAATACTATCGGAGAATCGGAATATTTGTGAATGATTCATATGATGATAATTATTAATGGTTAATGAATAATACTTTACTGTGTCTTGGATTATTGTTCTTTAATAAAAACGGGTTTGAAGCTGATCATCAGCCAGGCCCAGTTGTTGGTTTGTTTGTAGTCGCCACCGCGAAGTTTTTGCAGGGTTTCGGTGCCAAACATCTGCGAATAACCGGCTGTGAGGCTTGCATAGGGCGCCAACTGATAGGTTAGTGAAAAATCGAGTTCGGTTCCCAGACTTCGATCCATCACATCAGTTGTTGAACCGGCCTTGAGCACATCGGCAGCGGCAGAGAACAGGTGCAGGCTCAGCAGGTAGCTCATTTTATTCTTACCATAAGAGATGTTTCCGTAGATATCGTTCAACCCGACCGAATTAATGTGGTTACCCACATAGAAATAGTCCATATAGCCGTTGAATTTGTGGTTGGTGCCGAAATAAGGGTTAAAACTTTTATTGGTGTACCCGGCTGGGTCATCGAGTTTTTCCTTTTCCCCTGTACCCGACTGAAGTTCCCATCCTGCGCCAAAACCAAAACCATTTCCGTGCTTGTATTCAACTCCTGCATTGATCAGGTATGCGCTGAGCTCCCTGTCGGTGGCATCTTTTCCAAATGTGTAGTAGGCTGCGCCATATACTTCAAGCTTCTCCCCTTTCCGGGACAACCTTGTTCCGGAAGTCTGGCTGTAGATGGTTTTGTATTTGGGCAGATTGTTGTCCATGAAGGAAAATTCCTGCCCTAGATTCATGAACAGCACGCTCAGTGTCAGCTTGCTGATCTGCCTGTTGTACCAAAGGAACTGCATGGATTTATAGCTTCCTGCCAATGGGTATTTTGTGGTTTTCAACAGGTCGGCCTGCTGGTTGAAGGCCAGTCCGAGGTGCAGTTTAAAACTGCTTTCATATTTCAGCAATGCAAGATCGTGGCTGCGTGCCTGCTGTGCCCAGTCAACATTTCCGAGCATACGTGCGTCGTCGTAAACAAGTTCCTGACGGCCCAGCTTTGCTGAGAAGCCCTGCGCAAACTCATACTCTGCCCAGGCCTGATGCACCATCAGCCGGTTTGAAGCTGCGGCAAGCTGAGGCGTTTCGCCCCAGAACCTTACATCCTGCAGGCTCAGGCCTACCTTTAGTTTGTCGTGCTTAAAAGCTGCATTGAGACGGGTGCGTTGCGAAATCTGGAATGCAGCCGTATCATCTTCCGAAAACATCTGCTTGAATCCATGCCGGTATTCGGCCCTTGGCCTGAACTCACCGCTCAGACTGAACTGTGCCTTTCCGGCCAATGCAACAGCAACCAAAGTCACTGTCAACAACATTCTTTTTGCATTCATTCTTTTCATGGTTTTTTCGTTTTTGGGATTGAGGTTTTGATTTTTTAATTAAGTATTCTGGTAATGATTATCTTATATATGCGTAAAAAAAATCCGGGAGGCCGGATTACAGGTAATCAGCCAATGTATGGCTTTGCAGGTGCTGTTTGAAATCAACGGTCATTTTTCGGGTAACATTGTCCATGATACATTTTCCGAACGGACAAATTCCCTTATCCAGGGGGCAGGTTGTTACCTCAATTTTACCTTCGATGGATTCATAGATTTGCAGCAGGGTAATTTCGCCCGGTGCTTTTTTCAGCGTAAATCCGCCTGACGGTCCCCGGTGCGATTCAAGAAAGTTGTCTTTCACCAGGCGCTGAAAAATTTTTGCCACATGGTGTTTAGAGCTTCCGGTAAGGTCTGATATAAGCACGACATTAGCCATCTTTTCCGATTTGGCCACGATAATCATTCCATGCAGGGCGATGCTTGCGGCTTCCGTCAGTGACACTATTTTTGACATACGATGTTTAGGTAATTAAATACCAAAATTACGCACATTTGTAATACGCACTGCAAATCAGCCGATTTTTTTTCTGATATTTTTCATGACTGCTTGCTTTTCCTGCTTACTTTGCATACTTAAAAACGCTAAATATGTTTGCCATACTGCTTCAGCAAACCCTGATCATTACCCTGTTTGTACTTGGAATGATGATGATTATCGAATACATCAATGTACAAACTAGGGGCATGTGGGCCAAAGGACTGGAAAAGTCCCCCTGGCTTCAGATTATTTTCGGATCGCTGATGGGGATTATTCCGGGCTGTCTTGGCTCATATACTGTGGTTTCGCTGTATCTGCACAGGGTGGTAATGTTTCCGGCCCTTGTGGCCACCATGATTGCTACTTCAGGCGATGAGGCGTATATGATGTTTTCCATGTTTCCTGCAACGGCGGTCAAACTCAACATTATTCTTTTCTTAATCGCTGTTTCAGTTGGTTTTGTTGTTCTATGGACAGTAAAAAACCGGTATATCGGTCTGGGCAGGCACGCTGTACTGCCCTTGCACGAACGCGAAGAAGAGTGCAGTCATTACCATCCTTCCACAATTGCGGAGAACCTGAAAAACATGAGTTTTGTCAGGGCTTTGCTCATTACCGGGCTTCTGGGCCTGATTATACTTTTTGCCAGTGGCATCATTGACGGCAGCCATCATTTCCACACCTTACTGGCCGGAAGCGGGCTGGAGGTTTACGACCCACACCACGGCCATGACCATGCGCATGGCGACCACCACCACGGCGAAGCCGACTGGATCCGTATCAGCCTGCTGGTAATGCTCTCGGGTTTATTGTTCATTATCCTGATCGTTAAGGAACATTTTTTAACTGAGCATTTGTGGCAGCACATCATCAAAAAGCACTTCCATAAAATATTTCTGTGGACTTTTGCCTTGTTGCTGCTTATTCACTTTGCCAATGAATTTGTAAACCTTTCAGAATGGATCACCGACAACCTTTGGCTGGTACTTGCTGTGGCACTGCTGATAGGAATCATACCTGAATCAGGTCCGCATTTTATTTTTGTATTGCTGTTTATGCAAGGCTCCCTCCCCTTCTCGATCCTGCTCGCCAGTTCAATTGTTCAGGATGGTCACGGCACATTGCCACTGCTGGCCGAATCGCAAAGGGGATTTATTGCGGTTAAACTGATCAATATAGCTGTCGGGCTGGCTGCGGGTGCGATTGGTATTTTGACAGGCTTCTGAAATTTCGTATCTTTATATGCTGAATGAGAACATGCATATTAATAATGAAACAAAGATTGCTATGAAAATAATACTGACAACAGATTTCAGTTCCGAGAACGACATGCTTTTTCCCTATGCCATTGATCTTCTGAGAACTGGCGGTGGCGAAATTGTCGTGTTCCATGCATATATGGACCAGGTAGTTTTGGGCGACAGTGTTTTTCCCGGAGGAATGGATTCAGATGCTTTCTTCAACCGCGAACTGATCATCGAGATGGAAAAACATGCCGACCAGCTGATTCAGCAAACCACTGGCAGGCTTGAAAAAATGATCACCGACGAAAACCTCAAAGGCATTTCCGTCAGGATGATGCTTAAAGGTGGTGATCCGGAACTTGAACTGGTTCATCTGGTTGAATCAGAACAACCTGACCTCCTGCTCATGGGCATGCGCGGAAAAGGCCGCAAAGGCTTCCTCGAAGGCAGTATGTCTAAGAGCATCATGACAAAAGTCAATGTTCCGGTGCTTTCCATCCCCGAAGGCTACCAATGGTCAACAAGCAGTCAGGTACTTTATGCCACCAACTTTGTGCCTCAAGAAGAAAAAGTGATACAAAGACTTTTTTCGCTGCTGAAACCGTTCAATCCCCTCATTCATGTGGTACATCTGCAGATGAAAGACAATGATGAAGGCGATGCGGAAAAAATGGAGGCGCTCGGAAAGCATTTTCAGACCAAAGAACTGCGCCAGCAAATCCGGTTTCATTGCATCAGGACAACCACAGCGCGTGAAGCACTGCAACTGTTCTGCGAACAACATCATGTGAGCCTGGCATCATTTATTGCCAACAAACGAAGCCTGTGGGATTATATCTTTAAAGACAAGGTTGGAAAGGACGATTTCTACAGCCTGCAGCTTCCTTTGCTGACGTTTAGTGCGGAGTAGGCGGGGTGCGGGTTGCGGGTTGCGGGTTTCGAGTTCCGGGTTTCGGGTTCAGAGTTGCGGGTTGCGAGTTGCGGGTTTGTCAATGCCTGAATAGCGTTGACCGTTTTTTACCAATATTCAACATTGTTTACAAATTGGCAGACTAATTCACCTGAAACTAGTCGTAAACAAAATTCTATCAGCAGGTTGCTATGCAATGTGTGGCTGATTTTTAGCGTTTAACCCCTAACCCAGGAACCAGAAACAAGTAACCAGAACCTAGAAGAGAGCCGCCAAAAATCAGTTTTTACTGCCCTTCGAGAGCCTCCCTTCGACGTTTCGACAAGCTCATTTCGACAGGCTCAATGCATCGCAACGCGTCGCAGGCTCAGGGCATCGCAGGGCACTCTAAAGGGAGCTGCTAAAAATCAGCTTTTACTGAATTATCAGGTGACAGTTTCCCGCCAGCGACCTCGGCCAAAATGATGAAACTGAACTGAAAATCAGCCCAACCCGAAACTCGAAACTCGGAACACGCAACCCTAACATTTAAAAATCAATTTATCAGAGGGTTTATCAGGATAAACTTACTCGGGTTTAACATAAATGATTTTCCATTGGTTCCCTTGCATATGAAAAGTATTCCAATAGGTCTTTTTATTCACGACAATATTAGTGCCCGTCTGATAAAATGAGTAACTGGTCTCACCTGATTCTTCAGCGGCCATTTTGACACAGGCCTGACGCAAAACCGGAAAGTCATCATACATTGGGTGGGTCAAAACATTGATTCCAATTTCTTCCTCGTCCTGATCGTACAGCGTAAGACCGGTTTTTTCCATCACCCAAACCTCAAATTCCTGGTTTTCAACCACAGGTTTAATGATACGTGACAATAAATCGGAAGGCACTATTACAGCACTAATTGCACCTATAAGCTGATTGTTGTGGATGATGGGATGTATCGTTACAGCGGCCTGATATCCTTCCACCACAGTGAAACCATCACTGAGCACAGGCTGCCTGGTTTGGAATGCTTTGATTACGTGTGGCTGGTTACTGATATCAAGCCCCTCATAAATGTAATATTCAGAAGGCTCGATGATGGCCAGTATTCCATCAGGCGTAGTGTACACAAACTCAGCTGCAAAACTTGACTCGTTGTACAGCTCCAGTAGCTTGGTGCGCATGGCCACAGAATCAAAACCGGAAGCCTCAAAAACAGCCACTGCATTTGCGATTGAACTGTTCAGGCTGTCAAAGGAACTGTTAATCTCGCTTTTAAGAAGCGTTATCTGGCCCGGAAAGAATGGGTCACTTTTGTCCTTTTTGCATGAGGCAAAAAGTGCAACAAACAGCAAAAAAAGAACATAAACATTGCTTTTCATGGAGTAAATACTATTGGTAATCAGATCAAAATTAATCCATTTCACGATTAATATCAAGCTGTGTTGAAAAGTATTTGGGAATGATGTTCTGAAAAAAGCAAAGATCAACTGACTATTTCCATAATCTATTTACCACACGCTTGTTAGGTAAAAATTTAAACCGAAAACGCGATTGACTTAACTTACTATATTGACTGATCAAAACCTGATCACTCAATTTTTTCCAATCTGATGTCGATCGAAAATTTACGTTTTGGCAGTTCGTAAGGGATTGCCCGGCAGGATGTCGGGGCGTTTTTCATGTACACGGCACACAAGGTGTTCGATACATGATACAGGTGCTGGCGTTTTTCGGGCGGGCAGCCTTCGAGGATGCCGAGCAGCACATCCCAGCGGATGCTTTCGGGTGAGGCTGCGTAATCGTGCCAGACAATGATGGAATCATCTGATTTCAGGAAGGCAAACAAACGGGCCGTATCTCGCTTAACGGCTTCATAGTGATGGTCGCCGTCAATAAAAATCATGTCGAATTTTCGGTTCAGGCTTTCAAAATCAAAATTGGCAGAATCACCAAAAAGATGGGTGACATTGTGCAAGTCTTTTGAGAAAAAGCGATGCGAAGCCACATACAGCGGTCCGTTACCCGATAATGCCACCTGCTCATCGGGCAGGTTAAGGGTGTAGCAATTTTTAACCACGGCAGACACATTGGCCACACTCTCGCCCCGCCAGGTGCCAATTTCGAGGTAGTCCTGCACATCATTTCTGACAGCAAGTGCTTTCAGCAGGGCAAGGTCAATGGGCCATGATGAGCCGTCGAGAAAAGCAAAAGGTTCCACAGTCATGTGCAGTTTGGGAAACAATTCATCCATTCGAAGTTGTGGCAGGCCATGTTCCAGACCATACTTTTTCATCACTTTGCTGCGGTAATAGTCCTGATGTCCGATCACCAGATTAAGCAACCATGGCTTGCGCAACAGCAGGGATATAGCCCTGAAGAACTTTTGTGCTTTGTTCATTGCCAATTATTTCGGATGGTTGTTATTATTCTTCATTCCCAATACTTCCCTGTAAATAGTATTCAACCTTCGGCCCACGCTTTCATAGCTGAACTGTTCGCCGGCGTATTTATTCAGTTCTGGTTTGTTGTATGAAGCATGATTGTCGAGCATCGTATTCAGCGCATGTACCAGGGCATCTTCATCTTTCGGCCCGATCAATATTCCTTTCGATTCATCAAGATGTTCAGAAATGCCGCCGACACGGGTGCTGATCACGGGAAGACCGGAGGCAAAGGCCTCAACGATGACACAGGGCAGGTTTTCATAGTTGCTGAACAGCACAAAAAAATCCGAATCACGCATGGCTGCTGCTATTCCGGTAGGAGACATCTCGCCGCTGAAACGCACAAAACTGTCCTGCAAACCAAGTTCGCCGGCCAGTTTGATATGTGGACTGGCATCGCCATCGCCCACGATATGCAGTTCAAAATCCTTACGTATTCCGGACAGCCGGTGTATGGCACGAAGCAAGCCGCTGATGTTCTTGTGGTCGTCGCGCAGGGAGGACACATGCAGTATTTGTTTTTTCGGACGAAACTCTTTGGTTTGAGGCAGGTAAAAATCGCTCACATCAAACACATTTGGCACCACCTCATAGCTGTTCCTGAAGCCAAGCCCAATCATTGCATCTTTGAGGTTATGCGTCACAGGCAGCAGTTTTGATGCCTTGCGCGCGGCTAACCGGCTCAGCCAGCGGACATAAACAGACTGATGCACATAACTTCCGGGCAAATAACCTGTCCAATGCTCTGTAACCACATAAGGTATTCCATAAAACCAACGCATGAACAGCGCAATGATTCCTGCCGGGAACAACACATGCACATGAACGAGATCGGGCATTTTTCCCAGTTGTTTGTTTCGTTTCAACAGGGCTTTGCGGTAATAATTCAGGTAACGGAGCGATCTGCTGAATTTTGCAAAAATATTCTTTGATGTTCCCTTTTTAAAATAAACCCGTTGCACATGAACAGATGTAGTAACATCTTCTTCCCATTCCTCAGCAGCACTCATGCTTTCGTCGGCTACCACATGAATCACGCTGACCTTATTGTATCCCGCAGCAGCAAGGGCGAATTTTTCGTTGAAATTGCCTAACGTGGGGTTGGTTCGGTTCGGGTACCAATAGGAAATTACAAGTATGTTCAGCGGGCGTTGGTCTGTCATATGAATGCAAACTTAGCAAAAAACAAACCAGATTGCCACAGTGCGCTGAACTTCATCTCCGGGTAGTGAAATGATCATTCAACAATGTCAGGGCATTGCTCAGCCGCTCCCCTCCTGCCCCGCGGACAATTCCGTAAGGTAATTTCAACTCTTCAAGTTGTTCAAAATAGCGCCCAAAGATTTCCTGCCTTCTGTCGGGATGCTCACGCAACGGGTCGGGTGTCCATTCCAGGTCAACATCACAGAGCAGATAATAGTCGAACTCCTGCTCTTTCAGTAATTGTTTCAATCGTCCGGGTACCTGTCCGAAGACAACTTCGCACCAGATGCTGCATACAAGCATCTCGGTATCGGCAAACGACAGCCTGCTGACACGAGCAGCATCGCTGTTCAGCCTGAATTGCTCTTCAGCAATGCGTTCCACATCAGCCATTGTATAAGGCCTCTGAAGGTCATGGAGGTATTGCCGGGCATATTCTGGAACCCAGACTGTGCCAAAGTGTTTGGCAAGCTTTTCGGCCAGCCATGATTTTCCTGTTGATTCAGGCCCTGTGATGGCGATCCGCTGTTTCATTCAGGGCAATGTTGCGCCAGGCAAGATATCCCGCCACGGCAATGATCAAAAAAATGAAAAACTGTACGCCGGTAAACGCCAGTCCCTTATGAAAATACAAGGGCACAGAAACAAGGTCACCAATGATCCAGTACATCCAGTTTTCGACCTTTTTAATGGCCATGAGCCACATTCCGGTGATGAAGACCGAAGTTGTGAACGAATCAAGGTACACAACAGTGCTGTCCGTGTAGTTGCCAAGCACATAAACAAGACCGAAAAAGGAAACGACGGTAATCAACAGGGCCGTAAAATGTTCCCTGCGCGAGGAAAAGGCTACTTTTGGCAGCTGTTTGTCCTTGCGCGGATGTGTCCATCGGTACCATCCGTAAACGCTCATGATGAAATACAGTATATTGATTCCCATATCGGCATATATTCCTGCCATATAGCAGATATACACATAGATAAGAACGCTCACTATGCCGGTGGGAAACACCAGAATATTCACCTTTTTCGAATACCAGACACTCAACAGGCCAAAAATAACGGCTATGAATTCGGGCCAGGTAGTGTGCAGCAGGTTGTCAAGAAACTGGTCAGCAACCTCAATCATGGGGCACGACGTGGTTCAGGTCGGCATTCACAATTTTCATCACAAACACCGAATGCGGCAGTTCGAACGACTGTTTGATCTCGCGCACCAGAATTTCCATCACTTCTTCGTATGTACCAAACACCTGTGTGCTCATCCCGTTGGTTTTTGCTATGATACTGTCATAGCCGTTCAGTCTTGAGATGAAGTCCTTGATTGGCGGAATATACTCTTCCGTCAGGGGATAGTAACTAATATCAACTGATATATTCATAATAACCTATCTTTGCTAAGCGTGCAAAGGTAAGATTAATCACTGACCCTGCCCGCCTCAACATAAAACCAACAATATGTAAATATGATTGACATAAACCGAATTAGTCCAAAAGTATTTGTCTGGGCTGGCAGTCTGATTACCGGCTTGGGAGTTATTATGGGTGCACTTGGTTCACACTGGCTCAGGGAGCAAATCAGCCTGCTCGATATGCAGAGTTTTGAAACCGCAATACGCTACCAGCTTATTCATGGCCTTGCTATTCTGGTGCTTGGTGCTTTGCCGAAACCATTCCAAGGCATGATGCTGAAATTGGTTTTTCACTTTTTCTGGATAGGTGTCCTTTTGTTCTCCGGCAGTATAATACTATTGAGCACCCGTTCCATTACCATGCTGCCGCTTTCGTGGCTGGGACCGGTAACCCCTGTCGGTGGCCTGTTCATGATCACCGGATGGATCATGCTCTTTATCTCAAGTATTCGACTTGTTGGCGAAAAGGAGGAAGAGTAGCCAGTACAAGGTTAGTCAGGCTCAAAACCCCAGTTGTTTCTTTTGGTTTTTCAGCACTAAAACTGCTATTAATGGATATTACAGACTGATTAGAACGATTATAAATAGTTTTATTTCTGTTCTTTCGCAGAGGGAATTGGTATTTTTGCCACAAACTGGATAAAATGACAGAATTATTGTTTTCGATCCTGCTCCATGCAGACCACCACCATCACATTGGGGTACATGCTCCCATTTTGATTGGACTTCTGGCCAGCATAATGCATGTGGTATCTGGCCCTGATCACTTAGCGGCCGTAACCCCCCTTGCAATTGAAAACAAATTAAAATCATGGATCATAGGTTTGGGCTGGGGAGCAGGACACACTATAGGAATGCTGCTGATCGGATTGCTGTTTATTTTATTCCGTAACCTGCTGCCAATAGAAGCCATCTCCACTTATGGTGAAGCATTAGTTGGAATTGTCCTGATAAGTATCGGTGCCTGGGCATTCTGGAAAATATTCCGTAAGCCTTCGCAGCATAGCCATGCGCATCCCCACAGCCACCATGATGAACATGGGTCATATACTCATGTTCACGAACACGATCACCCGCAGACCAATGTACACCGCCACATACATCCAAAAGCCGTGAGACAGTCGTTTTTCACAGCCATCATGATCGGTGTGGTTCATGGCCTTGCAGGAGTGTCACACCTCATGGGGATGCTTCCGACACTGGCTTTTCCAACGGCCTTCGATTCAGGCATGTACCTTACAGGCTATGGACTGGGGACCATCACCGCAATGATCGTATTCTCATTTGCACTGGGCTTTGTTGCGTGGCAATCAGACGAAAAATTCAAACCCATTATTTTCAAATCCATACAGTTTGCCGGCGCGAGCCTGTCGGTGGTTGTGGGTTTGTTCTGGATGTATCAATTTGTTTAAACGATGAAACAGTTATTCCGTCTGTTGGTCGTTATTTTGCTGGTTCCGGGTTTCGTTGCCGCGCAGGCACCAAAAGAACCCGGCCGCTGGTCGGTGGGCATTGCCGGAGGGCCATTGTTCAACCAGATTCAGGGCAGTACACCACTGTTCCAGTATTCCAACAAAACGGGCTATCAGGCAGGAGCAAGCCTGACCTACCGGATTGGCGAGTCTTTTTCACTGAGGGCCGAACTGATGGCAGATTACAGGAGTTTTGGCTCATCGCTCTATTCACAGGGCTTAAGGGAGACAGACACCTCACGCTATGTCTGCTGGGATTGTTATTACGATTACAACATCCGTTTCTTTACGCATTACCTCACCCTTCCTGTTGTTTTTGAGTATAGTCAGGAACTGAAATACATGGGCATCGCTTTCAGGGCCGGAGGGTATTATTCAGTGCTTGTTTCGGCAGCTCATGAGGGCTATGAGGCTTTTTACCTTGATCCGCATGGCACAAAGCCTTTCACGCTGATTGATTTCACACCGGGTTTTTACCGCAGTCATTATACCGGATTAGTTGATGATGTTATCAACACCTATGATGCCGGGCTGAGCATTGGGGTTGGGTTGTGGCGGCAAGTAGGAAAATCTGTAAAGATCGAAGCTGACGTCTCGATGCGCCTTGGATTTGCCAATGTATTCGAAAATCCGCTCATGCCCGAAATCATGCACCGTCATGCAGTGGTCAAATTAGGGCTGGTGCGACAAATCAGCACAAAATAAAATGCCAGGAAGACTTCCGGAGAAAACAGTTGAACGGTTAAGCCAATACCGCCGAATCCTGCTTAACTACCAGTTTCTGGAACATGCCTTTATATTCTCACATAACCTTGCCCGAATCGTCAAGACCAATGCAGCCAATGTACGCCGCGACCTTATGCTTATAGGTGTAAGCGGTGATTTTCACAAAGGCTACGACATCAATGAACTGCTTTCAAAAATAAATCTGGCCCTTAATTATGAACGGGTTACACCCATCGCCTTCGTTGGGATGGGCGAACTGGGAAGGTCAGTGGCGGCACATTTCGGGCAACACAACCCTGCCATGCAGATCGCCGCCACTTTTGTGTTCGGAAAACCTACAGCGGAGGTAATTGATGGCATTCATGTTTACAATATCAGTCAGTTAAAGCAAGTAATTGAAGAGAAGGGAATTGAGCTGTGCGTGGTTGCCGTCCCCGCAGAGTTTGCCCGTGAACTGACAACCATTATGGTGCATTCGGGCGTTACGGGCATACTGAATTTTTCCCCGGTACAGCTTCAGGTGCCTGCATGGGTTCATGTGGAGCAGTTCGACATCATTACCAAGCTCGAGAAGACCGCGTATTTCATGAAAAGAAGCCGCAAAAACGGCTGATAGCTTTTTCCGCACCAATGGCCGTGATGCAACCTTCGGCGGCCCCTGAACGTACAACAGAAAAACTTTCACAGTCAATGAAAACCAAACCACATCACGACGATACTATTTGCGCCCTGGCCACAGCTCCCGGCACAGCTGCCATCGCACTGATCAGGCTTTCAGGAAATTTAAGCCATGTTATCATCAGACAAATATTCAGCCCTGCACAAAAAAATCTTAACCTGGAAAAACCCATGTATTCCCGCCAATATTTCGGGACTATAACCAACGAACAGGGCATCCTTGATGAAGTATTGGTAAGTCTGTTTCATGCGCCTCACTCCTACACAGGCGAAGATGCTGCCGAAATCAGCTGCCATGGTTCGGTGTACATCCAGCAGCAAATCATTGAGTTGTTGCTTGCATGTGGCGCCCGGCTTGCCGAACCCGGAGAGTTTACCATGAGGGCCTACCTCAATGGAAAATTTGATCTGGCACAGGCCGAAGCCGTAGCTGACCTGATCGCATCTCAGTCGAAAACAGCACACAGCCTGGCCATAAACCAGATGCGCGGAGGTTTCTCGGCACGGATAAGCCAACTCCGGCAGCAGCTCATTGATTTCGCCTCGCTCATCGAACTGGAATTGGACTTTAGTGAAGAAGATGTTGAATTTGCCGATCGTGAGAAGTTTTTCACCTTACTTACCGACCTCAGGGACGAAATCAACCGTCTGATCGAAAGTTTCAAAGCCGGAAACGTGATGAAAAACGGAATCCCCGTTGCCATCATCGGCAAACCCAATGTAGGTAAATCAACTTTGCTTAATGCCCTGCTGAACGAGGAAAAGGCCATCGTGAGCGAGATCCCGGGCACCACACGTGACACCATCGAAGATACCATCGTCATCGGGGGTTATACCTTCAGGTTTATTGACACGGCAGGCCTCAGGGATTCTGATGATGTGATCGAAAATATGGGTATTGAACGCACCTACGAAAAAATCCGTCAGGCTTCCGTGATTCTTTATGTATGCGACCTTTCCAATTGTTCGGGTCAGTCGGCTGAAGAAATGCTGGGCGAATTCAGGTCGTTCGTCGGCGACCACACCAAGCACTTCATACTTGTGGGTAATAAAATTGACCAGCTTAACGAGATCCCGCCACATTTCAGTGAGATGGTCGAGATGCGCACTATTTTTGTCTCGGCCAAGCGCAGGGAAAACATCCACCTGCTGGCCGAAAGCCTGCTGGATGCAGTCAAAGACCTTGATGCACAATCCAATACAATTGTAAGCAACACAAGGCACCTTCAGGCCCTGCAGCAAGCCTTGCAGGCGCTCAACTCTGTGGAAGCCGGTTTCCGCAGCGGCCTGCCTACCGACCTGGCTACCATTGACATACGCAACGCCCTGTATCATCTTGGAAGCATCACAGGCGAGATCAGTTCAGACGAAATCCTGGGGAATATTTTTGGGAAGTTTTGTATCGGGAAATAACGTGTTTGCAATGTTTTGCGGACTATATAGAACAAACTTATGTTTTCTGTGTTAGGGATGACAAATCAATGACTATGCCCACCACCACCTTCCACCCTTCCGAAAGCCGAGGCAAAGCCGATCATGGATGGCTCCTTAGCCGCCACACCTTCAGTTTTGCCGGATACCACAACCCCGAGCGCATGCACTTTGGCGCCCTGCGCGTACTCAACGACGACATCGTCCAGGCAGGCATGGGTTTCGGCAAACACCCACATGACAATATGGAAATCATTTCAAT
>Ga0351837_1004_pt1 | contig 75362 bp, 59 predicted proteins | sample BONcelHFGM3001D6_FD_206753 | JGI IMG/M metagenome (GOLD analysis project Ga0351837, IMG submission 206753) | Enriched cells from coal bed in the Powder River Basin, Montana, United States - BONCAT cells FGM rep1 HSBNCT.FGM.300.1.D6 ...
GATTCTTTTCGCAAGCAGGTTTGTTTGTGATGAACTCATTTCGTAGGCTTGAATGGGACGGCCCATTTGCTCCAGGAAGATGAGTGTTTCGGCACCGGCCTTAGCCCTGTTGAGGGCTGCGGTGTATGTTGTGTTGGTGGGCTGAAGGTTTGAGGCGATAGAATAGTATTCGACGGCCTGTGTGTATGAGCCAACCATTTCGAACAGGGCTGCCAGGTTATAAGCCGCCTGGGGATTGTAGGAGTCGGCCTTGTAAATGGCATGGAAGAGGGGCAGTGCCCTGTTCATATCGCCGTTGCTGATGAAGTTTGAAGCTTCGTCGGCTTGTTTCCGTACCTCTTTCAGCCTGATTTTTTCCAGATCAAAACGCATCAGTTCGTAGCCGGGTGTAAAATAATCTACAAACTGGCGGGCAATGGTTTGCAGGGCTGCGCTCAGCAGCTGATCCTCCGAGGCGATGGAGGAGCGATCGTCGCCGCATTTTTTGTCGGAAAAGGGCACCCTTGCTGTTTCTGTTCCCAGGATGATGGCTGTTTCCACATCAATGATTTTCAGGGTAGCCTGTGCGGTTACTGTTCGCTGGTGGCAGTGCACTTCTTTGGTTTTGCCATCAAGACCAATGGTTGTTGTTTTGGGGTATTCATCATTACGGTCATAATTGGCATCACCTATGATGATAGCATTCAATCCCAACAGTTTACCAACTTTCGCGGCTGTATTTTCGTCAATTGCCCCCGACAGGCTGAAGCGTTGCTCCTTAAGTATCTTGTCAATCTGACTGCGTTCAATTACGGTGTACACATCAGTCTTATACCCTTTCACATAGGTTACACCTTCGATTTTTTTGCCCATACCCATGAAGCCCGACTTCAGGTCTTGTATGCCTCTTTGTTCATTAAGCAGATCGGCAATGATCATATCTGTGAGCGTTGTTTTCACTTTCCAGTGGCCGGTGAAATCCAGAACCCCTATTTTCCTTACCTGGTCCAGTTTTTTCACAGGAGCCTTCACCACGTAACAGTCAACCCTTTGGGCAATTAACTGTCCCGACCATGTCCACAATAAAGTGGCTGTGAACAATAGTTTAATTAATGATTTTGTTTTCATATGGTTTGTGTTTTCAGTTTGTTCAGTTACTCATCCAGTCACGGTACGAATTCATGCGTTTGGTAACTTTTTCGATATAGTCTCTGGTTTCCTGATAGGGCAGATATACCCTGAGGTGTTCATACACCTGACTGGAGTTCATCTGGTTGATTTTTGGTATCGCTTCTCCAAGTTTTGTGGAGCCGATGAAAGCCCTGCTAACGTTGCCGGCACCGGTGTTATAGGCTGCGATGGAGCAATACAGACGGCTGAGCGGGTCGTTTACCCTGCCGAAGTTTCTCACCAGCAGTATGTGGAGGTAAGCGGCACCAAGTTCAATATTTTTTTCGGCTTCGTAAAGATAATTTTCGTTGAGCAGGCGGTCTTCGCCGTGCACAAACTTATAGGCATCGCGTCCGGCATAACGCGGAACGATCTGCATAAGGCCAAAAGCCGGCACGTGTGATCTGGCTTTGGGGTTGAAGTAGGATTCGGTGTGCATAATGGCAAACACCAGTTCAGGATCGAGGTCGTAACGTGCCGCGAAGGTGCGGATGGGTTCGTAGAACTTTTCGGCCCTTGTCTGTATGCTGTTGGGTGCCAGGGGTAGTTTCACCGAAACCACCACTCTTTTCTGTTCATCGGCACCTGTTACCGGCTTTTTTTCGATGGGTTTTTTGTCTACCACTTCATCAGCAAAGGCATTCAGGTTGCTCCCGGTTACCGGTTTTCCATCCTCGGTCACCAATTGGTCTTTAAGCACGGGCTGATCAGAGAGGGGCATGGGTTCTTCAAAATCCATCGAAAAGTCTTTTGATGTTCCACGTGTGGAAGAGAGGTCTTTTACGGCTTCGCTCATTTTTCTGCGCACCAGATCAGCATTTGCTGCCTCTTCAGGGCTAAGGAGCAGTTCAATGGTGGCCTCGCCGGTTTCAAAATCTACCAGTGTGCGGGTCATTTGGTCATTGCTGTATTCTACCCAGTCTTTTGGTGTGGATTCTTTGAAATTGGTTGCTCCCCACTTGAGTTCGATGCCTTTTTTAAAGTTCTCAAAGGCTTCTTTACTGGCTTGTTCATAATCATCCCATTGTCGGTTTACCGATTCGCTAAAGGTGTCAAAATCAGTGTTGGCCTGCTGCTTGAATTTCTCAAATGCATCCTCATTTTCCTGTGCCCTAACAGGTACGAATGCCATCAAAACAGCAGTGAGCATGAGTAGATATTTTTTCATAGGATTCAGATTATATGGGTTTTATGTTCTATCCTAAAGGCCAGACAAGCATCAAGCAGTAGTCTTCTTTGAGCCGCTGATTGCTTATGGCTCAGCAGGCAATCCCAAACAGGCAGGAGCACCAGACGGATTTTTTGGACACGGACATTATATTTTCGGCTAATAAAAGTGCTGACCTCCTCCTGATCTAATTTCCGGCCCAACTTTCTAAAATCGAAACCTACATTTTCTTTTTTTTCTTCAATGAAATGCACCCTCTGGTCAAAGTCTTCAATTTTGTGCGGCTCGATTCTTGCCATTGGTTCAAATCGTATCGTCCTGCTGCTAATTGTAACAATCTCATATGAACGGTAGTCCAGGTAAAGGTTTAGCGGGATTTCGGCCAATTGTTTCGAGAACCATGATTTTCGCTTTGTGTAAATCATTTCTATTTTAATGATCGGCATATAATCAAAGGAAGCTTCCTGAAGTTTTTCAAACCTGATCAGGCCAAAGAATTTGCCGGGCAGAAAAGGATTTATTTTTTTGAATAAATCGGCTTCAAACACACGGTGCGCTGCAATCAAAACCAGATCGCCGTTTTCCTGCTCAGATGTTTTTTTGCCGGCATCATGAGTGTTTGCATGGTTGTCGGGTGTATCTGTTGTTGTTGGGTTGGTGTTTGATTGGAACGTGTCCTCCGGCTTTTTCACGTGTACCCTGTAGAGGTTTCTTGTTTCACCAGACACTAATTCAGCAAGTTGGTCTTCGCTGATTACATCGTGTCTTGTGACCAGCCATCGGATACGAAACCTGATCTCGTCACTGAAGGAATCTGGTGATAACAGGACGAAATTACCGCTGCTGAGTGCGGGTATCTGTGTCAGGATTTCTTTCGCTCGCTGAGGCGCGATTGCCTCAAGTCGGGTTTCGATTTTATTGAGGTCCTGATTGGTTTTCAGGTTGCCAATGCAGTAGGTTGATATCTGTGCAATGGATTTGTAATCAATATCGCCGGGGTTTTGGGTAGCAATCAGGCATCCGAGGCCGTATTTCCTTGCCTGCTTAAACAGCAGCATCAGGCTCTCTTTGCAGGCAGGCATTTTCACCGGGGGAAGGAATGGGGCAATTTCGTCAATATAGAGCAAGGCCTGAAGGCCGTCCTGTCCTTTTTTCAGCGGGTTTCGAAGCAGCCAGTTATAGAGCATTTGCGTGATACTGGCCATAAAAAATTCTTTTTCCTGCTGGCTGCCAAGGGTATTCAGGTAAATGACCGAGATTCTGGTGTGTGGGTTTTCGGGCTGGTCGAGGCCGAGCAGGACTTCGATGCTGGCCGGGAAACCAGTTTCAAATATCAGTTTGCGCGAGCCCATAGTCATCAGCCTGAGTTTACGGATCAGCTCCTCCATGGGGCGGGACGGCATCACGGGCCTGATGATGCTGTTGACTGATTCGGGCAGGTCGGTAAGCAGGTCTATTAGTTCTCCGAAACTACGCATGCTTATATGGCGGGCGGCACAATATTCAAACACAACAGTGAGGGCCGATTCAGCCGATTTCCCGTCATCATTGTCCGTGTCATATCCAATAAGTCCGGCTACGTTTTTGGCTGAGGCCGAAAGGAATCTGAGCCTGTCTTCGGCAGACAGGTCAGATACTTCATCAAATCCCAGAGGGTTGATGGAGAGAGGAAGCCCTTTGGAACTGCCGGGTGTCCAGATGACCACTTCCACAATGTGGGCATAGGCATCCCTGATGGCAGGGGAAACACCACGGCTTTCAAGTAGTTGGTTGTCGGTTTCCGGATGAATTAAGGAAGCAATGTCGCCTTGCGGATCAAAAGCAATTACCGGGATGCCAGCACGGGCAACTTCTTCGACAATCACCTTGCAGGCAACGGTTTTTCCGCTCCCGGATGCACCAAAACATGCGATGTGTTTCTGTAGCGCTTCAATACCTAACTCAACAGTTTCTCCGGTTTCTCTGAATCCAAGGAATAGTTTGTTGCTCGTCATAGGTGACAGAATTGCGTGTCAGTTTTGTGCAGCCCGGGCAGGCAATCCACTTCATGAAATATGGCCAATTGACATTTGCCATTTGTCTGTGGAATTGTCCGACAGGGTTTGGTTTTGATAAATCACATAAATATATTGATAATCAATTATTTATTGATTATACCAAAGATACGGGTTTTTTGGCATTATTTGCTAAGGTCTGATTGACAGATTTCTGCATAATGCTGAATTTGTTGAAGAAAAATATTCAATTTAGAATGATTCTAAAGATTCAGGCAGAAACGGGCTAAAGCAGAGGCATTATTTAGCAAGTAACCTAACATGATGAAACGGATGTTGCTGAGCATGAATGATTATCAGGGTTGATATTCAATTTTTTCCGGTTGTTAAGCCATGAGATCAGGAGTCAATTCTTTCGTTAGAAATCATATTGTTTGCATGTTCAGAAAGCGATCATATCATAATGTACTTTGAAAAACACTAACTTTGGGGGTATGAATGAGCCTTTTAAGCAAAATGTTTTATATAGAACCAATTAAAACTACATCTATGAAAAAAGTTATCAGTATCCTGATCGTTTTGTTTGTCGGACTGGCCATTGTGCAGCCGGTTATGGCACAAAGCAAGAAAGAGTTGCAGAAAGAAGTGAGCAAAAAGGCCATGAAAGAGGCCCGTGCTGAAGCCAAAAAGCTCGAAAAGCAGGGATTCAAGGTCAATCCGGGTCAACCACCACTGGCCAAACAGGTAGAAGCCTCATGGCTTATGGGCGCTGAAGAAGATGGTAAGGGAGAGAAAAAATATTTTATAGCCGATGCTTCGTCGGTGGGAGAATCACAATCAGCTGCCAAGCTTCAGGCCTACGAAATGGCCAAGATCAACCTGATCGGACAAATTGCATCGGAAGTTGCCGGCCGGATCAAGAACAACGTTGGCAACCAGCAGCTTTCCATGGAAGATGCCGCTTCGATCACCCAGACAATGGCCGAATTTCAGTCGAAATACAGTCAGAAACTTGGCCGCACAAAAACCGCTTTAGAAATCTTCCGTATTGTGGACAAGAAAAAAGTGGAAGTTCGTGTATTGCTGGCCTACAATACAGATGAAGCGATGAAACTTGCCAAGGATTTGATCCGCGAGGAACTGAAGAAGGTTGGCGGGATGGACGAGCAGAAAATATCCAAAACACTGCAGTTCTGAGTAGCCGGCTTAAGAGGTGTTTCTTCCCATAGCCACAAAAGTTTGTGGTCGTTGAAGCATTAGGTTCAGATACATTCATCATCTTCAATTGGTATGTCATGAAAAACAAATTGGGTATTGTTGTGGTCTCCCTGATGATGTGTTGTTCGATATCGCTTAGGGGGCAGTCGTTTGAAGATTTCCAGCAGCAGATTGACAAGGATTTCAATAAGTTTGAGCAGGAGGTGCATGCCGGATTCAACGCATTTGTTGAGAAAATCGACCGTGAGTTTGCCGACTTTCTGAAGCAGTCCTTCGAATCTTTTGATGTGCATGCCGGTGTAAAGGCACAACCCGGCACCAAACCCGGACAAAGGCCCGAACTCAGGGGAGGTATTTCGGAGCATAATATGCAGCTTAGCTATACACCTCCGAAACAAAGCATAAGCCATGAGCCCAGACTGCCCAACATACGGAAGACCGAACCGGCCAATTTTGAACAGAAAACACTCAGCTTCAACTATTATGGAGCAGATGTTCAGATAAGCTACGACAGCCGGCTGAACACCACAGCCATAACACAGACAACTCCCGAATCCATCAGCAATTACTGGAACATACTGAGCCAGACCAACTACAACCACCTCACGAATCAGCTCGATGCTGTTAAAACCAGACTTAACCTAAACGACTGGGGTTACTGCAAACTGGTTGAATCATTTGCTGCAGCGCTGTATCCTAAAGCACCGAGCATGAAAAATTTAGTGAGTTGGTTTGTACTTACCCGCTCCCGGTATAAAGTCAGGATAGGTTTTAGCGACAACCGTTTGTACCTGTTAATGCCCTCTATTCAGACCCTTTATGGAAAAGCATATCTGGAGTCCGGAGGAACCCGTTATTACCTGATGGAGCAAACCTCAGCAGAGGTTTTTACGTACAAAGGTGATTTCCCCGAGGCCGACATTATCCCCGACCTGACCATCCAAAGCCCGCTGAACCTTCCATCCGACATTGCCGTGAAAGTTATCCGTTTTGAGCATCAGGGACAAAAACATCAGTTTGAAGTGCCATACAATAAAAATCTGATGAAGTTTTTGGATCAGGTGCCGCTCACCGAAGCAGCGGTGTATTTTCATTCTGCAGTATGGGCAGGAAGCAAGGATGCTTTCAGGGAAGCTCTGCTGCCTTTGTTGCAAGGAAAATCAGGGCATGAGGCCGTTTCACTGCTTCTTGCATTGGTACAGCAGGCCTTTGAATACAAAACTGATCAGGAGCAATTCGGTTATGAGAAGTTTATGTTTGCTGACGAATTGCTGTATTATCGCTATTCGGACTGTGAGGATCGTTCGGCTTTGTTTACCTGGCTCGTGCGTGAGCTTACCGGGCTCAGCACAATAGGTCTGGCCTTTGACGGACATATGGCTGCTGCGGTGTGTCTTGGAAAAGAAGCACCCGGCCAATCAGTCAGTTTTCAGGGATGCAACTATCTGGTGGCTGATCCTACGGTAGTGAATGCCCCTCCCGGGATGCTGTTGCCTGCTGCGGTCGGACAAAAACCTGAGATTATCCCCATCATGGCTTTGGAAAGAAGTGCTGACAACATTTGGGAAGCTGTGCGACAGTCGGGAGGATACAGGGCCGATCGCCTGAAGGATGTGATCAGTGATGCTGCAGGAAACCGTTATGTATGCGGTTATTTTGTCGAGAAGGCAATTTTTGGTGACTATCGGCTCGAAGCGGCGCATCAGGGCAGAAACTCCTTTCTTGTCTCCTTTACACCCGAAGGCAGAGTGCGCTGGGCGCGCTCGTTTAACGGTAATGCCGATAACCTGGCTTACAGTCTGGCTGCCACAGCTGATGGCGATCTGGTACTTGCGGGTATGTTCAGGGGCAGGCTGCAGTTTGCAGGCGGAGTGCTTGAAGCCGCTCCCAATGCCGATGTGTTTGTGGCCCGCATAAGCACCGAAGGTCAGCTCAAATGGGCGGTAAAAGCCGGGATAGACAAATTGAACCAGGAAGCAGGACTGATGTATAGCGCAGCTTTCGACCCTCAGGGTGAAAAATTTATGGCCCGGTTGTTTGACGAAACGGAAGATTTCAGAAACTTCGGACTGCAGGTGGACGCAAACAACAACACCTATATTACCGGCGCCTTTTATGCCACCACAGGGATGAATGTGCAGCATGGCAAGAACTTCGATACAGGGGCGGGTTTTAGTCCTGCCACCAGCCTTAAGGCTGAGAATGATGCCCTCATTCAGGAGCAGTATGAGAAAACCATAGCCGGTTTGTTTGCCGCCATAAGGCTCATCCAGATCAACAGCCTTGAACTGCCCGGCAAGGATGTGCAGCAGGTGTTCGACAAACACAACCCTGCCTTTGTCAAGTCAGCACCTAAGTTTTATGCCGGTTTCGGGGGGCTCAGATTCATGAAAAATGCCGGTGGCATCATCACCATCAAAACATCTGATGGAAAACCTGTGGTGTTTGACAAGATTGTGGTGCACGACAATGCCCGCATCAAGGTGGTCACTTACAAGAGCGGCAACGCCCGCATTGAAGTGTTTTCGGGCATCAACATCAGCAACGGAACACTTAGCTATGCCCTCAATGAAGTAAAACTCTTCAAGGATACCGGCGACCTGCAGCTTGGCTATGATGCCGACAACACCCAGGTGAAGCTGAACCTGAGGAGAGATATGCTGAAGATGTGAGACGACTAACCGAACCAACTTTCCCTGCGGGGGATGAAGGTAAGTTTCTGCAGATAACGAATCGGGGTGTATAACCCCTACAGGGTATGCAAGAGTTTTTTTTGGTGGGTTACAATAGTTTATGCCCTACGGGCAAAATTGCGGAGAATGAGAAAGTCTTGCCGGTTAATATCTTAACTATAGGTATGAACCTCAATGAAATCGCATAAATTCCCCGTGAGATATAGTATTGTCATCGAACAGGCTATCAATGTTAATTCTTACCTGTTGGAGATGAACAAGAAATATGGTAGAAATGATTCCGGGAGTATAACCCCTACAGGGTAAATGCGATCTTTTAGGTGTTTATGAAATACTATATGCCCTACGGGCAAAATTGCGGAAAACTATAGATATACAAGGCATTCCCTTTGAAATATTCTGTAACTTTGAGGGTTGTCCGGATTATTCAAACCAAAACAAAGAACATGAAAGCATTTCCATTATTTCTCTGGCTTCTGATGTTTCCGCTAACATTGGTTTTTGCACAGATGGACGAAGAGGAAGAAGTGGAAGACCAAGCTATGCGTACTAATATCAGTCTGACTGAGATGGTAAGTATGATAAGGTCGGGTGGGGATGAAATATTTCTGCAGGATCTTCTGATCACCCTATCAAAAGATGATGATCGCTTTCTGGTAGATAAAATCTTTTTCAAGGTGTATGAAATCCCAGCCCCTTCGGATAAACCCTTGTCGTTGTATTTATACAACTGCTCGATTGATTTGGGGGGTTCAAATGCCATCAGTTTTCGCAACTGGAATTTTAACCGACTGAATATTATCGGATTGCAGACCCGTACTCCCGTTACATTCGATGAATGCAGCCAAACTGGAGCTTATCCCATCCGATTCGAGAATTGCATTTTTAATCATGCCTTGCGTTTTTCGGGCGAGGATAACAGACTGAAGCAACTGCGTATTGAGAAATGCACTTTTGTCAACCAGCTGATAATCAATCAAAAAATTACTGAATTCCGTCTAATTAACAGCTATTTTGCCGCCGACAGCAACTGGTTTTCGAATCTTGATCAGGAGCAGACATTTTATCAGTTGGATCTTCACAACACACACATTGAGTCACTAGAGCTTTTCAGGGTGGAGTTCGACAGGCAACTCCCAGAGAACTTGTACAGTATAAATTTGGGCGGTGCTGTTATTGGCAAGTTGTTTCTACAGTTTATAAGAGCCCATACCCTTAACTTCACTGATGCCAGCATTGAAAAATCTTTTCTGGCCGACTCCCTTGATATTTGCGGTTATGTTGCAGTTCAGAATTTTGATTTCCCGGCCGAAAACACCAACCTTCCATGGCACAACTTCAGTAACGAAAAACTTTGTGTCTTTATTTCCGAAGGAACTGACAAGCATTTACCTTACCAGCCCAAATCCACTGAGGCAGTTTCCAGAACATTGTTTTTTAATGAGTTGATGGCATGTTATAAGAAGTTTAACGATATGTATGAAACAAGGGGTGACAAGATTTCGGCCAATGCCTGCTATATCGAGATTAAAGACCTGCAAACCCGTCAGCAAAAGCAACTTTATGAAACAACCGGTGAAATCAACTATTTGATTGTTTATTATCTCAACAGGATTGCAAAACATCTTTCGGATTATGCAACAAATCCGGCACGTTCAATTTTTGTCATACAATGGATTATCCTTCTGTTTGCCCTTTTTTATATGTTTACCTTCAGCGAATGGGACGGGATCAATTTCCGGTATTTCTTACGTCAATATGAAATCCTGACAGAATACTTCATGTCGGATAAAAGTCTGAGGGAGCTCTATTGTCACAATCAGGAAGAGCAAAGCGAACAATTCGAAAGTCTTCGGAGTGCAAATCACAGCCGAAGGGCAAGTCTTCCGGCAGCCATCAGGTTTATGGGCGCTCCATTATATGGGGCATGGAAATTCAGACATCGGTTAACACTGTGGATTTACGACAAACTTGAGTTTTTGCATGGCAGCTGGCTGCAAATTCCTGCCCGCAGAAAAGTCACCGCAAGCATTGGCATCGGTTTTTTGCTGGTGCTTTATTTTGTTTTTGTGGTGCTTGTCAAATTCATCAACAGCTACATATTAAGCATGAACCTGTTGGTTTCACTTGGCTTCGGAAAAACACCCGAGCAAATTATTCCCCTATATATCAGTATTATACAAGGGGTTGTGGGTTGGTTTGTACTGACGTTTTTCTCCATTACACTGCTGTCGCAGATGGTTCAGAATTTCTGAACATGTTGCTGCATATTAAGGTGTATGAAGTAAATTTTGCTTCTACATATTCCGTCTGTACTGTCCGCCTACCTCAAAAAGGGTTCGGGTGATCTGTCCCAGCGAGGCACGTTTGCTGACATCCATCAGTGTTTCAAACACATTCTGGTTGTGGATGGCTGCATTTTGGAGTTTCTCCATGTCGCCGGAGACTTCGTTCTTCCAGGTTTTGTGTAGCTGTTCAAGCATCTCAATCTGGTATTCTTTTTCTTCAGGAGTTGCTCTGATAACTTCTCCCGGGATCACTGTAGGCGAGCCTTTGCTCGACAGGAAGGTGTTCACGCCCATTATGGGCAGTTCGCCGGAATGTTTCAGGTTTTCATAGTACAGCGACTCTTCCTGGATTTTTCCGCGCTGGTACATGGTTTCCATAGCACCGAGTACGCCTCCGCGTTCGGTGATGCGGTCAAATTCGGCCAGAACAGCTTCCTCAACCAGATCCGTGAGTTCTTCGATGATGAACGAACCTTGCAGCGGATTTTGGTTTTTGGCCAGTCCCAGTTCGTGGTTGATGATCATCTGAATGGCCATGGCCCGGCGCACGGATTCCTCGGTAGGGGTGGTGATGGCTTCATCGTAGGCATTGGTATGCAGAGAGTTACAATTATCATAAATGGCATACAGTGCCTGCAGAGTGGTGCGGATGTCGTTGAAGTCAATCTCCTGTGCATGCAGCGATCGGCCCGATGTCTGGATGTGGTATTTGAGTTTCTGCGCCCTTTCGTTGGCTCCGTATTTATTTTTCATGGCTTTGGCCCAGATCAGCCTTGCCACCCTTCCGATGACGGCAAATTCAGGGTCAATACCGTTAGAGAAGAAAAACGAAAGATTAGGGGCAAAATCGTTGATGTCCATCCCACGCGACAGGTAGTATTCCACATAGGTGAAGCCGTTGGCCAGGGTGAAGGCAAGCTGGGTGATAGGGTTGGCACCTGCTTCGGCAATATGGTAGCCCGAAATGGAAACGGAATAGAAATTCTGAACGTTGTTTTTGATGAAATATTCCTGCACATCGCCCATCAGTTTCAGCGAGAAATCGGTTGAGAAGATGCAGGTATTCTGTGCCTGGTCTTCCTTGAGGATATCTGCCTGCACGGTTCCCCTGACGCGGCAGATGGTGTCGGTTTTGATTCGCTGGTACACTTCATTTGGCAAAACCAGGTCGCCGGTTACTCCGAGCAGAAACAAGCCCAGCCCATCATTACCTTCAGGGAGTTTTCCCTGGTAGGAGGGACGTCGGCTGCCTTTTTCGGCGTAGATGGCATCAATTAGGGCGTTTACTTCTTTTTCGAGGCCATTTTGTCTGATGTAGAGTTCACATTGCTGGTCAATGGCTGCATTGAGGAAATAGGCAACCAGTGTGGGTGCAGGGCCGTTGATGGTCATGCTGACACTGGTTTTTGGGTCGGCCAGGTTAAAGCCCGAATACAGTTTTTTGGCATCGTCGAGGCAAGCGATGGAAACGCCCGAATTGCCTACTTTCCCGTATATATCGGGCCTGCGGTCGGGATCTTCGCCATACAGAGTCACCGAATCGAAGGCAGTGGAGAGCCTTCGTGCCGGCATGCCCAGTGATACATAGTGGAACCTGTGGTTGGTGCGTTCGGGGCCGCCCTCGCCCGCAAACATGCGTGTGGGATCTTCCTCTTCGCGTTTGAAGGGGAAAACACCGGCAGCAAAGGGAAACTCTCCCGGAACGTTTTCTTTCAGCGACCAGCGGACAATTTCGCCCCATGATCTGAAAGGAGGCAGGGAAACCCTTGGGATATTCAGTTGTGACAGGCTTTTGGTGTGGGTGGCCACTTTAATTTCCTTATCCCGCACCTTGAACACATAAAACTCGTTCTCGTAGTTTTTCTTTTTGGCATACCACCCGTCAATGATTTTCGAGGTGAAAGAATCAAGCTGTTGTTGTTCGTTATTAATTAATGCCTTGATGGTATTTGTGTCGGACGGCAGTTCAGAGGCTTCCATGATGGAAAGGCTCTCACGAAGACTCTGCAGACGGTGTGCCTTGCGGCTTTGATCCAGAGCCCATGTGTTGTAGTGCCTTACCGTTTCAGAGATTTCAGACAGGTAGCGTACTCTTTTGGGAGGGATGATAAAAATCTTTTCCGACATTTCTTCAGCTTGCTCCATAGCTGTGACGAACCTATGGCCTGTTTTTTCGGCCAGTTTAGCAATGATGCCCATGTACAGCTGGTTTACTCCGGGATCGTTAAACTGGGAGGCAATCGTGCCGAAGACGGGCATCTCATCAACCTGTTTGTCAAAAAGTTTGTGGTTACGCTGGTATTGTTTCCGAACATCACGCAGGGCATCCATTGCACCTCTTTTGTCAAATTTGTTCAGTGCGATGAGGTCGGCAAAGTCGAGCATGTCAATTTTCTCCAGCTGTGTGGCTGCGCCGTACTCTGGTGTCATGATGTAGAGCGAAACATCGCTGTGGTCAATGATTTCGGTATCGCTCTGACCGATGCCTGAGGTTTCGAGGATTACCAGATCGAATCCGGCAGCCTGAAGGATGATTTCGGCATCTTTTACATACTTCGACATGGCTAAGTTCGATTGGCGGGTGGCCAGCGAACGCATAAACACACGCGGATTGTCAATAGCGTTCATCCTGATGCGGTCGCCGAGCAGTGCGCCGCCGGTTTTTCTTTTTGAGGGGTCAACCGAAACAATACCAATGGTTTTGTCAGGCTGGTCGTGCAGGAAACGCCGGACGATTTCGTCCACCATGCTCGATTTTCCTGCGCCACCTGTACCGGTGATGCCCAGCACGGGTGCTTTTAAGGTTGTGTTTGCTGCAAGCTTATCAATGAATTCCCTTACCTGTTCGGGGTAATTTTCTGCAGCAGAGATAAGTCTGGCAATGGCATGATGGTTTTTAGCCTTGATAGCATCGGCGTCGGGCTGGATGTCATTGCCGGTCGGAAAATCAGATTGCGCCAGCAGATCGTTGATCATTCCCTGCAGGCCCAGCGCCCTGCCGTCATCAGGCGAATAAATCCGTGTGATGCCATATTGGTGGAGTTCTTCGGCCTCATCGGGAAGGATAACCCCGCCCCCCCCGCCAAAGATACGGATGTGCCCGCATCCTGCCTGACGGAGCAGGTCGTACATATATTTGAAATATTCCAGGTGGCCTCCCTGATAGGAAGTAATCGCAATGGCCTGAACATCCTCCTGAATGGCAGTACGCACAATCTCGCCAACCGAGCGGTTGTGCCCCAGGTGAATCACTTCGGCTCCACTGGCCTGAATGATACGTCGCATTACGTTAATGGCAGCATCGTGCCCGTCGAACAAAGAGGCGGCCGTAACGATCCTGACATGGTTTTTCAGCTTATAGGTTTCAATAGGACTGATCATGTGTTCATGCTGGTTTAAGGTACAACCTACAAAGGTAAAAGATTCCGTTAAAGTCTGGTGTTTTATGATGTGCTTAATTAACTGTTAATTAGTTAACAGAGAATATGACATTGGATCAGAAAATATGGGCTTAATGGCAGGAATGAGGTGATTTAATTGAAACGAAACCGCATATTAAAATCTTTGAATGAATACAATATTGAATTATCTTTGCGAAGGTAGGGGCGAAAAAGTGCTGATAAGAAATCTGAGTATATTGGTTATCAGTAAGATTATAATAGCAGGGTAATCTTCTAGAAGCATTTGAAATGAAAAAATTACTGATCTTTTTATTAACGTTTTTCGTAGTACTTTTTATTACGTTCTCAGGTTGTAAGAAGGAAGAGAAAAGCAAAACAGAGTTGCCCACACTCAGCACACTGGCAGCAACTGAAATTACTTCCAACGAAGCAAAAGGTGGGGGAAACATATCCAGTGATGGAGGAGCTCCAATAACAGCACGAGGGGTTGTTTGGGCCAAAACATCGAGCCCTACTCTTGAACAGCATGAGGGAATTACTAACGATGGTATTGGAACAGGTTTGTTCAATTCAACACTTACCGGCCTTATGTCAGATACAACTTATTATGTGCGTTCTTTTGCGACCAATCGTGCAGGCACAGCCTATGGTCAGCAAGTACAGTTCAGGACGGAAGCTGCGGGCGAGTCTCCGGTTTCTGCTTTCACCGCCACCCCCATCAGTGGCAAAGCACCCTTAACTGTAAACTTCAGCGACCAAAGCGCTAACGAACCCACAAGCTGGCAGTGGGACTTTGGTGATGGCAACAGCAGTAACCAGCAATGCCCGCAGAACACCTACCAGAATGCCGGAAACTACACCGGACAATTGATAGTTTCGAACGAACATGGCTCAGATACACTAATAAAGGCAAATTACATTTTGGTAAACGAAACAGGGAGTGCTCCCATTTCATCCTTCACTGCCACCCCAACTCATGGTTCAACCCCAGTAACAGTGCATTTTACCGACCACAGTATCAACGAACCTAAAAGCTGGCTGTGGAATTTTGGGGATGGAAATACGAGTACTGAACAGAATCCAATTTATACTTATTACGATATCGGTTACTTTAATGTATCATTAACTACAATAAATGATTACGGATCAAATACTGAGACTAAGGAAAACTTCATAATTATATTTGATGCACTATTTCCTCCTTCTAAACCTGTCAATGTTTATGCGGGTGATTGGAGTCAGGGTTATGGAGTTTACTGGACTGATCAGTCAGATAATGAAACCAGTTTCCGGATTTATAAAGCGACAAATTCTCTTACAGATTTTCAGGAATTTAGCACTGTAGCTGCCAATGTTACCTTTTTTGCAGATTACCAGTATAATCCTGAGAATTATTATGCGTATAGAATCACTGCATTCAATGGTGATGGCGAATCTACTTTGTCTAATCTGGCGGTAGTGCCTCAAAGACCAATTATTCACAGCGATCAGATAGGGCCTGATGCAATAACCATAAGTTGGACATGTCCTTCAGACTGCCAGATGGAAAGAGTTTACATTGAAAGGAGCACGAGTCCTTCAGGAGGTTTTATGCCTGTTGGTTACGAGGTTTATCCGAAAACAAGTTTTGTGGATAATACCGTTGTTTTGGGTGTCAACTATTATTACAGGGCTCAGGCTGCGTGGGTTTCTCCCGAAGCTGATCACATCAGCAAATCAATACCAACAGAAATAATTGGCCCATTACGTATTGGTATTGGTGGGATTCCTTGCCCGGATATTCCAAATTTTGTTTATGGCGGACAAACCTACAACACTGTTTTAATAGGCGAGCAATGTTGGATGAAGGAAAACCTTAATTATGAAACAGGCGGCAGCTGGTGTTATAACAACGACACTGCCAATTGTACTAAGTATGGAAGACTTTACGTCCAGTTTTCTGCAGAGTCTGCATGTCCACCCGGCTGGCATCTGCCGACAGACGAAGAGTGGAAAATACTTGAAGCCAATGTTGACTCAAAATATGGACCAAACCATAATGAGTGGAATGAATTGTATACACGCGGATACGATGTAGGAAAGAAACTTAAAGCCATATCCGATTGGGGTAACAATGGTAATGGAACAGATGATTATGGCTTCGCAGCATTTCCAGGAGGAATATATGTGAGTGGAAATTTCTATAGTCTTGGGTACGTTGGTAAATGGTGGACTTCAACAAAGCAAGATAAGTATGATTACTATTGGCAACGACAACTTAACAGTAATTCTGACGCTTCAACTCGTACGTACGTCAGCATGTATTCTGGTTATTCCGTTCGCTGCCTGAAGGATTGAAACTTTGGTTATCCCCCCAAAAGCCCAACACAATTTTTCTCATAACTTTGAGCACAAAAAACAAACACACTCCATTTGTCAGAAACACCAAACCATCGTTGTAGAATCTGCAGCAGCTTCCTGAAAGACCAAATACTTTCAGTGAGTGAGAAAATGTTTGCTTTGGGTAAAACTTTTAACTATCGGGAGTGCAGCACTTGTGGTTGTGTGCAAATTGCCTCCTATCCCGAAAATCTAGCCAGCTATTATCCGATGCATTACTATAGTTTCGGGCATAAGGTCTCTGGCCGATCGCTAAAGCTACGGATGAAAACCATTCGCAATCATTTCACATATCACCGCAAAGGGCTTTTCGGTTGGGGCTTGTCCGTCCTTTTGCCCAATCATTTCCTGCGCATCCTTCGCAACACTAAAGGGGTGCAACCGGAAAGTAGTGTGCTGGATGTAGGATGTGGATACGGGGAGCAACTACTTGCCCTTCAATTGCTTGGATTCAATAAGCTAACCGGCATCGATCCTAACAACCAGTCCGATATATATCTTGGAAATGGCCTGCACATCTTCAAGAAATCACTTTTAGAAATGCAGCAAAAATATGATGTAGTGATGATGCACCACGTGTTGGAGCATATGTCTGGTCAAAAGCAGGTTTTTGAACAGGTACACGAGCGCCTTCTACCCGACGGCTGTTTCATTATCCGCATACCCTTGTCCGATTCTTTTGCGCGCGAAAAATACCAGAGCGACTGGGTGCAATGGGACCCTCCGAGACACCTCTACTTGCACACACGAAAAAGTATCGAATCATTGTGCAAGCAGTGTGGGTTTCAAACAGAAACCATTGTCTACGATTCCAACGGTATGCAGTTTTGGGGAAGCGAACTTTATCGCAGGGGACTGCCCCTGTTCGATCATTTTGGCCAGCCAGCCCCGTTATTGAAATATTTTTCCATACCCAAACTAATTTACTACAATCGCCTTGCCCTCAGACTTAACAGATTGCAGCAAGGAGACCAGGCCATTTTTGTGATGCGTAAAATCAAAACAGTGTGATCCATAAACAGAAGCCTGTCCTGAGATCTGTTAATTATAGCAGCAATTAGGTATAGCGTGAAAGGAAAAAGCGATTGGAGAAAATGCTCGGCGTTGGCTATTTGGTTATTGCAAACTACCATCCTGATAGTTAGATGAACGATGAATAAACAGGCGATATTATTACTTATGAGTTTTATTTCTATTATCAACTATACCATATTCTTCCTGGCTAAAGTCCATACATGATTGTTAACGTTAAGCTGTTTAAAAATCACAGGGCTGAGGTGTCAAAGGGGCAAATACACTCAAAGAAGGATTGATTGTTTGGTAATCCTCCCCACACCCCCTGCCCCCTAAAGGGGAGCCGCCCCCGGATAAATTCTGGGTGGGTCTCCCCCTACAGGGGGTTGGGGGGTGAGCGATGGCTAAAGAATATGTCTCGTCCTGAAAACGGATGAAACCGAATAATTATACTACATCCTAAACACCTACTATTTAAAAGTAGGTTGTACATTTGTAAGCCATAATTTGTGAACCTGCACGTGATAACCAAATCTAACTAACATGATTATCAAACAAATACTCTTCGCCCTGGCGCTGCTCATCACACTACTGATTTTTGGGTACACCATGCGCCGTATCTTTTATTATTTCAGATTTACGAAACGGGAGCCTTTACACAATATCCCCCGACGGATACTTATTACATTGAAGGTGGCTATTGCTCAGACAAAAATTTTCAGACATCCGGTGATGGGATTGCTGCATGCTCTGGTTTTCTGGGGTTTTCTGGTGATTTTACTGGGTAGTATCGAGATGGTTGTTGATGGCCTGTCCGGAGTGGAGCGCTCCTTTCAGGTACTTGGCCCTGTATATGATTTTTTGATGGCTTCGGGCGATATGTTCGCGGCCATCATCAGCATTGCGATCCTGGTATTCCTGTTTAGGAGGCTGTTTATGAAGGTCAAACGATTTTACGGAGCCGAGATGAAACCGGTTTCCAAAGCCGATGCCAATATGGCCCTGAGCTTCATTTTAATCCTGATGATAACCCTGTTGGGGATGAATGTGTTTTATTTGTTACACACCCAACAGATTGGGGCTGAGCAGGCAGGTGTTTACCCGGTAAGTGAATGGATTGCCTCGCTAGTGCCTGATTTGTCCGAACATACAGTATGGTTCTGGCACGAGTTTAACTGGTGGTTTCATATCCTGCTGGTTTTTGCTTTTGCCAATGTTTTGCCCTATTCAAAACATTTTCATGTGTTTATGTCGGTGCCCAATGTGTTTGTCAGCAGAATCAGTCCCTTAGGATATGCTGAAAATATGGAAAGCATCACCAAAGAAGTGAAATTGATGCTTGATCCGTCGGCAGCCTTTGCGCCATCCGATGTTGCTCCTGCAAAATTTGGCGTTTCTGATGTTGAGGATGTGAGCTGGGTGAATTATATGAATGCCCTTTCCTGTACCGAATGCGGCAGGTGCACTGCCGTATGCCCGGCCAACATCACCGGCAAGCTGCTTTCGCCACGCAAAATCATGATGGATGTGCGTGCCCGGATGAAGGAAAAGGGGCCGGGAATGATCCGGCAGGGGAGCGATTACTCTGACGGCAAATCCTTGCTTTACAATTATATAAGCGAAGAGGAACTCTGGGCTTGTACCTTATGTAATGCATGTGCACAGGAATGTCCGGTCAACATCAACCAACCGGCAATAATACTCGATATGCGCCGCTATCTGGTGCTGGAAAAATCAGCTGCACCTGCAGGACTCAACACTGCCTTTTCGAACATCGAAAACAACGGTGCTCCCTGGCAGTTTTCGCTTCATGACAGGATGAACTGGGCTAATGAACTTTATATGAATAAGGTTTCGTGATTTAGATATTCATTTATAAAGCTGGTCATTTCAATAAACCAACAGTCAGCAGAAACTATTAAACAAGCTACAATGACAGAGAATAAAGTTAAAGTTGAAGTGCCTGTGATGGCTCATCTGGCCGCTGAGGGCCGTCAGCCGGAATGGCTGTTTTGGGTTGGATCAGCCGGAGCTTTCGACGACAGATACAAAAAGGTTACACGTGAATTCGTGAAAATTCTCACCTACTTCAAAATTGACTATGCTGTGCTCGGGACCGAAGAATCCGACAGTGGTGATGTGGCACGCAGAGCAGGCAACGAAATGCTTTTTCAGATGCAGGCCCTGAGTAACATACAGATTATGAATGCCTATGGGGTGCAGAAAATCGTCACTTGCTGCCCACACGACTTCAACACGCTGAAAAATGAATATCCCGATCTTGGCGGTCACTATGAGGTGTGGCACCATTCGCAATTCCTAGAAAAGCTGATTCATGAGCAAAATATCAATCTTTCATCACAAGTATTCTCAGATAAAACCATCGTATTTCACGATCCCTGCTACCTGGGCAGGGCAAACAACGAATATGAAGCCCCAAGGAGTGTGCTAAATGCCATCTCCGCGAAGAAAACAGAGATGAAGCGCAACCGTAGTTTCGGGCTTTGCTGTGGCGCAGGCGGAGGGCAAATGTTCAAGGAAGCCGAAAAAGGCGATAAGGAAGTGTTCATTGAACGCACCGAAGAAGCCATCGCAACCGGTGCCGACATTATTGCTACTGCATGCCCGTTCTGTATGGTAATGATGACCGATGGCATCAAATACAAAAATCAGGAAGAAAGAATGAAGAACTACGACATCGCAGAACTGGTAAGCATGTCGCTGGGATTATAAATTGATTTCAACATTCTTCTTTTATGAGCAATTGTGCATCAACGTTACGGTATGGTTTGACAGCCTGCCTTCTCCTGCTGATTGTTTTTTCGTGTCAGCAACCTGCCCGGGTCAGTAAAATTCAAAAGGTGCAACGTTTTGCTGACAGTATCGCTCAAGCCGACAGCCTTCCCGGTATTTCAATCGCATATATGTTTTCTGATCAAACGCCCCAAACGATTGTATCAGGCTTTGCTGATACCGAAGATCAGCTCCCAATGGAGTCGGGAATGTTGTTGTTGTCGGGCAGCATTGGAAAAACTTATGTGGCCGCTTTGGTACTCCGGTTTTACGAACTTGGGTTAATCAATTTGAACAAACCTGTGAAAGAATATCTTTTAGACGAAAAATGGTACGACAGTCTTCCGAATGCTGCCACAATAACTCCCGTGCATTTGTTGCAACACACATCCGGCCTCGAACGCTACGAATTTAAAAAAGCTGTATGGGACAGCATCAGTCTCAGGCCGGAAAAGGAATGGACAGTGGCTGAACGGATGACTTTGCTGGTTCACGATGCCCCGCTGAACGCTGCCGGTGAAGCTTTTTCCTACTCCGATGCAAACTACATCCTGTTGGGAGCACTTCTTGAAAGAATTTCAGGCAGAGATTATTACGCACTTGTTGCTGACAGCATCCTGCAACCCATGCATCTTCACGAAACAATGCCCTCAGACCGTCAGGAAATCACGGGACTCGTTTCGGCTTATACAGCCTTTTCCGGACAATTCCAGATACCTGTGAAGGTGGCAGACAACCAAAAACTTTGTTTCAACCCGCAGATGGAATGGACAGGCGGAGGCATGGCCAACACACCATCCGATTTATGTCGCTGGGCACAAAAGCTATACGGAGGCAAGTATTTATCTGACAGCACACTGAACCTGATGATCCATCCGGCAACTTTTGAAACCGGAATCAGCGACTCTGCATCTTATGGTATGGGCTGTATTATCTGGAAACCAGGTACTACTGAAGTTTCCTACGGCCATACCGGTTTTTTTCCGGGTTTCAGGTCAATAATACGCTATTATCCGCAACACAAACTTGCCATCGCATTTCAGACCAATACCGACAAACTTCCTCCGGAGGCAAGTCTGGCCAAATACACAGGGCATATTAAACAGTTGATACTCGATGAAATCCCTTTATAATCCGCAGTTTGATGAGTATGCTTCGGGAATCCCCGATCAGCCTCGCGAGATCATCGAACGTCTCAATCAACTACTGCTTTCTTATCCGGGGATGCATTGCAAAATCCGTTTTAAAATTCCTTTCTACGACTGCAAAAGCTGGATATGTTATCTGAATCCATTGAAAAAAGGTGCCGTTGAACTGGTTTTTTTACGCGGCAATGAGCTCATTGACGAGAGCGGCCTGCTTGAAGCCCGTGGAAGAAAAATGGTGAAAGGAATCATAATCAGCGATATAGACAACATCCCATTTGATACCATTCACCAGATTCTGCTTCAGGCACTATTGATAGATGAGCTAATGCCAACAATTGGTGAAAGTATCAGAGAAGCACGCAAGAAAAGAAGCATTTAGAGTCGTCCGAGTTCCTGTTCAATCTGACGCAGCATATTAGATGCGTTTCGGTTAAGGACTGATATATTACGCTTCAGATCAGGATGTGAAGCCAAAATGCTGCCAAGCTGGTCTCTGACTTGTAAAAAATATTGTTTGCTTTCATCAAGCATGGATTTCAACTGGTTTGTATAGGGCTTGTGGTTAGGGTGTTTGTTGCGGAACGAGGCGTAATCATTGTATTTTTCTGCTCCCAGATTATAAGTGGCTGTAGCTTCATTAAACATCCGTATGCCTGCGTTGAGTGCTTCAACTGATAGTGCCTGCGATAGATATTTTTTCCTGATATCAAGGGCTTCATTATCTTCACCTGAAGAGTTTATCCGTTTGAATTCGTTTGCCAGTTGTTCTGGTCGCGACAAATTCAGGTGCTGTTGGATAGAATCTTCAAAGGCGATCAAAACTTTATTTCCGGCCGAAGAAGAAATACCTGATGCAAATTCAGCATAACCGACCGGAAACCTGAGAAATTGCCAGATTGGGTCATACGGCATATGGGTGCGGATCATGGTTGATGGAGGCACCATGAAATACCGTTCATCAAATCCTTTGACAAACCTGTTGTTGACCACACTACCTGCGCCCCAGGTCGGGTCAAACAGATACCAGTATCCATTGACTCTGGCAGCTATCCAGGCGTGCGGCAGCGGGTCAATCCTTTCTTCCTGCCGGGTATAACCGCTTATCACATGCGAAGTTATTCCGGCTATCTTGCACAGCGAATCCATAATGCCTGCATAGCCTTCACATATACCTTTTCGACGCTCAAAAGTGCGCACCGTGATTTCAGCATCGCTTTCTTCTCTGGTAAGTTCATCCATAGCCCGGGTGTCGTAGCGGATGTTGTGTGCCAGCCACACATACATAGCCCTGATTTTTTGGGCATCGTCCGAAAATTGCATGTTGATCAGGTAGCCAAGTTCTCCAATGGATGAAACCTGCCGTGATGGAACCATCATGATCCTCCTGTCCGTTTCTTCCCATCCGCTCTGAGCATGTACAGCCTGAACAGCCAGCATCATTAGAAGAATCAAGCCAATTCTCCGGAAACAATTAAACGCATTAGGTATCATAAAAAGCAAACAGCGGATTATAACATATGTTTTCTGCTGCCGGCAAAAATACAACAACCCGCGTGCCAATGACACACGGGTTGCAAAAGATGACAGGAGACTTTTAAAGCAGGAGTTTTATGTTGCAGGCCTTTTGGTCTCCGATTATTGTTAATCAACAATAGTTACGCTTTTCTGCTTCACTGTTTCGGTAACGAAATAGAAGTTTTTGCCACCATACTGAGCCGTTGAGAACTTCCATGGTGCAACAGTGATGATGCCCTGGCCTTTCGAAAGACCGCTCAGGTCGGCTGCGCTGAAGCTGGCTGTGGTAACATTACCGGCAAAAGATTTAAGCTTGTCGTTAATCAGGAAATACACTGAGTCGGCATTGGAAATGTTGGAGATGGTAATGGTAAAACCTGCTCCTTTTGATACCTCATCGCCGCTGGTAATATTGCCCGCATTGGGGAATCCATGGCTTACCGTGTGGGTGAAAGCGGGAACTCCGCTTGCGCTGTTACCGGCGACCGACCAGTTGATGCCTCCCGAAAAGTCAATTCCGGTCGGGTTAGCTACTCCGGGAGTGAACACATAAGAGTTGTTGCTTTGTTTCTGCAGCGATTCACTGTTCAGGCTAACGTTTCCGGCATCAGCAAGTGAGGAATAATTACTGCTGTTGCTAAAGGCTGCTATACCAGTTCCAAGCGTGATGGTGACATCCCCAAAAGGAGTGGATTGCACGGTTTCGGACCTGACAGCTACAAGTGTGCCATCGCCAAACTGTATAGACGATGATGGATCGTTATTATTGTTGTTATTGTTTTCATCTTCATCTTTTTTGCAGGAAGTGAAGGAAAGACTAATAGCAATCACTGCAATAGAACTATGCAGGGCGGCTCTTTTTAAGATATTACTCAAGGTTGTTTTCATGGTTGTAGATTTTTTGAGGTTTTATAATGTGTTTTCAAGGCAAAAATAGGTCCTTGCATTAGCCCACAGGCTGTGGTAATCACCCTAAATACCTACGGTGTTTACCGTATTTCTGCCTAATTCTCCTTGGTTTGTCATGTGAAGAATTGAAATGCCAAAAAAAAACCGGAACAAGTTGATTCCGGTTTTCTGAGTTGTTCAAGGCGGTATCCCTACGACTTGATTTCTTTGACCGCCTCGATAAATTGTGGCAAAACCTTAAACACATCTCCCACGATACCATAATCGGCCGCTTCAAAAATTGGGGCATCCGGGTCTTTGTTTACAGCGACAATAACTTTTGATGAACTCACACCGCCTAAGTGCTGAATGGCTCCTGAGATTCCAAAAGCAAAGTAAAGGTTCGGGGCAACAATTTTTCCTGTCTGACCAACATGTTCGCTATGGGGTCTCCAGCCTTCATCAGATACCGGCCTTGAGCAGGCAGTCCCTGCGCCGAGCAGGGCGGCTAGTTCTTCGAGTGGGGCCCAGTTTTCGGCTGCTTTCATACCCCTTCCGCCACTCACTACGATGTCGGCATCACTCAACAGTACTTTTCCGGTGACTTTGCTTGTTTGTTGCACCTGGGTGCAGAAGTCTGTGTCAAGCATTCCGGCATCGAAGGCTTCGGGGGACGGAGACATCTGGTTTTCAATAATTCCGAACGAATTGGAAGAAAGGGTGATCACCTTGATCTTTGAAAGCATCTCGACCATTCCGAAAGCCTTGCCTGTGAAGAGCATTTTTTTCACCACAAAAGGTTCCGTACTCAGCGGAAGGCCGTTGACAGCGGAAACCAGTCCTGCTTTGAGTTTAACGGCTAACCTTGGGGCAACAGCCTTACCCAGATTGGTGTGGGCCAAAACGATAATACTTGCCTGAACGGTTTCGGCAGCTGTAGCAACAGCTTTTGCGATGGCCTGGTTGTCGAGCTCGTTAAAGCGTTCGTCGGGATTGTTCAGGATGCGCGAAACACCATAGGAGGCCAATTTCGACAATTCGCCATTCTCGACCGGACCCAGCGAAAGGGCAGCCACAGGCAGGTTTAATTGGCTGGCTATGGATGCGGCATAAGACACGAGTTCAAAGCTGATTTTCTTGAACTTTCCGTCCCAATTCTCGGTATATACTAATACTGACATATTTTTTCTTGTTAGATGTTACTCAACTTTGTTAGAAACTACAGTGCTTTTGCTTCATCCCTGAGCAGGTAAATGAGTTCTTTTGCATGGTCTTCAGCAATTTTGCGGCAGGCTGCTTTGGGTTGGGGCATTTCAAACGCACGAATTTTCGTTAGTGGCAGCGCATCAATAGGTTGCAGAACCTCTAGTGGTTTGCTGCGTGCCATCATGATTCCCCTCATGGCCGGGATACGTGGTTCCTTTGCAATTCCTTTCTGAACGACGGCTAGCAGGGGCAAGGACATTTTGAGTGTTTGTGTCCCTCCATCAATTTCGCGGTTTACAATCCAGTTATCACCATCGGGTTGAATTCCGGAAACAGCTGACACGGAACTCACGCCAAGCATTTCGGCCAGCATTCCGCCAACGGCATTCCCGTTGTAGTCTGATGCCTCAATACCGGCGAATATGAGGTCGAAACCACTGGCAACTGGTGCCAGCTGAGCGGCCACATAAGCAGCGTCCATCGGGTCGGTGTCCACCCTGATGGCTTTATCTGCTCCAATAGCAAGTGCTTTGCGCAGGGTGCCCTCCGTTTCTGCACGGCCCACGTTGGCAACAACTATGGTTTCAACCTTGCTGTCAGGTGCTTCTTTCAGTTCCATAGCCCGGGTAAGGGCCAATTCATCCCATGGATTGATAATCCACTGAACTCCATTGGCATCAAAGGCAGTTTTATCAGCGTTGAATTTAATTTTGGTTGTGGTGTCGGGCACATTGCCAATCAAAACAAGTATTTTCATATTGCTTAATATTAAGTCAAATTAAGTGGAGCAAAGATAAGAACTATCTTTTGATCTTAAAACAGGATTGAAGATATGAAAAGTCGTAAGTCGTATTGCGCTCAACCAATAACGAATCACGACTTGTAAATCACGACTTACTGATTCAGGCTCTATTTAAGTAGATCCCTTGAAATCACTATTTTCTGGATTTCCGACGTTCCTTCGTAAATCTGTGTAAGTTTTGCTTCCCGCATCAGGCGTTCCACATGGTATTCTTTCACGTAGCCATATCCACCGTGAATCTGAACGGCTTCGGTGGTGACTTCCATGGCTGTATCTGCGGCATATTGTTTGGCCATGGCACTGGCTACCCCAAAAGGTTTTCCGTTGTCTTTGAGCCAGGCAGCTTTGAGGCATAGATTCCGTGCATTTTCGACCTTCACAGCCATTTCTGCCAGTTTAAAAGCCAAAGCCTGATGTTCAAAAAGAAATTTGCCAAAGGCTTTACGTTCCTTTGAATAAGCAATTGCCCTTTCCATGGCTCCGGAAGCCAGTCCAACGGCCTGTGCAGCAATGCCTATACGGCCTGCTTCAAGCACCTGCATGGCAAATTTAAATCCAAAACCATCTTCGCCTATTCGGTTAGCCTTGGGAACCTTCACATCGGTGAACATCACCGAATGGGTATCGCTGCTGCGCATGCCCATCTTATCTTCATGAGGGCCAAGGCTGATTCCGGGGGTGTCCTTATCTACAAGCAACACATTTATTCCTTTGTGTTTTTTCTCGGGATAGGTTTGTGCAATAAGCAGATACACCGAACCTGAATGGGCATTGGTAATCCAGTTTTTGGTCCCGTTCACCAGATAATAATCTCCTTTGTCTTCGGCAAGGGTTTTCTGGCTTGTGGCATCCGAGCCGGCTTCGGGTTCCGAAAGCAGGAAGGCGCCTATTTTTTCGCCTCTGGCTAAAGGTTTGAGGTATTTTTGTTTTTGCTCTTCGTTGCCATATTTTTCCAGCCCGTAACAAACCAGCGAGTTGTTTACCGAAACAATTACACTCACTGAACCGTCCACTTTGCTGAGTTCTTCCATGGCGAGCACATACGAAATTGAATCCATGCCACCACCATCATATCTGGGGTCGACCATCATGCCCAAAAAACCCAGTTCGGACAATGCTTTGATGTGCCGGGTGGGATATTCGGCCCGGTAATCCCTTTCGATAACGTCCTTGATGAGTTCCCGCTGGGCATAGTCCCTGGCCGCCTGCTGGATCATCATCTGTTCTTCGGTCAATTCAAAATTCATGGGGGTTTGGTTTGAAGGTGGTCTAATCAATGGATAACAAACAAATTTATTAAGAAATCAGATACAAACTCAACTATATTTATAAAATCAAACTGTTCAAACTATTTCTGGCTTCCCTGAATTCCGAGATGATTTCTCCGATGATTTCAGAAGCAGGTTTCACCGAGTTGATCAATGAAGCCACCTGACCGATTTCAAGTTCCCCCTCATCCACATCGCCTTCGAACATTCCTTTTTTTGCCCGTCCACGACCTAGTATTTCTTTTAGCTCGTCCTTGTCGGCTCCGCGCATTTCGGCCTCTTTTACTATTTCGTAGAATTTGTTTTTAAGCAGTCTGACCGGAACCAGTTTTTTCATCATCAATGCGGTGTCGCCATCTCCTGCTTCGATAATTTTTTGTTTGAAATCCGGGTGGGCAGAGGATTCATCTGAAGCTGCAAACCGGCTGCCGATCTGAACGCCTTCAGCTCCCAACGCAAAGGCGGCCAGCATCTGTCTTCCGGTTGCAATGCCTCCGGCAGCTATCAGCGGTATTCCTGCCATCTCCCTGATCATTGGAATCAGCGACATGGTAGTGGTTTCCTCCAGACCGTTGTGTCCTCCGGCTTCAAAGCCTTCGGCAACCAAAGCGTCCACACCGGCTTCAATGGCTTTGGAAGCAAATTTTCGGTTGGCAACGACATGAACCACAACTACACCTTCATTTTTGAGCAAAGAAGTGTATTTTCCCGGGTGGCCTGCTGAGGTGAAGACAATCGGAACACCTTCGCGCAGGATGATTTCCATGAGTTCATCTGTCTGCGGATACAACAAGGGTACATTAACACCAAAAGGATACTGTGTTGCTGCTTTACATTTTCTGATGTGGTCTTCGAGTACCTCGGGATACATTGATCCGGCTCCCAACAGCCCAAGACCACCGGCATTACTCACTGCAGAGGCAAGTTGCCATCCGCTACACCAGATCATACCAGCCTGAATAACAGGGTACTTAATGCCAAAAAGCGAGCAAACCCTATTGTTCTGTGTCATTCAGCTCCTTAATCATAGCATCCACTAAGTTCTCTGCACCCTCCATAATATCACCAATGCTGGCATCGAGCATATAGCAGGGTGTCGTGAAAATCTTGTTTTCAGCATCATAGACTACATCTCCGTGTCCGGTTTCCACATGTTGTCCACCCATTGCCTCAACCGCACCGATAGTACCCTCGTCAGTACCGATAGTGACCATGATATCACCCAATACTTTAACCAAAAAGGTGGGGGCAATGCACATAGCGCCGATGGGTTTTCCTGCAGCATGAGTTTGGCGGATAGCGTGTTCCACATCAGTATCAACGGTGGCTGCTGGCCCTTCGAAGGCTACAGTTGATAGGTTTTTGGCAGCGCCAAACCCTCCCGGGAAAAGCAAGGCATCAAAATCTCCGGCATTGTATTCGCTTAAAGCTTTGATGTTGCCCCTTGCAATTCTGGCAGATTCGACCAGAACATTTCGTTTTTCGGGCATTTCTTCCCCTGTAAGATGGTTAATCACATGATGCTGTTCCTTGTCGGGTGCAAAGCACTGATAGGAAGCGCCGGCCTGATGGATGGCAAGCAGGGCAAGGGTAGCCTCATGAATTTCGGCCCCGTCATAAACACCACAACCGGCCAGTACAACTGCAATTTTCTTCATAACTATTATGTTTTATAAGATTCATTATTTCAAGCCTTAATGATTCCCAACTTCTGAGAAACCAGTTGGTAAGAAGGGCTGAAACAGTGTTCAGTATTGAGGTTATCAGCCTCTTTTATATACAATTGCCACAACAGTAACGTCGTCACCTCCCATGTTGATGCTCAACCCGTATGGTTTGTCGGGGTTGATGGTGATTTGTGCATTTCCGGCCTTTCCGGTAAGCTGCTGCCAGATGGTCACGGCCTGATGTACACCTGTTCCGCCGGTAGGGTGTCCCCAGCCAATCAATCCGCCTGTAGTGTTCATCGGTATTGATCCCTGTCGGGAAGTATGTCCTGCTGCCACAAATTCAGCCCCTTTACCGGCTTCGGCCAGTCCGAGTGCTTCAACAGCGAGCAGTCCGGCAATGCTGAAACAGTCGTGTGTTTCGACAGTGCCAACCTGATTGATGGTAATACCGGCATTGCTCAGTGCAGCAGCGGCAGCTTTTTTAATGGTAGTGACTTCCACCGGATTAGGCGGGTCGAGGGTAATGTTCCGCGTGAGTTGGGCAAAGCCAATAATTTCCACGGCATCCTGTTTGCTGACTCCAATGCGTTTCAAGCCTTCTTCGCTTACGATGGCGATGCCGGAGGCACCATCGGATACTTTTGAGCAGTCGAGTACATTCAGGTGGTCAACAAATGATGCGCCATTGGGTTTCATTTTGTGGTACAAACCTTCGAGGTCTTCCACGTTGTTATGGTATTCCTGTGCCGTGGGGTCGAGGCGGGCATTTTCCATTGCATTGACAAACCAGCGTCCCATTCCTTTACGGGCATAGTCGTAACCATATTTTTCGTAATACACACCGGCCCTGTCGGAGAATTGTCCCGGAAAAAAATAGGCATGACCTTTTTTGCGGTTGGCGAACCATCCGGCACCGGCAAGGATGTCGGCTCCATAGATTGCCTTAACGGTGTTTTGTACTTCAACGCCCAATGAAAGTACAACCTCGGCTGTTTCGGCCAACACCGACCTGATGCCACTGATCAGCGACAGGCCGCCCGAACCGCAGGCACCTTCGACGCTGAGCGATGGTTTAAACTCTAACTGAGGATCTATCAGTCCGGCAAAACCACCCAGATGGGCTTGTTTGTTGAAACGGGCAGCCATGAAATTGCCTACTACGGTTTCATCAATATGTGCAGCGCCACCAATTTGTGCCACAACACCCTGGCCCGCTTCCCTGATGTAGTGCTCAAGTCCCGGACGGCTTTTCTTCGGGTTGAATTCCTTGCGGCCGGTACCCATCGAAACTGTGTTGAACCCTGCCGTCATATATACTTTTCTTCTCATGATCTTGTGATTTTTGCGTTTATAACCGTGTTGTTAGCTGAAATACTGGTTGATAGGTCCATAAGCATGGAAAAAACCGGTCAGCATAACCGTATTTACATCCTGCTCATTGTTGGCAACCTTATCGGCGACTAATTTACGCCCGATGGCATTTGAGTTTTGCCCATAGCGCAATGCAAGCTTTGCACCGGGGGTGTTCATGCCCTTCATGGCTGCAAAGTAGGGGCCGAAATGTGCATCTTTATCCTTGATTTTCACGGCATTTTTCCAGGGCACAAATGAATCGGGCAATTTTCCGAGATAATCATCACAACCAGCCTGGAAGTCGGCAACATTTACATAGGTTTGTTTTTCAGGGTCGTAAACTGAAACCACTGCACCTTTATCGTATTTGAGGAAACCATCTTTTTGTGCTCCGCTCGAATGTTGTCCGCCTTTCACACCAAGTTCCATCATTTTGTCGAGCAGGTCGCTGTGCAGGTCTTCATTGTACAGGTATGGGTTCATCACCTTCATGATAAACTGAACCACATCAACACCAACATAATCAATGAGTTGAAATATACCCATTGGCCTCACAAGAAAGTCCTGACTTACTTTGTTGATCATGTAAATGGCTTCGGGAAGTGGTCGGGATTTGGCCAGTTCAAGCGCTTCGTTGATGCCATGAAGGGCATCGCGCATAAAATGACCATTGCCGATAAAACCTGCAAAATCGTTGCTTGGAACAACCACTTTGCCCAGGGCTTTGGCATAATCAAGAGCGAATTGTCGGGTTTCGGCAGCTGTGTTTGAAGTAACAATAAGTTCGACTAATTTTTGCACTGCCGGTGGGTTGTAGAAATGAAAACCGAGGATTCTTCCTTGCAAGCCGGCTTCTTCTTCGACAATGTGGATGGGTACAGAGGAAGTATTGGTGAAGAACCAGGTTTTATGCGGATTGTTTTGGTCAATCTGTTTCAACAGCTTGACTTTTAAGTCTTTGTTTTCGCTCACGGCTTCAAAAACCAGGGTCGAACGGTAGGCCACTTCCATTGCCGTTGTTGGCCGGACAATACGCATCACGTCATTGATATACTGCTCGATGATGTCGTAGTTTTCGATCAGGTCATCACGGTCGGCATAGACGCTGCGCAGCCAGACGGTTTTCTTTTCAGCCACTTTAAGCACCTGTGCCCTCAGGTAGTCCATGAGGCCGGCCAGACCTTCGTCGGATAGGTCAATGGCATTAAGCACAAATGATTTGCCTTTGTTCCCGGGTTTCAGGCTCAGGTCGGCCATTTCCACGGCGGTTAGCAGCAGGATGCCGCTGCCCATTTTTCCGGCGGCGCCCATCACCGAAACATGTTGAAGTCTTTCGTCGTAATTCATGCTGTTGATGTATTTGAGAATAAAATATATTACCAGTTGGGTTGTCTTTTTTCAAGAAATGCTTTCATTCCTTCTTCACCTTCTGCTCCAGGCCCGAAGAGCGATCCGAATTCATCGGCTTCGAGTTCACTTCCTTCGTCGATGCCCATAAAAAATCCTTTGCGTGTTACCTGTTTTACTTTTTGAACCGCTTTTGGCCCTTTGGAAGCGATGAGCTTTGCCAGCCGCATGACTTCTTCAATAAGTTGTTCAGGTTCGGTGACTTTTTGTACCAGGCCTATCCTGAGTGCTTCCTCAGCGCCTATCATTTCGGCGGTGGTCAGCAGAAAGAGGGCGTCGCCCAGACTTGTGAGCCGCGAAAGCCTTTGGGTTCCGGCATAACCGGGAATAAGCCCGAGGTTCACTTCAGGCTGGCCGAATTTTGCTTTGGCCGAAGCAATGCGAAAATCACAGGCCATGGCCAGTTCGAGCCCGCCACCTAAGGCAAAGCCGTTTACAGCGGCAATCACCGGGAAAGGCATTCGTTCGAGGTTTCTGAAGGTGTTTTGTCCCAGACGGCTAAAAGCACTGCCTTCGGCTGAGTCCTTATGCACCATCTCGGCTATGTCGGCTCCGGCTACAAAAGCCTTGCCTTCGCCGGTGATTACCATCACCCTAATGTTTCCCGATGCCTGCAAAGAAGCGGTCAGCTCGTCCATTTCGTGAAAAAACCGGGTGTTCAGGGCATTGAGTGCCTGCGGCCGGCTGATGGTAACCAGGGCAATTCCATCTGTGATTTCGGTTTTGAGTATCTGATATTCCATAGATTGCGTTGTGTTTTATTGGTTCATCTGCCAAATGTAGCAAAATATAGTTATATGTTCCTGCCTCACTGGATAAATTCATGCAATTTCCCCTTTTGCCCTAACCGAGCGCCTTTTGGAGTGTCCTGAAGTGTACATGCTTCATTATAGAGGTCATGCTCAAGGAAAAGAATATAGTTGTTGGCCAAGGCTTCGGCATAAAAACGCTCGCGGTCCTGCAGGGTAACCAAAGGGCGTGTGTCGTAAGCCATAATCCAGGGCATGGGGATATGGGCAGCCGATGGCATCAGGTCGGCCATAAAGACTACCGTGCGGCCATTGTAGCTGATATGTGGAATCAGCTGGCCTTCGGTGTGGCCGTTGTAAAGTTTAAAGGTGATATTCGGGATATATTCACCTTCTTCGTCAATCAGCCTGAGCTGGCCGCTTTCGTGAATGGGCAGTATGTTCTCCTTCAGGTAACTGGCTTCTTCGCGCCGGTTTGGGTTGGTGGCCCATTCAAACTGTTGGCGGCTGGTCCAGTAGGTTGCGTTCGGGAAAGCAAGCTCAAAACCTGAGCGGTCGGCGTTCCAGTTGACACTGCCCCCGCAATGGTCAAAATGCATATGGGTAATCACCATGTCAGTGATGTCGGAAAGAGTGTAGCCTAAAGCTGCCAGAGAAGATTCAAGGGTTTCTTCACCATTGAGGTAATAATGACTGAGCCATTTTTCGTCCTGTTTGCTGCCAATACCATTGTCAATCAATATTTTACGTTCGCCATCAACGACCAGAAGGCAGCGCATGGCCCAGTTGCACAGATTGTTTTCATCGCAGGGATACACCTTCTGCCACAACACTTTGGGCACAACACCAAACATGGCACCTCCATCGAGTTTCAGGTTGCCGGTTTCGATAGGATATAGTTTCATATAGCTGTATTGTGTTGTTAATTGTTCTTATGATTGATCGCACGGGGAACTAATTCCTGACCGATTGGACAAATATACATGAATATTTTTTTACGGGGAAGCCTTCTGAAGGTATCAACATGCTTAGGTATTGACGTAAAAAGAACAAGGGTATGAATTTTTTGTAAATCTTTAGATGTCTTTAATGTAAGTGATGGTTAAACCGCTAATTTTGTGATGCAAAGCTTAAACAAACCAAATCATGTGCATCGCTTATGGTGTGCCCGGAGTAAAACAAAAATTGACATATTATGCAGTGGTATCAGCAGTTATTCGACAACTTCGCCGTACAGTACGAAAGGGAAAGTTTTGTACAAGGCACCGTGGGCGAAGTAGATTTTCTTGAGCAGGAACTTAGTTTCGACAAAACCAAGACCATCCTTGATGTGGGTTGCGGCACAGGCCGTCACTCGGTGGAACTGGCAACACGTGGATACAGCATGACAGCTTTCGATCTTTCAACCGACATGATCCAGAAAGCCAGGAAAAATGCATCCGGACGAGGCGTCAAGGTTGATTTCTCGGTTCGTGATGCTCGCAGTTTCCGCTATCGGAAGCAGTTCGACTGCGCCATCATGCTGTGCGAGGGATCTTTTCCTTTGATGGAAACCGACGAAATGAACTTCAGCATCCTGAAAAGCATCCACCGGGCGTTGAAACCCGGAGGCAAACTCATCTTTACTACGCTCAACGGGCTGTTTCCGCTGTTTCATTCGGTGAAAGACTTCATCAACAGCCACGATTCGGCAGGGCAAAACCACAACAACAGCTTCGATTTGATGACGTTTCGCGACCATTCAGATTACGAGATCACAGACGACAGTGGTCAGGTGAAAGTGCTCAAATGCAACGAACGCTATTATGTTCCTTCGGAGATCCGGTGGCTGCTGTTGTCGCTCGGGTTTACCGAAATTGCCATCCATGGCGCAAAACTGGGTGCCTACAGCAGGCACGACACCCTCACCACCGAAGACTACGAAATGCTTGTAATCGCTGAAAAAGCAAAGATCTGAGTGCGATTTACGGAGCACAGACTTTAAGGATTTTGTCGGAAACCTATTGCTGTGGCAAGGTTTAAAAAAAGAAGGCTGCCCCGCGATGATAGGGCAGCCTTCGGGTTTAGAAAACCAACATAAGAATTATACAAGTCCCTGAGCGAGCATGGCATCGGCAACTTTTACAAATCCACCGATGTTGGCGCCGTTCACGTAGTTGATAAAGCCGTCTTTCTGGGTGCCGTATTTGCGGGCTGTTTCATGAATGTTGATCATGATCTGGTGCAGACGTGCATCCACTTCTTCGCGGGTCCATGACAAGCGCAAAGAGTTCTGGCTCATTTCGAGGCCTGAGGTGGCTACACCGCCAGCATTGGCAGCTTTTCCGGGGCCGTAGAGGATTTTATTGCGCAGGAATACTTCAACTGCCTCAGGTGTCGAAGGCATGTTGGCACCTTCAGAGATTACGAAACAGCCGTTCTTTACCAGGATCTTGGCTTCTTCTTCGTTTACCTCATTCTGGGTAGCACAAGGCATGGCTACATCGCATTTAACGCCCCATGGCCGGTCACCGTCAACATAGGTCGAACCCTTGAACTTTTCGGTGTATTCGCTGATTCTTCCACGACGTACATTTTTAAGGTCCATCACCCAGACTAACTTGTCGGGGCCTATGCCTTCCGGATCATAAATGTATCCATTTGAATCGCTTAGGGTTACCACTTTGCCTCCAAACTGGGTTACTTTTTCGGTGGCATACTGGGCCACATTTCCCGATCCGGATACAGCAACGATTTTGCCTTTCAGGCTGTCGCCGCGGGTTTTGAGCATTTCTTCGGCAAAATATGTAGCACCATAGCCGGTGGCTTCGGGTCTGATGAGCGATCCGCCCCATTCGATGCCTTTTCCGGTCAAAACTCCGGTAAACTCGTTGCGGAGGCGTTTGTATTGACCAAACATAAAGCCGATTTCGCGTCCGCCAACACCGATATCACCTGCCGGAACGTCGGTATTTGGGCCAATGTGCCTGAACAGTTCGGTCATGAAACTCTGGCAGAAACGCATTACTTCGTAGTCTGATTTGCCTTTGGGATCGAAATCCGAACCGCCTTTGCCACCACCCATCGGGAGGGTTGTAAGTGAATTCTTGAACACCTGTTCAAAAGCAAGGAACTTCAAAATGCCAAGATTAACCGTGGGGTGGAAACGCAAACCGCCTTTATACGGCCCGATAGCACTGTTCATCTCGATGCGGAAGCCTTTATTGATGTGCACTTCACCTTTGTCGTCGGCCCAGGGGACACGGAACAGGATTACACGCTCGGGCTCAACCATGCGCTCGAGAATCTTGGCCTCGCTGTAGTGGGGATGCTCTTCAATGAAGGGAATCAGTGATTCAACTACTTCATGCACGGCCTGATGAAATTCAATTTCACTTGGATTCTTGGCAATTACTTTTGCCATGAAATCGTTCAGTTTTTTTTCAAAAATGTTTGCCATAATGGTTTTGTTTATAGGGATTAAGTACTGAGTTAATATCTTTCTGGCATCAAACTTAGTAAATCAAACGCAGGCTTTGTTATGCATGACTTAAGATTGGGGGATATCCCCACTGTATTCAGTAAAACACGCAAAGCCCGCTCAGCACTTTGCACAACAATGCCCCCGAAGGGGTGGAATTTGTTCTTGCTTTCATTGTCCGGCATATTCCGTTCGCCTGACAATGGAAGACTATGTGGTGATCTGTTTAATTTATTTTAGCCGAAATTTTTTTGCCCTCAACGATATGTTGTCCCATAGCCTTGATGCCAAGACCAGGTTTTCGCGCGAATCCAAAGCAATTTTTTTGTGCAGAGTCAAGCGTTACATACTTGTTGGTCATTTGCTTCATTTGATGACCTTGGCCGGATTGGTCATGTCAGTATTTTTTTCTCAGTTAGCTGCAAAGGCATTCAGCGAGCAGGTATGGTGGGCATTTGCCGTTTTTTTATATGTAGCTTTTTATGGCTCCACCTTACCATTTTTCGCGCAATTGGATGCCCTCAGCCGTTATCAGAACTACAAGCTGATGAAGGACAAACTCTTTGAACATGGTTTCAACGCCCGGATTATCGCTCCCTTTGCAGGTTCCCGCTGTCAACGCGATGCCGTAAGTGTAGCAGCCCACGATCTTGGTATGGGAAATGTCATGCGCGAACATTTCAGGAAGCTAGGCTACAAATGGTACCATCTGCTGCCGCGGCTTCTGCTGAGAAAACCCTCATTGCTGTTTACGAAGTCCTATTGGCAAACTACCTTGTTCACCCGCACCTATGTCATGAAACATTTTGATTATTGAGGGTCAACTATCTGTTCATCAAGCAAAAATTCCCGTTCCGGAAATAACTACAGACTGTTTGCTGTGAAAAGGGTTTAATAGTTCAGGTCAACAATGTTGTTTTTTATGGCAAACTTCACCATATCAACGGTAGTTTTGAGGTTGATTTTGCGCATGATGTTGTTTTTATGCGACTCTACCGTGCGCACACTGATGAAGAGCCTGTCGGCAATTTCCTTGTTGGTGTGGCTTTGTGCAAAAAGTTTCAGTACTTCAATTTCACGTGCCGAAAGGCTTTTTTCGCGCTCATGACGTGCTTCGCTGCCTTTGTCTTCATTCAGGTAGTTGCGCAGGATGAGGTTAGTGATTGTTTTTGCATAAAAATCGTATCCATTGCGCAGGGTATAAATGGCTTCCACCATCTCGTCTCGGTTGGTTTCGCTGGTCAGGTGGCCTTTGGCTCCGGCCTTGATCATTTTAAAAATAAAGTTCTCGATTTTGTACATTGACATGATCAGTACCTTTGCTTTTGGATGCTTACTGCACAAAAGCCTAATATGCTCCACGTCATCCGGATCGGGTGTGTAAAATACAGTAAGCACAACATGAGCAGGCTCATGAAACAGCACAGGGATAAGATCCGATATACTTCTTTTGTTGTGGATGATCAGAATGTCATGGGCATCCGAAAGCAGGCTCTGTATCCCGTCGCACATGATCGGGTGTTCGTCAACAAGCGCAACCTTTATTTTGTCCATGAAACCGTTTCGGGTAAGTATTGATGGCAGGCAAAAGTACAAGAATTTGAGGTTCCAATTACCTTTCCTGCCCCTATTTTGTGCATTAGTTTCATCATTTGTGATATAACAACCCGGTTAGTTGTTTTCATACATCCTTATATCCTTCAAATGGTATTTTATAAGTGATTTGACAGTAAAAATAAATAGTTCCGAATCGTTTCGATGGTCAGTTTTGCAGTAGCGGTGATCAATTTGACAGTATGTTGTTTGCACAGGACTAGGCATGTTTAACACTTTTTTAGCAGTGATGTCTGCCAATATGTATTATTTTTGTGCCATCATGTCAAAAAGGGTAAAAAAATACATGCTTGCAGCCTCCAGCCTGTTGCTTTCGCTAATGTTTCTGGCCAGCGCTGTTGGACTTACCCTTAATGTTCATTACTGCAACACTACCGGATTGATGAAAAAATCCATTATTCCGGTAGCCCTGGAATGCGATCACGATGGTTCTTCCGGCTGTTTGATTGACGTAGCGTCAGCTGCTGATACAACAAATTGTTGCGCCGGCGAAGCGGGCACGCATTCAGCCAAGGATTGCTGTGATGATTTTGTACAATATATTAAACTGTTGTCTGATTTTGACCTGCCCAAGGTCAAGCAGTTGTTCAACACCTTTGTTCAGATAACTGTTTCTGTTCTTGAATTTCTTCATCCGGCTGCTTCCGGCGAAAAAACAAGTTTGCTGGAATTGCCCAATGTACCACCTCCAACTCTTTTAACAGGCAAACAATTTGTACTTGCCTGTAATCAGCTGAAAACTGAACCACACCTTCTTTAGTGACATTCAGGGCATCTGTCCTGTAGGCGGATTAATAGTTCCGTCAGCGATTTTATTATTCACCAAAGAAGAATATTTTCATGAAAAAAATAGTTTTAGTCCTGATTGCTGCTCTGTTGCATGGAGTGGCGTTTACGCAGCAGGTTCGCGGTATTGTTTTTGAAAAAGGAGTACCTGAACCAACGCCTCTTCCCGGGGTAAATGTTTATTGGTCAGGAACCCAGCAGGGAACAACAACCGATGAATCTGGAGCCTTCAGGATACATTACAACAAGAATTCCGGGCTACTGGTGTTTAGCTTTGTAGGCTATGTCAATGATACGGTGTCTGTAAGCCGTGCAGGTCAGAAGATTGAACATGTCTTCGACCAGAACCTGACCTTGGAGGAGGTTGAGGTTGTTCAGCGTGCAAAAACGGCTTATGTGTCGCGTATGAGCACCATTAATGCCATCACCATCACATCAGGCGAGCTGATGAGGGCTGCCTGCTGCAACCTTTCAGAAAGTTTCGAAACCAGCGCCAGTGTCGATGTATCATACAGCGATGCTGTGACAGGCGCCAAACAGATTGAGCTGTTGGGACTGGCAGGAACCTATACCCAGATGCTGGGCGAAAACATGCCTAACCTTCGGGGTCTGGCCACATCTTTTGGATTGATGTATGTTCCCGGGAGCTGGATGGAATCCATTCAGGTATCCAAGGGAACCTCCTCGGTGCTCAACGGCTACGAATCCATCAGCGGGCAGATCAATGTGGAGTTCAAGAAACCAAGCCATTCCGAACGCCTGTTTCTCAATCTATACCAGAACCAGATGGGGCGCAGCGAGGGTAATTTCAACATCAGGCAAAATGTAAGCCCCAAACTGAGCACCATGCTTCTGGGCCATGTCAGCAATCAGCAGCTGAAACACGATGGTAACCACGATGGCTTCATAGATGAACCACTTTATACCCAATACAACCTGTTCAACCGTTGGGACTACAATGCCCGCCATTTCGAGTTTCAGTTCGGGATCAAAGCCCTGCTCGAAGACCGCAGCGGTGGACAGAAGAATTTTGATAAAGCCCTGCCTCGCGACACCTCCAACGGATATGGCATCGGGCTTGAAACACGCAGGTACGAAACCTTCCTGAAAACAGGGTTTATTTTCAACAGGCCGGCCACCAGCCTGGGAATACAGCAGCAATTTACCTACCATGACCTGAATTCCTTTTTCGGGTTGAATGATTACAAGGCAGGGCAAACCTCCTATTATGCCAATGTTCTGTTCCAGTCATATATATCTGATACACGCCACACCTACACAACCGGATTAAGTTTTATGTTCGACCGCTACAGTGAAGATTTGAACGACAGTGTTTTTAATCGCACCGAGCAAGTTCCCGGAGCATTTTTTCAATACACCTTCAGCGATGGAGAGCGGATTAACCTGATTCTGGGTATGCGGGCCGACCACCACAACGATTTTGGCCTGTTTTTCACACCACGCCTTCACCTTAGATATGGGTTCAACGAGCATACGATCATGAGGTTGTCGGCAGGTAAGGGTTATCGTTCGGCCAATGTGCTGGCAGAAAATACTTCTTTGCTTGCTTCGGCGCGTAAGGTTGTTTTTCTTGATACGCCCGCGATGGAGGAGGCCTGGAATTATGGTATAAACCTGAGTAAGCACATTGACATAAGCAACCGCGAACTAACATTGAGCGTTGATGTGTATCGCACTGATTTCATGAATCAGGTTATTGTTGACCGTGATTCGGATATCAGCAGGATTCTGGTATATAACCTCACTGGTCGGTCACGGTCGAACAGCCTGCAGATGGAGGCTAATTATGAACTGCTGAAAGGCCTGAATGTCACAGCCGCTTTCAGGGTAAACGATGTGAAAATGACACTGGCAGATGAGTTTCAGACCAAACCTCTGGTGAATAAGTACAAGGGATTACTCAGTCTTTCTTACATTACTCCTCTCAGGAAATGGCAGTTTGACTTTACTTCACAGTTCAACGGACAGTCGCGCCTGCCCGAAACCTCGTCATTGCCCGAAAACCACCGCATGCCCGATTACTCGCCTTCCTACACCATTCTCAATGCTCAGGTTACCAAATATTTCCGTAAATGGAATATGTACCTGGGTGCCGAAAACCTGACAAACTTCAGGCAGAAACACCCCATAATTGCCCCTGAGAAACCATTCGGCAACCACTTCGACTCATCTATGGTATGGGGGCCGATATACGGTATCAAAGCATATATTGGTTTGCGTTATACACTTGAATAATCATTAAATTATCAAACACATGAAATCGAAATTATTAGTCTTTGCTTTTGTGCTTCTTTATGCAACAACCCAGGCAGGGATTCTCAAAGATGAAGAAACAGCAAAAACCGCAAAACTGACCATCAAAACATCGGCAGTGTGCAAGCAGTGCAAGGACCGCATCGAAAAGAATATGGCCTTTGAAAAAGGCGTCAGGTCTGTCAAACTCGACCTCGAAACCAAGGATCTGACAGTAGAGTACAGGACTAACAAAACCACTCCCGACAAGCTAAAGAAAGCCGTTACAAAAATCGGCTATGATGCTGGTGAACTCGAGGCAGACCCCAAAGCCTATGAAAAACTTCCGGCCTGCTGCAAAAAGGATGCCCCGCCCCACTGACACCGGCGGATAGTTTTCATAACTTGCGCCGTTTTTTAAACTGTGCGCAACGAAATGACAAAGCTGAACCTGAGCCGCATTTCGGATGTTTTTCACCCGAAAATCCTCACAACCCTGAAAGAGTATAACCGGCAGACATTTCTGTCTGATCTGGTTGCTGGTATTATTGTTGGTGTTGTGGCTCTTCCTCTTGCCATTGCCTTTGGTATTGCCTCAGGCGTTTCCCCCGAGAAGGGGCTGATCACGGCAATTGTTGCCGGTTTTCTGATTTCGGTACTGGGCGGAAGCAGGGTGCAGATTGGAGGACCGACCGGCGCATTCATAGTAATTGTTTACGGAATCGTTGAACGTTTCGGGGTTGAAGGGCTCGTGGTTGCCACCATCATGGCAGGTTTTATGCTTGTGGGCATGGGTATCCTTCAGTTGGGAACCATCATCAAGTTTATGCCCTATCCAATTGTTGTTGGATTTACCAGTGGCATAGCTGTTGTAATTTTTTCATCGCAGATAAAAGATTTGTTTGGAATAACGGCTGATGGTAACGTGCCCGCTGATTTTGTCGAGAAATGGGGATATTATTTCAGTCATTTCAATTCGTTTAATTATTATGCGCTGGCGTTAGGAGTGTTTACGGTGCTCGTTTCGGTGTATTGGCCCCGTGTGAATAAAAAAGTTCCCGGAACCCTGATTGCGTTGCTGTTGACAACGGCAGTGGTAACCATCTTTAAGCTGCCTGTGGAGACTATTGGCAGCCGTTTTGGCGAAATTCCCAACAGCTTTCAGGCTCCTCAGTTTCCACTAATCAGTTTTGATACCTTCAGGCTGTTGCTTGCACCGGCTTTTACCATCGCTATTTTGGGAGCCATTGAATCCTTACTTTCTGCAATGGTTGCCGATGGCGCCACAGGTGGAAAGCATCGCTCCAACACCGAGCTCATAGGGCAGGGGATCGCCAATATTATTACCCCCTTGTTTGGGGGAATACCCGCCACAGGTGCCATTGCACGTACTATGACTAACATACGCAACGGTGGAAAAACACCAGTAGCAGGAATAATTCATGCGTTGGTTCTACTGTTGATTTTGCTTTTCTTCGGCAAATGGGCCAGACTAATCCCCATGAGTACCCTTGCCGGAATATTGGTGGTGGTTTCTTACAATATGAGTGAGTGGCGATCCTTTAAAAACCTTTTCCGTAACGACCGCAGCGAGGTGGCTGTGCTGCTGACAACTTTTTTCCTTACAGTTGTTATTGACCTTACAGTGGCCATTCAGTTCGGGCTCCTGCTTGCCGTCCTGCTCTTCCTGAAACGTGTGATTGAAACCTCTGATGTGGAAATACTGAATTCGGAAGTGGAAGATGAAAATGGTGATATAGCCGATGAGGGAGAACAACTTGCCATTCCCTCTGGTGTTGAGGTGTTTGAGATCAGGGGGGCGTTCTTTTTCGGAATAGCCAATAAATTTGAAGAAGCAGAGCGAAACCTTACTACACAGCCTGTCATTCGCATCATCAGGTTAAGAAGGGTCCCTTTTATTGACAGCACAGGACTGAACAACCTGAAGAGTTTTATTATGAGGTCAACCGGAAAAGGAATCACAGTCGTGCTTTCCGGGGCTGCACCACAGGTGTTGAACGTATTGGAAAAGAACAAAATTGACAGCCTTGTCGGTGAAGGGAACGTGTGCACCGACATCACCGCTGCTTTGCAGCGGGCAAAGGAAATTTTACAACAGAGAAAAAGCTAAAAGGACAGCTTTATTCCACAGTGACCGATTTGGCCAGGTTTCTGGGCTGGTCAACGTTGCAGCCGCGCATCACAGCAATATGGTACGAAAGTTTCTGAAGCGGAACGGTTGCCAGCAGTGGAACAAGCATTTCTTCGGTTTCAGGGATTTCGATCACATAGTCGGCCATCTCTTTCACTGTCGTATCTCCTTTGGTTACTATCGCAATCACTTTTCCCTTGCGTGCCTTTACCTCCTGTATGTTGCTCACAACCTTGTCGTAGGTTCCTTTGTTGGTGGCAATAAATACCACAGGCATTTCCTCGTCAATAAGGGCGATGGGGCCGTGTTTCATTTCTGCAGCAGGATATCCTTCGGCATGTATATACGAGATTTCCTTCAGTTTCAGAGCGCCCTCAAGTGCTACAGGGAAATTGTAGCCACGGCCGAGGTAAAGGAAATTCCTTACATCCTTAAACTGTGTGGCAATTTTGATAACTACTTCCGATGTTTTCAGGGTTTCAGCAACTTTATCCGGGATTCTGTCAAGTTCATGGAGAATCTGTAAAAACCTTGATTTTGACAGGGTCCCTTTTAGTTGAGCCAGCCTGAGTGCAAGCAGGGTAAGCAGGGTAACCTGTGCGGTGAATGCTTTGGTTGAGGCAACCCCGATTTCAGGACCGGCATGGGTGTAGCTGCCTGCATGTGTTGCACGTGCAATAGACGATCCGACAACATTACAAATACCAAGAATTGTTGCTCCTTTTGATTTGGCAAGTTCAATGGCAGCAAGAGTATCAGCTGTCTCGCCTGACTGACTGATAGCGATAACAACATCATGCTCATAAATCACCGGGTTCCGGTAGCGGAACTCTGATGCATATTCAACTTCGACCGGAATCCTTGCCAGGTCTTCAATAAGGTATTCACCAACCAGTCCGGCATGCCATGAAGTGCCGCAGGCAACAATCAGAATCCTCTGAGCCGTAAGCAATTTTTGCTCATAGTCAATAATACCACCCAGCGATACCGTTCCCAGTTCGGCATGAAGCCTGCCCCGCATACTGTCGCGGATGCTGTGCGGCTGTTCGTAAATCTCCTTGAGCATAAAGTGCTCAAATCCACCCTTTTCAAGGGCCGAAAGATTCATTTCCAGTTGCTGAACGTAGGGTGTTTTTTCGTGGTTTCTAATCGTTTTGATCTTCAGGGTGTTGTTTCTTCTGATCTGTGCCACTTCCTCATCGTCAAGATATACCACGTTTTTGGTGTATTCCACGATAGGTGTAGCATCAGAGGCAACATAATAGTCATCCGTGCCAATGCCGATGACCAGCGGACTGCCTTTTCGGGCAGCAATCAGGGTATCGGGGTCGTTACGTGAAATAACTACAATGGCGTAGGCTCCGATAACCTGATTCAATGCAATACGGACTGCTTCGTACAGGTCAACTTTTTCGTTGTTCTTAATGTCCTCTATAAGGTTTGTCAACACTTCTGTGTCGGTGGATGACTCAAAAACATAACCTCTTATTTCAAGTTCCTTCCTAAGCGAAGCATAGTTTTCAATGATACCGTTGTGGATCAGGGCGATTTCTTTGGATTGCGAATAATGCGGGTGGGCATTCACCTGATTAGGCTCACCATGGGTGGCCCAGCGGGTGTGTGCGATGCCTATCGTGCCGTGAAGGTCAGTATTTCTGATCATGTCTTCAAGCTCCGAAACCTTGCCTTTTGCTTTATACACATTAAGGCTTGAATTCAGCAAAGCAATACCTGCGCTGTCGTAACCCCTGTATTCAAGCCTCTTGAGTCCGTTTATCAGTATAGGATAGGCTTGTTTAGGCCCTACATAAGCAACAATTCCACACATAGGAAATATAATTGGTTGGCGTTAGGTGTTTTTACTAATTAACTCTGAAACAATAAAAACGCTCATATTAAGTGTTTTTAGTAAAGGCGTGGCGGCAAAAGTACGTAAAGAATATTAAATTTACTTAATCTACAAGTGAATAAATCAGGTGTAGTCTGAAAGGCTTCAACGTGTCGGCTTGTGGCTCAGTGCCGCTTAGCACCATACGATCGGCCATTGATGAAGCTCCTGAGACAAATACGTAAAGTCCGTAGTCAGGTTGGGTGGTGCCATCAAGGATCATATTCTGAATCAAACGTGTTAGCCTGAATTCATATGCGTTGACTGATTTCTTGTATGAACCGCCGAAATAATTGTCGCCTTCGAGCTGATCGGCAAGCACCCTGTATTTTCCCTTGTTCTCTGATCCTGCAACTAGTGCTAGCTGTGAAGGTGGTTTAAAATCGTTGTTCGATGCTGTTCCCTGAAAGATCAGCTTTGCCTCGTTTACCACTACTTTCTTGCCCAATGAGGATGCAAAAGCCCCAAGGTTTGGAAAGCGAATAAACGTTTTTACCCCATCCATTGCCTGAACATAAATCAATTTTTTTCCTAAGCTGGTGTCACCTTCAACTACTTGCTGCCTGAAATCAGTTGCAGCATTCTGGTAGTCCTGATGGCTGAAATAGTTGTAACGGGCAGTGGAACCGGTAAGAAACAACTCGTAGCGTAAGGAATCCTGATCGTCATTACGGTAATATATGGTCATCCTCGACAGGTTTGACGGCAGGTTAAGGTATGCAATCGCCCCACCGGAGGCTACAGGGTCCGCAGCAACATAAATGCCTTTGAAATACTCCTGAAATTTAGCAGTTGACTCAAGGTTTTCTTCAGAAGCCTGCAATATTTTATTGCCTAGTGTGGGAAACAGGTCGCTCAATCTGATCCTGAATGCAGGAGACAGAGTGTCTGTGCCAAAGATGAATGGAGAAACCGGCCTCACTGCTAACTCATAGTCGGCATAATCTGTTGGATCATAAGGGGTAAGACGCCGTGAATAATAACTTGAGTCATAATAAAGCTGTTCGTTGATCTCATAAACCCTGATGCGTTGTTGTGTGGCAGTGTCGCCATAATAGCCTGAATAGGCGAGTTGTAGCACCAGTGAATCAAGTTGTGGATTTGATCCAAAATCATGACCGTTTGTTGATAGGGCAAATTGTGCATAAAATCCTGCCACAGAAGTGCCAAATACCGGGTCGTTGATGCTCCCGAGGAGGATATTCGAGGGTTCGTCGGTCCGGATGGAATCTTCGCGCAGGCTGTAAGCAGTTATGCTGATGGTATCGGTAAAAAACAGGTTCGCTTTGTCCACATCAGGAATAATCCCAAGGCCGATCTGTTCGGGCTTTTTGTTGCACGAAAACAAAAGGAGCAAGGCAGCAAAGGGCACAATGAGCCTTAGATGAAATCGAAATGAATGTTTCAAGGAATGTATTTTTTTATGAACCAACTTAATTTTTTCCTATGATCTTGTCGAAGAAAGCATTATACGCATCAATGTAGTTGTCCTCAGGCTGAAACTCAAGCACAGGCTTTTTAAGTCCTGCAACATATTCGAGCAGTTCGGGCTTCACTTTGTCACTTCCGATGATGATGGCATCGGAATAATCAATGGCTGCTTTGGTAAGGGTAACGTAATCGGGCTCTTTATAGTATTTAAGGTCTTTGGCAGTGATGCCGGGCAGTTTTATTTTTTTATCAAATCCTTCTTTAAAACCATCTTTAAACTGATCATCATAAAGCGAATAGATGATTTTCGCATCACTAAAGATGGGGTTGTCCTTGTAGGCGCGCTTTACATAAAGTGGTACAAGACACGACATCCATCCGTTGCAGTGGATAATATCAGGACTCCAGCTTAATTTTTTTACGGTTTCGAGTACCCCGCGCGAGAAAAAGATGGTACGCTCATCGTTGTCTTCAAAAAAACGCCCGTTCTTGTCCTTGATCGTAAATTTCCGGTGAAAGAAATCTTCGTTGTCAATGAAATAAATTTGCATACGGGCCTGCTGAATAGACGCTACTTTAATGATCAGGGGATGGTCGTTGTCGTTGATGATCAGGTTCATTCCCGACAAACGGATAACCTCGTGCAATTGGTTTCGCCTTTCGTTGATGCTGCCGAAACGCGGCATAAATGTCCTGATCTCTTTTCCTCTTTCCTGGATACCCTGCGGCAGGTAGCGGCCGATTCTGCTCATGGGCGTTTCTTTCAGGTAGGGCATTATGGCCTGCTCAACAAAAAGAACCCGTGGTTTTTCCATTTTGGTTGTTTGTAATGAAAGTGGACAAAAATTCGTGCAAAGTTAATAAAAAAAAGCAGCTAAAAAATAATGCATTGATCCACAATGTTTTTTGATTTTTTTGAACTGCATGTTCAGGCACAATCTGCTGAATATAAATATGGTAAAACATCATGCTTGTCTGACTGACCAAAACATACTCCGATAGTAAATTTCACAGACATCGTAATGATCGTGTTTGTTTTGGTGAAGCCACCGATATTGACCCGGCTAAGTGTCTGTACCATAAATAAATCAGGACGGCTTTGGTGGCCGTCCTGTGAACAAAAACTGAACATGAAAATATTTATCCCCTGAAGAACAGGGCTTTTACAATGTCGGAAGCCATTCTCGGATTTTCTTTCAACCTGCGGGTGGAGTAGGCAAACCATTGCTCGCCGAAGGGAACGTAAATGCGCATGCGGTGGCCGTTTTCGATGATTGATTTCCTGAGCTGTGGCGTAACTCCGTACAACATCTGGAATTCGTACATATTTTTCGGCACCTTGTATTTTTCGATCAGCCGATAGGCTCCCTCAACCAGAGGTTTGTCGTGTGTGGCAATGGCCGCATAGATTCCTTTGCTGAACATGAGTTCGAGGTCGTCGAGGAAGTGGTTGTTGATTTCTTCGTATTTTTTGTAGGCGATGCTTTCGGGTTCCACATAAATACCCTTGCACAGCCTGTAGTTGACCGGAATGTCAGGCTGCATCAGGTCGAGCATATCGAGGATGTCCTGGCGGGTGCGCTTCAGGTAGGCCTGCAAAACCAAGCCCACGTTTTTGGGAAACTCAGCCTTGATTCTGCGGAATATTTCAATTTCGGGGTCAACACACTGCGAGTCCTCCATGTCTATGCGGATGAAATTGTTGTATGAAGCGGCCAGGGCCACAATTTTGCGGATGTGCCCGTAAGCAACTTCTTTGTCGAGCAACAGCCCGAACATGGTTGGCTTGAGCGAATAATTGCCGTTGATACCGGCTTTCTGAATGGTGTTGATGATGTTCAGGTACTGATTTTTGTTGTCTTCGGCCTGATCGAGGCGGGTGATGAATTCGCCCAGCAGGTCAATGGTGACCATAGCGCCTTCCTCGTTGAGTTTGCGGCTTGCCGTAACGGCATCTTCGATGGTTTTGCCCGCGATATAGCGTTTCGAGAACATCCACACAAAGCCCTTGGGAAACCAGGGCAGCATGCCAGCGATCATTTTGTTCATCCACATCATAGCCTTTAGTATTTGATATTCAGTTATTTGATTGATTGATCCCATGTCAGCAGATGTTCTTCTCCCCACCAACATTCAGACAGCGAAATTAATAAATCCTTTGGTTGTGTGAATTGTTTAACAATAAAATTTGTTATTTGTCCACTTTCTGCTTTTTTTACATGTCGCAGTTTTAGACTTGTCGTTTTTAGCTTTTCCGTTTTTGTCCGTTTATGATCTTTGGAGTAATGAAAAATTAATTGATTAGCTGTTGGTTTATTGGTCTGTGTGTTGTATTTTTGGAAGATTATTAAACCAAATTGACAAAACAATGAAGAACAGATCAGTATCCGAAGCAGTTGTTCATCTGACCTGGCGATCGATAATTTTCTTTATACTGTTTATGATTACTGGAAATAGCTTAAAATCTCAGGAATATTTCAATGTAAGGGCAGGTTTTGAAGGCGGAACACTTGCACGGGAAACAAACTATGATGTGCTCGTTGAAGAAGATGGTTACATCACAATGGGTTTTTTCACTGATGATGATAGTTACGATTATTATTTTGGTTTACTGAAGCTTGATTCTGAAGGTTATCCTGTGTTCACTAAAAATTTCCTGCACGATACATTATTGCACTACAAAATCGGACCTTCACAGGGAAGTCTTATACGATTGAATAGTAGTGAGTATTTTAATATAGGCCATCGCTCAAAATATGATTCTATAAATCAAGTTTTTAATTCTTCAGCTGTACTTCTTAAGTTCGACAACGAGTTTAATATTATCAGTCAGCACATTTACGGAGACGAGTTTCCCCCGATCGATACCAATTTTTTGTTTCAGAATTTGATATTAACCCCCCAGTTGGAATTCGTGGTAACGGGATACATAAGTATTCCGGGCACAGGTACGCGGTCGTTGCTATGGAAATTGGACATGGAAGGCAATGTTATTTGGAAAAGATACTTTCAGGATGGGCCAAACAACAACGGCATCAGAGTCATACAGACTACCGACGGTGGCTTTGCACTCTCGTGCTTCAAATGGGTGACTCAGGCTCGAACATCTCATAATTACCTGATAAAAACCGATAGCGAAGGTAATCAGCAATGGCGGAAATACATTGGAGGTATGTGGGCTGATGGAAGATTATATATTACATTGGCACCTGACAATACGATTTTCGGGGCATACCATTATTCTGACAGTTTAACACCTGGTTATGACAGCTTTAACCGTTTTGCAGTAATTAAATTTGACCTTGCAGGAAATCGCCTGTTTGAGAAGTTTTATGGGACAAGCAAGAAATGGTTTCAGGTGACCTCATCCACCATAGACAGCCATGGAAATCTGGTAGCAACGGCTATTGAACCATTAGGGAGCAGGCCTTTTTTGGGTAGCATGTTTAAAGTTGACCTATTGGGCGACTTGCTTTGGTACCGGCAATACCGAAAGCTTGATGGGGACAGAAGCGGTGATGCACTCAGGGGAGTTTGTCCAACAACGGACGGTGGTTATGTTGCAGTTGGTAATTTGTATCCTCAAATACCCGATGTTGGGAGTCAGGATGTATGGGTCATCAAAGTGGACAGCATGGGCTGCATCAATTTTGATGATTGCTGGGTGGGTGAAAAAGAGCTGCCCTTGCCACACAACGAAACGGCCATGTTGCGGGTGCACCCCAACCCTGCTAAAGACAAGATACAGCTCAATTTCGGGCCGGATGAACTGCACTTGTTAAAAACACTCAGGCTGTACGACAGCTATGGGCAGCTGCGCCAAACCGTTCAACTGGAGCCGGGCGGTTCAGAAGCCGATATAAGCGGCCTACCGCCGGGGCTGTATGTGGGAAAGGTAATCATCGAAGGGCGACACCGGGCAAGCGTTAAAGTCCTTGTACAGTAAAACCCTGTCAACAAAAACCAATGATTCTCTGGCAACAAACAATTATTTGTTCGTCACCGGATTAATTTCTATCTTTGCCGCCCGATTTTTAAACGCATAACGGTGAACTACTTTCGCGAATTTTTGTTGCCTCTGAGCGGACTTTCGGCTGGTGTGCACACCTATCGCTTCGAGATAGGCAGGGAGTTTTTTGCCCACACACCCGATTCGGAGGTCAGCGACGGATCTGTTCAGGTTGACCTTACACTGCACAAGCAGGAAGGAATGCTGAACCTTGAATTTGCGATCAAAGGCACGCTTCTGGTGCCATGCGACCGTTGCCTCGACGATTATATGCAACCCATTGAGGGTAACTACAGGCTTATCATAAAGTATGGCGATCATTTTGAGGAGGAATCCGATGAAGTGATCATTCTGCCCCTCGACCAGCATCAGTTCGACATCAGCGCGCTGCTGTATGAGTATCTGGTGCTGTTGCTGCCCATAAAAAGAGTGCATCCCGACAAAGAAAACGGCGATCCGGATTGCAATGCCGAAGTGCTGAAAAAACTCGGGCAACACCTTACACCTTCCGAACCTGATCCCCGCTGGGACATCCTGAAGAAATTAAAAACAGATTAATATACTATATTTTAAAATTTAAGTATCATGCCACATCCAAAACGCAGACATTCCAGTACCAGAAGAGATAAAAGAAGGACCCACGACAAGGCCGTTCTGCCAACCCTTGCCAAGTGTCCGGTTACCGGAGCCATACATGTTTACCACAGAGCCTATTACGTTGACGGCGACCTTTATTACAAAGGCAAGCTGGTGATGCAGGGAGCCAAAGCCTGATGCTTTTCCTTCCATCCGTTAACCAACAGCTATGCGCTTAGGTCTCGATGTATCAGGGGGCGATCATGCGCCCATGGCAACACTCGGAGCTCTTGAACTGCTCATTCCCGAGATCAATGGAAATGAGTGCCTTGTGCTTTTTGGCGACAGGGAAGCAATCCTTGCCGGAATTGACCATTCCTGGGTAGATCAGGGTAAGGTGGACATAGTTCACTCTCCCGAAATAATCGAAATGGGCGAGCAGCCGAGCAAAGCTTTTCAGAAGAAAGTTAATTCTTCGATCACACGTGGTTTCGAGTACCTCAGGCGCAACCTCATTGACTCCTTTGCCAGCGCGGGAAACAGCGGCGCCATGATGGTGGGGTCGGTGTATGCAGTCAACACCATACCGGGTGTGATCAGGCCTGCAAGTGTGGTACTTATTCCAAAAGTAAATGGGGGCAACACCGTGCTGCTTGATGTGGGTACCAACCCCGATGCCAAATCTGATGTGTTGTACCAATATGGAACGCTCGGTTCAACCTATGCGCAATTTGTGCTGGGAATCGAACAACCAAGAATAGGATTACTCAATATTGGTGAAGAAGAAAAGAAAGGCAACCTTATTGTACAATCGGCCTACCAGCTGATGAAGGATTCTCCTGATTTCAATTTTGTGGGCAATGTTGAAGGTCGTGACCTTTTTGGCGAAAAAGCTGATGTGGTGGTGTGTGATGGTTTTTCGGGAAATATTGTCATCAAGCAGATTGAAGGCATGTACTGGCTTATGCGCAAAAGGAACCTTTTGGATGATTATTTCAGTCGTTTTAATTATGAACTCTACGGCGGCAGCCCCATCATCGGTATCAACAGCACAGTGGTAATCGGGCATGGGATCAGCAGCCCCACGGCCATTAAGAATATGATGCTGCTCTCGCGCGATATTGCCAAAGCAAGGCTGCACGAAAAAATCCGCACAGCTGTTTCTCATTACGGCCAATCGTAAAAAAAATTTAATTTTGGGGCTTTTTAAAGCAAAATCTAAATCATGATCAGAGCTGCAATTACCGGAATCCATGGCTGGGTGCCCGACTATGTGCTTTCAAACCAGGAACTTGAAAAAATGGTGGACACCACTGATGAGTGGATTATGACCCGCACAGGAATCAGGGAGCGACATATTTTAAAAGGAAAAGACCAGGGAACTTCCGTCATTGGCGCTCAGGCGGTATTGGGGCTTCTTGAAAAAACCGGCACCAAACCCGAAGAAGTTGACATGCTGATTTGCGCCACCGTAACACCTGACATGCTTTTTCCGGCCACTGCCAACATAATCAGCCACAACTGCGGCATTAAGAATGCCTTCAGTTTCGATATGAACGCTGCCTGCTCAGGATTGCTTTATGCCCTTGTTACTGCATCAAAATTCGTTGAAAGCGGATCACACAAGAAAGTGGTCGTGGTAGGCGCCGATAAAATGTCGTCTATCGTTGATTATACCGACAGGGCAACCTGTGTGATCTTTGGCGACGGAGGCGGGGCATTCCTGCTCGAACCCACCACCGAAGAATTTGGCATTATGGACTCAATGATGCACACCGACGGATCGGGCATGATACACCTGCACCAGAAGGCTGGTGGCTCGATGAGGCCTCCTACCCACGAAACGATTGATGCACGCGAACATTTTATTTATCAGGAAGGTCAGGCAGTATTCAAATTCGCAGTAACCAATATGGCAGATGTGGCTGTTGCCATCATGGACCAGAATAACCTGAAATCGGAAGATATAGCATGGCTTGTGCCGCATCAGGCCAATATGCGGATTATAGAAGCTACTGCCCGCCGAATGGGCATCAGTAAAGAACAGGTTATGATTAATATTGAACGCTATGGCAACACCACCAGCGGCACCATCCCACTCTGTGTCTGGGAATGGGAAAACCAGCTCCGAAAAGGCGACAACATCATTCTGGCTGCTTTTGGCGGAGGGTTTACCTGGGGTTCCATCTGGCTTAAGTGGGCCTACGATCCAAAATAAAAACACATAAACCAGCAAAACAGAAGTCGGGCAGCATTGTTGTCCGGCTTTTTTTGTGTTCGGAAACAGTATGTTACAGGCAAATAGTTACTGAGGCTGACTGAAGTCGGGATGATTAAGCCGGGGATGGATTCAGTCGTTTTCCATTCAGAAAGGCTTCAACAACGCGTGGAAAATAATAATGCTCGAGCTGGCGGATGCGTTCGGCAAGTGATTCGGGGGTTTCGCCGGGCTGTAACGCCAACCGCTGTTGAAACAATATTTCGCCTTCATCATAGTGTTCGTTAACCAAATGAATCGTAATCCCCGAATGTTTTTCGTTTGCTTCGACAACCGCTCTGTGAACATTCATGCCGAACATGCCTTTCCCTCCGTAGGCCGGCAACAGGGCCGGATGTATGTTGATGATGCGTCCGGCATAAGCACTGATCACGTTTTCAGGTATCAGCCATAAAAATCCTGCAAGGATAATGAGGTCGGGTTTTAGTGGTCGGAGTATTTCAGGCAGTTCGCCGTCAACATACAATTGCTTTCTGTTGACCATGACCACGGGAATCCCCAGTTTTTCAGCCCTGGCAATAACCCCTGCGCCGGCTTTGTTGCACACTACCGCGCTTACTTCGGCCAGATGGCTGCCACTGAAATAATGCGACAGCTGCTCCATATTGGAGCCGCTACCCGAAGCAAATACAACTATATTTTTCAAGCGTTGAGCAATCTAAGATTTTTGACAAAATGGCACATCAGTGTCAAGCCCGAAGGAGACTAATTGGTTTTGTATTTGAAATGGATTTCCTTAAGCTCTTCATTGGCCTTGATGATTTTCGACTTCAGGTTATCCTTGTACCGAATAACTTTGGCAGCCATTTCTTCATCTCCCGAGGCGATGATCTGTGCAGCCAGGATGGCAGCATTCAGCGATCCGTTGATGGCGACGGTGGCAACCGGAATACCGGGGGGCATCTGCACGATGGCCAGCAGGGCATCAAGTCCTTCGAGGCCGGCTTTCACCGGCACACCAATCACAGGCAGCGGGGTCATGGCAGCAACCACACCGGGCAAATGAGCCGCCATTCCGGCAGCGGCGATAATCACCTTTATCCCGCGGTCTTTGGCACCCCTGGCAAAAACCTCAACCATGTCGGGCGTGCGGTGGGCACTCAGGGCATTGATCTCAAAGGGAATTTCCATCTCGTCGAAAAACTGGGCGGCTTTTTCCATAACCGGCATATCTGAAGTGCTGCCCATAATAATACTCACTAAAGGCTTCATGTATGTGATGTTTATCAGGCAAAAATAAACAATAAGGGCCTGCGGGTAAAGTTGGATTCACTATTTTTGTTGGTTTATCATCCTAACAGCAAACCATAAGTTTCCATTTTATATGAGCAGAATCAAAGTGCACGATAAAGAGTTCGAGTTGTATATTCCACAGGATCAGATCGAAAGGGCAATTAAGAAGGTGGCAGATGAAATCAGTTTCGAAATGGCAGGTAAAAATCCGCTGTTCCTGATCGTGCTCAACGGAGCCTTTATGTTTGCCGCCGAACTGTTTAAACACCTCAACATTGAGTGTGAAATCAGCTTCGTGAAGCTTTCGTCCTATTCAGGAACGGCATCCACCAATGTGGTGCGCGAACTGATCGGCCTTGACCATGCCGTTTCGGGCCGCAATATTGTGCTGGTTGAGGACATTATTGACACAGGCCTGACGATGAACTACACCATCAACAACCTGAAGAAATTAGAAGCCGGATCGGTTAAAGTGGCAACTATGCTGTTTAAGCCCAATGCGTTTAAAGAACATTTCCATATTGATTATATTGGCATGGAAATACCCAATGATTTTATTATTGGATACGGCCTTGATTACAACGAACACGCAAGGAATTATCCTGATATTTACAAAATTGTTTCCTGACAACTAACCAAACCAACCTAAGACATGCTCAATATTGCCCTCTTCGGCCCTCCCGGCGCGGGAAAAGGAACCCAATCGAAGCTGCTGCTCGAGAAGTATAACCTCACGTATATCTCCACCGGTGATATGCTGCGTGAAGAAATCGCCAACAACACGTCCATTGGCCGCGAAGCCAAAGCCATCATTGACAAGGGCGGACTTGTGCCCGATGAGATGATCGTGCAGATCATCGAAACCAAGGTAACGATGAACCTCGAAAGCAGGGGGTTTTTGTTCGACGGTTTTCCCCGAACCATCGTGCAGGCCTATATCCTCGATGGCCTTTTGCTGAAACTCAACACCAGCCTGAGCTGCATGCTGAGCCTCGAAGTTCCCGAAGATGAACTCATTGAGCGTATGCTGCAACGGGCCAAAACCAGCGGCAGGGCTGATGATACCCTCGAAGTAATCAAGGTGAGGATGCAGGAATACGAAAACAAAACCAAACCGGTTATTGACTTTTACAGCGAAAAAGGCAAGTATTTTCCGGTTAGGGGCGTAGGTTCCCTGGATGATATCTTCAGAGAACTATGCCAGACCATCGAAAAAACCATTCCGCAGCATTACATTAACATTGTGTTGCTCGGAAAACCTGGTTCGGGCAAAGGCACACAGGGCGAAATCCTCGCCCGCCGCAACAACTTAGTCTATATCTCGACCGGAAAAATGCTGCGTCAGGAGATCGCCAACGATACCGAAATCGGCCGGATAGCAAAACCTTATATGGAGCGTGGCGAAATTGTGCCCGATGAAATTGCCATCAAGCTCATCGAGCGGAAGATCGAACGTAATCCTTCGGCACAGGGCTTTATATTCAAAGGATTTCCCCGAACCATTGTACAGGCATATATACTCGACGGACTGCTGCGCCGGCTCGACAGCCGCATCAGCTGCATGCTGAACCTGAAGCTTACCACCATCGAAGCCATCAAACGCCTGCACAACCGCTCCAAAACCGAACGAAGCAGAACCTATGACACCTCAACCGAGTTGATCATCAACCGCCTGGAAGAGTACGAAAAGAAAACCAAACCCGTCATTGATTACTACAAGAAACAAAGCGTTTTCTTCGAGGTGGATGGTGACGGATCACCTGAAGACGTCAACCAGCGACTCGAAGATGCCATCAAGGACGCGTTTAAGGAGCTGAGGTAGCAGCCGCTGCCGGCAGGTATGTGCAATCTACTGACGGGGCTGTTTACTCAATTGTACGTAGTGCTTTATTATCCGCAGTCTGGCTGAGCGATTGGGCAGCCATTCGCTTTGACAAGTTTTGGTCTGTGCGCTGGCTTTTAGCGGCTTGCAAATGTGCTTACGAATGTGCGCTGGCAATGCAATTGCTCTTTTTCCATATATTTGTTTTAAATCGTTAATCAATAAATTGAATTTTCCATCAAATTTCTGGTTAATAGAATCGTAAGAGCCTATCAAACTTTCATAGTTTGGGTTGCCAAATGTTACTTTTATGTCAATGTACTGTTGACCGTTCCATAAATCCTACTTTGTTTCTAATTCATAAATTTTATACCAATAAAAAAAGGCTTCCGGATTGAACTTTTTCAACCGGTTTAGTTTTGTATTCATTGGTTCGGTTACAACCCAGTCTTTCATTTGTAATGGGTTACTATATTTTTCAATAGTTTTGTAATCATGTTTTATTAAGGTCGCAATATATGCAGCTTTTGAAGCATGGGTAATTGCCTTTTCTATGTGATAGCTTTCGGAGAAAATAAATCTTGAAACACGCTGGATGCCCTGTTGTAATTGCTCAAAATCGCCCTTTCCATCAACTCCTCTGGTTACAATGCATAAAGAAGTTTGGTAAATATCTTCCAATACATCTTTCTCAGAAAGGTTATTTATTTCCCTATATTCAAGTTCTGTTTTAGCAAACTTTTTAAATGTAGTTTTAATGGTTTCTATGTCGGTAACATTATCAAACAGATTGCCAATATCATATAATTGTTTAATAATTTCCATACTCATGCTATCCTTGCCTTTAAAATATGGAATCCCTGTAGTGTTTGGGGCAAAAGCGGTTAATTTATCGCCTGTAATATCTTCTAGACATGCAGATTTAACTGTTAATGGAGATTCTTTTTCAGGTAAAAAAGAAGACTGTATTTTGAGTTCAACCAAGTTCTTATATTGTACTTTCTCAAAAAGAATATCAAGCAATACATATTCTTCGTCTTTACTTGTTTTATGCAAAGGAATATAGAAAAATTTGTAGTGTGCTTTATCAATTTTCGAATTTGCATTTCGCTGCTGCAATTCTTTTCTCAGAAAACCTTGTTCTGAAACAACACCATCAAGAAATTCATCTAATTTTTCAGGTTTTACAGGCATTATGATATCAATGTCTATCGATAACCTTTTTGATGAATTCAAGTGAAGCATTAGCGCAGTCCCTCCCTTAAAAACGAAAGATATTTTTTGTTTCACTAATCCCTCTAGCAGAGAAAGAGCACGAATAACCTTTTCTACCAATATTTTATCAGAATTTCGGTTTTCTTTTGAAACATTAGTTATCCAGTCTAAGGTAATTTTTTCTTTATCTATCATAGCCTATAAATTGGCAGCAAAACAACTTTACTGCCGTAAATTAGAAATTAAGCTTAAGTATTCTCGAAAGCTTTCTTTTTTTCTTCGTCTATCGGCATATCGCAACATACGACTTTCATTTACAGTGTATTTATTTAATGCTTCCTGAAAAATTGTTCTCATTTCAGAACCTTGTTGAGCAGCAAATATTACATCATCACAAAAAATATCAACTAATATTTTTTCAATTGTGGGGGAGTTGATTCTGTTTATTATTTGTAATGGAGCTTCTGAAACCAAAGACTTTACAATTAATGTTTCTTTCTCATCAGGTAAGTATTTTTCAATTAAATCCTTTGTAGGTTCAATAAACACAGAAAATTTGTGCTCTTTTAAATAAAAGAATACCGATTGTGCAGCTTCTTTATCAACCTCAATAAGTATGTAGAATCTTCCCGGCTGATGAATCATAAATTCATTTATGGAAGTGGTATTCCAAATACACATTCTCAAAAATGGAAATACTTTTTTTAGCTTTGAGTGGATTGATTTTATTTTAGAAGATAATTCTGGTATATAAATCCTGTTTTTACCAATTGCAAATCTTCCTCTTCCAATCCTCTTCAAAACGCCAGTTTGAACCAAATTATAAACTCTCCAATTTATTGTGGTTGTTTTTACTTCCGGTTCCCTTTGTAAGTAAAACTTTACAATATCAGATGTTTCAAAGCTTTCTTTGTCTTTGAAATAATCTTTAAGTTGTTCAATATTTAATTTATCTGTTGCGATAGTTTTAAAATTAGAGTACAAATGTATTAAAAAACAATAAATTGGCAGCAAAATTAAAATGCTGCCGAAATATAGCACGGGTGTGTAAGAAAAATTGCAGCTCTTTTGCCAACCATTATTTGAGTGGTTCGGCTTTGGGTGAAGGAATGGATTGAATGATCCGGAGTAATGCCTGTGTATCTGCAACATCAGTTACTCTCATTTTCCCATCAGATGCTTTCATTTTCAACTGTCGACAAAATGTCGACAGTTCAATGCCGTCTTCCGATTTAACTCTTTTTTTCATTTTAAACCAATAATCGAGTGGATTAACACTTTCTGTTTATACTTCAATCACATCAATTACTGAAAAGTACCATTTTCCTGGTTTCTCATCCCAAATCGGTACGTATATTTTTATTTTCAAATATCTTATTGTTGCACATAAATTAATTTTTACGTGGGGACAAATTGTCTATCAATCTGCTACTTCGTTTCGGACTGCCGTGCGTTGGGACAGACACACTCTTTGCCAAGCTTTGGTCTGTGCGTTGGCTTGTGCAACTTTGCAATGTGTGTGGCTTTGAAGCGTGGGCATCATGATTATATTCTATTTATTTTGAAAATCTCTGATGTCATTAGATTTGAGTCCTCATATTTAGTTCTCACCAATTTCTTTTGTAAAAATAGTTTTTGTTCTATTGAGTTAATCTGCTTGTATGCAGTTTCTGATACAACCACAAACCATCCTTCTCCAACTTCTGCATCTTTTCTTGGATTCATTTGGATATTCCCATTTGCCCAGTAGATAGATTCAGCCATCAATTCACCTTTTGAGTTTTTCCAAGCAAATAATTTACTTGGTTCGGGAAACCATTCTAAATGTCTTGCTAACGCAGGATTAATCGCAATCCAATTAGATTTTATATCAAATCTATCAAACCTATGGTCTCTTATTACAATGATAAAATGTCCTCCTCCGCCTATATTGTGGTAATTACTGCTTAATTGGTGGAAAACAGAACCAAAAATATAATTCTCGCTCTTGTCCAATTTATCATTAACAGCAACTTGATACATGTATTCTTCTGTAGGAGAACCCCAGTCTAAATTTTTGACTTGGTTATATTCAGCGATAATTTTGAAGGTTTCTTTATAACTCAATAATGATTCGTTTAATCTTTTTGATTCACCAATTCTCTCTATCCAATCGTTGCCAACACCGCCAAAATCTCTTTCTTTAATTGTTTGAATGAACGCTGGCTTTTCCATTTCATTAAAATGAGAAACTGCGTAATCGTGTGAAATGAAAATGTCTCGAAGTCTTTCGTCATCAATCGTGCCTGAATCAATTAATTCATTAGTGACGTGCATAATTGCTCTTCGGGCAACAATAACCCTCGGTCTCGGATAAGAATATTTTAGAGAAATTTCTTCTAAGTGATTTCTAAGTTTCTTTTCATATTCTGCCGTCCATTCCTCTTTGTTTCCGATTTCTTTCATTATTGAGTAAGCCCTGTAAATTAGATTGGATTCGTCAATGCCAGATTCTTTTGACAATATTCTGATTAAAAATTCAAATGGCCGTATTGAGTCTCTCGGATTGGTAATATCAATATTTGGATAATATGGGTCAACCTCTTTATGAATCTCTAATGTTTGTGGTTCGGGAAGGTGTAAAGAATATACACTTGGCAAGTCAATGTTTTTAGAAGCAGGAATATCTTCGCCTAATTCATTTAAAATTTGTTTTGCGTTTTCTCGTTGCAAATAGTCTTTTGATAAAGCTAAGTTTTGAATTATTGATTTTACTTCTTTAATCTTTGAATAATTCAGCTCTCTTAATGTCATTATCACATCCAGAGAAGTGTAATCATTCATTCTCCCGTTTAATAATTGAGCAAATGCGTAGTCATTATTTTGATTGATGTATTTCGCTAATAGCAGAATAGATTCTTCACGAATTAATGAAACTGGATTCTTTGATAGATACAATAAATAATCCACCAACGATTCAGAGATAGGCTTTTCTATTGATTGAAGTAAAGGTAAGTTTTCGGCAGGCCTGCTATTAGACATCAATCTTTGTAGATAGCCAAATACTTCAACCCAAATTTCTTCTTCAACATAGTTTTCCGTTATTAAAGGAACTATATCGACAAGATGTTCAATATACGAACTTGGATAATTGCCACTTGAAATATCATGTGCAAATACTTCAAATGCTTTTGCAGATGCAAGAGCAGAGTTTACCTTTCTCAAAGCATTAAAAGCATTGATTCTTGTTCCTCCGTCATAAAATTTTACCCAACCAGATTCGCTTGACAATTCAAGGCTTTTATTAGCTAAACTTTCAGCCAAGTCGCTATTACCATTTTCAAAAGCGACTTCACTAAGTTTTGCATAAAAGTCAGAACTTCTACCTCCAATTCTAACAATATTGGAAACTTCATTAATCTGCGATGAAGTTAGTGTTGAAGCAATTTTGTCAATGACTTTTGACCAATTAAAGTATGAATTGGCTTGGTCTTCCTGTTGAACAATATTTTTGAAGTCGTCAAAATTTTCAACTCGTTTTAAAACTTCACTTTCATCAATTCTTTCGTGATTTTCTTTTAGGGTTAATGAGTTAGAGGAGGAAGAGGAATCATCCTTTCTGTTTTTTTCGGGAACTTTGAAATCAGAATAATAATCATTATTTTTTATTCCGATTTCCGAACAGAAATTTTCAATTTCAGAAAGTAAATAATGCCTATTTTCTTCGTATGACTTGATGTTTATGGCTGAAATGATAGCAGGTAAATAATTCTCTAAAAACTTTTCCTGTAATATTTCATGTCCTTTGTTTAAAATCGTTTTTAGTAAAGAAGCGTTGGCTGACTCAACAAGAAGCATATACAAACCATTGTAAAGTTGAATTATGCTTCTGAATTCGTATTCATTTATTACACGATTGACAAAGTGTTTGATGAACAAAGTAATTGAATCTTTAAAATCAATTAAATCGTTTTCCAATTGCCAAATAGTTTGTTCAAGTCCATCATTCAGATTATGCTCGTATGATACATCCAGTAATTCTTCGGAAGCGTTCCAATACGCTCTTCCTTCGGTGGTTTCCTTTATATGATTAAGATGTGATAGAAACCATTTGATTCTTTCAATAGCTTTTGACGGGTCTTTAAGATTGATTTTTCTTAGCCATTCAATCCACGTGCTAAACTGGTAATCTTTTCTATATCCAACTCCAATAGATTCCTGAATTGCTTGTTTAAGCCACTTTTCACCAATTTTCAATTCTCCTAAAATAAGCCATACCTTTGAATGAGCCACACATTCGGTAACACGGCCATCTATATCACGGTCTTCTAACATAGAAGATTCTAAGCTACTCAACAGTTTTTTTGCTTTTTCAGAATTGAAGCCATTGTTTAATAACGATTCTGTGATTTTTCTTTGCTCGCTTGTACTCCAATATTTAGGGTTATCAGCAAACTCCTTGAATAAATAGTCACCTAATGACTCTATGTTTTCTGAGCCGTGTTGTGATACAGCAGAAATTAAAAAATCAAAATATTGTCCTTTAGCTTGTTTAAGTTTATACCAGTAACTATTTCGGTGAGAAACATCCTTGTAGTAAAATCTGATAATCGGAAATGCTCTTTTCATAACATCACCAGATATTTGATTCTTCAAAATTCCATCAGCTAAAATTTGGGTTGTAATACACAACATTCTCTCAAATTCTACCAATACTTCTTCATCAGAATCTTTTATTGCAGACGGAATTGCAGAAGTGATAGGAACTCCTTTCCCAGACAAGTTAAGCAGCTTATTGAGTTTGATTAATGGAATAAACTGGTCTAAAGAGCCATCATAACCAAGCGGGTCTTTACCTAAATTCAAAGGCTGCTCAATACCGTTAATCCAACTAAGTGTTTCATCAACATTTTGGGTGACTTTAAAAACTAAATCCGCGATATAAATTTTGCCAATTGGTTTAGCATTTTCTTTTGTAAACTGACTTATCAATATTGACAGATATTCATTTGCACGGATATTGTCATTTAATTCTAAGCATTGTTCAATGGCATATTGAATAAGTTTAAATAATGTATTTCTTTCGTTAGGTTCACTTGTTCCTATTTTTTCTATAATCGTTTTTAACTCATCCCATTTGTTTTGGTTAATTAAACTATAACCAAGATTAGCGATTAACCGCAAGTGCAAATCCGCTTCTTTTTCCTCGAATCTATTTGAACGTGTATTTTCTGAAAAATTGATATTCTCAATTTTTGATAAAATGTTTTCCGTTGATTCAAAATATGGCGCAGTATAAATCCATTCTTCTAATGAATCTCTGATTTCTTCATATCGATGTGAATCGTCAATGGTAATTCCTGAATCGGCAATGATTTCAGGATATGCCAAATTAAACAGAGTTGCACTTTCGGAGTTATATCCGAATTGAATAAATAAACGGGAAGCCATGAACGCATAAGCATTGCTGCAATGAAGAATGTTCCCTGTTCGTAGATAATTTCGTGCTATATCAGGTTTTCCAATGATTAAATATTCTTCTGTAAATGAGGCAGGGTCAATATTAATTTGTCGCCTTTCTATTTCTGCTAATGAAAATAAATACCTTACAAGTGTATTGATGTCTTTAGTTTGTCGGGCTACTTCAATTCCTAACTTTGCGTCTTGTTTTATTTCTTCAACAGGTCTAAAATCCAATAGTTGATCAGTAAAATTATCTGGCGTAACCTCTGAAACGAATTTATCATATTGCTGTGCTTGAAAAAGATGGTGATTTTGTTTCCATGATTTTTCAACCTTTGATTTTAAATAATAATCTGCAAGTTGGCTGTGGTATTTAAAATTTTCCTCTTGGTCAAATTCGTTTGTTAGATAATTTAATGATGTATGATAAAGAAGAAACTGCTTGAATGAATTATGAAAGAATGATAAAGTATTTTCAGTTTCATTAAACAATACTTTAGCATTTTCTTTGAATGACTTTAAAACTTTTCGGTCAATTCCCCATTCTTGGACAAACTGAATGTTGATTGAGCCATTAACCCGTGCTATCAATCCCAAAAAATGAATTAAGCTTTCTTCTTGTTGAATTGGTTCCCATATTTTTTTGTAATAAGTTTCAATACTTCCGCCAATTGTTTCAAAAGAGTTTATCGTATCGTCAACGGAATCTGATTCAATTATTTTTTCAATTAAATAAGATAAGTATAGCGGATGCCCCTGTGACTTTTCAAATACTAGTAATTTTTGAGTGTCACTAAGTTGAATTGAAACATTGAGATTGTTTATGTATTTATAGACTTCTTCTTTTTTTAGAGAATCAATTGGAACGGTTCTGTCGTCTTTCTGAAATTCTGTTTTAATTTCTTGTTGAATGTCGTCAAGGTCGTAAGATTGGCTTCCTAAAATAATAAAAACGCCTTCTGGAAGCGAAGAGGGTAAAGGCAGTTCTCGTAAAAAACTATTTGTGGTTGATTTGTATTCTCTTGGCACATGGTCTAAACCATCAATAATTATTATGGTTTGCTGACCGCTTGTCGCAAAGTCTTCCCCGACAGATTTTAATTGTTCATTGAATACATCTTTTAGAAAGAGTAAATCTCTATATGGGAGAATATCTCTTTTGTATATCCCTGCTTCTTTTAATTGAAAAACTAAGTCAAAGAAAAGATGAGTAGCATTTCCTCTTTCGTGAAAATTCAGATGAGAAGAGGGGTTGACAAAATCAAAAGCGTAATATCTTACAATTCTTGTTTTTAAACCTTTTGACCATTGGTTCAATAAAGTTGATTTCCCAGAACCCGGACTTCCTAGCAAAAACAAATATCCGCTTTTGTGTTCAACTAATTTTGAATTTAGTAAATCAATTGTAGATTGAATTGGTTGGTATCTTTGTCTATCAACGATTAATTCGTGATTGAAAACTGTTTTAAATCTTTCTGCCCAACCTAATTCCTTGATTATTTCTTGTCGACTAAATTGAACGCTTCTTTCTGGACTTGCTACCTTCTCAATAATAAAGCGGCTAATTTGTTGAAGGTCTTCATCCTCTTTAGAAAATCTGGTGTTATTTACACTAAAATTTTTCTGTTTATAGTTTGGCTGAAAATCAAAAACACGAACAAACTCATCAAATTCGCTGCTATTAAGTTTTGTTGCTTTTTTAAACTCAGCGATAATTGGATTCCATTTTGCATCAACCGCTTGATTGGATTTTAATTTTGTCCAAACCTGTGCAAGAAAATTTTCAAATGAACCGATTTTAGTATCTCTATCTTTCAAGCTATCATGTGAAGAAACAGGCTTGTTAGTTATTAAGTGTGGTATTACTTTCTTGCTTGGATTGTTTGTTTTTAAACTTTTCCAACTTGATGTGATAAGCGGAATTAATTCTGTAAAATTTGCAAATGATATGTTTGCATCTGCAATCGTCCATTTCACTTGATAAGCGTGTAGTTCTGAATGAGTGGAATATTGAATATCGTCAAGTTTTTCAGCTTTATCGTCAGCAACTCTTATCCACTCAAGTTTCTCGTTTATTAGATTCAAATAAACAAACCAAGCGAACTCATCAAATTGTGGCAAATAACCTCCTATTGCCGATCTTTCCCCGCTTGCTGATACTGTTTCTTCACTCATTCATTTATCTTATTATGTGCGTTGGCAAAAAAATGGCTCTTTTGGTTTTTTGAGCGTAGGCTTGTGTGTCGGGAAAAACCAAATGTGCCATTTTGTGTGGTTGGCTGTTCATTTTTCATGTCTTTTTGCAGCAAAATACCGCTGTCGTTGATTTTTCTTCGCTTGTGCCTAACGTTCCGCAAATATGATTAGTTGCGGAATGCGTGGTACTTTCCTGCCGAAAAGCATCGAGGCTGATGCGGGTGATAATGCTGATTATCCGCACCATAACCTCAATTAATTATATTTTGCTGTTGGCGGCTGGCTTTAATCGGCGACATTATTAATAATCGGTCTATAATCTCTTTGTATTGAGTTAATTATAATTTTTCTATTCTTGAAATGGAAAGCATGAAACTGTTCATTATATTTCAAACTAAGTAAAGTTAAATAGCTTGAAATCAGCGACAAACTAAAATCTGATACTTTTTTGGCTTCATCTTTATCAAATGATGGAAAATAGTTCAAGGCTGATAAATTAACCATATTTAAATTTGTTGCTGTATGAACATCTTGACATAACAACTTATATTTACCGTGAATTCCTTCAATTAACAATTTTGTTGGTCCGGCAGAGCAACAGGGTAGTGCCTTTATTCTTTTAAATAACTCATACATACTTGATTCCTTATCTAAATCTGCAATCAAGTCTAGGAAGTATCCTTTAAAAAAGGTTTCGATAGAGCTTCTTAATAATAGTTTAGAAGATTTATAGCTTCCATGAAATGTTGAGAAAAATGATATGCCAGCATCTGAACAAGATTCCTTTAGAAATGTAATTTGAGTTGTTGAAACTACATTACAATAATCTGTTATTCCTACGTAATTTTGAATTTCAGCAATAAAAGTCAAATACGAAAAATATCTTTTATGCTGTTGACTAATGAATGTGTTAAAAGACTCGTTGACTATTAGATGAGAAAGTTTATACTCTAGCAGAAATGCTTTTAATGTAGCAAAATCATTGTGAATTTCTCTGGACATTATAATCTCCCCAATTTTGATATAGTTTCATTCCACGAAAAATTCGGTTGCTTTTTCGCTTCTTTTATTTGTTTTAGTTTAAAGTCATTTCCAGCAATTTCTTCTAGAGAATCAACAAATGATATCATTTGGTTATCATTTAAATTGCTTAATTCACATACAATCCAACCAATGTATTCATTTCTTGAACGCTTAGATGCTCTACTAACCTTTAACTTTAATACATTATCAGCAAAATCCAACATTTCCGATGTGCTTTTAAATAATTCTTCATCTTGCAATAATTCTGGAAGAATACCTACGAGTACACGTTTATTAGAACGTTTAACTTTACTTGATAACAATGAACCATGATTAAAACTCTCATTGTCAACCATCTCTTTTAGTAATGATACAGAATCTTTTAATGATATATTCTTCTTATTATCTAAAAGCCATGATAATTCTTCCATTAAATTGATGGCTTGACTTATTTTATTCTTTTTATTCTTTTCCATATTGTTCAATTCTATTAATTAGTTCATCAATTATTCCAACTAAAGATGTTTTTACAAAGGTATCACCAGAATCTAATATAAAAGATTTATTCAATTGAAATTTTGCAATATTAGTTCTTTTAGGAATATATTTTTGATATTTATATTTACTCCAATTACCTGATTCAATTTGCTCTAATGCTTTTTGATATACTATTGAATCCACTCTTTCAACCATAGTAAGGACAAGACCAATACAATTGATAGTTAGATTTAAATCTTCTCTTTTGTCTTCAATGATGGTTTTCAATAAATCAATCCCCGTAAACGATATTGGGTCAGGTTTAACTGGTATTAAATAGTAATCGCTTGCTAGAAGGGCACTTGTCATCCAAACAGATGGAGTAGGAGGAGTATCTATTATGATGAAATCGTAATTTTCAATTTGTTGAATTTCTGTAATATATCTTTTTAAACGATGTTCTCTGCCTGAACCTGATGCCATCTCAATCCTATATAAATCAAGATTGCCTGGTAAAAAATGAAAGTTATGTCGAAATTCAATCGGCGAAATACTGTTTAATGGTTTACTAGTTTTTTCTCCGAAACCTGAAACGGTATTAGCAATACTTCGACTTTTATCTTCAAAGATTGAAATTATTGTGTCTTTCTCAGCCTTCAAATGTTCAATATAATCTTCTCCAGAAATCAAACATTGGGTTGCATTGAATTGAGGGTCAATATCAACGAGAAGAATCTTTTTATTGTAACGTCTATTTAGAGCATCACAAATATTTGTCGAAAGTGTAGTTTTTCCAACTCCGCCTTTCATGTTTATTAAACTTATTACTTTCATCATTTCCAAATCTATATTGCATATTGTTATCGGTTTGGTGCTTGGCGAAGAAGCGGATTTCGAAGCACTAAACTGTCTGCCAGCACTGAACTTGATACGAAGCACAAAGCTTCATTTAAGCACTGAACCCGCTTTTTTGCCAAACGCCTGTTATGCCTTCGTTGTTCTTCTTTCGTCATAATTGCGATGTCCTTGTTGATGTTTGTAAAGTAGGCAGTTTTGTATATCTCGGTTGTCCGTATGTGTATGGGCAAGGATTTCCGTTTTTGTCAATATTGTCGTTAATTATTGGTCCAACATTCTGAGCATTTATAAGAGCAAAAACTTTTCTCAATTCGCCTGAATAACCTGGCTCTGCTTGTGTTAGATAAGTAACAAATTCAGGTCGAAGAGATAAGTTAATGTCGTCTTCTGGGGCTTTTGAAATTTCAAAAACGTGTCGAATTTGGTTGTTGTTGTAAAAGGCAAGATACCGTGCCGATTTGAATGACCTTTTGTTTTGACAGATGTAATAATTATAATTTAATGCAACACCTTCAGCCCAAGAACCTGCAACAATAATTACATTGTCATTATTCAAGTCCCACGTGTAGCCAAGCAAATTTAAGTTGTTCAACAAAGTGTTGAAATGCTCAACCAAAAATTCAAGCAGCTGCTTGTTGTCTGATTTGGAAGTTTGCAGATAGTCGTTAAATGTATTAATAATTTGAAGCCAGTTTGCCCAATAAGTCGTTCCTAGTATTGCTGGTTTATTATCGTCAGGCGTTAAGTAAAGTAAGAAGTCATTACTATTTACGATTTGTTTTTGATGTCCCGCCAATTGTGTCGCATTGACTGTATTTGGTTTCATTTTACTTTCAACATAGAGCTTAAAAGAAAAATTACTTTCGAGAAGTCCATCAGGAACTGTTCCTGTTCCTTTAACTTGTGATTGAATTTCAATTTCACTACTTGGTAATTGAATGTTGAGTTGATTTGTCAAAAAACGAATAAAGTCTTCGCCACCAACTTTACAAATTTGTAAAAAAGCAGCAGTCACTCTGTTTTCAGCTTGTTTATATTCTCCAAATATTGAAATGTCTTCTATTTTCATCGTCTGTTTTTTTAGTTGGTGTTTCGTCTATTACAATGAGGCATAACGAGCATATATACGCAACCCTGCGCATATTTCCACTTTACCAAAATCTATCCGTTTTGCTTTTATCACATTCGTAATCAATAATCTACCCATTGATAAACGTTTGCAAACGTTTACCGTGGGTTAATTCCGTGCCGTAAAGTTATGAAATCCTGTACATCTGTACATTCGGCAACAGAGTATTTCAAAAAAAATGTGCACTTTGCTTTATTTCCCTGCATGGCCGGATAATCCTTGCCAAAAAACACCCATTTTTCGCCTAAAAGATTCACTGCTGTGGTCATGCTTTCCTGATGATCTTGTTTGCTTACCTTTGCTTCAATAAACCAACCATAAAGGATGTTTGCAGCCTTTCCTCCACATGCTTACGCCCGGCGGGCTTATTTTGGCGGCATCATGGTGCTGCTCCTGCTGATGGCCATGCCATTGTTTGCACATTTGGGTGGTCTGGTGATCCGGCAATGGGACGAAGCGCGCCTGTCGGTGAACGCATGGGAAATGATGAAAAGCGGCAACATATTGGTAACCACCTACAATGGCGAACCCGACCTGTGGAACACCAAACCCCCGCTGTTGGTCTGGCTGCAGGCGCTTCTGATGGCCACAGGCCTGCAACCCGAACTTGCACTGCGCATCCCTTCGGCGGTGGCAGCTGTGTTTACCATCCTCATGGTTTATGTGTTTGTGGCACGGTTTACCCGCAATCTCTGGCTGGCTTTCGGCACATCGCTGGTGCTGCTTACGGCTCCGGCACTCACCTCCAACCATGCCGCACGTGCCGGTGATTATGATGCCACTATGGTGTTTTTTACCACATTATCTGCCCTTGCCTTTTGGGTATTCCTCGAAAAGGGAAACAACAAATGGTTTTTGATCTGTTGCCTTGCCCTGGCGCTGGGCGTGCTCACCAAAAGTGTTCAGGCATTGCTGTTTCTGCCCGGCTTTGCACTGTATGCCCTGTACAGGAAAAAATTGCTTCAACTGGTGTGGTCGCGCACCTTCTTTAAGGGTATCATCATATTTCTGGTCCCTGTTGCCGGTTTTTACCTGCTCCGCGAATGGGCGGCACCGGGCTACCTGAAAGCGGTGGCCGAAAACGAACTTTGGGGAAGATACCTTCAGGTGGTTGAATTTCATGACCAGCCCAGATGGTTTTACTACCACAACTTTGTCAACGAACGCTTTAAACCCTATATGCTGCTGATGATACCCGGCCTGGTTGCCGGACTGTGGTCGGGGAAGCAGGGGATAAGAAGCCTGACGGTTTTTTCTTTGGTATTGATAACCACCTATTTTGCGGTCATAACAGCCGGCAAAACGAAACTTTTCTGGTACGATCTGCCCATGCTTCCCTTCATGGCCCTGCTGGCAGCACCGGGCATTGTGGCTATAATCATGCTGGTAACAGAAGTTTTGTCGCGCTTTGTGAAACCTGCATGGCCCATGCTGGCATTGCCGGTGGTACTACTCGCACTGTTTTGTTACAAACCTTACGAAAAAACCATCAAAAGGGCCTACAAACCAAAAGATGCCTATTGGGAGCGCGACACCTACATCATGTCGCATTATCTGAGGAATGCCCTCAAAGGCCGGCATGAGCTGCACGACACTTATGTGCTGTATGATGGCTACAACACCATGATGATGGTATATCTGCACCAACTCAGGGAACAGGGAATCAATACTGAATATCGCTTTTACAAAACCCTGCAGCCCGGCGACAAGGCAGTGACCTATCAACCACAGATCAAGGAATACCTGCTGGAGCATTTCGATGCAGAAGTGGTCAGCGAATATAAAGAAACGACAACTTACCAATTAAGGGAGAAACGATGAAACTGCATGATATTTCCGTTGTAGTGCCTGTGTACAATGAGGAAAAGGGTATCCCGGAGCTGTTTGACCGGCTCAGGACGACTGTGGAAAAAGTAAGCCGTGATGCTGAATTCATTTTTGTGAATGATGCAAGCACGGACGGGTCGCTGAGCATCATCAGGCAGCTGGCCGAAACCGACAAGCGTGTGCGGTTTATCAGTTTCAGCAGGAATTTCGGCCATCAGGTAGCCGTAACAGCCGGGTTGGAACACAGCCGTGGAAAGGCTGTGGTGATCATTGACGGCGACCTGCAGGACCCGCCAGAGCTCATTCCTGAACTGTATGCCACTTATCAGAAAGGATTTAAGGTGGTGTATGCAAAGCGAAGGTCAAGGGCGGGTGAATCGTGGTTTAAGAAAAGTACGGCAAGGGTTTTTTACCGTCTGCTGAAAAGGCTCACCCATGTGCATATACCCATTGACACCGGCGACTTCCGGCTGATTGACCGTCAGATTGTCGAACAGCTGAGTCTGATGCCCGAGCCCAATAAATTTTTGCGTGGTCAGATAGCCTGGATGGGTTTCCGGCAGACATTTGTCGAATTCGACCGCGATGCCCGCAAATATGGCACCACCGGATATCCCATAAAGAAAATGCTTCGTTTTGCCTTCGATGGCATCACTGCTTTTTCCGATGTGCCGCTGAAATTCGCCACTGCAGCCGGATTTCTGGTATCTGCAATGGCCTTATTGGTAATTGTGTATGCACTGTTCAGCCATTTTGTGCTCAATCATACCATCACCGGCTGGACATCGCTTATTGTCAGTTCCATGTTCATAGGAGGCATACAGCTTTTTGCCATAGGTATCATTGGCGAATATATCGGGCGTATTAACCAGACAGTCCGCAAAAGGCCGCTCTACATTGTGGAAGAGCAAAATACCGGACAGGAAACCAATGATGAGGGAACAGGCGCCGGTTCAGCAGGAAATGAAAGCAATCCTTATGATTGAAACAGCCTTTCAGCTTAGGTGAGGCTACAATATTCCCATTTTGTCGGCTATCCAGGTCATAACCAACGACATGACAAATGCCAGGATGGGGGCCGCGATCCAAACCACCCAGAATTTTTTCACGCTGTTTCTGCTGAAGATCTCTTTCCAGCCCAGTTTGGCACAGCCAATGGCAAGTATGGCGCCGGTGTTCAGCTGAACCAGGGAGGCAGGAATGCCTTTAAATATCGAAACAGCGAGCAACAGACTTGCAGTGATAAATGCTATTACTGTGGCCGAGAGGGGGCCGAACTCCACAATTTCCTTGCCTGTGGTGCGGACAACCTTATGACCAAAAAAGGAACTGCCCATACCAAAAGCAGGAGCAATAACCAGGATGGAAAGCACAACGATCAAATTGAAATTCTTGTGCTCATCGGTGATATTCAGTTCGTTAATAACCATTGAGGCAATAGGGCCGCTGGCATTGGCCACATTGTTTGACCCGATGGCAAAGGCTACATAAAGGGACGAAAGGATGACTATTACCTGAAGGGCCGGATGATGTTTTATTTGCTCAAATTCGTACCTCGACCGCTTTCGCATGGGTGTATAAATATACCTTCCGGCAGCATAGGTGATTAAAAAGGCAATTATCGGCAACACAAACCAGGTGGGGATGATCTCGATGAAAAGTTTGTGTGTTTGCAACTGATCAAAGTACACCGCCGGGCCAGCCAGCGCAAACACGGTTGACTGACTTGTTGATTGCGGGATTCCCAGCAGATTGGCCATAAGCAGCGAAAGCGCCACCGAAAGAAGGATAATTGAGGTTAAAGTAATTGTAAGCAGGTCGGGGTTGATAATGCCTTTGCCCATAGTCAAAGCCACTCCTTTGCCGGCAACAACAGCACCGACGAAAACCATTATTCCAAACAGGCCGGGGATTAGCCCGCGCGGAATGAGGTTGGCTCCATAGGCTGCCGAAAAAGCCGGTGATGTACCGCTTCCGCCCATATTGATGGCCAGAAAAAGGGCGATCACAAATGGCAGAACAAGCTGACCATAAATGGGATCAAGCATAGCTCAAAAGGTTTATGCCTAAATTGGATTTTCAGGTACAAATCTATGGAATTCCTGCATGGTGAAAGCAAACACTTTCAGGATTATTCAGCCAGAATCAAAAAATAGTTTTTCTTTCCCTTTTGAATGAGCAGGTACTTGTTGTTGAGCAACATATCCTTGTTTATCTGATCGCCTTCCGACACTTTTTGTTTGTTCACCGACACTGCATTTTCTTTCAGACTCCTTCGGGCTTCGCCTTTTGAAGGAAACACCTGAGTGTGCTGTGCAAGCAGCTCAACCAGATCAACTTCCTCATCCAGCAGACTTTTGCTGATGCCAAAGCGGGGCACTCCGTCGAAGATATCCAGAAAAGTTTGCTCATCAAGTTCCCGCAACATATCGGTAGTAGCTTTGCCGAAAAGAATCTGGGAGGCACCTTCGGCCATCCTGAGGGCTTCGGAGGAGTGCACCATTTGTGTTACTTCAGTAGCTAAGGTGCGCTGCAGGGTTCTCAGGTGCGGCTCGTTGCGGTGTGCAGTGATTAGTGCATCAATAGTTGTCTGGTCGAGCAGGGTAAAAATCCTGATGTATTTTTCAGCATCCTCATCACTGCAATTGAGCCAGAACTGATAAAAGGCATATGCGGAGGTTTTGTTCGGATCCAGCCAGACGTTGCCGGTTTCGGTTTTGCCAAATTTGCCTCCATCGGCTTTGGTAATCAGCGGACAGGTAATGGCGAAAGCCTCTGCTTCGTGGCCTAATTTGCGTCGTATAAGTTCAGTGCCTGTAGTGATGTTGCCCCATTGGTCCGAGCCGCCCATCTGGATTCTGCAGTTTTTGTGCCGGAACAAATGCAGAAAATCATAGCCCTGCACCAGCTGATAGGTGAATTCGGTGAACGACATGCCCGTGCCGCTGTCGCTGCTCAGTCGTTTCTTCACCGAGTCCTTCGACATCATGTAATTGACGGTAATATGTTTGCCTACATCGCGGATGAAGTTCAGGAAGCTGATTTCTTTCATCCAGTCGTAGTTGTTGACCATTTCGGCCTGGTTGGGTTTTCCGCTGTCGAAATCGAGGAAGCGCGACAACTGGTTTTTGAGGCATTCCTGGTTGTGGCGCAGTGTGGATTCATCAAGCAGGTTGCGCTCCTGTGATTTTCCCGAGGGGTCGCCGATCATGCCTGTTGCCCCGCCCACCAGCGCGATGGGTTTGTGGCCTGCCAGCTGAAAATGTTTCAGCATCATGATGCTCACTAAATGGCCGATATGGAGTGAATCAGCTGTAGGGTCAATGCCCACATAAGCAGTTGTCATTTCCTTGTGCAGTTGCTCTTCGGTGCCGGGCGATACATCATGGATCATGCCGCGCCACCTGAGCTCTTCGATAAAATTGACTTTCATGTTCAAGCAAAATAATGTGGCAAAGATAAAAGGTTTATGCAGATCACTCCTGCAAAGCTGCTGCCTGTATTCCGTTCATAATATCTTTGCCTTCACTTCAGTCTGCCACTAAATTTAAGTCTTTCGTGAATATTATTTGTATTTAACTTTAACGATGTAGCGGACAGGGTTCAGCAAGTTTTCGTGTACATTTGCCTGATGAATCTGATAACCGGGGCAACAGGGCTTCTTGGATCGCATGTGGCGCTTGATTTGTGCAGGGCCGGACGAAAAGTGCGTGCCATCAGGAGGGCAGGCTCGGATTTGACCCTGATAAACAGGACGTTTTCGTGCTATTCGGCTGAGGACAAGAAGCTACTGGAGAAAATAGAGTGGGTTGATGCCGACCTGCTCGACTATTTTAGTCTGGCTGATGCACTGGAAGGTGTTGATGAAGTATATCACTGCGCCGCTATTGTATCCTTTCATCCGTCCGACCGCAAGCAACTGATGAAGATCAATGTGGAGGGCACGGCCAACCTGGTGAATGCCTGCCTGGAGAACAACAACATCAGGATGTGCCATGTAAGTTCAACAGCAGCTCTGGGAAAGGCCGACAAGCAAAGGCTGATCACCGAAGCAAACACATGGAAAAGCTCATCATCCAATTCGGTTTATTCGGTATCAAAATACGGGGCCGAGAGGGAAGTATGGCGTGGTATTGCCGAGGGCTTACAGGCAGTTATCGTTAATCCTTCGATCATACTTGGTCCGGGCGACTGGGGCAAAGGAAGCTCTGAATTGTTTTCGCTGGTATGGAAAGGATTAAAGTACTTTTCATATGGGGTAAACGGATATGTTGATGTGCGTGATGTTTCGGCAGCAATGCTATTGCTGGTGCAACAGCAGCAATTTGGCCAGAGATTCGTGGTTTCAGCCGAAAATGTACCCTTCCGCGAACTGTTCAATCAAATAGCTGTTGGGTTGGGGCGTGAGGCTCCGCGCTTTGGTATCAGGCCATGGATGGCCGAAATTGCCTGGAGGATTATTGCCCTTGGCGGACTGATTACCGGGACAAAACCGGCTATTACGCGTGAAACTGCAAGAAGCTCAAACAGAATGCAATATTTCAGCTCCGAAAAACTTATCAGTTCCACTGATTTTCGTTTCAGGCCAGTAGATCAGAGTATCAGGGAAATTTGTGCTGTTTTTCTCAATGAAAAAGAAGGGGATTTGCCTGAGTATGCCCAGACGAATTAGAGCAACTTTGCCGGAGAACCTCTTTACAGCACATGTGAATTTTTTGATCTTTCAGACAATCAAATAATCCATTGCAATTTAAAACGATTCTAAAGTGAACAGGGTTTGGCAGTGCTGATGCAATAAATCTTAATTTTACCTGCTGAATCAGATTCAATTAAAATAATCCTGTTTGCTATGAAAAAGACCGCATTATTATATTGGGCACCGGGCGGAAATGTTGAAAAAGCAGCTCGTGAAATATTCGACAAACTCAATTCGGACATGGTTGATATGTTTACTGTGGCCGGTTTTGACACCGGGCGCATCGGTGAGTACGATCAGTTTATTTTCGGGTGCGCCACCATTGGTGCTGAGGTTTGGCTGGATGCCCGGGCAGATAACAAGTGGAACGAATTTTTCGTGAAAACGGAAGGAATGAGTTTTGCGGGCAAGAAATTTGCCTTGTTTGGCCTTGGCGATCAGGTGAAATATACTGAAAATTTCGTGGATTCTCTTGGATACATGAAGGAGGAAATTGAAAGGAGAGGGGGCACGATCGTTGGCCGCTGGCCTGTTACCGGATACAGTTTCTATGATTCGGAAGGAGTTTCGGGTGGTTACTTTTATGGTCTTGCCCTGGATGAAGACCAGCAGGCCGACCTCACCCCTGAACGGATCAAACGCTGGGTTGCTCAAATCAAATCAGAGTTCTGAGCCTATTCGGGCAGCAGATTTTTATAGTGCTCGTATCTTTCGGTGATTTCTACCACAAAACGATACGTTTCTTCGCCCCTTGCATAGCCGTAATATACAACTTCATCGCGGTCGGACGGATGAAAGGATACAATAGCGGCGCAGTGATATACAACTTCATCGCGGTAAAAAGCTGGTTTTGATTTGTTTCTGAGAAAAAAATCAACATTGTCTGTCCATAAA
>Ga0351837_1003_pt1 | contig 71728 bp, 59 predicted proteins | sample BONcelHFGM3001D6_FD_206753 | JGI IMG/M metagenome (GOLD analysis project Ga0351837, IMG submission 206753) | Enriched cells from coal bed in the Powder River Basin, Montana, United States - BONCAT cells FGM rep1 HSBNCT.FGM.300.1.D6 ...
AAAGGGCAGCAAATGACTTACAAGCTCATCGCCGAACGTATGGAGTCCGACACCCTGAATCCTAACGGATGGAGAATATTCAATTTTGTAGAACGAAGAATTGATAGCCTGAACGAAACCATAAGTAAGGGAACACGCATGGATACTGTACTGAACCTTCTTCCGACGGATTTGTACAAAGTAAAGGAGGATTTTGAGGTAATGAATTACTGGGAACTCAAAAGGCACATTGACAAGGAATTGCTCAAAGGAAGCAAAGGTGTTACAACCTATCAGGTGGAAATGCACAAGCGACTGGCTTCTCCCATGGCGATCATCATTCTCACCTTTATAGGAGTTGCGGTATCATCACGCAAAGTAAGGGGCGGGATAGGCATGCACCTTGGCGTGGGAATCAGTCTTACCTTTTCCTATATTCTGTTCATGCAATTTTCAACGGTTTTTGCCACTTTTGGCAACCTGAAACCAATGCTTGCAGCCTGGATTCCCAATATTATTTTTTCTTTGCTGGGTATCTATTTGATCATCAAAGCGCCCAAATAAAATGTTCCCCGACTCATCAAAATGGTCTTTATTTTAACAGATAAATACCTTTTCTTGTGGCTGCATTGTGTATTTTTGCGCTCATAGTCATAACCTGATTTCTTTCCTCCATGGCAATAATTAGTTCTGTGATCAGCTGGCTGATGAAAAAACGCATGCATCAGATTGAGCTGTTTATCAAATATCCACAGGATGTTCAGACCGAATGGTTTCGCCGACTGATCAATCATGGAAAATCAACAGAATGGGGCCGCAAGTACGACTACCGGAACATCAGGACGTACAGACAATTTGTCGAAAAAGTCCCCCTGAATCAGTATGAAGACCTGAAACCATATATTGACAGGCTCAGGGGAGGAGAGCAATTCATTTTATGGCCCGAAGAAATCAGGTGGTTTGCCAAGTCGTCCGGAACAACATCGAGCAAAAGCAAGTTCATTCCGGTAAGCAATTCTTCGCTCGAAGAATGTCATTTCAAAGGCGGAAAAGACATGCTGTCGCTGTATGTGAATAATTTTCCCGACACAGAAATGTTCGATGGCAAAGGGCTGGTCATGGGCGGCAGCCATTCCATTACCGAAGTCAACAACGAGTCATATTATGATGGAGACCTTTCAGCCATTCTGATTCAGAATTTGCCGTTTTGGGCACAGTTTATGAAAACACCCAATATGTCCATCGCCCTGATGGATGAATGGGAAAGTAAAATTGAAAAAATGGCCCGCGAGACCATGACACACGACGTAACGAGTATTTCAGGTGTGCCTTCATGGACACTGGTTTTGATGCGCCGCATCCTCGAACTCACAGGCAAAAACAACATCAGCGAAGTGTGGCCCAACCTCGAAGTGTTTTTCCATGGCGGGGTTAATTTCGACCCATACCGGCAGCAGTTTAAAAGCATGATTCCCTCGGGAAGAATGAATTATATGGAGACATATAATGCCTCTGAAGGTTTTTTTGGCATTCAGGATCAGGCAGGATGCAACGAACTGCTTCTGATGCTCGATTATGGTATTTTTTATGAATTTATACCTGTTGAGGAACTCGACAGCGACCAACCTTCTTCTTATCAGATTGGTGAGGTGAAGCTTGACACAAACTATGCACTGGTGATTTCAACGAATGCCGGATTATGGCGATATCTGATCGGCGATACGGTGAAGTTTACCTCTTTGAATCCTTATCGGATAAAAATTACCGGACGCACCAAAAATTTCATCAACGCAGTGGGTGAAGAACTTATAGTGGACAACGCCGAAAAGGCCCTGACCATTGCCTGCGGACGTTGCAAGGTCACCATCAATGAATATACAGCCTCACCGCAGTACTTCGAAGGAAAAGAGAATGCGTTCCACGAATGGCTCATCGAATTCAATGAAGAACCACAAAGCATTGACCATTTTGCAGAAAGCCTTGATAATGCTCTGAAATCACTCAATTCTGACTATGAAGCCAAACGGTATCATAATATGGTACTTAAACCTCCGGTGGTGAAAGTCATGAAACGCGGAACCTTCTACGCCTGGCTCAAACACAAGAACAAACTTGGCGGACAACATAAGGTTCCAAGACTTTCAAACAACCGCGACCTTGCAGAAGAAATATTACGACTCCACGAAAAACTTTGAATCCTGAAAATCTTTTCTACCTTTATGCCAGCAAAAACCAACCCCATGCACATTGCCATCGCCGGAAATATTGGCTCAGGAAAAACCACACTAACCCGATTGCTTTCCAAACACTTCGGTTGGACTCCACACTATGAGGATGTCGAAAATAATCCTTATTTGCATAGCTTTTATGAAGACATGCAACGGTGGTCGTTTAACCTTCAGGTATATTTTCTCAACAGCAGGTTCAGGCAAGTGATCGAAATACGCAAGAGTGGAAATACCATAGTGCAGGACCGCACCATTTATGAAGACGCCTATATTTTTGCTCCCAACCTGCATTCAATGAACCTGATGTCTTCCCGCGATTTTGAAAACTACAGCTCGCTGTTCGAACTCATGAGCAATTTTATTCAGCCACCTGATCTATTGATATATCTGCGCTCTTCGGTGCCAACCCTCGTCAATCAGATTCAGAAAAGGGGCCGCGAATATGAAGCGTCCATCAGGCTCGATTACCTGTCACACCTTAACGAGCGCTACGAAGCCTGGATAAGCAGATACACCATCGGTAAACTTCTGGTCTTCGAAGTAGATGATATTGATCTCGAAAAACCGGCCGACCTCAGCCGTGTGATCGAAAACGTGAATGCTGAACTGCATGGACTTTTTTAATATTGCCCAATAAGCATCATCAGAATTATTTATGTCATCAATAGGCATTATTCCGGCACGTTTTGCCTCAACACGGTTCCCGGGCAAACCCCTCGCACTGATTCAAGGCAAACCCATGATTCAGTGGGTGTATGAAGGAGCATCAAAAGCAGAACTTCTTTCAACAGTTGTTGTTGCCACTGACCATCCCTCAATATTTGAAGCAGTGAACAGTTTTGGAGGATTTGCAGTGATGACACGAGAAGACCATCCCAGTGGCACCGACCGCTGTTATGAGGCATTGTGTCTTCTGAATCAATCATTTGATTACGTGATAAATATACAGGGCGACGAACCAATGATTGATCCTGGAATGATTGACCAACTATGCACGATGCTCATCCAGGGCAAGCCCTCTGTTGTTACCCTCGCGCGAAAAATTTCAGATCCGACAGAAATAGAAAACCCCAATGTGGTGAAAGTTGTTTTTGATGCCTCAGGCAGGGCTATGTATTTCAGCAGATCGCCCATCCCTTATCAGAGAAACATCCCGCGATCAGAATGGGTCCACCATCAGGATTATTTCAAACATCTCGGCATTTATGGTTTTAGGTCTGAAATTCTGAAGAATATAGTTGCGCTTAGTACTGCCAGACTCGAGATAGCCGAATCGCTCGAACAGCTCCGCTGGATGGTGCATGGGATAGATGTTCATGTTGCATCTACGGATTATGAATCCATTTCAGTGGATACTCCCGAAGATATCCATAAACTTATCAACAATTTTTGATTTTCCATCAAGAGGTTTTGTAATTTAGCAGGTTCGAAGGGGAATAAAACCAAGAAAGAACCTGAGTCATGAAAATAGCCCGGTACATAGCTGATCTGCTGTTCGAATACGAATGTGTTGTCATTCCTGGTTTGGGTGGTTTTATCACGCGAAATCATCCGGCTTCAATCAACCCCGTAAAAAATCAGTTTAAGCCCCCCTGGAAAGAAATTGTTTTCAATCCGCACCTGCGGACCAACGACGGGCTGCTGCTGAACCATATTGCCCTGAGTGAACGATTAACTTATCAGGAAGCCAAAAACAGGATTGACAGGTTTGTGCTGAAATGCCTCAATGAGATGCAAAAAGGCAGGAGGATATCGTTTAAAAGTATTGGCAGCCTCTACATGAATGAGCAGCAGGTGCTCATGTTCGATGCAGACGAGAGCCAGAACTATCTCGCATCTTCTTTTGGTTTGGGAACTTTTGTTTCGCATCCAATAGCGCGGAGTACCTTTAATGAAAAAGCTGCTCCAGCGCCAACAAGCGAATCGCATGAGCCCGAGATTCACCCTGTTCAGAAAGACCAAAGCCGGAAACACCGGAAAGAATCCAGACCTTCCATCTCAGCCGAACATCGGGCTAAAAGGCCTGTTGCACAGCGAAAATCCGGAACAGTTTCACGTCAGTTAAGGTTTTTGGGTTTGCTGTCGTTTGCTTTGTTCATTGGTTGGGTTGTCATGAATAAGGCAACTGTTCAACACTATTACAGCTCATATGCAAGTCTGGTACCTTTCTTTTATGCAAGCCCAAATGAGTACCTTGTGAACAATTTGGACAAACTCCCTGTGCAGAAGTATCTGTCTGTCCCTCTGGGAAATAAGGCTGCGAAGGACGACAAGGTGATGCTGCAACCGACAGGAAACAACCTGCAACAGGTTAGCAACCCTATCCCAGTAGAAGATTTATATGTGCAGCCACAGGAAGAAGCCCCTCAGGAAGAGGTGCCTTTTAATGACCTTACGGTTAATGACGCATCAGTGGATAAAACCACTGTGGAAGAAATTGTTCCTGTGAAACCGAAAACCGAAACCAAACAAGTTCTGGAAAAAACATTGCCGGTTACTGTGCCGGTTCAAAACCAGAATTCCGTTGAAACCCCCAAAAAGGAAGGTGCGAAGGTTTCCAAAACAGATGAGAATCTGACGGCACGCTTCTACATCATCGGGGGAGCATTCAGAGACGAAACCAATGCCGAGAAGCTGATGAGCAAACTGCGCAGCAAAGGGTATTCGCCTGTTTATGCCGGTCGGACACGCACCGGCCTGCTCAGGGTAAGTTATGTAGCCCTGAATGACCATGCAGAAGCGATCAAAAGACTTCAACAGATACAAAAAGAAGAAGATCAGGGTGCCTGGCTGATGAGTTTATAAATAATAGCGCAGGGGAGGATACGTGGGTAGAAAAAAGAAACTGCAGCACTTTGCTGAAAATTTCACCTTTGACAATTTATTCCAGTTTAGGTTCGAACAATTGATTTCAACGGGATTTCCCTTAAAATCAAAATGGTCTGGTTTTTTTGGCAACAACCATCCGATTGTCCTTGAATTGGGTTGTGGTAAAGGCGAATACACCATCGGACTGGCAAGGCAGAACCCTGAAACAAATTTCATTGGTGTCGACATCAAGGGAGCCCGGCTCTGGCGAGGCCTGAAAGATGCTCAACTCGAAGAAATACCGAATGTGGCATTTGTGCGGACCAGAATCGAACTTATTGAGCATTTTTTTGGTACTCAGGAGGTTTCAGAAATATGGATTACTTTCCCTGATCCGCAACCTCAGGCATCCCGCGAAAGAAAACGGCTCACCAACCAGAGGTTTTTAGAACGCTACAGATCTTTTCTACGTGAAGATGGGGTAATTCACCTGAAAACCGACAGCACTTTATTGTATGAATACACCCTGCAGGTTATCCGCGACAACAATCATGTCGTGCTGTCATCCACCGATAATCTCTACGAACATCAGGGTGAGGAAGTGGTGAAAAGCATACGGACCTTTTATGAACAAAAATGGCTGGCTATGGGCATACCTATTAAATACATCAGGTTTTCACTAAGTCATGCAAGATAAGGAAGGTTTTTTTGAACAGGTGTATCAGGTTGTCAGCCTGATACCAAAAGGCAGGGTCACAACCTATGGAGCTATTGCCCGTTATCTTGGAAGCGGAGGTTCGGCGCGTATGGTAGGTTGGGCTATGAATGCCTCTCACAGCAGCATTCAATCGGTTCCGGCACACAGAGTTGTAAACCGGAACGGAATGCTTACAGGAAAATTTCATTTTGGCGACCCTAAGCTGATGGAACAATTGCTGGCAGCTGAAAACGTGACGGTTGCTGATGACAGGGTTCAGGCATTCAGCAAGTTGTTTTGGGATCCATCAGTTGAACTTGAGTAAGTTCAGGACAGAATTTTGTTTTCACTTTTTTATAACAGCAGCTGTTGCCGAAAGAATTTGCATATCTTTGCGCGGCCATTAAACGAATGGCCTATTGTGGAAAGATTTGATTGATTGCAACCACGGAAAAAAATGCTAAAACAAAGTTTTGCCTGCCGTCAATCAAATGCACCCCTTAGTAAATTAAATTTAATCTTTTGAGTTATTATTATGGGATATTTATTCACCTCCGAGTCGGTGTCAGAAGGTCATCCTGACAAAGTTGCCGATCAGATTTCAGATGCAGTGCTCGACGAGATGCTGCGTTATGACCCTGAATCAAAAGTAGCTTGTGAAACTATGGTAACCACCGGGCTTGCGGTGCTTGCCGGGGAAGTTAAGACAAAAGGTTATGTGGATGTGCAGACGATCGCCCGCAGGGTCATCAACCGCATTGGTTATACCAAAGCTGAGTACCAGTTTGATGGTAATTCATGTGGCGTGCTTTCGGCCATTCATGAGCAATCGCCCGACATCAATCAGGGTGTTGAACGGACGAAGAATGAGGAACAGGGTGCCGGTGATCAGGGAATGATGTTTGGCTATGCCTGTCGCGAAATGGACAATTTTATGCCCATTACCAGCGAGTTGTCACATATGCTGCTGCAGGAACTGGCAATCATCAGGCGTGAAGGAAAAACGATGAAGTACCTCCGCCCCGACTCCAAGTCACAGGTAACAGTGGAATACACCGGAAACTGGAAACCCGTCCGGATCGAAACCATTGTGATCTCAACACAGCACGACCCTTTTGCTGAAGAAGAAGCAATGCTTGAAAAGATACGTACCGATGTTCAAAGGATACTAATTCCCCGCGTGAAAAAGAAACTTCCTGCCAGGCTTCAAAAACTTTTCAGGGCCGATATGAAACTTTTTGTTAACCCAACGGGCAAGTTTGTCATTGGAGGCCCTCATGGCGATTCAGGCCTGACTGGCCGTAAGATCATCGTGGATACATATGGTGGCAGAGGTGCGCATGGTGGCGGTGCATTTTCGGGGAAGGATTCATCGAAGGTGGATCGTTCTGCAGCTTACGCCGCGAGACACATAGCCAAAAACATGGTGGCTGCCGGAATTGCTGATGAGGTGCTTGTGCAGGTGGCTTATGCCATTGGTGTGGCAGAACCTGTTGGATTTTATGTAAACACCTTTAATACAGCACGTGTTAAAGACGAACAAGGCAAGAAAATGTCTGATGAAGCCATTGCGCGCATGATCCGCTCGGTTTACGACCTGAGGCCTTATGCAATTGTTACCCGCTTTGGATTAAAAAATCCTGTGTTTGAGCCAACAGCAGCCTATGGTCATTTCGGACGTAATCACTACTCTGAGGAGGTTGAAGTTTACTACAGCAATAAGAATACCCGTACACAAATAACAAATGGTAAGGAGAAATACCTTAAAACAGTTGACTTCTTTGCCTGGGAAAAATTAGATATGGTGGACGAAATCACGAAAACCTTTGGACTCTGAACCAAATAATTAAGTTGAATAAAAAAGGCTGCATATTGAAATTGCAGCCTTTTTTTGTGTTTTTAAAAACTGTTACCTCTGAATAAGAAGTTTTTGTGTACGTGCGATTTTGTTGTTCAGAATCAACGAGTAGAAATAAACTCCTTCAGGTATTTCACTGACCGGCAGAGTGATGCTGCCACTTTTTTCTGAAAGCTCCTGATCAATGACCAGTTTGCCCAACATATTGAATACTTTGATGGAGGCTGTTTTCACTTCCATTGGAAAATTAAAGTCGAACGAAACATCTTTTTTAGCCGGATTGGGGTAGGGGTTGCTGAATGAAGACCGTGCAATCAAATCTTCAACCGAAGCAGGTGAAGTTGTGAAATATACGGTAAAAGAAACCTTTTCGCTCGGATTGTTGTGGTTAACGAACGCATATTCGATGATTGAAGTGCCGTTGTTTCCGTTGGACTGGTAATCAGCATAGAAATCATCTACGGTACTGCTTTCTCCCGGTCCAAATACGTCGAAGTTTGATTCATTGGTATTTGGAGCATAACAAGTGCCCGCATAACAGAAATAGTTGTACGTGCCGGCTACCAGCGATTTTTCGGTTCTGACTACCTTGATCAGGGCCATTTCTGACTTGTTGTTGGTAACAATAGCGTGTGCCTTCAGGATGAGGGAAGGTGTATTGTCACCCAGAATGTACACATTGCCACCGTCAGGAATAGGTTCGCCGCCCCAAGAAAGCGAAAACGGAGCTGTCTGGGAAAATGACGCAATGGTGAAACTGAGGGCAAAAGTGAGTAAGAATAAATGTTTTTTCATGGTATCAGTGAATTGAGTTCTTATATTTCATACAAAAATGATGCTAAACGACAAAATTAATGCAATTTTTTTAATTTAGCAGCCGACTACTGAAATGTTTACTAAAGACACATTAGTCGGGTATAAGGTTGCACGGTACTGATACCGGGCTTGTTTTTTCAGGAACTTTGTTTTATTAATGAATCACTAAAACCCCAATAACATGAAAATTAGAAGTTTACTTTTTGTTTCGTTAATTTTTGTCTCATGCATTGCTCAGGCACAAACACCACGTATGGTTTTGGCCGAGAGTTTCACGAGTACAACTTGTGGTCCGTGCGGATCCCAAAATCCGGCATTTGATGCCTTGTTGCATGCCAATGAGGATAAAATTACCTCAATTAAGTACCATATGAGTTGGCCGGCTCCTGGAAACGACCCGATGTATCACCACAATACGGTTGACAACAATGCCCGCCGTTCGTATTACAACATTAATTCGGTTCCGCATGTGCATATGGATGGAAATTACTATAATGGTCTTCCTGTAAACATAAATCAGGCAAGAATCAATGCAGCTGCAGCCGTTCCATCACCCTTTGAAATACGCATGCAACATCGCCTGTCTGACGATCTGGACAGTGTATATGTAACTATGATGATCAGGGCAACCGATCAGGTAAGCGGTCAATTGGTTGCACATATTGCCGTTATTGAAAAGGAAATCCATTTTACTACACCTCCTGGAACCAATGGAGAAAAGGATTTTTACAACGTAATGAAGGCCCTGCTGCCTTCAAAAAACGGAACCATTCTGCCTTCGTTTCCTGTCGGCGCATATGTGGTGATTGAAACTGCATGGGAATTGAAAAACGTGTACAATAATAGCCAGATTGCGGCTGTAGGCTTCGTTCAGGACAACAACAGCAAGCATGTGCATCAGGCAGCCAACAGCACTTCGGAACCTTTGGTGCCATTTTTTGCCAATGATGCAGCCGTCACCAGGATACAAAACATTACAAAAGTGAATTGCAGCGGTACGCTAAGCCCAGTAATTGAACTTACGAACTATGGCTCAAACGAGCTGGTTTCTGCTGACATCACAATAAACGTCAACAGTAATGTTGTGCAGGAAATTGAGTGGACCGGAAGTCTGAGTTTTATGGAAAAGGTTCAGATCGAGGTAAGTGAAATACAATTTGTAGTTGAGGAGCAGAACACCCTGATGGTACTGATTGATGCAATGAACGGGGGCGAGGATGAGTATTTGCTGAACAACGCCATAACCACAGAAATCAGCCAATCGCCTTTTCTTACTGGAAACTTATTGCTTTTTCTTCTTTTAGATAATTCTCCGGAAGAAACAACATGGGAAATACTTAATTCGCAGGGAACAGTTGTGATGTCGGGAGGCCCTTATTCAACGCCTGGCGGAGTGGTGAGCCTTCCTGTCAGTTTTGATGCAGGTGATTGTTATGAGCTCATTGTGTATGATGCAGGTGGCAACGGAATGTGTTGCGGCAATGGTACTGGATATTATGCCTTGATTGCCAATGGAAACCAAGCCATTTTTTCAGGTCAGGGATTTGGGTCAATTGACAGAAATGAGTTCACCTATGGATTTGTTGGCGTGAACAAAGCGCTGATAGGAAATGAAGGCATCAGTCTGCACCCAAACCCGGCAGGTGACAAGGTGTTTGTACGTTTGAGCAATTACATGGAAGGAAATCCGGTTTCAATACGCCTTACTGATCTGTCAGGACGACTCATAAGTGAACGAAACACCATCCGTGCTTCAGAGAAACAGTCAATTGAGGTTGATCTTGATGGAGTAGGTGCTGGGCTTTACCTGATTACGGTACAGCTTAACTCGGAAGTGTACACGAAGAAACTCATTGTTAGATAATTTTCAGCCTTTCGAGTGTAGCTTTTTCAGGGACGCCTGTATTCAGGTTCCATCCACGGTTGGTGTAGTAACCATCCATGATGGTGCTGAATTCTGATCGGTCGAGTACCACATTTTTCTGAGGACCTTCAGTATATGCGTCTTTGAAAAATCGTTCGGGCAGACAATCATCTTCGCGGCCAAAGCCTTCTTTGCTGTTCAACCACCGTTCAAGGTTAAAAATTCTTTCACCGGTTTCCATAAATTCCTCTTCAGTGAGGTCGAAACCGGTGATTGCTTTTATAATATGTTTGAAATGAATCTCTTTACGGTACCATGAAGCAGCAAAACTGCACATGCCCAGTGAGTCGCGTAAAGTGGAAAGGTTTTGTCCGCCGATGTCACCTCCGGTCATGTGGCAGGCTCCACGGTTGGCGGTGGTGTAGCTGATTCCAATACTTTTGGCGTAGCCCTGCACGTTCCATGCTGCCAGTTCATGCCCTTTGACATGAATGGCAAATTCGGACGAATTTTTGCCAATTAATTCCGACAGATGCCGGACTCCTTTAGCAGCTTCGGCGCCAACTCCCTCCATAGTGCCGATTTTGTGGATCATTTCGATACATGGATTAACAGAGCCCCAGTGGAGTGCAATACCATCAAGGAAATCAATATCAATCAGTTTTTTCTCGTAGCATTCCATGAGAAACCCAAGGACATTGCCTAGGGTAATGATGTCAATGCCATAGTCATCGGCGATTTCTATCATTTTATGGAGTCCGTCCAGATCATCAATGAGCAAATTGGCGCCAAGCATAGTGCCGGTTTCATATTCGATGCCTTCATTAACTACCCCTCCATAAGCCCCTTTGGCAAAGCCACTTTTTTTGCAGGCAAGGTGACAGGTAAAGCAAGCCATATCACGTTTCCAGACCCTCGACCTTGCAGCATGGGCATTGATTTTTTCAATGCCGGAAAAGGTTCCTTCACTAAAGTTTTTGACAGCCTGACTGCCTCTGTCGGACGAAAACTGAAGAGCATTAGCCGTGCCACCGTACCGCCAGTTTGTCTTTGATTCGCTGTCGGCGCCAAAGGAAAGACGTGCTTCTTTCAGTAACTCACTGAACATTGCCGGATCGGCTACCTCAGGTTTATTGCTTCCACGGACAACAATGGCTTTTAATTGCTTGGATCCCATCACACAGCCTGTGCCCCCTCTGCCGGCCGACCGTGCACCTGTATTCATCACACTGCCATACAACACACCCCGCTCGGCTCCCGGTCCTATATAAGCCGATTCGAACCTTCGGTCGCCCACTTCTTTGATGATGGCTTCATCAAATATTGCAGAAGTCATGCCACTGAATTTAGATGCATTCCTGATTTCAACCCGGTCATTTTCAACAAAAAGATATACAGGCTTGTCCGAACTTCCGGTTACCACAATTCCGTCATAACCTGCAAATTTTATTTCCGGCCCGATAAAACCGCCCATATTGCTGTAGCTTACGGTCGAAGCATAACGATGGGCAGGACTGAGGGGGCGGGTAATTGGTGATTTGGTTACCATACATGTTCGTGAAGAACTTGGAAAGGGAAATCCGCACATGAGGCCAGGCATAAACATTAGTGGGTTTTCTGGTCCGAGCGGATCAGTGCCATGAACATCAAGATATTCCGAAAGTAGTTTCATCCCAAGGCCTCTGCCGCCCAGATACAATTTGTAATCTTTTTCACTGAGCATCCTTGTGTGTGTTGTTCCGGCAGTAAGATCAGCGATCAGGATTTTTCCGTTTACTCCTTTCATGATTATTCGCTTTGTGTTGGATAATACTTTTGTTTGAGTCGTTCATATATGGCATCAGGTCCGGGATAGGGATGTGCTGCGTCGGGCCATCTTTCAAGATACGACAGTGCCTCATAAGGACACCATTGTGCGCATTGGGGATCTCCGTTGCACAAGTCGCACATTCCGGCTGGGCTGCCTTCCTGATCAGGAAAAATTATCCCGGCCCGATGGGTTCTGCAGGTGTCGGCGCATGACTGGCAACCTATACAGCGATCCCTGTCGCATGTTATTGCATTAGTAATTTTGTCACGGTAAAGGGCTTTGTGCCCGGTTTGTGCTGATACAGACACAGGACAGGCAGCCACACATGGTGCATCATGACACAAATAGCAGGAAATGGGCACATCAAGCGGGGGCATGAATCGCCACACCCTGATGTTGCTGTTTTCATGGTTTCCCGGGTTGTGCGGATTTTTTTCTTCCTGATGGAAGGCTGAACAAATGGCTTCGCAGGTGCGGCAACCTGTACATTTGTCATAATCGGCCACAATAACCTTTTGGGCCTGGTTTCCGCCTATTCCTCCGGCAACAGAAGCTGTGCGTGACAAAACCACAAATCCGCTTCCTGCCCAAAACGTTCTGGCGATGAAATCTTTGCGACTTAGGGTCATAGTTTGATGGAAATTATCCTCAAATATAACCTTAAGTTAAAAAGAAAATGTTGCTATAGAGTAAATTAGAACCTTTCTAAATAAAAAATGCCGGCACTGTAGCCGGCATTTTCTGAGATTGATATCGGGCGCACTACTTGCGGATGATCATTTTTTTGGTCTGTACTGATTTGTCAGCTGTTTTCAATTGATAGAAATATACTCCGGCAGGAAGGTCTCCGGCATCAATAGTAACGCTGTGGCGGCCTGACTCCTGTGCTGTGTTGACCAGCTGACGGACCACTCTGCCACTTATATCCATCACAAGTAGCTCAACGTTTGTGGTCCTGTTCAGGTGATAGGAGATTGTAGTTTGGTTGGAAAACGGATTGGGATAGTTTTGGTTGAGTTGGTGAAGGCTGTTGGAACTAGTGAAGCTTTCGCCCAGCGAGACCACCTCATCGACAGGAGCTCTGAACAGACTTCCACCGCTACGACCAGGGGTTTCGGAAACAACATATATATAGCCTCCTCCAACAGCGGCTTTAGTTATCTCACCACCATCGAATCCATTCATATTGATTGGATAATAAGTTTCCAGATCGTAGGAGAAGAAATTCTGATCGCCGAATATATAAAAGGTGATATCATCCTCATAGCTGCTCAGTTTCACTGCATTGATCCTGACATCAGGCAGCAGTGGCAACCAGTTGTCACCGTAATCAGGTGAAAAAAGCAAACCTGCATGGGTTCCAATGATTGGTAATTCGCCAAATGGTAACACTTCGGTTACATTAAGGGCCGGGCCTGTTAATCCATTGTTTTTTGGTTGCCAGCTACCAAAGTCGTCAAATGAGAAAAATACACCTCCTTTAGTGCCTGTCATGAGGTAGGTTACAGCTTCCGGGTCGTAATAACCTCCTAAGGTGTTGATATAAAGAGCGTCGCCATTTAATCCGTTGTTTGCGCCAGACCATGGGCCAAGTGGGCTGTCAGGAGCTGATGTGAATATTCCGGCTCCGTTAGTGCCTACAGCGTAGGTGCTGCTGCCTTCAGCGCTGCTGCCAATGCCAAAATAGGTTACATCTGTTGAACCTAATCCTGTTGAAGTAGCATCCATATAATTCATTAGGTCAGCTGTGAAGAACACCCCGTTTTGTGTGCCCACAAAAAGGACAGTTCCTGCCCCCCAAAAGCTTCGGATGTTTTTGTTGCCAATGTTGCCACTTATGTCGGTAAAACTGTTTCCGTTGTCCTGACTATGGAAAATTCCATCACCGTCAGTCCCTACAAAAAGACCATTTTCTGCAAGAATGTCATATTGAAGCACGCTAACCGCAGCCGAGCTGTTTCCTATTTGAACAGGTTCCCACTGAGCCATTGCGAACTGCAATGTGCATGCAAAGAATAAAGTTAAGAGTACATTTTTTTTCATTTCAGGCTGTTTTTAAGTTAATTACTTGAGGTTAATTAAAACGCAAAGGTGGTTTGACTTTCATGGCCTATCAATACGGTAATATACGTATTTTTAGGTAAACAGATACCAGATTATTGATTTAATTTCAGATCTGATATGTAAGGTAAATATATTGTTGATCAATGTTTTGTGTTTGGTTTTAATTGGTAAAAAAAAACCGGCTTTGGGCCGGTTCTTTAGTACTATACAGTTATAGGTTTAATTCATTTTAAAATAGAAAGGGAGTCTGGCCTGAATGCCACTCATGTTTTTTACCTGTTCCAGATATTCAATATAGGAATAGTATTGTCCGAGTTCCTGCTCCAGAATTCTTGTTTTGGTTTTGCCGGTCATTTCTTCCATGATCTGTTGGAAAGGGTCTTTTTGTTCAGGAAGCGTAGTCAGTTTGTATTGATCTCCAAGACCTGCCTTTTCCGCTGCTTTTGCAATGGCAGCTTCCATTCCTCCGAGTTCATCAACAAGCCCTAATTCAAGGGCGTCAAGACCTGTCCAAACTCTTCCCTGGCCTATGCTGTCCACATACGACTGTCGAAGGTTGCGTGTTTTGGCCACCAGCGAGGTGAAGTCATCATAAATGTTTACAACTTCTTGTTGAATCTTCATACGTTGGAATTCGCTAAGTGGCTCCATTACATCAATGAAGTCGGCATTTTTGTTGGTCATTACCTTGTCGAAAGTGATGCCAAATTTGTTGTTGAACAGTCCTTTCATATTGGGTATGACGCCAAAAACACCAATAGATCCTGTTATTGTGGTGGGATCAGCAAAGATATAGTCGGCATTAGTCGAGATCCAGTAACCACCGGAAGCAGCAACATTACCCATAGAAACGATAAAGGGTTTCTCGTTTTTAGCCAGTTCGACCTCTCTGCGAATGACTTCTGAAGCCAGTGCGCTTCCGCCGGGCGAATTAACACGCATCACTATTGCCTTCACTTTTTCGTCTTCTCTGGCTTTACGGATGGCTTTAGAAATGTTTTCAGAGCCTATACTTGTTTCTGAGCCCTCACCTCCCGAGATTTCACCAATGGCATAAATGACGGCAATTTTATCTTTAATGCGGGTTTTACTTTCCTTTACAGGTTTAGCCTGGGTGTATTTGCTAAGGGTAACCGATTCAATTTTGTCTTTTCCCTGCATACCTGTTTTTTCTCTGAGGATGGCCAGCATTTCATCCTTATACACAAGTTTATCCACGAATTTGTGCTCAAGGGCTTTGTCGGCATTCGACAGTTCCAGTTCGTCAGCAATACGGTTTAGCTCATCTATGCTGATGTTACGGCTTTCGCTGATCTGAGCGATCATTTTACCCCACACTGATTGCAATAGCTTGTTCATCTGCTCACGGTTTGCATCGCTCATTTTGTCGTACATCAGCGGTTCGACTGCGCTCTTGAATTTGTTATCGGGTCCGCGGATGATCTGTGGTTCCACTTCGATTTTTTCGAGCATGTTCTTAAGAAACATCAACTGGGCATTCAATCCTTTGAACATCAGCATTCCTTCAGGATTCAGATAAATTTCGTCCGATACTGATGCCAGATAATAAGAGGCCTGACTGTAGGCTTCGGAGTAGCTGACGATAAACTTGCCTGATTCTTTGAATTCAACAAGTTTTGCCCTTATTTCTTCAGTATTTGCCATACCTGCTGACACTTCTGACAGATCGAGATAGATGCCGGCGATGTTTGGGTCGGTAGCGGCTTTTTGGATGTTTTTCAAAATATCGTCCAGGCCCATCGGCTGATTTGATTTAAAGCTTGTAAAATCAAAGCCTTCGAAAGGATTTTTCGGGGCCCTGTCGAGCACCGGTGTATTGAATTTGGCAAGCAGTACGGTGTTCTGCTTAAGTTTTACCTCCTCCTTTTCGGCCATTGATATCAATGAGGCAATCATTCCTATCATGATAAACATGATCAGAAGCAGGGTGAGCAGTGTGCCCGCAAACGAGGCCAGCATAAATTTAAAAAACTGTTTCATGTGTGTAGGGTTTGTTAGGGTTTATACAGGTTTGTATGATGAATGATAATTGTACATAAATCATGCAAATTATATTATATAATTGTAAAACAAAGCATTATGCTTGTTTTGCGCACGTTCAACATCGATGCATATTGACCGGAAACAAGCAATACTGTCCGTTTTCGGTCAATTCCGGGCAAAGGTTGTTGACTATTATGCCCCAGCAATATTAACACAAAAATGTGAACAAAATATGAACAAAATAACCGTGTTTTGGAGGCGAATCACCATCTTTGCCCGGTATCATTTTTATCTTATGATTAAGTCAGCCAAAAGGCTTCTTTTATTGGTGGTTCTGCTTACTGCTCCTTGCTTTATTGCTGATATGGGAGCTAACCGCAGCATCAAAGACCTTATGGTTGACGATGGAGTTTCGCTTCGGTCACGATTTGTTGAATTTAGCTTCTCAGCATTTGGTTACAATACATTTTCGTCCGGAATGATGCAGTTTCATTTTGATGGTTTTGCCGACAGGCCATCTGTGCAGATCAACAGGCGCGGAACGTTGTCGAAAGGGAGAATGATGAGTTTTCTTTGGAACCATAACAAGCGTCTTGACTTCCTGCTGATTGAGCAAATAGTTGATCTTTATCTGAAAGAATCAGACTATGAGGGCATTAATCATGACATTGCATTCATTCAGATGTGTCATGAAACTGGATTTCTAAAGTTTACCGGGGATGTCGGTGCACATCAGCACAATTATTGCGGGCTGGGTGCGACAGGCAATGGTGTTGCCGGCCTGAGTTTTCCAAGTATGGAAATGGGTGTCAGGGCTCATGTGCAGCACCTGAAGGCATATGCCTCAGCAGAAACCATCAAAGGTACAGTTGTGTATGACAGGATTCGCTTTGTAAAACGCGGTATGTCACCTTCGCTTCATGACCTCACCGGAAAATGGGCAACCGACCCATTATACGGAGAAAAAATCGAACGTCTTCTGGGTAATGCATTCGAAGGAAGCTTTCTCACAGGATTTCCTGTGAACCGAAAAACATCCTTCAACGCTTTGTTGTGATGTTTATTCTTTTACTATGTCGGAACTAATTTATTTACTAACCGGATCGAATCTAGGCGACAGAACCGCAATGCTGGATGTTGCGCTGGAGGAAATCGGAAAAGAAATTGGGCATGTAACTGCGGTTTCATCAGTGTACGAATCAGAACCCTGGGGGTTTTCGGCTGATGAATGGTTCTTAAATCAGATAATTGTTTGTGACACGCTGCTTGATCCCGGGGAGGTGATGACAAAGTTGATTAGTATTGAGAACAAGATGGGCCGAAGGAGGCTGGAAACCGGCTATACATCCCGAACCATTGACATTGACATTCTTTATTTCGGTTCCAGAGTAATAGATGTTGAAGGACTAATTCTTCCTCATCCCAGATTGCACCTGCGCAGGTTTGTGCTAGAACCCCTGTGCGAACTGGCTCCAGGTTTCATGCATCCTGTGCTGCAAAAAAGCAATATTGAACTTCTGCAGATGTTGTCTGAGCCCGGCACTGTTAACAAAATTGGAGTTTGAGATCAACTTTCACCTGCGTATCTTTGCCGAATGCGATATAATTTTATAGCCATTGAAGGAACCATCGGGGCAGGCAAAACCACCCTGGCTACACAGATTGCTGCCGATTACAATGCTAAATTGATTCTGGAGCAGTTCGAAGATAATGCCTTTCTGCCCAAGTTTTACCTCGATCAGGATAAATATGCTTTTCCCCTTGAAATGTCGTTCATGGCTTCGCGGTTCCAGCAGTTGAAAGACCAGTTGGGCACGCAGGATTTGTTCCGTAATTTTACCATTTCAGATTATTTTATCATTAAATCACTGATTTTTGCACGCAAGACACTCCCTGCAGATGAGTTGGCTTTGTTTACAAGGTTTTTTAATTTCATCACGGCCAGTCTTCCGAAACCTGACCTATTGGTGTATCTGTACCTCGAAGTTGATAAACTCCAGTTCAACATTCGTCAGCGTGGACGAAGTTATGAGCAGCAGATCAAAGACGAATACCTTGAAAAGATTCAAACGGGTTACTTTGAATACATGAAGCAGCAGATTGACCTCAGAATACTTGTGTTGGATACAAACAAGCTCGACTTTGTTAACAACGCTTCAGATTATCGCACCATTATGTCGGTGATTGACAAAGATTATAGTATTGGTATTCATCGGGTTACTTTTTAGTATTTCATAGAGAAACCCATTGTCAGTTTAAAATATCAAGCATTTCTGATCATTAAAAAAGCCCGGTTGCGCTAAGCGCAACCAGGCTTTTCAACCTTAATTAAACAAAATTACTTAACGATATTCTGGAAATCAGGGGCGTTGAAGAACTTAATGAATTCGCGATCCCATCTTGCCTGATTCTTATAGTTTTCGTCCTTTTGAATAGCCTTCATCAGGTTTTCGTAGAGCATTCCAGAGTCATTTGTGCGGGCCCCGATAATGGCTTTCAGATAGTGTGATTCGGCTGGCAGTTCGGAGCAATCAAGTGTTGATTTGGCAGCGCTGTAGTCTTTGCTGAGTAATTGGGCCAGACCAAGATTATAGTCGCATTTGTTTTCGCCCATCAGGGTTACAGCCTTATCGTAATTGCCTTTGAAGATATTAACAACACCCATATTATAATTCACGTTGGCTCCAAGTTGTTGGGCTTTTGTGAAGTATTTTTCTGCAGTGCCATAGTCTTTGTCGTATGCAGCTATTACACCGAGGTTGTTGTGTACTTCGGCTGAGTTTTCGTTCATACCCTTTGCCTTCTCGAGCAATGATTTAGCTTCAGCATAATTACCTGCCTTCATTTCGCAGACAGCAAGGTTAACAACTGCCCTCCATGAATCGGGATAAACACGCATCGTTGATTTGTAGATCATCTTCTTTGTGTTTGCATCTTTGGTAAGTGTTGCTGCATAAAGCAATTCTTTTACGCTAAGCTGCTCAGGATTTGTGGTTGAAAGGGTAGCTATCTCCTCATCTGTACGCTTTGGCTCAAAGGTGTTGATACTGATAATTGAGCGCCGGAGCGGAGGAAGAATTTGCTCTTCGATTTCGGGATAGATAAGGATCATGTTCCTGATTTCCTGTTCGCGCTGAGCAACATTGGCCGAGCGGATAACATTCAATACAGCTTTTTTGTCCTTTAAGTCAGAGGCTTCAACAGCATTCATAAAACCATTCCAGTCTGGGCCATTGGCCGAAAGGTTGAAGGTAATCTCACTGGTTTTCTTGTAAGCTACTTTTGAGTTTTTCTTTTTGGCCAGATCGTTCAGGATTTTGGTCATATGGCGCTGAGCGGTTTTTGACCTTTTGTCGGAGAGACCCTGGTTAAAGGTTTCTTCGCCTTCTGGAGAAGCCCATCCTGCGATGGTAACATCCTTGATCACCCAGCCTTTTTCAACATCGGAGGTAACTTTGCTGAGCAAATCCCTGTTCTCTGATTTTTTATTCAGCGGCAGGTTCAGATTGAGATCAGACAGGTTAACCTGGAAATACAGATTGGCAGTTTGGGTGTGAATAGTTACTTTTTCATACTGATGATCAGCAATTGAGGCGCCACGGTGGGTGTCTTTTATCCTTTTCGAGGTGTAGATAACTCCATCGGCCAGTTTTCTTTGTTCTGCTTTCAGGCTTCCTTCCTGTGCTGATGCTGATTCGCGGTCAGGATAGATGGTTCCTTTATGGGCGTAGATCACGGGTTCAACTACAAGATCAGAGACATTCATGTTCGGGTGGTACTTAACCTTGTCAGTATAAGTAAACGATCCACCTTTTTCGTAGCTGATCAGGATGCCGTCGCCACTTACAGATTGTCCTTTGAAATTGATGGTTTTCAAAGCGGTTGAGCCGCCTTCATAAACCAATACCGGGGTGAAATTCATGACAGCTTTCTTGTCGAAATACTTGGGCGGGAATGTTCCTTTGATGGTAACCATAACTGAGTCGCCTTTTTCTTCAAGCGGGTTGGGTGTGGCTTCGAGGGTAACCAGGCCAAAGTCACGCTGCATGTTTTTGATGTTTGATTTCACGAGTTTGTAGCGTGCACCTACATTAAAAGTAGCGTACATATCTCTCCATATCTCGGCACCACGACTTTTGTCATCGTTTTTCGCGAGAGCATCAAGCCAGTCGGTGTCTACAAGGTTCCATGTGTAATTACCATATATATCCCAATTGTCTGAAACATGGAAGTTGAGGTCAGCGCCTACCGGGAGATGCCATGCCACTTTGCGGTCGCCGATTCCCCAGTCACCATCAGGATATTCCTGACCTTTATAGCCGAATTTGCGGATGCTGTTTCCTGTGCTGATTTCTGTAGCCTCAGACCTCCAGTGCACCTGACCAATCCCAATGTGGGGGGCGAAGGTGAACAGCCTGTCTGGGTTATAACCAAAAAGCAGGTTCCAGACATTAAAGGAGAGGTTAAGACTTCCTTCATAATAATCATTATACGAAAGCTTGGCATTAAGGCCATCTTTTTCACCGGCCAGCTTGCCAAGGCCTAGTTTGGCATTAGCGCCGAAAACGCTTGTAAATTGCCTTCCAAAGCCAAGTTTTCCGTTTAGCTTGGTGTAGGGCCAATCAGGCATAAAGCCATATTGTGCCAGGTCGGTGTGGTTAAAGGCAGCACCGAGTTCGCCCTGAAAATACCAATAAGGAGAGAAAGATGAAACGGGCTTTGCCTCTTCCTTCTTGGTCTCTTCTGTTGGCTGCGCATCAGTCTGGCTGAAAACAGTCAGCGGAAAGACCGCCAGTAAAGCGATCATCAGGAATCCGGATAGAGAAAAATAATTTTTCATAACGGTAAAGATTGGTTAAGTATTCAGTTTAATTTTAAGGTTATATTTTTCAGTGCAATTTTCATCAAATTATATACCAAACATTTCAAATCGAAATTGGTTGCAAATTTATAATAAAAAAAATGATTTATACACTCATTTATAGATAATTTGAGGCTAAATTAAGCAATTCACCTGATCTGCAACAATAATTTTTGCTTAATTTAGCCTTAAATGATAGTACTGCCAGCAAACAATTCCGGCACAAACGGCAACATTCAGGGAGTGTTTTGTGCCCGACTGGGGCACTTCGACAGCAAAGTCGCTAACACCAATTACTGATTCTGAGATGCCGTCAACTTCATTTCCAAGTACGAGGGCTGTTTTATCAGGCCAGCTGAAGGTCTGCAGCATCAGGCTTTCATTAGTTTGTTCAACAGCTACAATACTGTATCCCAATGAGCTGAGTTCGCTGATGGCGTCCAGATTTTTTTCAAAATACTTCCAGGCAACGGTTTCCGTGGCGCCGAGTGCAGTTTTATGTATCTCGCGGTGCGGTGGCCGGCCCGAAATGCCGCACAGGTAAATACCCTCAAGCCTGAAGGCATCAGCGGTCCTGAATATGGAACCAATATTACTCAGCGACCTGATGTTATCGAGAACAAGTACCAACGGAAGTTTGACTGATTTCCTGAAGTCCTCTATTTCCAGGCGGTTTAGTTCTTCCATCCTGAGCTTTCTCATGATTTTTTTTCAGCTAATATAAACAAAGGCCTGACAGGATAGTAAGCTTCTTTCAGATTTTGTATTTTTGCCGATATCCCCTCCTTTAATTAAACTCATGAAACCAGAACATTCGGCAGTAGAAACGCCCCTGATGAAACAGTATAACCAGATTAAGGCACGATATCCTGACGCTTTGTTGCTCTTTCGGGTTGGTGATTTTTACGAAACATTTGGTTCCGATGCCATCACGGCTTCCGAAGTTCTGGGGATTGTTCTGACCCGAAGGGCCAATGGAGCAGCCTCTTATGTCGAACTTGCCGGTTTTCCTCACCACAGCCTCGATACCTACCTTCCTAAATTAGTCAGGGCCGGACATAAAGTGGCCATTTGCGACCAGTTGGAAGATCCGAAGCTGGCAAAGAAAATTGTCAAAAGAGGTGTCACGGAATTGGTCACACCAGGTGTCTCATACAATGAACATGTTTTGGAGCAAAGACAAAACAACTTCCTTTGTGCCATTCACCATAACGAAGGGATCAGCGGCGCTGCTTTTCTCGACATCTCCACAGGCGAGTTTTATGCCGCGCAGGGCAATCAGGAATACATTGATAAACTGCTGCAGGGGCTGAACCCGAGCGAAGTGGTGGTACAGCGCAACAAAAGACGCTCATTTATTGAGGTGTTCGGTGATAAACACTACCTGTCGGTATTTGATGACTGGGTGTTTACACCTGAATATGCTTCGGATGTTTTGTTGAAACATTTCAAAACAAAATCATTAAAGGGGTTTGGTTTGGAAGATCTTCCCCTTGCAGTTATTGCTGCCGGAGTATGCATGCACTATCTCAGCGAGGCGCAGCATGAACAGATCGGACATATAAGCAGCCTTTCACGCATTGATGAGGGCAATTATGTATGGCTGGATAAGTTTACCATACGTAACTTAGAGTTGTTATCCACCCCTCATCCTGAAGCCAAAACCCTGCTTGATGTGCTCGATCAGACAGTTTCGCCCATGGGAAGCAGGTTGATGCGGCGCTGGATCGCGCTGCCTCTCAGACATCGCATCGCCATTGAAGACCGCCTCAATACCGTTGAGACCCTTATATCAGATAAGGTATTGATTGACCAGATTCATGGGGCAGTGCGGCTCACCGGCGACCTCGAACGACTGATATCCAAAGTGGCGCTGGGTAAAATCAACCCGCGTGAATTGCTTCAGGTGGCCAGAGCACTGAAACAGGTGGAAGCAGTTAAAAACATATGCGTGGATTCGGGAAAGAAGCCGCTTGTAAACCTGTCGGATCAGTTTAACCTGTGTGAACCCCTTCGCGAAAAATTGTTCAGGGAACTGTCGGATGACCCTCCGGCTCTGCTCGCCAAAGGCAACATCATAGCCAATGGTGTTCATGATGAATTAGACGAACTCAGGAACCTGGCAAAGTCAGGCCGTGATTTCCTTACAGCCCTCCAGAAAAGGGAAATGGAACGAACAGGCATCAACAGCCTTAAAGTAGGCTATAACAACGTTTTCGGCTATTTTCTCGAAGTGACCAATGTCCATAAGAATAAGGTTCCTCAGGAATGGGTCAGGAAACAAACCCTTACTGGCTCGGAACGCTATATCACCGAAGAACTTAAGGATTACGAGCAGAAAATTCTGGGTGCCGAAGAAAGGATGGCTGAGTTGGAGCAGAGCCTTTTTGTCGGCCTGGTCAACTTCTCAATGGGATTTGTTCAGCCGGTGCAGCGTAATGCCGGGCTTCTGGCGCAGCTTGACTGCCTCTGCTCCTTTGCTGCCACTGCACTCCGAAACCAATACAATCGTCCTGAACTTAACGATAGTTATGTGATCGACATCCGCGATGGCAGGCATCCGGTGATCGAGCACCAACTGCCCAAAGGTGAGCATTATGTGGCCAATGACGTTTTCCTTGACCACGAAAAACAACAGATTATGATGATCACAGGGCCCAATATGTCAGGTAAATCGGCCCTCCTGCGTCAAACAGCCCTCATTGTGCTGATGGCGCAGATGGGGAGTTTTGTTCCCGCTGCGTCAGCTTCCATAGGATTGGTTGATAAGGTGTTCACCAGGGTTGGGGCCAGCGACAACATCTCGTCGGGCGAATCCACATTTATGGTCGAAATGAACGAAACTGCCAGTATCCTGAACAATGTTTCAGGCCGCAGTCTTATTCTTCTTGATGAAATCGGCAGGGGAACCAGCACCTATGATGGTATAAGCATCGCCTGGGCCATCACCGAATACCTGCATGACCACCCTGCCTACCGCGCCAAAGTGATGTTTGCAACACATTACCATGAGCTCAATGAAATGGCTGCTTCTTTCCCCAGAATAAGAAACTACCATGTGAGTGTTAAGGAGGCGGGCAACAAGGTAGTGTTTTTGCGCAAACTCAAAAAAGGTGGAAGCGCACACAGCTTTGGTATCCATGTGGCTACCATGGCCGGCATGCCCCGCAAAGTGATCGAACGTGCCAACAAACTACTGGCCATGCTGGAACAAACCCATTCTGATGAGTCGTTCAGGAAAGCCGGTGGGGGTAAAACTGAGAAAACCGATGATATTCAACTTAGTTTTATACAACTCGACGACCCCCTGTTGCTACAGATTAAGGACGATATTTTGAATACAAATATTGATACGCTGACCCCGGTAGAGGCGCTGTTGAAGCTGCATGAAATAAAGAAACTACTAGGAAAATGAGGCTTTCTGGCACTTGAACAAGTTCAGAGACATGCAAAAGAAAAAAAAATCTGAAAAAGTTTGCTTCACTTCACAAAAGTTACATAAATTTGCACCTCCAATTTGACATGCGGAAATAGCTCAGTTGGTAGAGCACGACCTTGCCAAGGTCGGGGTCGCGAGTTCGAGTCTCGTTTTCCGCTCCAAGGTAATCCCGGTCCAGTATCGGGATTTTTTTTCAGAGAGAAACCCCTGATGCCCCCATCGGAGCTTATCATGCCCGAGTGGTGGAATTGGTAGACACGAAGGACTTAAAATCCTTTGGCCATTGCGGCCGTGCCGGTTCGAGTCCGGCCTCGGGTACAGAGGGGGGTGATTTGAGCGCTTTAATTTTCAGTAACTTTTTGTGCTTACAAACTCGCTTCAAGCAGATTGTTAATGTCTGAATCACATCAGATGTATTTCGCTATTGTTCAACTAAATTTCTAATGAATATATGATTCCTGCGGTTATAGAATCCGGAATCTTCTTAAGCTTCGATATAACCATTGGTTCATTTAGTGATCAATTTCTGTTTGGTTTCAAGGTGTATCCAATGTTAAATTCCATGAACTCTGCCAGCATGAAGTTGATGGAACGGACGTTAACTCCGCATGAAAAGTTGTCAAAAACATTGAACCGAACACCCAGTCGCTGATAGGTTTGGTGGAAATTGCCATGTTTCAGGTGTAGTGCATAGATGCCGACACCACCGACAATCGTTAGCCTGTCAATGACCATTTCGGGTTGCAGCAATAGTCCAAGTGTGAAATTGCCGAGTGTCCGAGGCCCGATGGTGCCGTCTGAACGGGCATTCAGGCCAAACCAGTAATTGATGTCAAGACCTGTGCCTAACCTGAATGAATTGCTGAAGTTTTGAAATCCAATAATGGAAATGCCACTTATGGCGAAGTAATTGCTGTCGAGTTCATGTTCAACAAGTTGATGGTTTCCATAACCCAGCATAAAATGCAATTCCCGCGAGGTATTCCGGTTGGCAGGACGAGGTATCTGCCTGTAGTCCGGACGACCGGCAAAACGATACCTCAATTCTGCATAGGGTGATAACAGATTGAAACCCCTGTTTGGACGCTCGAAACCGCCATTTGAAAAATGGATAAAGCTTATGCCTCCACCAAAGTCAACAAAAGGGCTCAGGTGGGCAAATACCTTAAAACCGATATCCAGATGCAGCGTTAGATTTCCTCCGATGACAATGTTCTTGGGGTTGTATACTGAATCATAATGTTTCCAGTTACTGGCCAATCCGAATTGAAACTCGGTATAACAGCTTACCTTATTCCAACGCTTAATAGGAATGCCAAGTATCCCATAGGCCGAGACCGGTGTCCCGACTTCCTCTTTGTTGAAAAAGTCCCCAAAACTAATTCCTGCGCCATAGTAAGGGCTTTTATACTGCCGCTGCCAGACCTTATAGCCAGGATTTTGCCATAATGCCTTCACGGAAATAAACCTGAAATTAGTAATTGGCTTTTGTTGCAGGTTGTCGCCCGTGACAAAGGGATTGGTTGCCAGAACATTTCCTTTGCCTACACTGGCACTTAATATAAGGTTTTGTGACGCTGACTCGGTTTGCTGGGCTGTGGCCCGAGTTATTAAAATCAGATATACTGATATAACACAGAGAAATAGTGGTTTTAAAATTGTATTCATGCCTGATTGCTATTGTGTGGTTGGGGTTTTGTCCTTAATGTTAAATAATCCTGTATGGCTGCCGCAACAGGCTGATAAGCCATCCCGAGCTCAACAACCGATTTATTATTGATGTAGCAGTTGGTAACACATAGAATCCGCATATTGCACCATCCCAATTCAGTGCGTACACCAGCCATCCTGAGCAGTTCGCCGGCAAATCCGATCATGATCATCAGAACTGCAGGTAGCTGAATCAGCATGGTCTTTTGGTTGTTCACTCTTTTCAACAATGCGAAAAAATCGCGGTACTTAAGGTTCTCTCCGGCGATAAGGTATTGATTGTGTGATTGTCCGCAATGAAAACTTTTGCAGATGGCTTTTGCCACATCACTGGCATGGACGAAATTCTTGCCACCTGGCGGATGTATTACTAACCGTTTGTTCAAGCCATACCATATAATCCGTCCCGACCCTGATTTTTTTTCGCCCGCTCCAAGTATAAAAGTGGGATTCAGAATAATAACTTTCATTTGTTTGTCCTGTTGAAGCAGGTATTGTTCAGCTTTATACTTTGAAAGGGCATACATGGATTTATTGAATGGTGGACGAATTGGTTCACATTCGGCAACCGGATGACTGGTATTGCCATATCCCATTGTATTTGCAGTGCTGATAAAAACAAAACACTCCAGTCCACATTTTCGTGCTGTCAGGTACAGTAACCGCGTAGCCTTGAAGTTGACCCGTTCGTAATCAGAAAAGTACAGCAGATTCTGTCTGGTTTCTGCGGCTGCATGAACAACAATGTCAGATAAAGACAGTGTGTCAGTCAGGTCATCAAATAAGTCACCCTGCACAAGGGTCAGGTTAGGGTGTTGCAAACCATTGTAGCTTGAGGGGTTGCGGACAAGTCCTGTCACTATAAAGCCCTCATTAAGCAGTTCACGTGCTGCATATTGACCGAGCAGGCCAGTAATACCGGTCAGAAATACTTTTTTCATGGTTTCAGTTCTCTTTTTACAGCCTTTGTCATCAGCAGAAGCCTTATCCATACAGGTATCAGAATCAGCATGAAACAGCATAATGGGTTTACATGGATTACTGTATCATGGCGCAACATTCTGCTGATGCAGATGGCTGCCACTTTTTCAGGACGCTGAAGGCTCAGTCGGCCCAGAAATCCTTGTTTATTAATACGCTCAACAATATCTTGGCTGGTTTTCATGGCTCCCGGATGCACCACACTCACAAAAACACCGGTGCCTTTTAGCTCTTCATTGAGTCCGCGTGAGAAGTGATTAATGAAGGTTTTGGAAGCAGGGTAAACAGTTTTGTATCCTATGGGAGAAAGTGCAGCAAGACTTGACACATTAAGCACAAAAGCCTTATGGCGGCGAAGCAGGTTGGGAAGCAGCTGATGCGTAAGCAATGAGGTAGCGGTTACATTTAGCTGAATGATAGAATTGATGTATTCTGGGCTTGCTTCAACAAAACTGTACGATCCCCCTTTACCGGCATTATTGATCAGCATGAACAAGTCAAAATGTTCATTGACCCATTTCGCAAACATCAGTACATTACGAGGCTCCGACAGGTCTGTTTCATAAACAGCCACTTTCAACCCATAGCGCTCCTTAATACCGTTTGCCAGATTTGAAAGCTGCTCTCCGGGCAGGCTTACAAGAATAAGGTTGTGACCTCGTCTGGATAATTCCAGGGCGAAAGCCCTGCCAAGTCCCTGGCTGGCCCCGGTTACAAGAGCGAATAGTTCTTTGGATTGAGTCATAAGTAATGCAGTTAATTTTGCTGCAAAACTATTGGTTGCCGCCAATTCAGGGGTTCAGCTTTGTAAAGTAGACCCTAAATTTCGATAAATGTAAGAAACAGAAAATGAGTGTCTTGCTATTTTAATGGGTGTGTTGTTATAAAGCAGGACGTCTTTCCTTGAATTCGGAAGGTGTAAGGCCCGTAATTTTTCTGAATGCATTATTAAAAGCCGTTTTGGAGTTGAATCCTGCTTCGAAGGCGATACCCAGAATCGTCAGTTGGTCTTTGTGAGGGTCGAGGAGCAGTTTTTTAGCTTCTTCTACCCTGTACTGGTTGACGAAGTGGAAGAAGTTTTGTCCGAATCCTGCATTGACGAGGTAGGAGAGTTTATGAGGCGTTGTATCCAATAGTTCGGACAACTTCATTAGGTTAAGCTCGGTATCCAGGTAAGGTTTTTGTTCCTGCATATACTTGTGCACCAAGGTCTTTTGGGAAATAAGTTCCTCATCGGGGATAATTTTTTTCTGCTGCGGTGACTTTTCTGTTATTTGGGCATTCAGCTCAAGCAGTTCTCTTCCGACTGGTTCTGTAAAAGGCCAGATTTCTTTTTGCCGTAGCGAATAAAAGGCAATGTAATATATGACCAGCAACATGGTAATGTTCATGAAAAGATTCAGGGATTGCAACTGGGCGATGATGTTGTATCCAATTGCGGCAATAAGTATCAGAAGTACTGCGAAAATGATCCTTTCGAGCCAGAAGAGGTCAACTTTTGCAGGGTCAGAAGCATAGAGCAGCACATTTTTCTTGTGCCGGCGGATGAGGACCGCTGAAGCAAAGGTATAATACAGCGATTGCCCGAGCAACAAAAGGATCATTAGGTAATTGAGCAATTCATTTTTTGGGACAGAATAGTAATAAACCATCAGTAACATCAGATAAACAAATGGCAAGATCATGTGCCACAGCATGGATTTCCGGTAAGAAGGTGCCGGTTGGGTGAAAAACATGATGCTGATAAAAAACAATAATGGCGTGAAATATTGCAGAAAACGTACAAACAACTGCCATTGCACGTGTTCTGAAAGGCCAAGAATTTCATCGGCCCAGAATAGCGACCAGAAGAGCAAGAAAGCGGCAAACCATTGATTGGCTTTACGGTTGACCTTAAGAGGGTTCGTAAAAGTGATAAACGAAAGCAAAATCAATGACCCGAAGTTTAACATGGAAAACAAGGCGGTAAGTTGTCCGGATGACATAGGCTTGTTTTTTTGCTGGTTATAATCAATCAAACAATTGTTAATCAATATAAACGAAGAAATCAGTTATTTATTTTTGTAGTTAAAAGTACATTAAAGAAGCATACTTGCATGTTTTGCTTTGGGGCTGAAACCATCAAACTTTTCTTACTTTTGTTCATTCTAATAAGCATTTAATATGATCAGTAAAACACACATATTGAGGGAGGTAAAAGCCTATTCCATCATCACTTTTGGTCTCCTGGTGATGACGCTGGGCTGGACGGCCTTTCTTATCCCAAATGAAATACTTGGAGGAGGGGTCACCGGTGTGGCCACCTTAATTTTTTGGGCTTCAGGCCTGCCTGTTGGAGTCACCATTTTCGCTGTCAATGCTTTGCTGCTGGTGCTTGCCATCAGGGTGCTCGGTTTTGGTTTCGGGGTAAAGACGATCTTCAGTGTTGTGGTGCTTTCGGTATTGTTTTCGGTATTGCAGTATTATATCCGTGAACCATTTGTGACAGATCGTTTCATGGCTGCAATAATCGGTGGTATTATGGGAGGTGCCGGGGTCGGAATTGTGTTCACACAGGGCGGCAGTACAGGGGGCACCGATATAGTTGCCATGCTCATTAACAAATACCACAACATCAGTCCAGGAAAGATCATCCTGCTGCTTGATGTGTTCATAATTTCGAGTTCATTTATTTTGTTCCGTAGTATCGAAACGCTGGTACACGGTTTTGTTGTTATGGCGGTCGCCAGCTATGTTATTGATCTCATACTCACAGGAAATAAGCAGTCGGTGCAGTTGTTCATCTTTTCGAAGAAAGCCACAGAGATAGCCGACCGCATAGGCACCGAAACAGGCAGAGGAGTTACATTCATCAGGGGGACAGGCTGGTACACCAAAACCGAGAGCGACATTTTATTAATTATTGTCAGACGCAATGAATCTCCACAGATTTTCAGAATTATAAAACAGATTGATCCTGATGCTTTCATGTCACTTAACAATGTGATGGGGGTATATGGCAAGGGTTTCGATGTGATCAAGTAAACCAGATTGTTTGTTGTGCTGTGTTGCAGGCGTTTTCAGGGTCTGCTATCCCCACTTTGTGCCAGAATGATGCCCGCGAGCATTAGTGCGGAGCCTGTCAGGGCCTCAGTACCCATGGTTTCGTGTAGGATAAGGTATCCGCCAAGGGCGGCAAACACAGCTTCGGTGCTCAGGATCATGCCTGATAGGTCAGCGCGTGCGTGGCGTTGTCCGGAAACCTGCAGTGTAAAACCGATGCCGACCGAGACGATGCCGGCATAAAGCAGGGGGAGCAGGTTAACGGGCTGGCTGAACAAGGCTAAGGGGAAAGGTTCGGCCACGGCAGCCAGCATCAGACTGAGCAAGGCAGTGAAGCTGTACTGGATGATGGCCAGCAGCCTGAAATCATGTCTGGGTGCCACATAGGAAAGTATCACGATATGGGCTGCCCAAAAAAAGGCGCTTAGCAGTACCAGCACATCACCCTGACGCATCAGCAGGTTGTCCGAGCCTCTGATGCTGAGGAGGTAGAGGCCGGCGAGGGCAGCCAGAGCCCCCAGCCAGGTCTGGTATGCTGTATGTCTGCCGCGCAGCAGGGCAAAAACAGGCACCAGAATGATGTAGAAACCGGTGATGAAGCCAGCGTTGCCTGCAGTAGTATAGATGATCCCGATCTGCTGGAAGCTTGCTGCGAAAAACAAGGCTGTGCCAGCCATGATTCCTGCGAGGAGCAGGCGTTTGTCGGTCAGAGCTTTCTTCAGGCCTTTTTTGGGTTTGTACAGGAGCAGCAAAGGCAGCAGGGTGAGTGTTCCAAGCAGGAACCTGAGTCCGTTGAAGCTAAGAGGTCCCGAAAATTCCATGCCTTTCCGCTGAGCCACGAAGGCAAAGCCCCACACTAAAGCAGCGCCGGAGAGCAAGGCATAGGAACGTATGGATTGCTTATCCATGGAACTTAGTCAATGGTGAGTTTCTTCCAGGTGCGGCTAAGAAGTGCCAAGGCAGACAGTGCCACGGCGATAAGTATTCCCATGACGAGGTAGTGTCCGTAGAGTGCTTCGCCAATGGCGAAGAGGATGCTGTAAATGCTCACTGTGCCGAGGATCATGCATAGGATGCCGGTAGGCACATCCCATGCAAGTTTATCGCTTTTTTCGAGGTTCAGGCCTTCGTCGCGGGCTTTCTCCACCACCTTTTTCCATCCTGGCCCGCCCGGCCTGATGCGGCTGTAGAAACTCCGCAGTGTTTGGTCGGAGGCCGGAGGAGTGAGCAGGGTAACCAGCAGCCAGGCTGCTGTTGTGATGCCCACCCCGGCAAGGATCTTAAAGGTTTCGTTGGGATCGTATCCTGTGAATTTCTTCAGCAGGACAAAAGCGATGGCAACAGCAAAGGAAACGACCATGCCTGTGAGTTCGGTGAAGGCGTTTATGCGCCACCAAAACCAGCGCAGGATATAGATCATCCCTGTTCCGGCGCCGATCTGCAGCAGGATGTGGAAGGCCTGCAGGGCGTTTTCAAGCACAAGAGCAAAAAGCAGGGCAAAGAGCATAAGGGCAGCTGTCGTGATGCGCCCGGCTACCACCTGTTGTTTGGGGCTGGCCTTGGGGTTCAGGAAACGCACGTAAAAGTCATTGACAATATATGATGATCCCCAGTTAAGTTGCGAAGCTGTAGTGGACATGAATGCGGCGATGAGCGAGGCTACCACAAGTCCCAGAAAACCGTGCGGCAGTTGCCTGAGCATTGCCGGATAGGCGAGGTCGTGTTGCACATACTGTGGATTAAGGTCAGGGAAGGCCTGTCGCAGCGAGGCAATATCGGGATAGACGGTGAGCGACAATAAACCCACGATGATCCATGGCCAGGGCCGGAGGGCATAATGGAAGAAGTTGAACAGCATAGTAGCACCCATGGCGTTTTTTTCGTTTTTGGCCGAGAGCATCCGCTGGGCTATATAACCGCCCCCGCCGGGTTCGGCACCCGGATACCATACGCTCCACCACTGCACGGCCAGTGGAATGATGAGAAGGGATACAAGCATGTCAGTATTCGAAAAGTCGGGGAGAAGTCTGGTACGTTCGGCTACTGCCGGGTGCGCCCATAAATTGCTCAGACTACCTGTTTCGCTGTTGACTAAGATTACAGCTGCGCCAACAGCACCAATCATTGCGAGTGAAAACTGGAAAAAGTCGGTATAGAGGATGCTTCTCAATCCGCCAAGTGCGCTGTAAAAGACTACAATTACCGATGCGATGATGAGTGTCTGTGCCGGCGACCAGCCCAACATCACGGCGCTGATCTTGATGAGTGCGATAGAAACCGATGCGATAACCATAATGTTGAAAAACGCCCCGAGGTAAATTGCCCTGAATCCCCTCAGAAAGGCGGCCATCCTGCCACTGTAGCGTATCTCGTAAAATTCGAGGTCGGTGAGCACCCTGGAACGATTCCATAGCTTGGCATATACAAACACAGTGAGCATTCCGGTTAGCAGAAATGCCCACCAGAGCCAATTTCCGGCAACGCCGTTTTGCCTGACAATGTCGGTGACGAGGTTAGGGGTGTCGCACGAGAAAGTAGTGGCCACCATACTTATGCCCAGCAACCACCAGGGCATGTTGCGCCCGGAGAGAAAGAACTCATTGTAGCCTTTCCCGGCACTTTTCGAAGCATAGATGCCAATGGCAATCAGGATGATAAAAAAGATAAGGACTATGATCCAGTCGGTGGTGTTGAGGTGCATGGGTTCTGGGTTCTGGGTTCTGGTTCCTGGTTCCTGGTTTGTCAATAGTCAATGCCTGAATAACGTTGACCGTTTTTGGTCATAGGTGCAAAGATAGGCCTCTGTTTTTCATATAGGTGAATAGGGCTAAAAAAAAGTTCATGCATTGAATGTTAGTCTGGCAAAGGGATGGTTTTTTGTTTGGTTAAGGTTGATTTATCAAATTACTTAAGGGAATAAACTATTCGTTTAAATAATGAATAAATTATTTAATCAAACATCAGTTATTATATTTATATATTATTTAATTAACAGTAAATCAATGTTAAAATAATTTTCATGCAATAATAAGAGATATCTAATCTGTATTTAGACCGAATATAAATTAGTCTGAATAAAGAAAAATATCTTTAATCAAACAAAAATTGTATACTTTTGTAGCACAAAAGACCAAAGAATTATGAACCCGATAAGTGCCGAAAAGTTAGTTCAGCCGGTTCCGGAGCCAACAGTAAGGCGGATGCCCACCTACCTTAATTATCTCAGAGACATGTTAAAGAGGGGTGAACAGTTTGTGACTGCTCCAGCCATTGCGCGGGTGCTGCATCTTGACCCCACTCAGGTGGTGAAGGATTTGTCGTTTACGGGAGTTGGCGGACGGCCACGGGTGGGTTATCTGGTTGCTGATCTGGTGGCGGCTTTGGAGGATTTTCTGGGCTATAACCGGACGCACGAGGCGTTTTTGGTTGGCGCAGGGTTTTTAGGCAGTGCGCTCATCCAGTACCAGGGGTTTCGGGAGTCGGGTCTGCGAATCGTGGCAGCTTTCGACATTGACAGGAAAAAGGTGGGTACGGAAATAGCGGGTGTGCAGGTATTTCATTTCGAGAAGTTCCGCGATCTGGCCAACAGGCTTCATATAACCATTGGAATCATCACCGCCCCTGCATCGGCAGCGCAGCCCGTGGCCGACCTGATGGTTGGCTGGGGCATCAAGGCCATCTGGAACTTTGCACCAATTCCGCTGATTGTCCCCGATCACATCATCGTGCAGGATACCCACATCTATGCTAATCTTGCGGTAATTCTTAACAAGCTTAAACACGTAAATGAAATTTAACCAGCGTTTTATGCGCTACGAAAAATAATTGAACAGTGAAGACAGAACCGAACAAAAATTTGCGACAGTTTCAGCAGGTGATCGAGATCATCGAGCGAAACAACAATGACAAGGCCCGATTGATCCCTATTCTTCAGGAGGTTCAGGAAGCCTATCGTTTTCTGCCCCCGCAGGTGCTCACTTATATTGCCACGGCACTCAATATGCCGGTGGCCGAAGTGTATGGTGTGGCAACTTTTTATGCACATTTCTCGCTTGAGGCAAAAGGGAAATACATCATTAAGGTATGCGACGGAACTGCATGCCATGTAAAGGGTTCAAGCCGACTGCTTGACACCTTGAACGCAACGCTGGGATTGAATACCAAAAAGCACACCACAGACGATATGATGTTCACGGTGGAGGCTGTCAGCTGTCTGGGAGCCTGCGGATTAGCGCCTGTTATGGTGGTAAATGAGAAGGTGTATGGCGAAGTTAGTGTTAAAAAGTGCGAAGAAGTACTCAACGAAATCCGTGAAACGGAAAGAACGCTAACAAGGGAAACAGCTTAAAAAAGAAATGACAATGGAAACTTTAACCACGATAGATTTGAATGCTGTTGCGCAGCATTACAACAAGGCAGCTGCCCGAGTTCACAAGCGCATGGTTGTATGTGCGGGAACCGGATGTATGGCTAATGGCGCGATGCCTGTATTCCATGCCTTGAAAGACGCCATTATAAAAGCCGGAATGCAGGAATTTTTGGAGATCGAACTGGACCAGCACGACGACTGCCACAAGATCATCCATGTCACAGGTAGCGGCTGTCAGGGCTTTTGTGCACAGGGGCCACTCGTGAATATCCTGCCCGAGGAAACGATGTATGTGAAAGTTCGGCCTGAGGATGCCACAGAAATAATCGAACGTACACTTGTGAACAATGAGGTCATTGACAGATTGCTCTATGTGAATCCAGTTACCGGAGAACATAACAGGGGGCAGCTCGATATACCTTTTTACAAATTGCAAAAAAGGCTGGTGCTTGGTGAGTGCGGCCATGTGGATCCCGAAGACATTAACGAGTATGTTGCTCATGGCGGCTACTTTGCTGCCCGCAAAGCATTTATGGAGCTGACTGATGTGGAAATCTGCGACACAATTGTTGAGTCCGGGCTCCGAGGCCGCGGAGGTGGTGGATTCCCTACAGGCCGCAAGTGGAACCTAACCCGGGTTGAAAATAGTGATAAAAAGTTTGTGATTTGTAATGGCGACGAAGGCGATCCTGGGGCCTTTATGGACCGAAGTCTGATGGAAGGCAACCCCCACCGGGTGATCGAGGGTATGATGATAGCCGCCAGTGCTATAGGCGCCGACGAAGGTTATGTGTATGTACGACTTGAATACCCGCTCGCAGTGAAACGCATGCGAAAAGCCATTGAAGATGCCCTGAATGCAGGTATTTTGGGCGATAATGTTTTTGGCTCGGACAGGAATATACATATTCATGTCATGGAGGGTGCCGGTGCATTTGTCTGCGGAGAGGAAACGGCGCTGATGGCCTCAATAGAAGGGAAGCGGGGAATGCCTATGCCCAAACCGCCTTTCCCTGCCCAAAAAGGATTATTTGGTATGCCAACCGTTATCAATAATGTGGAAACCCTGGCAGCTGTGCCGCTGATCATACGACATGGTGCAGCATGGTTTAACCAACACGGAACAGCAAACTCAAAAGGTACAAAAACCTTTGCCCTCACCGGCCACGTGGCCAACACAGGCCTGATTGAAGTGCCTTTTGGGACTACCCTGCGCGAAATCGTTTACAACATCGGAGGCGGAGTTACAGACAATGATGGCAAGGTGACACACGAAGGTTTCAATGCAGTGCAGATTGGCGGACCCTCAGGAGGTTGCCTCACCGAAGAAGACCTTGATCTTTCGCTCGATTACGACAGCCTTCAGGCCAAAGGAGCTATGATAGGCTCGGGTGGGCTGGTGGTGATGAACAAACAGTCGTGTATGGTACAGATTGCGCGCTTCTTCATGAATTTTACTCAGAATGAAAGTTGCGGGAAATGCGTGCCCTGCCGCGAAGGCACAAAGCAAATGCTGGCCATGCTCGATGATATTATAGAAGGCCGTGCAACGGAAGAAACTTTCCATCTGCTCGAAGAAGTAGGCAATGTAGTCAAAATGGCCTCCCTCTGCGGATTGGGCAAAACCGCTCCCAGCCCTGTGCTGTCAACAATCGTAAAGTTCAAGGATGAATACCTGCAGCACATTCACAACAAGCATTGCCCGACAAACAATTGCAAAGCCCTGCGGAGCATCAGCATTGACCCTGCAAAATGCATTGGCTGCACGGCTTGTGCACGCAAATGTCCGGTTAAAGCCATCAGTGGTGACAAAAAACAACTGCACGTGATTGATCCCGAAACCTGCACCAAGTGTGGTGTGTGTTTTGAAGTGTGCAAGTTCGATGCTGTAATTGGATTCAACTAATAGTATAGATAAAAGTAGTGAACACAACAATTGCCATAACAATGAATACCAAAGGAACTGTAAATATAGACGGCATGTCCGTTCCGATTGAAAACGAACGCAATCTGCTTGAACTCATTCGAAAGGCTGATATCGAACTTCCAACTTTCTGTTACCATTCGCATTTGAGCACTTATGGGGCTTGCCGCCTCTGTGTGTGTGATGTCGAGGGTATGGGGATTCAGGCCACCTGCACCATAGAGCCCAAAGATGGATTGATCGTCCGGACGAATACTGCTCAGGTGAGGCAGATCAGGAAGGTGAACCTCGAATTGCTCCTTGCCAACCACGATATCTCATGTCCAAGCTGTGTGCGATCAAACAACTGCAAATTGCAGGACCTTACGCGCCGTCTTGGCGTTACCAAAGTACGGTTTCAGCGCACCGAAAAGATTGCTCCTGTTGACAACCATTCCCGAAGCATTATACATGATCCCAATAAATGTGTTCTGTGTGGCGATTGCGTCAGGGCATGCAAGGAAATGCAGGCTGTCGGTGCCATAGACTTTGTAAACCGTGGAGCAGCCACAACAGTAGGGCCGGCCTTCGGCAAAAGCCTCAGGGATGTGGAATGTATTTATTGTGGCCAGTGCGTTTCGGTTTGTCCGGTTGGCGCCCTGGTGCCGCGCCCCGAAACCGAAGAAGTCTGGAAAGCTATACATGACCCTGACAAATATGTGGTGGCACAGCTTGCCCCGGCAGTGCGTGTTGCCCTTGGCGAAGGGTTTGGCCTGGAATCAGGAACCATAAGCACCGGACAGATTGTAGCAGCCCTCAAACGAATCGGTTTCGATCAGGTTTATGATACCTCATTTGCTGCCGACCTCACCGTATTGGAAGAGGGCACCGAATTCCTGCAGCGGAAACTCAAAGGCGAAAACCTGCCTATGTTCACTTCCTGCTGCCCAAGCTGGGTTAAGTTTGCCGAGCAATATTATCCCGAACTCCTGCCCAACCTGTCATCCTGTAAATCGCCCCAGCAGATGTTCGGAACAGTAGCCCGCGAAGTACTTCCCGATTTGCTGAACATCAAGCCGGAGAACCTGGTCATCGTCTCCATTATGCCCTGCACGGCCAAAAAATACGAGGCCAAGCGTGATGAATTTATTCACGATGGTACGGCAGAAGTGGACCATGTGCTTACCACTGAAGGCCTTGGCAGGATGATTCATGAAACCGGATTGCAATTCACCAAGCTCAAACCTGAGTCGTTCGATATGCCTTTAGGCTTCAAAACAGGGGCGGGTGTTATCTTCGGCAATACAGGTGGCGTGAGTGAGGCTGTGTTACGATTTGCTTATGAGAAACTTACAGGGCAAACCCTGTTCGATACCGACATCAAGCAAACTCGTGGCCTGGAAGGAATCCGTACGGTGGAAATGAAACTGGGCGAAACAACTATAAAACTCGGCATTGCGCACACCACCGGCAATGCGCGCAAACTGTGCGATGCCATCGTTAAAAGTGAGGTATATTACGACCTTGTGGAAGTGATGGCCTGTCCGGGTGGTTGTATCGCAGGCGGAGGCCAGCCGGTGAGCTTTGATCCTGAATTCAGGCAGAAACGCATGCAGGGCCTCTATAATGCCGACAAACAGCTTGAGCTTCATAAATCACAGGACAATCCTTATGTCAAAGAGTTGTACCAATCCATTCTTGGTGAAATAGGTGGTCATAGGGCACATAAGTTGCTCCATACCTATTACCACGGTCGAAAACGCATTACTGACCAGGTGATTACAATCCGAAACACTAATCATCCCAAAATAGAAGTGTATGTATGTGTGGGCACAAACTGCTACATAAAAGGTTCGCGTGAGTTGCTGCAACAGATTACGAAGTATGTGGTGGACAACAAACTCGAGAACATTGTGGGTTTCGAGGGTCAGGAAGAAATGGTTGATGTGAAGGCTACTTTCTGCTTCGAACGATGTGACCGGGGTCCTGTACTCAGGGTGAATGAGCAGATATTGGAACATGCTACCTTTGAAGATGCCAAAGAGATGATTGACAAGGAGGTGCGTCGTATTGGGGCTTCAATACCCCTGAGCATATAAGCACAAATTTGTGGACTGGCTCAATCCTGTAATAAAACATATGTCGGATCACTTTCCGGATGTTTCAGGAAAAGGCAGGTAAAATCAAAATAAATCCGTCATGAAAACAGCAAACCAGCAGAATGTCAGGCAACCGGTGGTTTATACCTCACGGGCCAGGTGTCGCGACTGTTACCGTTGCGTCAGGGTATGCCCGGTTGAGGCCATCAAAATGTTTCAAGGTCAGGCACAGGTGTTGCCTGATCGTTGCATTGCATGCGGCACCTGCATTGTCAATTGCCCCCAGCATGCTAAGGAATACAGAGCCGAACTATGCAAAGTGCTCGATTTGCTATCATCTGGAAATCATGTTTCGGTAAGCATAGCGCCTTCATTTGTAAGCTATTATGAAGAATGGGCGCATCGCCGACTACCTTCAGCACTTCGTATGGCCGGTTTCAGGTACACTGGAGAAACCGCTGCCGGGGCATGGCATTCGGCACAGGCCACACTGGATTATATTCAAGCTCATCCAGTACAACACCATATATGTACGGCCTGTCCGGCAGTTGTCAATTATGTATTGCACAGCCGGCCCCAGCTTGCGGCAATGCTTGTGCCTGTTGCTTCACCGATGCGCTTTCACGCTGGACAGATCAAAGATAAAATCCACGGAACGAAAGTCGTTTTCGTAGGCCCTTGTGTTGCCAAAAAGGATGAGGCATCATGGAGTTCTGCCAAGGATGAAATTGATGCAGTGCTCACTTTTGAGGAGTTGAACGATTTATTTAAAATTAAGGAGATAGACCTTGAGCGATGCGAAGAAAGTAGCTTCGATGAACCTGTTGCCGGCCATGCCAGGCTCTTTCCACTCGAAGGCGGACTGCTCCGCACAGCAGGATTAGACGATAACCTGCTCAGCACCCGAACACTCGCAGTCAGTGGTTACCGCGAAGTGAGTCAGGCACTTGATGCGATGTTGTTGTCCAACGAACCCATGATCCTGGAACCGTTGTTTTGCAAAAACGGCTGTATTGCAGGTCCTTCGTTCAGTAACAAGGGCAATTTTGTGAAAGGACGTCAAAGCATCCTCAATTACAGCAGGTTGCATCCGGGCCTGAAGACCCTTGAATGGGCTGTTCATCCTTTTATTGGCTTTGAAGCACCGGTGAAACACATTCGAAACGAATATTCAGAAGATCAGATCAGAGAGGTGATGCAAAAGACGGGCAAGCACAGTATTCAGGACGAACTCAACTGCACTGCCTGCGGCTATTCCAGTTGCCGCCATAAAGCCATAGCTGTGCTCGACGGACTAGCTGAGTTACAGATGTGTATGCCTTTCATGCGCCGAATGGCCGAGAACCGTTTTGAGACCATCATCGCCCGCGACCCGAATGGAATCGTTTTGTTGAGCGAAGACCTGACCATACTGCATATGAATCCGGCCTTCAAGCGTATGTTTAGTTGTTCAGATGCCCTTAATGGACGAAAAATCAGTTATTTAATTGATCCTGATTGTTTTGAGAAACTCTCAGGAGGTCACGAAGAAGTCAAACGTGGGGTAATGCATTTTCCTTCCTACAATCTTATTTGTCATGTTGTTGCTTACAGTTTGCCGGAAGAGAAGCAATATGCAGGTGTATTTGTTGACATTACCGACCGGCAGATGAGCAAGGAGAAGCTTGACGAACTTAAATCCGAGACTCTTTTAAATGCTCAGGAACTGGTTGACCATCAAATCGGTCTGGCTCAGGAAATGGCTAAGTTTCTCGGAGAACATACTGCAAAAGGCGAGTTGTTACTTAAACGGCTTGTTGAGGCCATTGGAAAGTAAACCGAAAATGTATATCCATACTGACATATTTGCTGCACAAAGTCCGAAAAAGCCAGGAAGTCCCTGTGGGGATGCCTGGGGTGTGTATCGCGATGATCTGGCCACAACCGCAGTGCTCGCCGATGGTCTCGGATCCGGTGTAAAGGCTTATATTGCTGCCACAATGTGTGTGGCGCGTCTTCTGGAGCACATCCGCTCTGGGAGCACAATACGCGAGGCCTTCGATGCCGTTTCGGCAACAATGGACCGTGCGTGGGGTACGGTCGAACCTTTTGCGGTTTTTACCATTGCCCGCTTGCTAAATAACGGTCAGGCAACAGTGTTGTGTTACGAAACACCATCGCCCTTGCTGATTACCACTACCTACACGCTAATGCCCGACTATCGCGTGTATACACGCAATAAGGCAGTTGTTCGCGAAGCTGTGTGTAAAGTAGATAAAGACGAAGGGTTGCTGCTTGTATCGGATGGCGTGACACAGGCGGGGGTGGGTAAGCATTTTCCCGAAGGTTGGGAAATAGCAGGTGTGCGTCAGTTTCTGCAGGCTTATCTGCCTGCCGATCGTCTTGAAGGGCAGGTATTGGCCGACATGGTGCACAAACAGGCACGAAAATACTGGCCTCAGGGTAAGGGTGATGATATAACTGTGCTGTTTGCGCTTAACCGGAGAGGCGTTGTGGTTAATCTGCTCAGTGGGCCTCCTTCTGACCGCAGGCAGGACGAAAAAGTTGTGGCTCAGTTTGTCGAAAGCCAGGGAATCCATATTATCAGCGGGGGTTCGACAGCCAAGATGGTTGCCCGGTTAAAATCAACAACGCTGGATATTGCACAAACCGACAGTGTGATTACCCCACCAAGCTTTCTTATTGATGGCTTCGAACTGGTCACCGAAGGAATGGTAACGTTAAATCATGCATATCACCTCCTGGACGAGCCATTCGAGAACTATCAGTCCAATGCTCCGGCTTCCGAACTGGCTTATTTTCTTCGGATGGCCGACAGGATCAACATATGGCTTGGTACTGCAGAAAACATTGGCGAGGATGCTATCGAGTTTCGCCAACAGGGCCTTTATCCACGCAATAAAATCATAAAAGCAATCAGTGACCGGCTCATTCAGCAGGGTAAACTGGTGGTACTCAAAACATTTTAGCTTATCGCGACTGTTGCTTTAATTTCTTTGGCATTCCAGCGAAGGGCTTGTCGGGAAAGTGTCAGAAGTGATTCATCCAGAATTTTATTCAAGAAATTCTGAACTGAGCACCTGCCCAGGCAGAATGACAAGGAAATCAAAGTGCAACAAAGCGACAGATTAACTTTCAACAATTGAGCACGTTTATGAAGTTTGGAGGAACTGTTAAATCTTTATTACAAACCAAACAGGAATGCAAAGGAAACGACCAAACCGCCTGGTGCCATAATCTCCATTGCCTGTCGGGATGTTGATGATAAAGTGTGGTTTGATTTTACTTCATATGAAACAGTAGTTAGTTTAGCTGCATATCCAGTTCCGAGGGATATTTTATTTGATTTACCGATCTTCCATTGATAGGAATACATGATCAGGATATTGCCTACCTGTTTCAGGTCAAGGGTAACGGTCTCAGATTTACTTGTTGTGGTTTCAAGTGAGGTTTCGAAATCAGCCAGACCACTGGCTGAGGCGTAACCAATACTCATGGCAGGCCCGTATAATGAGTTTCTTAGGTTATATGACATACCGGCACCGACTTTATATCCCCACGAACCCAGTCCGGCCGAGCCAAAAATATGTAACCTGTCAGTGAGAGGCACTTCAAGTCTTGCCCCGAACAAACCTGTATAGCTGTTGATTCCAGTGCCCAATCCAAGATAGGCATTTTTGCGGAAATCAATATTGTCCATGGTTGTAACAGATTGGCCGTAAGCTTGTCCGGCGATACCCATGAAAGCTGAGATCAGAAGCACAATGATGCTGGAAACAGTGATGTTTTGTTTGATTTTCATGTGTTTTGTTTTAATGGTTATACGGTGATAATAATGCATTAAAAATAGTATTTTTTCAATCATGCAAACAAAAAAGAGGATGCATTTAAGCACCCTCTTTCAAAATGTTTTTTTCTTCAGAAATGAAATAACTAGCGGATCACCAGTTTTTTGGTAATTAGTCTTTCGTTGCTGCGCAGCTGAACAAAATACACTCCGGGACTATAGTCTTTACCATTAATAACTAGCTGATTGTTTCCGTTAGAGGTTTGTGTGGCATCAAGAATGGCGATGGTTCTGCCACCCATGTCAATCAGACGAATGTCGGCCTGCTCGTTGGCCGAGAGGCTGAAAGTAACTACTGATTCGCCGGTTACTGGGTTTGGATAAACCAAAATGTCATCTTTTTCAGCCTGAATTGGTTTCACAGAAGTCAACTCATTCAGGTTACGTTTGATCGAGTTGAGGATTTCCTTGGTATTGTTGTCCTGAACGAAGATAATGACCTCCATGTTATCGAGTACCCAATTGGGCTGAAGAGTAAAATCAAATTGTACTTCCATATAATCCGTCTGACTCATATCAATAGCAGTTCCGGCAGCACTGGGAAGCATCAGCCTCAGCACATTGTCCACCTCGGTTTGGTTAAACCAGTTTTGCGGAATATTGCTTTCTGTTACAGCAAAGTGCAGCCTGAGGTTGTTCTGCAAAGCAGGTCCCATTTTGTTGATCATGGCCAGTACTGAGAAAGAAGCATCGTTCTGCACAGGAACGGCAAAGTCCATATCGAAGGCTGTACGGATCAGGTTTCTGGCTTCAACCAGAGGGACAAAAGCCGGATATAATGACTGGTTTGAGCTTCCGCCGACAATTGACTCCACACCGTCAAATATTGAAGTGGGGAAGCCAGCTATGCTATAATAGCTTACCCTGCTTGCAGAGGCAGGAATTTCATAGCTATCGCCTGAATGGTACTTGATCACTGAAACATTATGGCCGTTCTCGATGAGGTCATGCGCGCCCATAGCTGCTCCGGGACAATACACACACCAGGTTCCGGTTCCGATTTCAAGCACCACCTGATCTTTAGGTGTGGTATAGGTGTATACATATTTCGACAATTGGTCATTTGAGTCATTCATGTCGGTGTCAAGGCTGACAATGACTGTCACTTCATAAGCTTCATTAGCATTAGCAAGCGTATAAGGGTTGAAGTTAAGCAACATGGTTTCGCCAATTCCCAGGTTGTTTACGGTTTTATTTTCAGTATATAAGACAACACCGTCAAGATTAGAAATCTCAAGAGCAACGTCAAAGGTTTCAATATTAAGACCTGCATTTCTGACAACCGCTGATGCTGCATAGCTGTCGTTGGGATTATAATAGGTGCCGCCTCCGATGGACATTACGGCAGCATCATGGATAGCGGGTGTAAACAGGCGTACATTGTCAATATACCAGTGGTTAATGTTGTATGAATTTCCGGTGAAGAAAAAGCAGAACTGAAAATCTGCAGCACCCACATCGTTGTTGTTTGCAAGTTGAATAACCTGTGTAGCTGGTGTTCCGGCTCCGGTCATCTGCCAGATGACATTCCATGATCCACCTCCGGAGCGTGTGGCTGCACCAACAATATATGGGCCACCGTAATGGTCAATATTATGGTTGAACTCAAGGGCAACATCATTCACACCTGTTAAGTTAATGGCAGGCGAAATAAACCTTGTGGTACCATTAAACTCAGGCTGCCAGGTGAACCGTGCTTCACCGGCTGAACCACCGGCATTGGAAGTGTTCGTACGTGACCAGTTAGTGGGTTGGCCATCAAATGTCCATCCGGTTGGAGGCCAGGTAGATGCTGTGAAATCCTGAGTCAGGTAGCTCTGAGCTTGAACACTCATCATCAAAACCAGGAACAGAATTGCAAGGGTAAAATGTTTCATAGATTAATAATTTGGGTTAGTTTTAAAAATTTACAGATTTAAGACGCAAATATATAATATTTAAGGTGTTTCATGCAGATTGTAATACAGAATACATATCAGAAGTTGCGTGCAGACGCGTAACTTTTTCCTGCAACCGCATTCTGGCTCGTGTAAGCTGCGATTTTGAAGTATTTTCCGAAATATTGAGCATTTTTCCAATTTCCTTATGGCTGTAACCTTCTACTGTGTTAAGACTAAATACGTTACGGTATCCGTTTGGTAATTCGCTGATGAGGCTGAGCAGTTCTTCATGCAATAATTTTGAGATCACCATCTGTTCTGATACTTCTGCTTCCGGAATCCGGATGAGCTCTGCCTCATTGGAAACAATTCTCTTTTTCTTGTAGTAATTAAAAGCAGTGGTTACCATAATTTTACGCATCCATCCTTCAAACGAACCCTGGCTTCTGAAGTCGGCAAGGTAGCGAAACACCTTAATAAAGCCTTCCTGAAGGATGTCTTCAGCATCGCAACGACATCTGGAATACCTCCGGCAAACATCCATCATGCTTGTTGAATATTGATCATATAGCCTGAACTGAGCCTGCCGGCTGTTCTGAAGACATTCATGGATCAGATCGGTTTCATTCATATTAATCAGCGGATCATAAGGTATAGGAACAGGACTGTTAACAACAGGTAGAGAACTACCACAACTGCTTTTTTTAATTTGTTGCTCAGGTATGCCATCTGTAAAAATTTGCTGGCTGGGGTTATTTCTCGGTAAATGTAGAAGGTATGTAAATTTATGGTTAATTATTACCTACGACATTTATACTACAATAGTCAAATTGTCATCAGATAAATTGTCAATTAGTTCTACAAGCAGCGACATAATAAACAGAATAACAATTGTATATGAAATCATGTATTACTACACAACCTCACATTAGACGATTGCTAGTTTATTGCTAAAATCTTGTCGCTGATTGTTGAGCGTACCGCAAAAACAGCATAATATTTTCACGGGATGGGATGGTTAAATTTTCGTGGCCTTTCAGGCTGGCTTAAATATGTTTGTGCTAAACAATGTATTGATATCAGATTTCTTTCAGGTAGTCAATAAGGGAAGTTGTGAACGGGATTTTGAGTTTTTTCCTTAACCTGTACCTGCCCATTTCAACTGCACGAACAGAAATATTGCTCAAAGCAGCAATTTCTTTTGACGAAAGGTTAAGGCGCAGCATGGCGCACAAACGTTCTTCATTTTTGGTCAGGTCGGGAAAACTTCTCCTCAGTTTGTTGAAAAATTCCTGATGTGTATGGTCCACATTTTTTTGAAATTCCTCCAGATCTTTTTGCAGTTTGATGTTTTTTTGAACCGTTAAACTGAGTTCTTTCAGTTTGTTTTCCCGTTCTTCTTCCGAAACGCCCCTGATTTTCTTCAGATCATTGCGCAGTTCTTCAAGGAATTTGTTTTTCTCTACCAGATGAATTGCAAAATTGACCAATTCATTGTTTTTGGTTTTTAGTTCGGTTTCCATCAGCGATTGCCTGGCTTTATTCAGTGCGTCCTTTTGCTCCATCAGCATACTGTTCTTTCGGTTCCTTTGTTGAAGCCTGTTGTAAATAAGCACACTCAGAATGAGAAGTAGTGAAAGCGACAATATAAGCAGCAGTTGTCTTGATTTGATTAATTTTTGTTCGCGTTGGAGCAGTGTTATTTGGTTGTCTTTCAATGCTAGTTCTTTTTCCTTGAGGTCGAGGCCAAAGCGGGTTTGAAGTTCACCTAACTGTTCTGTCCTGCTTATTGTAAAAAGAGTATCTTTAAAATGGGTGTACAGTTTGTAATAGTCGAGCGCTTTACGCGAATTTCCCAGGTTTTCGTATGTCCTGCTCAGTCCGAGGTGGGCATCCCTGAGGCCCTCAAGGTGGTGTAGTTCGTTGCTTAACTCTTTCATCCTGTGGAATGTCTCAATGGCTGAGTCGTATTCTGAAAACAGGCTGTAATGCTTTCCAAGTTGGTTATACAAATCAATCAGGCTTTCGCGGTTTCCTGTTTTTATGATTATATCACGGCTTTTACTAAAAAACTCTCTTGCTCTTTCCGATTGACCTTTATTGGTGAATACTTCCGCGAGGTTTTTGTAGTTAATGGCCAGATTGTGGTCATAACCACCTTTCTCGTTGAGGTCAATGGCTTTGTTAATGAAATCTGATGCCTTGTCGTAGTTGTTATTCAGGAGGTGGATTTCGCCAATCACATTGTACGAGGCGGCCATTGCCTTGCGGTTGTTCAGAAGTTCGTAAGTTTCGAAGGCTTTAAGGTGATAGTTGAGTGCTTCGTCAAGTTGGCCCTGATCATAGTAGAAATCACCAATGTGGCTGTATGCGTTGGCAATTTCCAGTTTGTAATTGTTTCGAATAGCATATCCGAGTGCTTTGTTGAAATAATTTAACCCCTGGTCAAAATCAAAATGGTTGTGGATATATATGGAGCCGAGTCTGTTGTATAATCGTGAAAGCTCCAGTTCATTGCCCAGCTTTTCGAAATGCTTGATGCTGATCAGGTAATAGTTGATGCTGGGCTGGTAATTGTGTCTTGACTCATAGAGCTCAGCAAGAATCATATTGGTATTGGCACAGGATTCAACAGATTGCAGCTGATTGGCAAGCGAAAGGGCTTGTTTGACATAATATATGGCACGGTCAGCATCCTGATCTGAGAGCATTAATCCAAGTGAATTAAGGGCCTTAACTTTTTCTTCGTTTTCGGCCATAACAGCAATGCTGGCAATAATGCTGTCGGCCGGATAGGGTTGCGCTGAAAGGGAGTTGCACAAAAGAACCGGGATCAGCACGAACAAACTGATCAGCTTATTCATGGGCCGGTTTATTCGTATGCATCAGTAACCGGAATTACATAAAACTCTCCGGTTCGCGGGTCTTCATAAAACTTACTGTACCCGTTGATGCTCTCAATATTGGCATCAACAGATCCTTTGATAAAAATTGTGCCGGGAATATCAACCTCGCCTTTAATTAGCAGCCCTTCGGGATCGGAAGGTGTTATCTTAACAGGATTTAAAGGTTGTATCACACCTGCATTCTGCAGAATGATGATAAAAACACCTACGGCAATAAGTGTCAGTACCGACTTGAAAAATTTAGTTTGGTGTTCCATAGATGAAAGTTTTGGCAAGCATCAATTACTTGTCAAAAGTACAAGTGTCAGTTGGATTGCACAAGAAGTTATTGAAAATTAAAACCAGGCAGCGCCGAGTTCCCTGAATGGCCATGGAATTGATACCAGAATCAGGATAAAAGCAATCAGGTAATACGTGAAAAGTTTTCTGAATCCCCGCACCTCATCGCTTATTTTTTTGGCCTGGCTGTATCCGATTGTAACCAAAACTATTGCAATAAGCATCAGGCTGATATGTTCTACCAGATAAAAACGGAGCACTTTATTCGACATGGATTCGCCTGAAAATATGACAAGGGGGCTGATAAAGTACAGAATAAGACCGATGATAAGCTGAATATGTGCAAGAATAAGCGTGGCAAGAGCAACTTTCCTTGTTGTGGCATAGCAGATTTTTCCTCTGAATGCAACCCTGAAAAGGCCAATAAGGGCAAAAATGAACAGCAGGATAAGAAGCCAGCGAAGACCGCTGTGGCTGTGTTTGAGTATCGTGTATAGCATTGTGGTAATATTTGATGAAACAAATTAAGTTATAAACATGTTCAAAAATACTATAAAGTTTTGAATCAAATGATATCCGCTGAAACTGGCATTAGCCCAAAAAACGGACCGCCGGAGCTTTAAATGATATCCAGCAACGAACGCCCGGCATTAGATTCAGGTTGCGGAAGGATTCATCAGTGATTCTGGCAACCATAGGAACGCCAATATCAATAGTAACCTCTGATCCTGTATTCATCTTATGGCATTCTGCAACAATACCCTCAAACACATTAAGGGCACTTGAATGGGGTTTTTCGGGCGAGATGCTGATCTGGTTTTCGTCAATCAGTACAAAACCAACTTGATGATCTACAGTGCCAACAAATTTGATTTTCAGATGATTAATCCTTGCAATATGGGTTTCTGCGCCGACTCCTTGTTCTATTACCGCCCTGAAGTAGTTTTTTACACCCGACATTCTTGCCACAAAGGCATTTGATGGGTTTCTCATCACCGAAACAGGGTCGCCAATTTGTACAATCATGCCTGATTGCATGATCCCCACCCTGTCGGCCAGTCTGATGGCCTCTTCGGGATCGTGTGTCACGTGCAGCACAGGAATATGCTCTTCTTTAAGGCTGCGGATGAGTTTACGCAGTTCATCCCTTAGCTGCACATCGAGCGACGAAAGCGGCTCATCGAGCAAAAGCAGATCGGGTTGTGCAGCCAGTGTCCTTGCTATCGAAACGCGCTGGATTTCGCCACCTGAAAGCGATTCCGGACTTCGGTGGAGCAAATGGCCTACCTTACATTTCTCAGCGAAGTTTTCCATTTCTTTTTTGAGGGCTGTTCGTGCAATCCCTTTGTTTTTGAGTGCGTAGGCAATGTTTTGTCCAACAGTTAAATGTGGAAACATGGCCGGATGCTGCATGACAAGACCAACTTTTCTTTTGTCGGGTCTGAGGCTGAGTATTTCTGTTCCATTCAGGACAACCCTGCCTGTATCAGGCTGTGCAAAGCCGCAGATTATTTCGAGTAACAGGGATTTGCCTGAACCGCTTGGACCGAGCAGAACAATGTGTTCGCCTGTATCTATGTTCAGGTTTAGCGGGCCCAGATTGAAATCACCGCAGTTTTTCGAAAGCTGATTAACTTCTAACATGATGGGTGTTTTTTCCGATCAGCCTTAGGGCTACAAAAACGATAAGGCTGATCAGTATAAAGAGTACAGCAACTTCCTGTGCGGCTTTTAGGCCGAAAGCGTTGAAACGGTCGTAGATGAGTACTGGCGCTGTGAGGGGATGGTAGGCAATGATTACAACGGCGCCAAATTCGCTCATGCCACGTGCAAACATCATGACAAAACCACTGAGAATTGGCCTCCATGCGAGGGGGAGACTGATCGTGAAGAAAACCCTCCAGGAACCTGCACCCAGTATTTGGGCTGCTTTTTCGAGTTTCAATGGTACGGCTTCAAAACCATCACGGGCAGCATTGATCAGGAAAGGGATGCTCACAAAAGCCATAGCCAGCGCGATACCTGCCGGCCTGTCCACAAAACTTAATCCCAATCCGGAAGAAATACTCCCAACCAGGCTGTCGCGGTTCACTATGCCCAAAACAGCTATTCCTGCAGCCGAATGGGGGATCATCACCGGAAGGTCAATAATTCCCGAAACCAATCCCTTTAGTGCAAAATGTTTGCGGGCCAGAAACCATGCCAGAGGAACAGCAAAGATCCCTGCAACCAACGTTGTAACAAACGCAATACTCAGCGAGAGCAGTATGCTTTGGGTGATGGCTTTGTCCGATGCAGCCTCAAATAAATCAACAGCTGATCTGGATAGCATCAGGCTGAATAAGGGTGCAACGATGAACAAAAGGGCCAGGCCTCCAAGCAAGGCAAATGTGAGCGAAAGTGATCCCGGTTTGAATTTCATCGGTTACAAAGTTGCAAAAAAAAGCCGGAAACACTTCATAGCTTTGGTGTGTCCGGCTTTTTGGCAAAAATCAGGGATTATAGCCCCAGCTTTTTGCGGATATGTTTTGGAATAGCTTTTTTATGCATAACCATGTTCAAGGTCTTGTATTGTACAAAGGGAACCGAGGCAAACAAATAACCGTTGTATTTATGATCTTCCGTCCCCCAGGAATTCTTCACTTTGTAATATTTATTGCCGTTTTGATCAGTTGCAATGCCGACGAATAGCATACCATGGTCATCTGTGGTTTCATAATTATCGTAAGCCTTTTGACGCATCTCGGGGGTAATGGTTTTTTCACGTACAATTTCTTCAAAACTATAGAGTGTTTTCTGGCGTTCGGCAGGGGTGAGGGCTTCCCAACGTTCTTTTTCAGTGCCGCTGAGGTCGCCGGGCTTGTCTTCGGGGATGATCGCCAGACCGTTTTTCCAGGAGAAGCCTTTTTCGCTCACATCAGCACCCCAGGCAACGGTGTAGCCGTTTTCGAGCGCATAGTCAAGGGTTTCTATCAGCTCATCCAATGGCAGGTTGTAGGTCTCGCTCCACATCCAGTTGTCTGGAATCTCCATGATAAAGGGTTTGTAGAAATCCCTGTGCATGAATGAAGTGATCTCGATATAGTCATCGGCATTAATTTTGGTGGAAGCACTGAAAGATGCCGGGCCATATTCCTTGCCTTCGAAAGTAAACTTTTCGGGGTAGACGCCAAGATACGCATCCAGCAAGGCCTCAAAACCATCATGCCATACAGGGGTGAGCCTGCGGTTTTTGTTTTTGATCACTGCATCGGTATAGGCTTTAAGCACCTCATCCATTTCGCCGTGTGTGTGGTTTTCTTCACCAATTACCAGTCCGGGGTAGGCTGTTTCGGGAACCATTCCATAACGCTTCACCACATCCAGCACATCGCTGAAACCACCGCCGGCAGCAAGATTCAGGTTTCCGTGAAGCCTGACATATTTTATTGCTTTATCGGAGTATGCATGACGTACGACAAACATTTCCGAGAGGTCGAGGCTTCTGCCCTGAGTGCGCAATATTTCGGCTTCGATTAGCGCCAGACCCGAAAAACTCCAGCAGGTACCCGAACGATATTGGTTGGGTACAGGCGTGTGTGGAATCTCTTTTATCATGGTGATTTCATAGCCCTTTTTGGGGGTGTCGGCGTTTTCCTGCGCCTGCAGCGGAACAGTCAATAATGCTGCCCATAAAAGTCCTGCAAATACAATTCTCTTCAGATTCATGATTTCAATGGTTTTAGTGTGGAAGTTTTGTTTTAATCACCCGTCAAAATTACTATTAAATCCTGACTCAGACTATAACTGCAAGAAGGAGAATGTTAATTGCAGTTATTAATACTTCGTATAAATTTACAGCAAGCACAAATGTCGGTTTGTTTTAAAAAGATCTTATATTTGAGGTGGTTTCTTTAGGTAGTGAACACTAAACACAAATGATCATGTTATCCAATATTGTAGATATAATCAGGATTTTACTGGTTTGTGCAGCATTCTTTTTTGGGTATCAGATTGGTTTTGCCGGTGAGGAGTACGATCCTGCAAAGCAGTTAAATTTCATGATACCGCTGGTTATAGCAGCCGTAGCCGGAATTTCCGGTCTCGAAGGTTTGCTTTTTGGAGATAAGGCCGCTGAGGCTAAAGGCTATGAGAAAGGCAGCAAATACCAGAAACAGTCGGCTATTGCCTTGCTGTCCTATACATTTATGGCATTTGTCGTATCTGCCGCGCATTGGGGTACATTGGCCGAACTTACTGTTTTTGGTGCGTTTATTTTCTTCTTTATTTTTTCCGGGCTGCTCCATGCCCTTTCGGCTATAAGAGACAGAAATCTTGCATGGCAGAATGTCAACAGGCCGTTTATTACCCTGATGCTGATTGCTGGTATGGTTTATCCCGTTGTCATGTTTTTCACCACTCAGAACTAATGCACAGCGCAACTGATCTGCTGCGAAAACTGAATTACAAAAATCAGCAAAATATACTGTGCCTGGATATGCCTGTATTGTTTGGTGATCTTTCGGCCGCATTGGCAGAAACAGGTGTAGTTCAAACGAACGTGCCAACGAATAAAACAATAGATTTTGCACTTGTGTTTGTAACTTCGTCCATGCAGGTTGAAACCATTATCAGCAGGCTGTTTCAGACGCTGGGTGAGGATGCTGTATTGTGGTTCTGTTATCCAAAATCAACCACAAAGAACAATACCTTTAGCATCAACCGCGACCATGGATGGGAAAGTCTGGGATCTTATGGACTGGAACCGGTAAGGCAGGTTGCACTTGATCCGGGTTGGAGTGCCTTGAGGTTTAGAAAGGTTGGTTTTATCAGAAGCATGAAACGCAGCGAACACATGGCCTTGTCAGATGAGGCCAAGGCTCGGATTGGCCGGCAAAAAGCTGAACAGAAAAACAAGTTTCATCAAGAATGAATCGAATCCATTTTCCTGTTGCAGATTTTGCCCGTTACTCACTGGAAATAAAACCAAATAGTAAATCAAAGAATTAAGGCTAAGGTTGCATAATTGTGTTTTGAAATTTCTGATTTAGTATCTGTTCGGTTTTGGCTGGCCTGCACATGACCTGTCTTGACTTCGGCTGATGGACCAGTTTGGCTAATCATCGGCTGTTTTCAGTATTTTTGCCGAAAACACAAGTATGATTTCTTTTGAAGAGGCCTTCGTGTTGACAACCACAGGCATTGAACCCACTGACAGGGAGGTGATTGCACTTGAAGATTGCATTGGCCGGATTTTGGCACTTGATATTACAAGCGATACCGACATGCCTCCATTTGACAAGGCAGCAGTGGATGGTTATGCCTGCCGAAGGGAGGACATTGCTGACGGTGTGGTTTTGCCGGTAGTGGAGGTGGTTTCGGCAGGCAAAGTGCCGGTTAATGAAATTACGAAAGGAGTTTGCTCCAAAATCATGACCGGAGCTATGCTTCCTTCAGGTGCCGACTGTGTTGTTATGGTTGAGCAAACCGAAACTGAGCGTGAGGCTTTTGTAAGGATTGTTGATGCCCGGACAAAGGACAATATTGCCCGTAAAGCTGAGGATGTCAGCTTCGGTCAAAAAGTGCTGCAGTCGGGCACCTTGATCGGGCCGCAGCAAATGGCTGTGCTGGCTTCGGTGGGTGCTGCTCAGGTTTCAGTGCATAAGCGCGTCAAAGTTTGTGTCTTTTCAACCGGAGATGAACTTGTTGAGCCGGATCAGTTACTTACTAAAGGTAAAATCCGAAACAGCAATGCCGTGCAACTGATGGCACAAGCACAGCGCATGGGCGCTGAGGCTTCATATGGAGGAATCATTGCTGATAATGAAACCGAAATCCGCACCAGGATCATGGGTGGATTGCAAACAAATCAGGTGCTTATCCTCTCCGGAGGCATTTCGATGGGCGACTTCGATTATGTACCTGGCATACTCGAAGAACTTGGGATGAAGATATTGTTTAAAACGATCGCTGTCCAACCCGGAAAACCTACGGTCTTTGCCAGAAACGAGAACAGTTTTGTGTTTGCCCTGCCCGGCAACCCCGTGTCTTCGTTCAACATCTTCGAGCTGCTAGCCAAACCGTTCTTATACAGGTTGATGGGGCATGAGTTTGCAGTCCCTGTACTGAGGCTGCCCCTGGCAGCAACCTACACCCGAAAGGCCAAACAGCGGCTGGGTTTTGTTCCTTCGCTGATCAATGCCCAGGGTGAGGTTGTACCGATTTCATATCACGGTTCGGCACACATACATGCACTCAGCTTCGCTCAGGCATTGATGCAGGTGCCTCTTGGAACTGAAACCATCGAAAAAGGAGAATTTGTTGATGTACGACTCATTTAACCGGAACATAAACTACCTCAGGGTGTCGGTAACCGACCGTTGCAACCTGCGCTGCACCTACTGCATGCCTGTCTGTGGCATTGATACCCTGCCGCATGATCAGATACTCAGTTACGAGGAAATTGTTGAGGTGGTGAAATATGCCGTTTTACAGGGAGTCACGAAAGTGCGCATTACAGGGGGCGAGCCTTTGGTGCGCAGAGGAATCACGGGATTGGTTCAATCTGTTGCTTCAATCGGTGGTTTGAAAGACATTGCAATGACCACCAATGGAATCCATCTTAACCGCTTTGCAAAACCCTTGGCCGACGCCGGACTGCACAGAGTCAACATAAGCCTGGATACAGTGGACCCCAACAAGTACAGAGAAATAACAAAATTAGGTCAGATTGAGGATGTATTCAGGGGTATAGATGCAGCCCGTGAAGCAGGCCTCGATCCGATCAAAATCAACTGTGTGGTCAAAGTCTCATCAGATGAACCTGACGCACTGGAGGTTAAGAAATTTTGTGAGTCAAATGGGCTCGGAGTCCGGTTTATCAAACAGATGAACCTCGAAACAGGTCAGTTTTCGGTTGTCGAAGGAGGTGATGGCGGCAACTGCGCAAGCTGCAACCGCATACGTCTTACAGCAAACGGCGACCTGAAACCATGTCTGTTTACCGACCTGGCATATAATGTAAGAAAAATGGGTGTCGAAGAGGCATATAATGCAGCCATTACCAATAAACCTGCCTGTGGTTCCATAAATATGAGCAACCAGTTCAGCAATATTGGCGGCTGATTTCTGTTATCTGTCAGGTTATATGATATCTGAACAGAACAATCAAAAACTGGAACAAATAACCAAAACTGATAATCATGACGCAGTTTTCACATATAAACAAAGACGGAAAAGCCCGGATGGTGGATGTTTCAGAAAAGGAACCCATGATCCGCGAAGCAACTGCTGAAGGCTTCATCAGACTGCACAGCAAAACCCTGGAGCTGATCAGGGAAAACCAGATGAAGAAGGGCGACGTGCTTGCTGTGGCCGAAATCGCAGGGGTGCAGGCTGCCAAAGAAACCAGCCGGCTTATCCCCTTGTGCCATCCACTGATGATCAATCTTGCTGAGGTCGTTGCTTCATTGACAGATGAAGGTGTCAGGGTGCGGTCAACAGTCAGGTGCACAGGGAATACCGGTGTGGAAATGGAAGCGCTTACAGCGGTTAGTGTTGCCTTGCTGACAGTTTATGATATGTGTAAGGCCGTTGACAAGGAAATGGAGATTGGACGCATTAGTCTTGTCGAAAAAATAAAAAAAGCGCTCTGATGCTTCGGGCAAGCAGCTTATCGGTGTGGCTGGTTTTTCTGATGGTGTTCTGCGGCAGCCTGAACGCACAGATAAACCACAGACATTTCCTGATGAACGGCCGAATAAGCTTGTCGGAAGAGCGCTATGTGGATGCCATCAGGCATTTTAATACTGCAATCAATGCCCGACCTGATCTTTTTGAAGCTTATTTTTTAAGGGGAGTGGCCAAGTTTAATCTTGGTGATTTTCAGGGAGCCATCGAAGATTATTCCACAACCCTAACAATACACCCGCTTTACGTGAGGGCCTATCATTACAGAGGTATCGCACACGATAGGGTAAACAATTATTATGATGCCACAAAAGACTTTGAAAAAGCCTTGTCCATTGACCCCTTCGATGCAGGGCTTCATGTAGCCAATGGTGCTACCAGAATGCACCTTCGTGATTATGCAGGAGCAGTGCGCGATTATGACATGGCCTTGCTTATTAATCCCGGACTCTCTTATGCCTACCTCAACAGGGGTATAGCCAAAAGGTTTCTGGGTATGAATGAGGAAGCCCTGGCCGATTTCGATAAAGCGGTTTTTCATGATTATTTTGATGCCGACACATGGATCAGGCGTGGAATGCTAAAGGCTGAGATGGGTTTTGGTAAAGCTGCTATGGAGGACTTTGACCAGGCAGGGACACTCGACGAGTCCAACCCATTGCTCTATTTTCAGAGGGCATTGCTGCACCTTCAGCTGGGAGATACCCTGGCTGCACTCAACGATTTCGAAAAAGTGAATATCCTCGACAACCGAAACGCACTCACATACTATAACCGGGCGCTGATCCACGGCCTGAGGAATGAGTTAAAAGAGGCAGAAGTGCTTTACAACGAAGTGATCAGCATAAACCCTGAAAATGTTTACGCATGGTTCAACAGGGGGATTGCACGATACAGGCTCCGCGATCTGAACAATGCCGGACAAGACTTTACGGAAGCCTTACGCTTGTTTCCTGATTTTGCAGGTGCATGGATCAACAGGTCGGTGGTGTACGCCGATTTGGGACGTCAAAAGGAATCACAGGCCGACTATGACAGGGCAATGCATATTATCAAACAGTTAAATGATCCGGAGGCTGACTCCGAGGAACTCTTTGCGCGCTATGCCGACTCTAGTTATTTTGCACGAATTATTGCTCTCGAGTCTGACTTTGTCAGTGGCGAAGCCAAATCAGGCCGGGTGCAGTTCAGGGAAGTTGACATTGCGCCGTTTGGATTGTTTGTCCTGGCCATAAAACGCGACAACATTATCCCTGCTACAGGCAAACCCGGCGCTTTGCCCATGTCATCCGGAGCCGAAGCCATAAAATTGCCCGAAGGTTACAGATTGGAGTTGCATACCCGTCCTTTGGTTTATGAACGGCCACCTGATAAAGAAAGGTCTTTTGACTCTGTTGCACGAATCACACCTGTCAGTTGTGCCGAACGGATCACTTTTGCTATGTACCACCAGGACAGAGGCAACTACCGCCATGCCCTCGAAGTGTTCGGAGACATGGAAAGCTGTGGCGAATGGGCTTCGCTGTTTATGCTGAACAAAGGTTACCTACTGGCTTTGCTCGAGGAGGTACATGCCGTAGATGACCTCCTGCTGGTTGACGTTATGGTAGCCCCGCGACAATCTTCTTCCATGAAACCCGAACGCGACAGAATTCCTGACCACAGCCGTGCATTAGCCGAATTCCGAAACCTGATCAGGCGACAGCCGCGGAATGCTCATGCCTGGTATAACTCAGCGACCATCAGATTACAGATGAAACAATTTCATAAAGCCATCGAAGAATACACCGAAGCCCTGCGGATCGAACCTAACCTTGCCGAGGCTTACTTCAACAGGGGTTTAACCCTGCTGTATCTCGGCGAGGAAACCAAAGCCTGCACCGACCTCAGCAAAGCAGGTGAATCAGGTATTCAGGAAGCCTATTCTGTGATCCGTAAATATTGTGTGGCCAAAGGGCAATAGCTGCCGACAAACACCTCAGCTTCTGCTGGATTTTCAGCATGAGATTCATTCCAAAAGGGTGTTCAGAATATAAATCTCTCAGGATCGAAACCTTGAGTCATAAAGCCCGTCATCAACAGGAACACCGCCAGAACTATCCCGAAAACAATTCCGATGATGGTCATCACGGCATAAATGATAAAGTAATTGTTCAGGCTCAGCAAAGCCTCGATCAGACTGTTCTTGTCGCCCGAATGAAAAGCGTAGCGCGATTTGTTTGAAGCTTTCAGCAAGAGAACACCTAACCAGATGGGCAGCCATGCGATGATAAGACCGACGATGGAAAGAGCCATAAGTCCGCCATAAATAAGCATGAACAAGGCAAGGAATTTGATCCATCCTGATGCTTTTTCGAGTGGTTGGCTGATTTCACGTACCAAAGTTTCACTGGTGTTTACATGGGTTTCCATATTCAAAAAAGAATTTGTTTTTGTATCGTAAAAATACTAATTTAGCCCGATCCAAATGACCAGAAATACATGGAAACCAAAAAAACCAATATTAAAGTTGTTTCGGTAAACCTATCCGAGAACAAAGGGACTGTGAAGACCGCTGTTAAAGAAATTGAGCTGAACCAAAAGGGTGTGGCTGGCGATGCCCATGCAGGAAGTTGGCACAGACAGGTAAGCCTGCTGGGTGTTGAGAGTTTCAAGAAGTTTGAAGAACAGGCCAAACGACCAATCAAATATGGCGAGTTTGCTGAGAACATCACCACAGAGGGACTTGTGCTGTACGAAACAGCACCCTTCGATCAGCTGAAAATAGGCGAGGCTGTGCTTGAAATTACCCAGATCGGCAAGAAATGCCACGGGCCTAACTGTGCTATATTTCAAGAAGTTGGTGATTGTGTGATGCCCAAGGAAGGCGTTTTTGCACGGGTGATTAAGGGCGGCAAGGTTAAAGCTGGCGACAAAATCAGCTATCTGCCAAAGATATTCAGGGTGATGGTAATTACTTTGTCGGACCGTGCCAGCAGGGGTGAGTATGAAGACCTTAGCGGGCCCGAGATCGTTTCACAGCTGGAAGCGTTTTTTGCGGCAAACCGCTGGGGACACAAGATTGACCGTAAGCTTATTGCCGACGATCCTGACAGCCTCAGGTTCATCATGCGCAAAGCCAAAGAGGAGAAGTATGATATGGTGTTTACGACCGGGGGTACAGGTATAGGGCCCCGTGACATAACCCCCGAAGTTGCCAGAGCCTTGATGGACAAGGAAATACCTGGAATTATGGAAAGTATCCGACTGAAGTTCGGCGCCGATAAACCCAATGCCCTGCTGAGCCGCGGTGTAGCCGGAGTGATGGGCGAAAGCCTCACCTATGTGCTGCCCGGAAGCGTGCGCGCCATCAAGGATTATATGGGCGAAATATTCAAAACCTTGCGCCACCTGATCTTTATGCAGAGAGGGGTGGATATTCATTAGCTTTTTTTGGATGCACATTATTTGTTGAATCAATTTCCCGGGAACCTCTAAATGATTGAACAAACCAGAGCTTATAATCTTGGTTTGTAGGATGACAGCATTGGATTTTTCTTAATTATTACTTTACTTAAAATTAATTATAGTAGTTTCCACCACATTGCGGAGAGAATTTGCTAATTTTACGATGCATTAACAACTACTTGAACCTCATCTGTATCGATTGAACAGCCGGTAAATCTGGTGAATGTTTGGGGGTCAATGGTGTTTATAAATGCTTTAAACCTGATGTTATGTACCATCCACTTCCGCATTTACCCCGAAAGTTTCAGGCGTTTATTCGTTCGCTGAAGACTTTAAAAATTCCCAACGGATTGGTTGTTTTCACCATAGGGCTGTTGGCTACCGTTTGGTTTCTGATCCGTGTAATACCCAAGCCCAGCCGTGCGGCTTATCCGTGTATGCAGGCAACTGCACCTTTTATGGCAGGGTTCGTGGTGTATCTGAGCAGTCTGGCAGGTTCTGTATGGGCGTTTGGCCGCTTCAGACGAGCTGCTGCCAGTCGTGTTTCCATAGTTGCCGTTTTGTTTCTGCTGGTCGCGGTTTCATTATTTTTAACCTCACTTTTTCAATTCCCTTCAGTTTCCTTTGCGAAGCGGGCATCAGCTGTCAGAGGTTTTTTCCCTCCTAATGAACCTATAGGCATTGCACGCGGAATTTTTCCGGGAAGAGTGGTGTGGATGTGGGATAAGGATGCAACAAATCAGGGTTGTACGAACACATCCAATGGCAACGGAATTATTGATTCAGGTGATGATGCCTGGTTTATGTCCAAAAACAACGATCAGGCCGTTATTGACAGTATGCTCATAAAATCCATGCTTGCACTCACAGGAACAGCTGACCTGCCATCGGCATGGGAAGCCGTTTTCAGGTTTTATAACAACGATCAGGGAAATGGCGACTCAGGTTACGAAACAGGGCAGAAAGTATTCATCAAAGTTAATGCAACAACAGCCTACGGGGGCATTTCCACAGGCAGGTACTATGCAGACCTGAGCCGGAACGATAACCTCACGATAAATGATTTCGCTGCCGAAACAAATCCGTTTTTAGTGGTTTCCATGCTCCGACAACTTGTGTATGAGGCCGGTGTGCCTCAGAATATGATCTATGTTGGCGATCCGGCACGAAACATTTACAAGGAATTTTTTGATTTATGGAAATCAGAGTTCCCTGATATCAATGTTTTGGGAAATAACCTGCTGCATCCTGAGCTTCAGATCGAAGCACTTGGACGGCTGCCTGTTACTTTTACTGCCAATGACAAGGTATTTTACTCCGACAATGGAACAGTCATGCCCGCTGCATTATCAGATAAACTGTTTACCATCTTTGAGGAAATGGACTATCTGATTAATATTCCCACCCTTAAAGCCCATGCCACTGCAGGGATCACGCTGAACGCGAAAAATCATTTTGGTTCATTCCCGCGTACCTGGGCCATGCACCTTCATCCCGGATTGTTCGACAATGCAGATGATCCGATAAGGCTTGGTTACGGGCTTTACCGGATTCAAACGGACATTATGATGCATGAGCTGCTGAGCGGCAAAAACCTGCTGATGATTGTTGACGGGCTGTTTCCGGGCGAAGATGCCCTGGGGGTTCCTTTTCACTGGCAATCAATTCCTTTTGAGGGAGATTGGTGTTCGTCCATATTCCTTTCGCTCGATCCTGTTGCCATTGAGTCCGTTTGTCATGATTTTTTACGTACTGAATACAACGGGCCGACAGTTGCCCAAAGCCGGCCCAACTGGGATGGTGTTGACGACTACCTGCATCAGGCAGCTGATCAATCGCTTTGGCCCGATGGGGTTGTTTATGATCCTGATAACAATGGTGTCCTGATTGCCTCATTAGGCGTGCATGAGCACTGGAACGACTCACTGAACAAAGCATACAGCCGCAACCTGGGCATTGGGGATGGGATTGAACTGGTAAAAGCGCACGAGTGGACGGTTGGCATCGTAAACCCGTCAGGTGAAACAAATGTCGAAGTGTACCCCAATCCGGCCTCAGACAGGATTTATATAAGAAATACTGATCAGAAGCGATTAACTTATGAATTGCTAAGTGCTTCAGGTCAACGCATGATGGGCGGAACAATTGACCGGCAATACCTGACCAGCATCACTATCACTCATTTGCCCGGCGGCATTTATTTCTTAAACACCAATACCGGCCGATCCTTTAAAATAATCAAAGAATAAGCATATGAAAGCCATTTCCATCTCTTTGCTCCAACGAATCCCGCTCCGGGCAGTTTTGATAGATATTCTTGCGCTGGCATTTATCTACTATGTGCCTGCCCTGTCGCATATGCTGGCTTTGCCGGTTTATCTGATAGAGCCCATGAGGCTGATGCTCATCGTCGCTATGGTACACAGCAACAAAACCAATGCTTATATTATTGCGTTGACAATGCCGTTGTTTTCCTTTCTGGTTTCAGGGCATCCTTCGATCTACAAAACGTTGCTGATTTCCACTGAGTTGGTTTTGAATGTTTTTGTTTTTTATTTCATAGCCGCACGTGTGAAACATATTTTCGTGGCCATTTTTTCAGGGATTGTCCTCAGCAAGCTGGTTTATTATGCACTCAAATTTGGATTTATTGGTTTCGCACTCATTGGCGGAAGCCTTGTTTCAACGCCTTTATACATTCAGTTGATCACTACATTGATTTACAGCGTTTATCTTGCCCTGTTTTTTAAACGTGCACTTAGTTCCTAAGTTAAAAGATGCAAATTAATCTGAACTGAAGCGATTTGTCAGTTTAATCTTTCTGATGGATTTGTTGAATCAGATAATAAAAGGTGAGGGGTTTTGTTGGTTGAAAACAAGATGGAAAAGGAGCTGGATGATTACTCTTCGCTGCCGCGCGAATCTTTCGCGTGGTTTTTTTGACTCATTGAACAAATCTAATCCTTTAAATTTATTGCCACGCGAAAGATTCGTCCGGCAGCTGGGTGATATATAACAATCCATCAAAATATGAATATAGCGATCGTAATCACTAGATTTATATCAATTTAGTGAACGTAATCACTAAATTTATACTTTTGCAAAAATTCATTGTCATGATACATCGTGAACTTGAACAGATAATCAGGAGTAAATCCGGTTCGGGCAAGGCCATTATACTTTTAGGACCACGGCAAACAGGGAAAACTACTTTGATCAAAAAGATCGTTGGTGAATTTGATAGCCATTATATTCTCAACTGTGACAATCCGGTTACTAAAACGCTGCTGGAGGACGCCAATACAGAACAATTGCGTAGAATTGTTGGTAAGCACAAAGTGGTTTTTATTGATGAAGCGCAAAGGGTGAAAAATATTGGGCTAACCCTAAAAATGATAACCGATGAAATGCCTGAAGTACAGCTTTTTGTAACAGGATCTTCGTCGCTTGAACTTGCCAATGAGGTGAACGAGCCGCTAACTGGCCGCAAATGGGAATATATGCTTTACCCCGTTTCGTGGAAAGAACTGCTGGATTATGCAGGATTTCTTGAAACGAAGATGCAACTGGAAAACCGACTGATTTATGGGATGTATCCTGAAGTAATTACAGGAGTTGGCAATGAACTAGAAATCCTGACCCAACTTTCTGAAAGTTATCTTTATAAGGATTTGCTGCAATTTCAGGGAATCAGAAAGCCTGAAATTTTGAGTAAAATTTTGCAGGCGCTGGCATTGCAGGTTTCTTCCGAGGTCTCTTTTAACGAACTTTCCAATTTGTTGCAGGTTGACAAAAACACCATCAGCAATTACATTGACCTGCTCGAAAAGACATTTATTATTTTCCGGTTAACACCGCTGAAACGAAACCTCAGGAATGAAATCAGCAGTGGACGAAAGATTTATTTTTATGACAATGGCATTAGAAACAGCCTGATAGCCAACCACAATCCTCTGACACTTAGAAATGATGCAGGAGCATTGTGGGAAAATTTTCTTGTAAGCGAACGTCGGAAATTCCTTCATTACAAAAGGATTTGGGCCAATACTTACTTTTGGAGAACGCATGCACAGCAGGAAATAGATTATCTGGAAGAACGCAACGGAAAAATTTATGCTTACGAATTCAAATGGAATCCAAAAAAAAACTGTGAAGCCAACCAGAACATTCCTCAATGCTTATCCCGAAGCTGAGTTTAAGACCATAACGCCCGAAAATATGCAGGATTTTTTAGCGGATTAGGGGACGACTCATCGCTGCCGCGCGAATCTTTCGCGTGGTTTTTTTGACTCATTGAACAAATCTAATCCTTTAAATTTATTGGCACGCGAAAGATTCGCGCGGCAACTGGGGTTATTTCAGGACAAGACAGTGCATTTTACCTGGTTTTTTACTTTATGATTGCTGAATTTTAGCGTTTTACCCCTAACCCTAAAGGGAGCCGCTAAAAATCAGCTGTAACTGAATCGTTCCTAACTTTCAAACCTTCAAACTTATCTAAAACATCTTCCCTCTTTTGATCAGGTAGGACATCAGCACCTGATGGAATCCCTTTGCTATATCGGCTTCCACATAGTCAATTCTGTACTGTCCGCATTTGAGCATGATCTGTTTGCGTTGTTCTTCCATAAGCCTCCGGTATTCCTGTTGCAGTTCGTGGGGGTTCAGCCTGAGTGTTTCTTTGGTTTCCATGTCCACGAATTTGTAGGGTCTGTTTTCGAATTCGAGTCTTTCTTCCAGGCTGTGATCCAGCACATGAAACAGTACCACTTCGTGCTTGTTGTATTTCAGGTGCCTCAATGCATGAAAAAGCTCTTCCTGCTGCTTCTGATTGTCCATCATATCGGTAAACAGCACTACCAGCGACCTTTGGTGAACAAGTTCGGCTACCTGATGCAGTGAAGCCGCAACAGCACTCTCACCTGACCGAAGTACAGGAGAACTGTTCATATGGTCCGAAAGCAGCCTGAGCAGGTGTTTGTGGTGTACTGAACTGCTGCGGGCGTGGGTGTGGGTGTCCAGGGTATCGGCAAAGAGGCTCAGGCCAACCGCATCGCGCTGCCTGCGCATCAGCTCCATCAATGAGGCGGCTGCATAAACTGAAAAAATGTATTTATTGGGGTCGTCAGGGTTGGCTTTTTCCTTCACCGGAAAATACATAGAGCCCGAATGGTCAATAACGATCTGGCACCTCAGGTTTGTTTCTTCCTCAAAGCGCTTTACAAAGAGCTTCTCAGTGCGCCCAAAAAGCTTCCAGTCAATATGCCGCACCGACTCGCCCTGGTTGTAGAGCCTGTGCTCGGCAAACTCGACCGAGAACCCATGAAACGGACTTTTGTGCAGGCCTGTAATAAAGCCTTCAACAACCTGACGGGCAATCAGTTCCAACGAGCCAAACTGACTCAGCCGCACTGTATCAATCTGATGCTCCACGTGAGTAAACTAATTAGGTATTGACCAAATGTATCTCCGGCTGTATTTCAGACGGATGTTGAATCAAAGCAGGGCTTCGAGTTTATTTACAAGTACCTGTTTGGGTACTGCGCCAACCTGTTTGTCAACAACTTGTCCATTCTTAAAGAAAAGAATGGTTGGGATATTACGGATGCCAAACCTGGATGCAGCAGCGGTGTTGTTGTCCACATCCAGCTTGGCCACTTTGGCTTTGCCTTCATATTCAGCACCTATTTCTTCAACAATTGGCCCGACCATGCGACAGGGCCCACACCATACTGCCCAAAAATCAACGATTACGGGAACGCTTGAATTCAATACAACTTCGTCAAAGTTTGAATCGGTTACTTCTAATGCCATAGATTGTAGTTTTAATTGATGTTACAAAAGTAATGAAACAGGCTTTTGTTCAGATCTCCTGACCTAAATATTCGTCCTGATTTTATAAAGCGCAGATGTTAAACAAATTACATAAATCAATTTTTTTTACAATGAAAGCTCTTTCTCATTTTAAGTCAATGCTCAGCCAATCAAATTGTTCCAGTTTGGGAATCAGTTGCTCGATGTCAATTCCTTTTTTTGTTGAATGAAGCCTTGTTTTAAGGCTCAGTTCGTGGTCAATAAGGGTAACAGAGTAACTAAACCTGCCTTCGTTGTCGAGTATCAGGTCCACCAGCGATTGCATGGAATCCGCGTCCATCAGGTCGGTGCGCAGGGTGAGGTTCACTTCTTTGGTGTGGTTGGTCAATACCTTGTCGAGCAGTTCCATTTCTGCTACACGTGGTTCGAGTTTGTCTTTTTCACGAAAGGATGTTTGAATCAATACTGTAACCATTAAAAAAGTGCCGGCATCGAGCAGGTGTTTACATTTGAGGTAGGTTTCAGAAAACACCATGAAGTCAATGGTAGACTGCTGGTCTTCGAGTTTCACCCGGCCATAAGGTTTGCCCTGTTGTGATGTAAGATGTTCGGACGAAACCACCTGTGCAGCAAATACATACTTGCGTCCATTGACATATTCCTGCTCGTTAAGAACCTGCGGGATATTGGAATTGGTGAAAAACTGAATCTGAATTTTATAGCTGTCCAGCGGATGGCTGCTTACGTAAAAGCCGATGGTTTCAAGCTCTGCCTGAAGTTCCCGGGTCCTTGACCAGGGTTCGCACTGTGGAAAGCTTATTTCAGCAAGCTGAACTTTGCTTTCTTCACCAAACAGGTTGATCTGGGCAGATTGTTTGCTTTCCTGCAGTTGTGCTGCATATCGGATGGCTTTTTCGGCAAAGGTGACGGTTTCGGATGCTTCGCGGAAGAAAAACTGTGCTCGGTGGATGCCCTCAAAAGAGTCGAAAGCACCGGCCATCGCCATAGATTCGATCGAACGTTTGTTGAACGCCTTGAGGTTGATACGGCTCAGAAAGTCAAAGACATTACGGAAAATCCCGTTCTGGCTTCGCTCTTCGAGTATGCCCGCAACAACTGCTTCGCCCAGGTTTTTAATGGCACCAAGTCCAAAACGGATTTCGCCTTTGGCGTTCACGATAAATCTGTAGTCCGACTCATTGATGTCGGGCCCGAGGATAGTGAGCCCCATACGCCTGCACTCTTCCATGAAAAAGGTTACTTGTTTTATATCGCCGATATTATTGCTCAGCACCGAGGCCATGAATTCAGCTGGGTAATGAGCCTTCAGGTAAGCAGTCTGGAAGCCTATTACGGCATAACATGTTGAATGCGATTTGTTAAAGGCATAGTTGGCAAAGGCAATCCAGTCGTTCCAGATCTTTTCCAGAATCTGTTCGGGATGATTATTGGCCTTTCCGCCCTCCATAAATTCTGAGTAGAGTTTGATCAGCGTATCCTTGTTTTTTTTACCCATTGCCTTTCGCAGGGAATCTGCCTGCCCTTTGGAGAAGCCGGATAATTTTTGGCTGAGCAGCATCACCTGTTCCTGATACACGGTTATACCGAAGGTTTCCTCAAGGATTTCGCGTGTTACATCAAGGTCGTAGCTCACTTTTTCGAGACCATTTTTACGGCGGATGTAGTTGGGTATGTATTGCATAGGCCCCGGCCTGTATAATGCATTCATCGCAATCAGGTCGTTAAAGGCATTGGGTTTTAACTCCTTAAGATGCTTTTGCATTCCAGGGCTTTCGTATTGGAAAATGCCGATGGTGTCGCCGTGCAGAAACAGTTCGAAGGTTTTGACATCATCAAGCGGAATCTCATCGGGGTTGATCAATGTTCCGTGTCTTTGCTTCACGAGTTCAATGGTATCGCGGATTAGCGACAGGGTTTTGAGGCCGAGGAAATCCATTTTCAGCAGTCCGGCAGGTTCGGCTACTGAATTATCGAATTGGGTAGCCCACAATGTTGAATCTTTGGGCATAGTCACCGGAACCAGCTCACGGAGATCGGATGGTGTGATCACGAAGCCACAGGCGTGAATTCCTGTATTCCTAACTAGTCCTTCGATTTTGATGGTGCTTTTAAGGATCCGGCTTTCGATGCTGTCTTTCAGCATGGTCATTTTGAGCGAGTTGCCTGCTTCAATCTGTTCAGGACGGTATTTTTCCTTTAGTTTTTCGTTGTTGAGTTCGAAAAAATCACCCAACTTGATGTTCAGGGTCGAGGCTGCCAGTTTGTTCACAACTGCAAGGTCTACATCGAGGGCACGGCCTATGTCACGAATAGCTGATTTGGTTCCCAGGGTTCCGTAAGTGATGATCTGGGCAACTTTGTTCCTGCCGTATTTGTTTGTAACATAATCAATTACCCGTGAACGGCCTTCGTCGTCGAAGTCAATATCAATATCGGGCAAAGAGACGCGTTCGGGATTCAGGAAACGCTCAAACAGCAAACCATACTTTAATGGGTCAACATTAGTAATCCCGATACTGTAGGCCACCAGTGACCCGGCAGCCGAGCCCCGTCCCGGCCCTACCCAAACACCCATCTTCTTTGCTGCTGCGATAAGATCCTGCACAATCAGGAAATATCCGGGATAGCCTGTGCGCTCAATAGTGTCCAGCTCAAAATCAAGCCTGTTTGTAATTTCCTCAGTGAGCATTCCATATCGTTTGGTTGCTCCCTCATAGGCCAGATGCTTCAGATAATTGTTTTCTCCTCTTTTGCCATGATCTGTCTGATCTTCGGCAACTTTAAAATCTTCTGGTATCTCAAACTCAGGCAGCATCACCTCCCGCTTGAGCACAATAGGTTCAATTTTTGCGCTGATTTCACTGATGGTGAGGATTGATTCGGGCAGGTCGGAAAACAGTCTGACCATCTCATCAGGCGACTTAAAATAAAAGCTGTCGTTTGGAAAACCGAAGCGGTAGCCGTATCCTTTGCCGATTGGGTCGCTTTTGCGGGCATTGTCTCTGATGCACAGTAAAAAATCATGTGCGTCGGCATCATCCTGACTCAGATAGAATGTGTTGTTCGAGGCAAAATATTTGATCCTGTGTTTTTTTGCCATCTGAAGCAGGAATTCATTCAGGTGGTCTTCTTCTTCAAGTCCGTGCCTGTTCAACTCAATGTAGAAGTCGTCCCCAAAATGGTCTTTCCACCACATCAATGCCTCTTCTGCCTGATTTTCACCCACATTGAGTAGAAGGTAAGGAACTTCGCCCGACAAACCACCGGTGGTGGCAATCAGTCCTTCGCGGTGTTGCAGCAGCAGTTCTTTGTCAATTCGGGGTACATAGTAAAAACCGTCGGTAAACGAGTTGGAGCTCAGCAAGGAGAGGTTGGTGAAGCCGATTTTATTTTTGGCGATCAGGGGGACAAGTGCGCCGTTGTCCTTGGTGCTTTTGTCAGTATGGTCGCGGCAGACATATATCTCGCATCCCAGAACGGGCTTCATGAGTTTTGGTTCACGGCCTGTTTTGGCGGCTATTTCTGTCTCTTTGTTGTTATAGCTATCAACAGCATTCACAAAATGAAAAGCACCCATAAGGTTTGAAGTGTCGGTGAGACCAACTTCTTTCATCCCAAAAGAAGCGGCTTTTTCGACCAGAGCCTCAATTTCGGTTGTTGACATCAGTACCGAATATGTAGAATGGTTTCGCAGGTGGCTGAAGGCAGAAATCAACTCTGTTAGGGGTTCAGCGGCAGACGTATCATCTTGAATTGAACTGGTATCTGTTTCTGCCTCAAACGATCCTTTTTCTTCTTGTGACTTTGACAGGAAAGGTTGAATAGGCTCCGGATTAGCCCTGATGAAGTCATTTATGAAGTCATCGTCCTGTTTGAGTTCGGCTGCTTTGATCACCCTGATGCGGATGAGCTCAAAAAAACAGCGCGCCGTGGCATCCACATCGGCCAGCGCATTATGGGCATTCCCGAAGCTCTCGCCAAAAAGCCTTTGGTGAAGTTCGCCCAGATTGGGCAGCTTAAACCGCCCGCCACGGCCCCCCGGCAACTGACAGAACGCTGCGGTTGTTTCGGTGCAGGTGTCCACCATTGCGGCATTCATGATGTCGGCTGCCATACCCATGCGTAAATATTCAGCACCCAGAATACGTGTGTCAAATTCAGTATTGTGACCAACCAGACAGGCTGCACGCGACAAAACCTGCTGAAATTCTTCCAGAACTTCTTTCAGTCCGCTGCCTTCACGTTGGGCACGCTCGGTAGTAATTCCGTGTACCCTGGCTGCGTTGAAGGGTATAGTAAATCCATCGGGCCGGATAATGTGGTTGGCTTTTTCAAGCAGTGTCCCGTCAGGGCCGTGAAATTGCCAGGCAACCTGAACCGCTCTAGGCCAGTTGTCAAAATCAGTAATGGGAGCCTGCTTATCTTGTGGAAGCCCTGTGGTTTCAGTATCAAATATTAAAAACATGTTAAATAAGCTAACTATATGATATTAAATAATATACAATTTTATCGTGTGCCTTACAAAGATATCTTAAAATGAAGTTCAATCTGGTTATGTTGAAAACTTGTCAGTATTAACATGGCGCCAATGCACTCAATTTGTACTTTTACAACCATGAATACAGCAAATGAGAAGGATCAATTCAGGCAGGTACTTCTAGGTCTGTGTCATAGGTGTTTCCCCGGTCGTGATGTTGAAAACTTAAGCCTGTCGGAGCTTGCCATGTTGATAGGGGAGCAGCATCCGGGGCTTCATGAGCTGATACGGCAAATGATCCAGTCACTGGATGTTAATGAGTTTATCCGGCAAGACCATGAACTGAGAATGAAAATGCGTGATTTGTGGGAGTATCAGATCAGGCAGGGGACAGAACAACGTCAGCTGCTCAGGCAACAGATCAGCAAACTTGCCGAATTGCTCTGATCAGGCAGCGTAACTCATACATCGGGTCTGTCATTAGTGTGCAGGCAACTTCAGTTGTTATGTCTGACAGATAAAACCAATGCCTGCCTTTAAGTGTGGTGCCACCAATGGAGATATTCAAAAAAAAAGATTGATCAACTTGTTTGCAATTCATGTTTTTTGTTACCTTTGCAGCCCAAAATTGAATAGAGAAAACAATTATTTAAAGAAATGGCAAATCACAAATCATCCATCAAGCGCATCCGTCAGAACAACACACGCAGGCTTCACAACCGTTACTATGCAAAAAGCATGCGCACAACGCTTAAGCGGTTCAGGGGAATTACTGACAGAACCGAAGCCACAGCCTTGTTGCCCAAGCTGCAGGCTATGATTGATAAGCTTGCCAAACGCCGTATCATCCACAAGAACAAAGCCGGAAACCTGATTTCGAAAATCACGCGTCAGGTCGCCAGTTTATCATAAAGAACGTTTTAGTTTATCTACTTTGCCTCTTCTGTTGTCAAGAAACAGGAGGGGCTTTTTCGTTTCAGGCCTGTAATCATTCGAAAACCGTACATCTGTATTGGCAAAGACCATTTTCTGCTTCATTTTGATTATTTTCGCCCAAAATTTTAGGTTATGGCCGATGATGCAAAACGAACACCCATCAGCGATTGGGCCAAGGACGACAGACCACGTGAGAAGCTTGTGGGTAAAGGTAAAAGCAGCCTGAGCGATGCTGAGCTTATTGCCATACTGATTGGATCGGGAAATACTGAGGAATCAGCGGTGGAGCTATCTCGAAGGATATTGCAGCAAAGCCAGAACAATTTGGTGGAACTTTCGAAAATGAGTCTTAGCGAATTAATTCGATTTAAAGGAATAGGGGAGGCCAAAGCCATAAGTATTATTGCAGCTCTTGAGTTGGGAAGACGCCGGAGATCAGCTGAAGCCCTCGGCAAACCTTCCATCAAAAGCAGCCGCGATGCCTTCGAAGCGCTGTATTCAGCCGTTACTGACCTCGACCACGAGCAATTCTGGGTGGTGATGCTCGACCAGGCAAATAAAGTGCTCCGGATCGAACGCATCAGCGAAGGTGGCCTGACAGGCACTGTGGCCGACCCAAAGAAAATTTTTAAAGCTGCTTTGGTCAGCAATGCATGCAACATCATCCTTTGCCACAACCACCCCTCGGGCCAGCTGAAACCAAGTGATGCAGATATAAAACTGACCGGCAAATTGGTGAAATCGGGCGAGATGCTGGATATTAAAGTTTTAGATCACCTGATCATCGGACAGGATGAGTTTTTCAGCTTTGCCGATGAAGGTATGCTGTAACAAAGAACACCCCAGAAACATATGATTCCCCTCAAAATTGTAACCATCATCGGAGCACGGCCGCAAATTATCAAGGCAGCCGCCCTCAGCCGGGCCATCAGAAAGTATTATTCCGCTCTGATCAGCGAGATCATTGTGCATACAGGCCAGCATTACGACGAAAATATGTCAGAGGTTTTTTTTCAGGAGCTTTCTATCCCGAAGCCGGATTATAATCTGGGTGTGGGTTCAGCAGGTCATGGGGTGCAAACAGCCAGGATGATAGAAGGGATAGAAAAAATACTGATCAATGAAAAGCCGGATTACATTGTGCTGTATGGCGATACCAACTCAACACTGGCAGGAGCCGTTGCTGCATCCAAAATTCACATTCCGATTGTGCACATAGAAGCGGGGCTCCGTTCGTTCAACAAATCCATGCCGGAAGAGATTAACCGCATCCTTTGCGACCATTGCTCAACCCTGTTGTTCGCCCCCACACCCACAGGCTACCTGAACCTGATGAAAGAAGGATTCCCTGAAAACAACCAGCCACCATACACTGCCGATAATCCAAAGGTTTTTCACTGTGGCGACGTGATGTACGACAACAGCCTGCATTTTGCCGGTCTCGCAGCTGAGCAATCAGATATACTGAGGCAATATCAACTCACAGAAGGTAACTTCATACTAAGCACCATCCACCGCGACAACAATACCGACCAGCCCCAACGCCTGAACTCCATTTTCAGAGCGCTGCTTGAAATTATCAGATTGAGTGACAAGGCTATTGTCTTGCCATTGCATCCCCGAACCTCAAAGCTGCTCGAAACAAATCTTGAAAATAAGGTGCTTTCGAATGTAAAATGCGAACCGCGACTCAAACTGATTCCCCCTGTATCGTTTCTTGACATGATCAGGCTTGAGCAGCAGGCTGCCATGATCATCACCGATTCGGGCGGGGTACAGAAAGAAGCCTTTTTCTTCAGAAAACCCTGTATTATCCTTCGCTCGGAAACCGAATGGAAAGAAATTGTTGATGTTGGTGCTGCAACGATACAGGGGGAATCAGTTTGAGTCGCGGTTCGCATTTTACATTCGAAAGCACCTT
>Ga0351837_1005_pt1 | contig 63211 bp, 51 predicted proteins | sample BONcelHFGM3001D6_FD_206753 | JGI IMG/M metagenome (GOLD analysis project Ga0351837, IMG submission 206753) | Enriched cells from coal bed in the Powder River Basin, Montana, United States - BONCAT cells FGM rep1 HSBNCT.FGM.300.1.D6 ...
TGACCGAAGGCTTAATGTCTTACATTTTTACATTATCGGGCTTCTCGTTCACAGCATCATGCTTGCTCTCATACTGTTGCTTCCCTCGTCGTTCCGGGCCGAAACCTTCAGGCTATTGGGCATTACCATTATAGGCGCCTACCCTTTGGTCACCGTACTGATCGCCAAAGTGCTTCAGGATCAAGAACAAAACAAAATGCTGTTTTTGCGGACAGCAGAAAATGAAAAGCTGTTCCGGACAACCTTTTACAGTATTGGCGATGCTGTGATTACCACCGACAGCAAAGGTCTGGTAATGCAAATGAATCGTCTGGCCGAAGTACTCACCGGTTACACTGAAAAGGAAGCAAAGAACCGACCCCTCGATGAGATTTTCAACATCATCAGCGAACATAGTGGCGAAAAGGCCGAAAACCCTGTCAACAGTGTCATCCAAAAAGGCCAGATCGTCGCGCTTGCAAACCACACCCTGCTGATTGCACGTGATGGCACCCAGATTCCGATTGCCGATTCAGGTGCTCCGATCAAAGACGATGACGGTACTATCAGGGGAGTAGTACTAGTGTTCAGAGACCAGCGGCGCGAACAGCGTTCAAGGACAGAACTGATGCGAAGCCTCGACAGTTTTCAGGGATTATTTAACAGCATCACCAGCGCAGTTTACGTGCAGGACAGTGATGGGATTTTTCTGGACGTGAATGACGGCGCCACCCGGATGTATGATTATCCACGCAGTTATTTTATTGGTAAAACCCCTGATTTTCTGGCAGCTCCGGGGATGAACGACCTGCATGCGCTACAAGGTTATATTGCAAAAGCCTTTACAGGCGAATCCCAACGATTTGAATTCTGGGGACGCAAAAAAAACGGCGATATCTTTCCAAAAGAAGTTAACCTGTTCAAAACAAGTTATTTTGGAAAAGATGCCATTATTGCCATTGCCCAGGATATTTCGGACAGGCGCAATACAGAGGACGCCCTCAAAGAAAGCGAACACCGCTACAGACTGCTGTTCGATGCCTCACCTATTGGAATACTTCTTGAAGACCAGGAAGGCATCATCCTCGATGTAAACAACACAATTTGCGCACAATATGGCTACAAACGTGAAGAACTACTCGGCAAACATGTATCCATGCTAAGTTCAGAACAACAAAAGGATTTGATAAACGCCAATATTAAAACAATACTCACCAACAGTTTCTTCGAAAGTACTATTTCGGGGAAAACCAGCGATGGTCGTACAATCATCTGTCAGCTCACTGAAACGGTCATCCTCCTCGGTGACGGAAAAAGAGGGATTCTCTCCATTTCAAAAGACATAACGGAGCAGGTTAAGATTCAGGAAAACCTCTTAAAATCAGAAGACCGGAACAGGGCCATCATTTCGGCCATACCCGACATGATGTTTCGTTTCAGCAGCAATTATTTCTTTATTGATTCTGTAGCCAAAGACGATTCAATGCTGATGATGCCTCAAACTGATTTTCTGGGAAAATCGGTGCATGAGGTGTTGCCTGAAAATCTGGCTCAACTAACCTGCCAAAAAATTGATGAGGCCATTGACAGCGGACAACTTTTCTCTTACGAATACAGCCTTGGTACCGGAAACGACGTCCACTGGTACGATGCACGCATGGTGAGAAGCGGCCCTGATGAGGTTTTGGTCATTGTTCGCGATATCACCGACCGCAAGCTCGCTGAGATAGAGCTTACACATAAAAGCAGGTTTATTGAAACCCTGTTGGATTCAATTCCCAACCCCCTTTTCTACATGGACGCCAACGGCAGGTATCTGGGCATCAACAAGGCATTCAAGGAGTTTTATGGCATAGAAGAAGATGACATCAAAGGAAAGAGTATTTTTGATATTGACCCGTTACCACAGGCGAGCCTGCACCATGAATCAGACCTAAGGCTGATCAGCGGGATGGAAGAGCGGCAAATCGTTGAGCGCCTGATTACTTTGCCAAACGGCGAAGAGCGTAATGTGATTATCACCAAATCACCTTTTCCGGATGCCGGCAACCGCATCGGCGGTTTGATCGGGCTAATACTCGACATCACCAGCCGTAAACAGATGGAACAAGACCTCATCGAAGCAAAGGAAAGGGCCGTTGAGAGCGACAAGCTGAAAACTTCCTTCCTGAACAACCTGTCGCATGAGATCAGAACCCCTCTTAATGCCATTATCGGGTTTTCGGAACTGCTGTTTGAAGACTACACCGAACAGCAGAAAAGACAATTTGTTGAAACAATTAACACCAATTCGGAACAACTACTCAGAATTATTGATGACGTGCTGGTGGTTTCGCGCCTCGACTCGGAAAAGATCCCCGTTGAAAAAACTGCCATTAACGTAGCCCGACTTCTTGAAGACCTGTACATTACGTTCGTACCTGAAGCTGAAAAAGCCGGTTTGCTTATCGAAAGCCCCATAATTGAAAGCGATGTTCCCGATGTTTTTGTTTCCGACAAATCAAAGCTCAGACAAGTGTTGGCGGGTTTTTTGGGCAACGCCATCAAATACACCTCTAAAGGAAAAATTAGTTTGGGTTGCCGCTTTCACGAAAACTGGTTACAGTTTTATGTCACGGACACCGGAATGGGCATTCCGGAAGAAGAAAAGCCTTTTGTTTTTGATCGTTTTTACCGTAGCACCAAAGCTCAGTTGAATGCCATCAGGGGTAACGGCCTTGGTCTGAGTATCGCCAAAGGTCTTATCGAACTGCTGGGAGGAAGCCTCAGCCTCGAGTCAGTTGATGGCAAAGGCAGCACCTTTGTATGTTCCATCAGATATGAACAACCTCCAGCCCACACCGAACTCGTGTCGAAACCAGTTCCAGCCAAGGAAATCTCTGATTTCAAGAAACTCTCAGTGCTGATTGTGGAGGATGAAAAAGACAATGCCAATATGTTGGTTTCGATGCTGCAACCTATGGTTGGCCGGCTCGATGTGGCCGAAAACGGCCTTGTAGCTTTGGAAAAGCTCAACAAACAGTCATATAATCTGGTGCTGATGGACATCAAGATGCCCTTAATGAACGGGATAGAAACGGTAAAAGAAATCCGAAAAAGCGACAAAAATTTAAGCATTATTGCCCAGACTGCCTATGCAACTGAGGATGAGCTTAAAGCGGCCTTACAGGCGGGCTATAATGATTACCTCATTAAGCCTCTCTCATTGAAAAAGGTTCTTGAGGTCATCAGACGCTATTGTATCGACTAAAGATTATTATTTAAACCATTATTGTCGTTTTTCTGCCAACGCTTAAAGAGAAAGCCGGCCAAATTAATTAACTTTGCGTTTAAATGACAGGATTAACAGTTATATCAAACCAAGTTTTAATCTCAATAGTAGTATCTGGAATTATTCTTCTGTTGATTATTGTTTATCTGTATTTTAGGCTAACTTATTCAGAGAAAAAAAGAAAGGAAATTGACATCAAGTTTCGATTATTGGAGAGTAAAATCAATGGTCTTGAATTACAAACACTTGAATCGAAACTCAATCCTCATCTATTCAAGAACATTCTTAATTCAATACAATCACACGCTTACCAGACATATTTTGCTCTTGACAAGTTAGCTAACGTATTGGATTACATACTTTATGATAGCAGAAACAAGTTCGTAACTCCTAGAGAAGAAATCGAATTTGCCTTAAATCTGATTGAAATCAATAAAATAAAGGTCAGTCCGCTTTTTGACTTAAAAGTAAAATCCTTAGTCAATGAAACTGAACCCTTATATGAGCAAAAGGTATTAGCTCCTTTGATTTCGATTGATTTGATTGAAAACGCTTTTAAACACGCAGACCTGCAAAGTGCAGATTCTTTTATCTCAATAGTGTTCGAATTTAAAGACAATACATTTTATCTTACTGTTTCTAATAAAATTTCTGGTCGAAGCCCAATGAGGAAAGAAAAAGGCGGAATAGGTATTAATACATTAAAACAACGACTACAAATTATCTACAAGGAAAGTTTCAAACTGGATAAATTTACTGAAGGTGAAGTATATACAACCCATTTAAAAATTAATTTGCTTGATAACAAGGCTAAAATGCTTGCTGCTAGATGACGAGCTGCCGGGTCTAACTTACCTTAAAATGCTCTGTGACCAGCTTCCTGAGTTGGAAGTTGTAAAGGCATTTAACAATCCTACATTATTTTTAGCTGAACTACCAAACCTCGATTTCGACCTGTGCATTCTCGATATTGAAATGCCCGTTATGAATGGCTTACAAGTTGCAAACTTGTTACATGGGAAACCAGTTGTTTTCACAACAGCTTATAAAGAATATGCAGCTGATGCCTTTGACCTTAACGCTATAGACTACATCAAAAAACCAATCAAGATTGAACGACTTAAACAAGCCATTGAAAAAGCAAAAAATCATATTGGCAATTTGACACACCAAAACATCAGAACATTTGTTCAGCTTAACACCAACAAAGGAAAAGCTATACTGTTTTTTGACAAAATTGCTTACATAAAAGCATCAGAAAACGATAGTAGAGATAAGGTTGCCCGACTTTTTAACGGTGAAGAATTTGTGCTGAAAAATATAGCTTTTGAAAAGCTGACTGAATTACTACCATCCAATGATTTTTGCAGAGTAAACAAAAAAGAAATTATATCGATTAAGGCAGTTCAGGTCTTCTCATTCGATGAAATCACCACAAATTTAGTTTCAGAGAAAGGCAAAAAACTCATTCTCACATTGAGCGATACATACCGAAACAATTTTCTGCAAAAGGTCAAAATCTGATTCATTACATATTTTTTCATTCTTGTTACATTTCATCAGCCTTTCAATCCGACTCTGAATTTTCACACTGAATTTATCAGCAATTTTGTCAATGTAAACGCATTATTATGGATGCAAGTATTACTAATAGGTCTATTTGGGAATCAAAAAGTGTACAAAGACCCTTTTTTTTAAACCTATTTACATCAACGAAACAACAATCAAAAAAGATTGCTACACCCCATATTATTGCAGAAAAATGTAATGGAATTTTGCTCGGGAAATTCAATATTAAATCATTGATATTTTCAACAGATATGGCGTTGATTGAAAACAATGATTCTGACGGTGTTTTGGCTGTATATCCTTTCTCTCCTTCATCTAAAATAATGAAATCATTAATTGATTTCGCAGACAAGCCTGTAATATGTGGAGTGGGCGGAGGATTGACACAAGGCAAAGTTTCTTTAGAAATGGCAATTGCTGCTGAAAGCATGGGTGCAGCAGCAATAATTGTTAATCAACCCTTTAAAAATAAAGATATTGAAGTGATAAAACGCAAAGTCAATATACCAATAATTTCAAGTGTTTCCACTAAGGAATTCCCTTTCCGTGACAGAGTTAATGCGGGGGTAGATGTTTTTCATGTAACGGGTGGCTCTAATACAGCTTCAATTGTTGAACACATAAAGTATGCTGCACCCTTTTATCCCATAATTGCCACTGGTGGCAAAACCATTGCGAATATCCAATCATCTATTCATTCAGGAGCTGATGCAATTGTTCTTACGCCTCCGTCAAACGGTGAATTATTTAAATCAATAATGAAACAATACCGTAAAGGATACAACAAGTTGAAAAATAGTTTAGACTAATTAAATTGAATCTGGTGGACTCAATGCTAAGAAAATTGATGGAGATTTGGTTAAAGAGATGAATTATAACAATACCAAACCACAATATGGTCAAACATGATGTTGAAGAGAAAGATATCATCAGACAATTGACCAAAGCACCTTATGTGCATCCATGCAACCATTTGATGCGCAGGGTAGAAGCGGCCTTTAACTGGTTGAACAATCAAACGTTGAAACTTATAGAATCCAATTTTGAGCATATTCATAAGCAAGCATCATTAATAGGGAAATGCAAACTTTAATGGTATCAAAAATGAAACTCAGAATTATTATAAACAGTGTAGCAGTTCTGGTGGTAGTGCTGAGTGCATGTGCAAGACCCGGAAGGGAAAAGGTAAAAGAGGTTCAATTACATAGTATCTGGCAATTGGATGAGAAATCGCATCAGGCAATCACCCATCATTGTGTAGAAACAGAATTTGCAGACACTCCGGCAATATTCACATTGAAAAGAAAGGGCGAAGATCTGATACTGCAGTTTAATGGACAGCGCCACGTTTGGATAGCGCCTGCTAATAAAAGTCACTTTTATTCTAGACAACTGTTAAAATCTTCTGTCGCGGGCAGGTTCTGTAGTTTTCAAACGGAAATAAGCATTTATTTCAGCCTGCCTGGTAAAGACCAAAGCAAAATAAAAGGCACTTGGCGAGCCATAACATGTGATTATTGTCCAAATGTATATTTTGATGCCCACAGAATTAATCATCCAGGTATTCACTAAAAAAATAACAATAGTTTATGGAAGAGAGTAGACTGACGTCAATTGATTATGAAGTTACAATTTACTCAAATATGCTGTTATAAAAGTTATATTTAGAGTGTCGTAATGGATGATTTTTCATGTGATTTCTACTAGAATAATAAATAATAATTGTTTTTGTATTTATATCAATGAAAAAATTTAAAAACATCATTTTCTATATAGGAATTATTGGCGGCTTTTCTGCCTTAATGTATTGGATTGTTTTGATGGGTTCAAAACTGGAAAATGGAAGAGACATTGTAATTTCAATATCTGAAACTACTTATTGGGAACAGTTTATTGATTCCTTGCTTTACAATATGAAACATCCGTTGGCTGTACTATTGGCGCAGATTGTTACCATCATTTTTGTAGCGCGTCTTTTGGGTTGGATGTGTAAAAGAATAGGACAGCCAGTAGTCATTGGGGAGATTGTCGCAGGAATAATTCTTGGACCTTCTTTAATTGGTTTTTACTTTCCGGAATTCTCAACAGCCCTATTTCCAGATCATTCTTTTGATAACCTGCAGTTTATTAGCCAAATTGGACTGATCTTGTTTATGTTCATTATAGGCATGGAGTTAGATTTAAAGGTTCTTAAAAACAAAGCTCATGATGCGATAGTAATCAGTCATGCAAGTATCATTATCCCGTTTGCCTTGGGCATGGGTTTGGCATATTTTATTTATATGTCATTTGCACCAGATGGTGTTCAGTTCTTTACCTTCGGATTGTTTATGGGCATTTCAATGAGTATAACTGCATTTCCTGTTCTTGCCCGGATCATACAGGAGCGCGGAATCCATAAAACCAGAATAGGAACAATAGTAATAACTTGTGCAGCTGCTGACGATATTACCGCATGGTCGTTATTGGCGGTGATTATTGCAATTGTTAAAGCGGGATCTTTTGTCAGTTCCATTTACACCATTATACTAGCTGTGGGGTATGTGTTTTTTATGATAAAAGTAGTTCGGCCATTTTTATATCGCGTAGGTCACCTGCATGTTTCCAGAGAAACCTTAAGCAAACCAATAGTCGCCATCTTTTTTCTTACGCTAATTCTTTCGGCTTATGCTTCAGAAGTCATTGGTATTCACGCATTGTTTGGTGCATTTATGGCGGGTGCAATAATGCCCGATAATACTAAATTCAGGAGTGTTTTAATTGAAAAAGTCGAAGATGTTGCTCTGGTTCTTCTGTTGCCTTTGTTTTTTGTATATACAGGCTTACGTACACAGATCGGACTGCTTGACGACCCATATCTTTGGAAAGTCACAGGTTTAATAATTGTTGTAGCTGTTTCGGGTAAATTTATTGGTAGTGCATTGGCAGCAAAATATGTTGGTCAAAGCTGGAAAGATAGCTTAACAATTGGTGCATTGATGAATACACGTGGCTTAATGGAATTGGTGGTTTTGAACATAGGATATGATTTGGGTGTGCTGACACCTGAAATTTTTGCTATGATGGTAATTATGGCATTGGTCACAACCTTTATGACAGGGCCGACTTTGACATTCATTAACTGGGCATTTAAATCAAAATCTGACGAAGTTTTTCAGGAAATTAATGAAATAAGCAAGTACAAAATACTTGTGTCATTTGGTAATCCTGAAAGTGGAAAATCGCTGCTACGATTAGCCAACGGATTGACAAAAAACTTAAAGGATAATGCAGCCATTACAGCAATGCACTTAACATCAAATAACAAGTTGGATCGTTTTAAAACACCTGAATACGAAGCGAATAGTTTTGCTCCTATCATTCAGGAATCAGCAACCCTTAATCAAAAGATCACAACTCTTTATAAAGCAACAAATGACATAGATGCTGATATTGTCGAAGTTGCAAACAAAGGAAAATACGACTTGCTTCTAATTGGCATTGGTCAATCAATCTATGAAGGAAGTCTGTTGGGAAAAATTTTAGGGTTCACTACCAAAATCATAAATCCCGAAAAATTAATTAATCAAGTTACTGGAAAAGAAAACATGTTTGAAAACTCCCCTTTTGATGACAGAACCCGAACGATAATTGATAAATGTGAAACTTCAGTAGGTGTATTGATTGATAAAGGTTTTGGAAAGATAGACCAAGTATTTATTCCGGTTTTTAGCGAAAAGGACGTTTTCCTGATTCTGTTTGCCCAGAAATTGATTAAAAATTCAGGCTCGCAAATCACTATTATGGATGTAGTCGGGCATATTAAAGCGAATTCTGAAATAAAAGAACTCATCAGAGCAATTGAACAGTTCGCGCCAAATCATATCAATCTTATCAATAAACGAAACCTTGAAAAAGATTTTTTCATAAAAAATGATTTAATGTTTGTTAGCACTGACAGTTGGAAAAAGCTAATTGAAACAAAAAGTATATGGCTGGCTGACATACCTTCAACGCTGATACTTTCAAATAAAAATTCAATCTGATTTCATGTCAACATACACATCTTCAATCTATGCTGTTTTCAATGTGTTCATTAGTGTATTTGCCTGGTTACAGATGCTGGCCTGACAATCATTCCGATGAGCGAGGGGTCGGCCCCCAAATGAACTATCTGCGAAAAAACTGCGAGGTTTGTTATTCCCGATTCGTTGACCGTGCCCACAAGATTCAGGCTCTTGAAACCAGTAAGCGAGTTGATAAAATGAGTCCGGAATCGTTGGTCCATCTCCGAAATAGCCACGGAATCAACCCGCATTAAATCACCCCGGCTGATCACACCCTTAGTGTTGAAAGGCCGCCATCAACACCCAGTACCTGTCCGCTGATCCAGCCCGACTGATCCCCCAGAAGAAACTCTGCTGCTGCGGCAATGTCTGATGCCTGGCCTATTTTTTGAAGGGGATGCTTTTTTGCAGAAGCTTCAATTTTTTCATCTGAGGATAAAATCCTGGAGGCCAAAGGAGTGTTGGTTAAAGAGGGGGCAACTACATTTACCCTAACCGATGGGGCCAACTCGGCAGCAAGCGATCTGGCCAGACCTTCGACAGCTCCTTTAGATGCCGCCACGGAGGCATGAAACGGCATCCCCTGAGCCACAGCTACTGTGCTGAAAAGCACAATACTTGCCGATCCGGAAGCTTTCAGCGCTTTGTATGCAGCCTGGATTACTTTTACGGCACCAACCACATTCACCTCGAAATCATTTCTGAAATCGGCAGGTTTCAAACCCCTGATTGGTTTCAGATTGATTGTCCCCGGACAATACACCAGTCCATCGAGTTTTTCAGGAAGACCCTCCGCTGTCCAATTGTCGTCCAAAAAGCCAGGTTCGACAAAACTGAGTCCTGACAAATGCTGCAACGCCTCTGGATTACCGGTTATTACCCAAAGCCGGTTTCCTTTTTCATGAAGCATCTGTGCAAGCGACAGGCCAATTCCTGAGCCGGCCCCGACAATTAAGTAGTTTTTCATGACTGATCTTTAGGCATGAAACAATGTAGTTCAGGAAATGTTTGCACAAATACTATTTCATCTGCCAGCTTGTGCCCTCTTTGCCGTCTTTGATCTCGATATTCAGGTTTCCGAGGCGGTCACGAATTTTATCGCTGGTAGCATAGTCTTTTCTCAGTCTCGCCTCCTGCCTTAATTCGATGATGGTTTGCATGAGGCCCTCCACAAGTTTGTCGTCACCGGCACCGCCTTCAGGGACAATACCGAGTATCCCTGTAACAAACTCATCAAAAAGTTGCTGCAAAAGCTTCAGGTCGTTTTCTGTAAGTTTCATACCGCTGTCCTTTGCAGAGTTGATGATGCGCACTGCTTCAAATAGACCCGCAATAACAACGGGACTGTTAAAATCATCATCCATAGCCTCGTGGCAGTCCTGGATAATTCTTGCAATGTTCTGGTCATCAGCTCCGGCCGAAGGTATGAGCTGTTTCAGGGCATCAGCGGCGGCAAGCAGTTTTCGAAGGCCTTTTTCGGCAGCCTGGAGGGCTTCGTTGGAAAAATCGAGTGTGCTGCGGTAATGTGCCATAAGGATGAAAAACCTGATGGTCATCGGGCTGTATGCTTTCTCAAGCAAGGGGTGGTTTCCGCTGAAAAGATCATCTAGCGACATGGCATTACCAAGTGATTTGCCCATTTTTTGCCCGTTGATGGTGATCATGTTGTTATGCATCCAGTAGCGCACCGGAGCCTTGCCATTAGCGATGGTTGACTGCGCAATCTCAGCCTCGTGGTGCGGAAACAGCAAATCCATTCCACCTCCGTGAATATCAAACTGATCGCCCAGATATTTGCAGCCCATGGCAGAGCATTCCATATGCCAGCCCGGAAAACCATCGCCCCAGGGCGAAGGCCAGCGCATAATGTGCGAAGGATCAGCCTTCTTCCATAAGGCAAAATCAAGTCTGCTGCGTTTCTCCGACTGACCTGCAAGTTCCCTTGTGTTGCTCAGCAGGTCTTCAACTTTGCGGCCCGAAAGCATACCATAATGATGCTTTCCGTTGTAGCGTTCCACATCAAAATACACCGAACCGTTTACTTCGTAGGCAAAGCCTTTGCGAAGCAATGTGCTGATCATTTCAATCTGTTCGATAACATGACCTGATGCATGGGGCTCGATCGAGGGCCGAAGTACGTTCAGCTGATCCATGTTCCTGTGGTAACGTACCGTGTAGTGGTGCACCACTTCCATGGGTTCGAGCTGTTCGAGCCTGGCTTTTTGTGCAATTTTGTCTTCGCCTTCGTCAGCATCGTTCTCAAGATGGCCTACGTCGGTAATGTTTCGTACATAACGAACCTTATATCCCAAATGTGACAAATAACGGTACACCAGATCGAACGTAATTGCCGGGCGGGCATGGCCGAGATGGGCATCACCATAAACGGTGGGGCCGCAAACATACATCCCAACGTGTGGGCCACTAATGGGCTGAAAAGGTTCTTTGCTGCGGCTGAGCGTGTTGAATAACTGAAGGTTGTTAGGCCTGAGTGGATTGGACATGATTCGAATAGCTGAAAAACAAGGCAAAGTAACAAAAAAAACAGGCAAGTCCGGAATCTGAACACCTTTATGACCCCCTGAACGTTTCGCATGGCCTTGCTGCCGAAACCTGTCTAAAAGCTACATTTTTCCATCCGCTGAATGTATTTGGCTGCAGGAAACTTCTTACTTTTGCGCATATTTGTGAAATAAATAACAATAGAATATGGAAAGGATATTAGTGATTGGCTGTTCAGGTCAGATAGGATCAGAACTCACCCTGGAACTTCGCCGGGTTTACGGCAACAGCAATGTTTTCGCCACCGATATCAAACAACCTGCAGCCGACATCACCGAAAGCGGTCCGTTTGACATTCTCGATGTGCTTGATTACAACAATTTGTTGCATTTCGTGGTAAGGAACAAGATCACGCAGGTGTATAACCTTGCTGCCGTGCTCAGCGGCAATGCCGAAAAGATACCGCAAAGGGCCTGGGAAATCAACATGAAAGCATTAATGAATACCCTGGAACTAGCCAGGGAAACGGAGGCAAAAAAACTGTTCTGGCCAAGCTCTATTGCCGTGTTCGGGCCAACCACACCAAGACACCAGACACCACAGCTGACGGTGATGGAACCCAACACTGTTTACGGCATCAGCAAACTGGCCGGTGAGCGCTGGGGTGAATATTACTTCAGGCGTTATGGCGTTGATTACCGGAGCCTGCGCTACCCAGGTCTGATCAGTTACAAGACAGAGGCAGGCGGCGGAACCACCGACTATGCCGTTGAGATCTATTATGAAGCCATAAGAAAAGGCCGGTACGAATGTTTCCTTCGCGAAGACACTGCCCTGCCAATGATGTTCATGTCCGACGCCATAAAAGCTACTATTGACCTTATGGAAGCCGACCCGGCAAAACTCAGTCTGCGGTCAAGTTATAATGTGGGCGGAATGAGCTTCACCCCCAAGCAGGTTGCCCAGGCCATCAGAAAGCACATTCCGGAATTCGAAATCACTTACGAACCCGACTTCCGGCAGGCAATTGCCGACTCATGGCCGGCAAGTATTGACGATACCGTAGCACGAAACGACTGGGATCTGAAAGATGAATTTAACCTCGAAAGCATGACCAAACTTATGCTTGACGAAATCAGAAACAAACTTGATTAGGAGCAAACTCCCATAGCCGCATTTCAACCTTTCAGAACAGCATAAAAAAACCCGGCCTGAACGGCCGGGTATGACTTGCTGCCTTCATTGTTTCTTCTCAGAACCATTGGTGGCAGTAAGTGCAGGAGAAAATTGAAATGTATAACCAAAACCGCAACTTAAACAGCTGAATGTTTTTATTTGTTCAATGGCTGTAGAGAAATATCTACCGTAACTTCGATTTTCTCGGCAATATTGCTAACTACGGCACGGGGTATCTTGATTTCGAAATCGCTGAGGGCCACCATAAACACTGATTTGCCCCTTATGGCGCCTTCTTTTACCTCAAAAGTTCCCTTTTCGCTGATCTTTTTGGTAATTCCTTTGATGGTGAGGTCTCCTTCGATAAGCGCTTCATGTGTTCCTTCCTTAGTGAAATCAATTGATTGCAGATTGGTAAGCTTTCCGGCAAAACTTGCATTTGGAAATTTATGCGATTCAACATAATTCTCGTTGAAATGCTCCTGCATCAGTGCCTTTTCAAACTCAAACGCTTTCATAAGCACCCTGAACACAAAATCTCCCGTGCTGATATCCAGCGCGCTGTTGACCTGCTTGTTGACTGCTTCAATGTTCTCAGCAGGGGCTTCAGAATAGAAGCGGATCATGCCGTTCTTGGTCATATATTTCTGCGCATGAAGGCCAGCTGCTGAACATAAAGCCAGCATGACGAATGTGAATAATCTGATTGTTTTCATGAAATAAAATTTATTAAATTATTGATTTATATTAATTTATAATTGATCCCTGGCTCATAACCACATCGGTGTCATTAAACCCGGTGCAGTATCCCTTGAGGGTTATGTCCTGCCCTTCAACAAAGCTATTGCTCTGTAATGCCTCTGAAGGGATCATGCTGATTCTTATCCCCTCCTCACCAAACATTCCCTCGCCGAGCACAAAGCACAACACAAGCTGTCCGTTGACATCCTCAACAGAACTTAGCTGTCCGCTGACCTGGATGATTTTCCCGTTATACATTTCCGATGCTGTCTGTGCATCTTCTCTGAACGACCCAAAAAGTGCCTCGGCAGTCATGAAATAGTCAGGATTAGCCTTTTCATAATCCGGATGTGGCTTGTTGATGACAAACACATACACCATTACCGCAACTGTAACCCCGATTAAGGCAAGCGCTCCTATGATACCGATCCATTTTTTCATATTGAAATTGTTTTTGATTTATGAAACAAAGTAAAGCAGGATATATACCACAAATCAAAACAATTTGTTCAGGCAGGCAAAAAACAGGGCTGAACAGGAAGAAACGGTTACAGAGCTGATCTATAAATTTTGACCACTAAGCCAATCACGGAACAGGGGTGATTTTTCGGTGCTGGATACGGAGTCAATTTCGCAGGAAGGTTTCAGGGTAACTTTTATTCGCGACTTGCTGTAGGCATACATTTTATCAATTGATTCGTAACTGATAATAAAAGCCCTGTTGATTCTGAAAAACCGTTTCGGGTTAATTTTTTGTTCCAGTTGATCCAGGCTTAGGTCAATGGCAATGCGGTCGCCATTGCTAAGTTTGGCAAAAACCACCTTTTCGGCTATGTAGAAATAGGCCACATCATCTATGGCAAAACTCCTGATCTGCATTCCTGTTTTTACCATCAACCGGGAAAGGAAGGATGGAGCCGGATTTCTATCCTGAAGCAAGCCGGCAAGGAGTTTCAGATCAACGGACTGATTGTTGTTTTGCAGCAAAAACTTCTCAAGAGCATGTTGGAGTTCAGACTTTTTCACTGGTTTCAGGAGGTAATCAATGCTGTTAACTTTGAATGCCTTCAACGCATATTCATCATAGGCTGTAGTAAAAATTACCGGGGCTTTGCATTGGGTTTGTTCCAACAGGTCGAAAGCCGATCCATCAGCCAGGTGTATGTCGAGAAACATCAGGTCTGGTAACAGATTGATGTTGAGCCATTGGCGTGTTTCTTCAATTGATTCGGTTCTTGCGACAATTTCCCAATCAGGCTTGATTTCATTGATCATACCAGCCAGCCTCAGCGCAAGTGCCTGTTCGTCTTCAACGATCAATACTCTTATGTTCATGGTTCAATGGATAAATTACGGGTAGGCTTACAATAAACTTTTCTCCGGTGTTTTGCACAATTACTTCTTTTCCGGTAATGATCCGGTAGCGTTCGCTGATGTTAAGGAGTCCCAGTCCGGTTGAGCGTTCAGGGCTCTGACGGAGCTGTATATTATTGGATATCATTAGGTAATCATCAGAAACGGTGATACTGATGAACAAAGGTTTTGTTTTGGATATGCTGTTATGTTTTACAGCATTTTCAGCCAGCATCTGAAGGCTCATGGGTGGGATCAGGCTGCTCAGGCATTCATCAGGAAGTTTGGTTGCAATTCCGAGATTCTGTCCATAACGTTGTTGTTGCAAATAAATATAGGTTTCCAGCAACCTTAGTTCCTCACTAAGGCTGATCAGCTGCTGATCGCGGTATTGCAGTAAGTTGCGGAAATAATCTGATAGTTTTTCAACGTATTCAATGGCCTTGTTTTTGTCGTGCCCGATCACTGAAATAAGTGTACCGAAGCTGTTGAACAGAAAATGTGGGTTAACCTGATTGCGTAAAAGCAAATAATCGAATTCGGCCTGTTTTTGCTTTTGCAACTCGACCAGCCTGAGTTTTTCTAATCTGGACCGAAACACGGCGTAAACGATGAGCACCATAACTACCGACACAGAAAGCCAGACCCACCATTGCTGCCACAGAGGTTTTGCTATGGAAAACGAAAAAGCCGTGCTGCTGGCCTGAAGAAAATTACGGTCAAGTGAGGCTTCGGCTTCCCATCGGTAGGTTCCGGGCCTGAGGGAAGGATACACGGCTTCGTGGTTGCGCGTAGTTTGCCAGGTTGTATCAAGCCCATGAAGCCTTAGCCTGTAGAAAACGTCTTCAGGGGCCGGATACCAGATGGCTGTGTAACGCACCACATGGTGGTTTTCGTGGCTTTTGAAGTTCATTTTCCCCGTCTGTCCGGCATCCGACAGATTCACCTTGTGCGCTGTCAGGTACATTACAGGTTTACGGTTGGCCATTTCGCCAATACGGTTTAGTCTGATGATTCCGTGCTGGCTTCCTGCAAAACAACTGCCTGATTCATTGCAGAACAAAGCATTCAGGTTTGGTTTCAGGTTTCGTATCCCAAAACTCCGGTAATGTCCCGAAACCGCGAAGGTGTATATATTCACCAGATCAATTCCTTCATAGCCTGATACCAACAGGTAGTTTGACTGCGTTGGACTAAGGGCAGTGATCTGCGTGGATGAAAGACCATCACCGATTCCGATTTTCCTGATCGAGTCGCCTGTCACACAATAAAGCCCTTCGTCAGGAACCGCCATCCAGATGCGTCCTTCCTGATCTTCTGTGATAGAATACACCACTTTGTCGCTCAGCCCGGGAAAGAGCCCGGTATGGTGGCTGCCCTTTTCTATCATTTGCGGTCCATGGCCATCTGTGCCAAGCCAGACCCGTTGCCGGGCATCCACAAAAACCGTGTAAAAATAAGTGTTGCTGAACCCTTCCTTTAGTCCTGCCCCATCAAAAACCACTTTGCCTCCGGGTTCGGTAATGGCATGTGAAACACCGCCAAGTGTTGCGAACCATAATTGGTTTTCATATCCATCAATGCGGAGCACATTGATGTTTGACAATCCATTGGATTCATTAAACCGTTCAATTATTTTCCGGTCGGGCGATATCCTGAACACTCCCTTATCGAAACTGCCAGCCCAAAGGTATCCGTAAACATCTTCATACAGGCACGTCAGAAAAACCTTATCCGGCAAGGTGTTTTTGAACCATCTGGCCGCTGGCAGGCTTTCTTGCTGGTCGGGATGGAAGCGAAACAGCCCTTCATCAGTGCAAAACCAAATGTATCCGTGCTTATCCTGGATGAGGGCCTGTATGTCAAGTGATCCGGCATTTGCAAACAGTTGGCCGCCATAAAACTGTATCTGGTTGCCCGAGCTGTAGATCATATTGTCAGCACCGATGATCCATAATCCGCCCAACTGGCTTTGGGCGAGGGCTACTATCCGTCGTGGCAGAAGTTCATCTTCATATCGGGTGATTCTGCCGCTGCCCGGATTCAGACTCGCCATTCCATCGAAAGCCATACCAATCCATAGTTCATCGCCCTGATAACAAAGGCTTGTGATTTCGGGCAGCAAGCCAAACAATGTTTCTGAGAACACAAACTGCTCCTCATCAATCAGGTAATGGCACACGCCACCTTCCTGAAAACCAATCCATAAACGATTGTGCTCGTCTAAGTCCAATGCCCTGATGATCAGATCGGGCAGTTGAAGATCGTGGAGTACATCTGCTTTTAAGCTGTCGCCAGCCACACGGTACCTCCACAAACCTGCATCGGTTCCGGCCCAAACATTTCCTGAATAATCAGCTTCGAGGTCATACACAAAAAGACCTGCATCATTGTTTAAACGTTCAGCCGGAATTATGTTTCCTTCCGGGTCAAGTACCATCAGGCCTGCACCGTAGGTTGAAACCCAACATCGCCCTACAAGGTCAATGAACACGTCAGTTACCGGTGCATCAACTTTTCCCTTTAACACAAAATAAGAAGGTTGCGACAGTTCCTTTTGCAACAGGTGACCACTCGACAGGCCCGCAAACAGCTTGTCGCGCCAAACGAAAGTGCTGGTTACGGATACATACTGCAGGGTGTCGGGAAGCGGAAACGGCTGATAATAAACCCCGTCAAAACTGTAAACACCACCCTCAGTTCCAAGATACAACAGTCCTGACTCAGCCTCGAACACACTGTTGATTTTCTTCTGGTCAATAGATGTACCGGGCATATATGAGCGAAAATAGAGTTGCTGCCCACGACCCGACTGGCAGAATATGAACAGGGTCATAAACAACACAATTTTCAAGATCAATCCCTTGATTATCATGATTTCTTCAGGGTTTGTTGGGAACCATGACTGCTTCGATACTGACCCTGATCTCGGACGCGATTTTCTTTGAAACCACTTTTGGAATGCGTATATGGTGGTCGTCGAGCAGTATGGTGAAGGTGGAAGATATTTTTATGGCACCTTCCTGATAGTTCAACACTGCCTTTATCATTCGCTCCTGCTTCATTCCATGAAGGTCGAGGATGCCTTTGGCCCTGACGGTTTGTTCGGTTCCGGGCACAATATTCAATGGTTCAATAATCCTTCCTGTAAAGGTCGTTTTGGGATATTTGGCAATTTCGAGGTAGTTTTCATAAAAATGCTCCTGTTGAAGAGGAGAGTTAAACCCTTTAAAACTTTGGTTTTCTAAAAAAAACACAAAACTTTGCTTTTCAACATCAATTGCTCCTTTCAGACTTGAGGAAGACGCTTTGATGATTTCGAGCGGGGCTTCGGAAACAAATCCAACGGCGCCATTTTCTGTCAGAAATACAGTGTTCTGCTGTCCGTGAAGCATGGCCATTGCACAAAACAAACTGATAATGAGCAATATTCTCATGGAGTGGATTGTTTAAGCCTTAGCCTGATGGTTACCGGATTGTGGTCGCTGCTTTCGAAATTCAGGTCGTTTACAGTTGTCTCAAGCACTTCGAGCTGGTCAGAAACAATAAAAAAATCAATGGTCGTTGATCCTGTCAGGCCTTTGGCATAAGGCTGATCGAGATGTCTGTTTGATGGGGCAGCAGGATCGAAAACAAACTGCCAGTTGTGGCCAAAAAAATCATCAGGAATTGCAACTGGCAGCGAAACAAAACGGTGTCCGGAATAGTTTCCGGCAGGCACAAACCCCGGTGGGTTCATATTCCAGTCGCCCCCTGCCACAACTGCATTACCTGCAAGAGCCTCTGACTCCATTATTTGTTTGATAACTCTGAGCTCTTCAAGCATCAGTTGCTGATCACTGATAAAGGCCGAGTTGTGGGTGTTGAGCACAACAAGTTCTTTGCCATTGGAAAGGTTATAGCGGGTTTCGATGAAACAACGGTCGAGCAGGAACAGGCGTTCGGGCCATCCTGAGATGGAAGGATAGGCATGGCGCCTCGAAACAACAGGCTGTTGCAGCGAAAAGGTCATCATGCCGGCTTTCACATATCCCATCGGTGCCCTGAGCGGAACCGGCACAAACAGGACATCGTAGTTTACCGCACGGGTTTGGTGGTGTTTGCTGAGCACCTCCGACAGAAGGCTGTGCTGTGGCATGCGGTATGATCGCCTTGCCTTGAAATCAACTTCCTGAAGCAACACAAAATCAGTTTGTTCGCGTTCCTTCAGCCATAGTGATATTTTTTCGAACCATTCAGAGGTCTTATTCTTTGATGCCCTGACCTGTTTTCCCCCGTCGTAAAAAAAATCCATTTCCTGTCCCAGGCCACCATAACCAATGTTCCAGCTGATCAGGGAAAATGTGTCGGGAACCACAGTCATAAAATCGTGTTTGGGGCTGATGTCTATATCTTCCATAGGCTTGGGGGTATAGTCGGACAAGCTGATTACAACAACAAACACAATCAACAGATCTATGGGCAGCAACAACAGCAGCAACCATCGGAACCTTCGTTTCATCAGCGATGTTTTTTGAAGTAAAAGTACAAAAATTGACATGCAACGACATGCAGTAAAAACCGGGCCGGAAACAATGGATTTCAGCCGTGGCAGTATCACAAATTGACAGTGCTTTCGGCCAAATAAACCGGTTTAACAATTTTTATCAGACAAGATGCCTGTTTTCTGGCACATAGCTGTTAATTTAGCCGGATAATCACGAAACTTGCGCATTACCATCATTGTGTTGCTGGCCATGTTGCCGGTATTGCTTTTGGCACAGGATAAAACCTGGATCGAAGGCAGGGTGGTGTCGTCCGACAGCCTGTTGCCGCTTCAGCATGTTCATGTAATCAGTAAAATGGCGCGTACCGGCACGATTACCGATACTGAAGGCCGCTTTGTGATCAGGACTTATAACAACGATACCATGATGTTCAGTTCAGTGGGATTCAGGTACCTGATACTGCCCTTTGATGAACGAAAACTGGACACTGAAGGCCTGTTCCGCGTAAGGATGGCAAAGGATACGGTTAAGATGGAGGAGGTGGTGGTTCGGGCGTATTACGATTGGGAGACATTTAAATATTTGTTTGTCAACATGAAGACCATTAAGCCGGTTGAGCTGGAGCGGCTTAGGGAAGAATTGGGAACATCGTTGTTGTATGTGCGTCCGGCACCTTTAACCATCAAAGGGCCAATTCAGGCATTATACGACCTGTTTAACGATATGGCCCGGCTACAGCGCAGGCTCGAACGCAACCGAAAGTGGTACAACGAACAAATGATACGCGAAGGACGCGCACAGGATACCATTCCCATGAAACCCGATCATGTGCGGTGAGGGGGAAAATGATTGCCGTATACGTTTACAAAGAACTTTTTGACCTGATGTATTGTGTTGTTTATTTCGCCCCTACGGGGCTTGGTTCATCTTTGCCGCTTCAAGCCATAAAATTGATAAACAAATTATTACATTTGTAGATGGCATTTTTGTTCTTCGACAGTTAGCCTTCTTTCCTAATTATTCGGTGCGTGCACAGGAAATCAGATCAACCCACTTCCCAGGCCAATGGAGATAATAATCAGCATCACGGCCACAATCAGCTGAATGCTACGGTAGGTGATCTTTTTCAGCAGCCTTTTGCCAATGATGGCTCCGGCCATGGCCGAGAGGGTTGCCGCCACAATCAAGCTTATGTTTTCATTAAGTCCTGAGGCTGTAAACCGTGAGGCATAGACCGATAGGCGTGTGAAATCAATTAAACAGGCGATGACCACACCTGTGGCAATGTACCCCTCTTTGCTGAGTCCGCTCTTCAGCAGGAAAGCACTGCGGATGGCGCCCTGTATGCCCGACAATCCACCGAAAAAACCACTCAGCAGCCCGCCCAGCCATAACTTATTCCTGCTGATACTGATGCGGTTGGCAGCCGGCGACAACTCAACTACTGAGAACAGTATTAATATCAGGGCAATGATTAGTTTCACAGGAGTGATCTCAAAGCTGCGTCCTGCATATTCATAGGCATATACAGCCGGCATCACGGTAATTTTCAACAAGAGCCATGCGCCTGCAAACGAGGCAATGATAGCTGTGAGCCCGAAGCGCAGCAGCACCGCCCGGTCGGCATTGCGGCCTATCAGTGCGATCTTGAACAGGTTGTTGGCAAAATGCACCACCCCGGTGAGTGCAATGGCAATATCAACAGGAAAGAAAATGGCCAGCACCGGAGCCAGAATTGTGCCCAGGCCAAAGCCTGAAAAAAAAGTAAGTATGGATGCCAGAAAGGCTACAAGGCATATGATGAAGATTTCCATAGTCGTGATTTATTTTTTCAATGATCCTTTTAGGGGTTCATCAGGCCGCTAAAATAAGGTCAAAGCATCAATAACCAATGCAAAAGGCTTCAATCCTATTCATTCTTTTTCATTTCATCCGCTTCAAGCGAAATGGTTTTCTGCAACAATACGGTATTTGGTATCGAAACAACTTCATTGTTGGCTGTGCGTATATACATGAAAAACAAGGAGATATTTTCAACTTCACCTTCGATGGGATAATCTTTATCCAAAATCTTCACCTTACCTCCTATCCGTATGGGGTGGTTAAAAAACAAAATAAGACTTGAAGTGATGTTGCTCAGTATGGACCACTGAGCAAAAAAGGCAATGCCGAGTATGGTCAGTGCCGAAGTGACAAACAGGATAAGCTGTTCGGGATCAACACCCCAAATGGCAATCAACACCACAAAAGTGAAAAGAATGATGAAAAAATTGATTATCTTGGAAATTATCCTTTTGCGCTCTGCGGCAAAATGGAGTTTGTTCATCAGCCTGTTGATAATACTTCGCAACAGAATTTTCACCCCGGTCATGGCAAGCAGGAGGATAAGGCTTTGAAGGAATTGAAATTGGTATGGTTTCATGATCTGTTATAGTGTTGTTTAATTTGTTGCACAGGCAGCGGCCGCCACGCTCACGCGGATGTTTTCGGCCCCTGAAAGGGCCAGCGCACATGCTTCGAGCGTGCTTCCGGTGGTGATAACATCATCAATGAGCAGCACATGTTTGCCCGAAAACCGTTCAGGGTTTTGAAGTTGGAAAATATCTTTCACATTGTCCCATCGGGCACTGCGCGATTTCCGGGTTTGTGTTTCGGTGGCCCCTGCACGTATGAGATTTGTCGTGTCCAGTTTCCATCCAGTTTCTTTGACGATGCCCCGTGCTATCACCTCACTCTGGTTATAGCCTCTTTTGCTTTCCCGTCTGGGGTGTAAAGGTACGGGCACCAAATAATCAATGCTGCCAAATAATGCTGAACCGGCCAGCCTTTTACCCATTTCCCTGCCCAGAAACAGACCGGCATCGCGGTTACCCTTGTATTTCAGTTCATGGATCAGGTGCTGCATTTTTCCCTTCTTAGAGAAAAAATAGATTGCAACTACCTGTTCGAAGCGAATCCGTCCCCAAAATATTCGGGCAACGGGATTGTCCGCAACATGCTCGTAGCCTGTGTCGGGCAGCAGAAAACGGCACGACAGGCATACGGTGTCCTCATTGCGGTGCAGCAGTGTTCCGCAGGCCGCACATGCTTCAGGATAAAACAGCGAAATCAGGTCGTCCAAAAGGTTAAAGCCTTTGCCTTTTGCTGTTGATTGCTGAGGTTTTGTCGTATGTCCGGTGCTCAATCTTCTGTGTCTATGTCAGGCAAATATAGCTATAATCATTTGTGCTGTGCTGCAATTTGTACCCGGCATAAAGCATGAATGAAACATCGCTTCGGCCAGAGCGCGGCAATTGGTTATCTTTGCCATATAATACACCGGGATGCCGCAGGAAACCCTTTTTGAGCTCGAAAAGCTCCAGGTTTGGTTCAGACGGGGCCAGCACTGGTCGCAGGCAGTGTATGATACAGGTTTCAGTCTTCATGCAGGCCAAACGCTTGGTATTGTTGGTGAATCGGGTTCGGGCAAGTCGGTAAGCGCTCTGGCATTGATGAGGCTTCTTCCGTCCGGCTCATCAAAGATCAGTGCTGCAAAAATGATGTTCGAAGGCAATGACATACTGAGCCTTGAGCAGGAACCACTCAGAAACCTCAGGGGCAACCGCATATCCATGATTTTTCAGGAACCTATGACCTCACTTAACCCGGTGTTTACCTGCGGATTTCAGGTTTCTGAGGCTATCCGCGCACACCGGAACGTTAGTCATGAAGAAGCCCGGCAGAGGAGCATCGAATTGTTCGCAAAGGTTCAGCTTCCGCGTCCGCAACGGATGTTTTCAAGCTATCCCTATCAGTTGAGTGGCGGCCAAAAACAAAGGGTCATGATTGCAATGGCTATTGCCAACAACCCTTCGTTGCTGATTGCCGATGAACCCACAACTGCACTTGATGTTACGGTGCAGAAAGACATTCTTGATTTGCTGAAGCAGCTGCAAAGCGAAAACGGAATGGCCATGATCTTCATCTCACACGATCTTGGTGTAGTTGGGCGTCTGGCCGGACATATTGCCGTGATGCAACAGGGAAAAATGGTTGAATATGGCCTTGCAGAACAGGTTATGGGTGCGCCGTCACATTCGTACACCCGCAGCCTGCTGGCCTGCAGGCCTCCGCACGACATCCGGCTGAGCAGATTGCCGGTGGTGTCGGAGTTCACTAATGGAAACTGGCCCGGTGGCATACTGCAGGTAAGGAAGGAATTGGCCGTTAATCCTGAAACCAGGATCAGGCTGCACAGTCAGCTATACAGCAGCAAACCCCTGCTCGAAGTGGAACAATTGAAGGTGTGGTTTCCGCAACCTAAAAACATATTTGCCCGAAAGCGGGAATATGTAAAAGCCGTTGACGGAATCAGTTTTTCGGTATTTCCGGGCGAGACCTTAGGGCTGGTGGGTGAGAGCGGCTGCGGGAAAACTACCCTCGGCAGGGCCATCCTCAGGCTTCAAACGGCAAGCGGAACAGTGGTCTTCAATGGAACAGAAATCAATACCCTGGGGCGTGAAGCCATGCGAAAACTCAGGAAAGAAATGCAGATTGTGTTTCAGGACCCATACTCATCCCTTAACCCCCGCATGACCATCGGCAGGGCTATCGAAGAGCCGATGAAGGTGCACCGGTTGCATGGAAACGCAAGTACTCGAAAGACAAAGGTGATGGAGTTGCTTGAAAAGGTAGGGCTCGAAAGATCACATTTCAACAGGTACCCGCATGAATTTTCGGGCGGGCAGCGGCAACGGATCTGCATTGCAAGAGCGCTTGCTGTTGAACCTTCACTGGTGGTATGTGACGAATCTGTTTCGGCACTTGATGTGTCGGTTCAGGCACAGGTGCTCAACCTGCTCAACGACCTGAAAAAGGATTTCGGGCTTACCTACATTTTTATTTCTCACGACCTTTCTGTTGTGCGGTATATGTCGGACAGGGTTATGGTGATGAAAGACGGCAAACTGGTTGAACTGGCGGAAGCCGACAGCCTTTACACCAATCCCCTGCACAGCTACACACGCTCACTGATCGAAGCCATCCCCTGAGGGCGCAACTTCAAATCAAAATGTCAGTGTAAATACAGTGCCATCCCCGGGTTTCGATTTCACCGAAATGGCGCCTTTGTGCATCTGCATAATCTGTCGAGACAGACTCAGTCCTATGCCCGAACCTTCTTTTTTGCTTGTGAAGAAAGGCATAAAAATTTTATCCATCAAATCGGGGGTGATGCCGGTTCCGTTGTCGGAAAAATCAATCGTAATGCGGTTGTTAAGGTTGGTCGAGGCCACAATTGATATGCGGGGTTCAGCCTGTTCTCTGACGGCATCAATGGCGTTGAGCATGAGGTTGATCACCACCTGATCAATAAGGTCGGGGTCGGCAAGCAGCATCAACTCTTCGGGGAAAACTTTGCAGATGCATTGAACACCAGCCTTTTCGAGCTTCGGTTTCAACAGTTCATGTGCCCGCTCAAAGGTTTCCCTGACAGCAAAATATCTGAAATTGGGTTTGGGAATGCGGGTCAGGTTGCGGTAAATTTCCACGAAATTCAACAGACCCCGGCTGCGGGTTTCGATGGTTTCCATTGCACTGTGGATGCTTTCCAGATCGTCCTCATCAAGTTTGCTGAGGTCAATTCGGTTGGTGTCGGGATTCACCAGCATTTCCTGTACTGTGGCTGCAAGCGACGAAATGGGGGTGATGGAATTCATGATTTCGTGCGTCAGCACGCGTATCAGCTTCTGCCAGCTTTCAATTTCTTTTTCTTCGAGTTCGGGATGAATGTTTTGTAGCGAAACCAGAATATACTCCTCGCCCCGCATCCTGAATTCGGTGGCATTGATCGAAAGCTGAATAAGTTCGTCCTGGAGGAAAATCTTAACCAATTGTTTGTCGCCAGCCTTCATGTTCAGGAGCAATTCAGGAAAATCATCCTTCACTTCGCTTAGTTCCTGAATGTTGCGCAGGTGGTTCACCCTGAGCAGTTTTTTGATGGAATGGTTGAATACATCCACTTTTCCGTCGCGCCTGAATACGATGATACCAATGCTCACATGCTGCACCACCGTGAGCAGATAGTTGAAATGCTCTTCTTTTTCGGCCCTGTTTTTCCTGAACTCTGCCACAATCTGATTGAGTTCCGAACTAAGTTCCTCAAAACTCCTGCCCAGTCCTTTGTCAGAAAAGGTTGAGGCAAAATCGGCATGACGTATATTCTGCAGGAATTTAGTGAGTTTTTTGTTGGTTCGTTCGGCATATAAAACAAGGGAAAGCATCTGCAAAACAACGAGCAGCAGCATGATTGCCGAGCTTACGCCATATTGTTCGCGGCCGAAAAGATACACCAAAACAAAAACTGTTGCTGTTAGTGCAGCCACCCTCAGGGCAATCTGCAGCCTGAATCGTTTATATACCATATTTTTCCATTCTGCGGTAAAGCGATGCCCGTGTGAGTCCTAATTCCTTGGCTGCCCTGCTGATGTTGCCTCCGTATTTATCTACCACTTTTCTGATGAGCATTTTTTCGGTTTCCTCAAGGTTCATGTTGTTTGGAAGAACTTCAACCTGTCTGAATTCCTCGTTGTCTGACAGGAAGAAATCGTGTGGTTCGAGCACATTTCCTTCGCTCATGATCACAGCCCTTTCAACAGAATGCTGAAGTTCACGTATGTTTCCCGGCCAGTGGTGAATCTGAAGCCGTTTCAGCGTGCTGGCATTAAGCCTCTTTTTTGGCAGTTTATATTTGTGGCAATACTGCTCGATGAAGTGTTCGACAAGAGCTTCGATATCTTCGGTACGTTCGCGCAGCGCAGGCAATTTGATTTCGACTGTATTGATACGGTAAAGCAAATCCTGCCTGAACTTTCCTTCGTTCACCATCTGGTACAGGGGCATATTGGTGGCACACACCAACCGCACGTCAATCGGGATCTCCTTGTTTGAGCCTAACCTGACCACCTTGCGGTTTTGCAGTACACTCAACAACTTAGACTGCAGGCTGTGTGAGAGGTTTCCTATCTCATCCAGAAAAACAGTGCCCTTGTGAGCCGCTTCAAATCGTCCGGCACGGTCTTCCTTGGCATCCGTAAAAGCACCTTTCTTGTACCCGAAAAGTTCGCTTTCAAACAGACTTTCGGTGATGGCGCCCAAATCAACACTGATGAATACCTCTTCGGCTCTTTTGGAAGCCCTGTGCACAGCCCTCGCAATAACTTCCTTGCCGGTGCCATTTTCACCCAGAATCAAAATATTGGCATCCGTCCGTGCAACCTTTTCTACTGTTGCCAGCACCCTCATCATGGCAGCGCTTTTCCCAATGATGTGGCTGTAAGCTTGATCCTGATTGGCAATCAATACCTTTTGCCTTCCCTTCAACCCCTCGAGTTCCACTTTCGATTTGCGTACCTCAAGTGTTGCGCTGATGGTGGCAAGCAGCTTTTTGTTTTCCCAGGGTTTCAGCAGGAAATTGGTTGCGCCTTCCTTGATCCCTTGCACAGCGAGTTCGATATCACCGTAGCCAGTGATGAGGATAACGGCAGCAGCCGGATCAATCTCAAGGATTTTATTCATCCAGTGAAATCCTTCCTGCCCGCTCGTGGCGTTGCGCGAAAAATTCATATCGAGCAGAATAAGGTCATAACTTTCGTTGCGCAACAGGTCGGGAATGTTTTCAGGGTTCCTCTCGGTATGCACAATGTCAACATGCTGGCGTAGAAAAAGCCTTGCGGCAAGCAACACATCCTGATCATCATCAACGATCAGTAGTTTCGCAGACATCTTTTCCATTAAATCGTATTTTTAGGTAAATAACTCCGTTTGCAATAGTAAAGGTATTAAAGCTGTTCAGATTTGTACAAGATATTGGACGATTTCGAACACTAAATGTTACAAATCGCTCAAAAACTACACACAACATTCTGTTTATCTGTTATTTAGCATTAGTGGCATAGTGTTGGTTAAAAACTGTTAAAAAATGCCCAAAATATATGGACAGGTTGATCGAAAAGAAAAAATGGACTGCGCGTAAAATAACTATCCTGACGCTTACTGCTGCTTTTCTGATATTCGTGACATATTTGCTTTTTTTCAGAGACAAAAGCAGCCGTGTAATGGTTAGTACCGAACAAATCACTATTGCAACTGTGGTTCAGGATAAGTTCAGCGAGTTTATTCCCGTGGACGGCGTAGTGTTGCCCCGCACCACCATTTACATTGATGCCATCATGGGTGGCAATGTTCAGGAGGTTTATGTTGAGGACGGAGCTATGCTAAGCAAGGGCGATACCATCCTCAAACTGGTGAACACTAACCTCGAACTCAGCTATATGGAGCAGGAAACCAGGATTTTCGAAGCCATCAATAACCTTCAGAACACAAAGATCGGGCTGGAGCAAAACAAATATACCCGTCAGCGCGAAATCGTTCAGGTGCAGCAGGAAATCGAGAAGCTCAAAACTGACTTTGAACGGCAGTGCCAATTGTATTCCGACAGCCTGATTTCAGACAAAGAATTTGAAGATGCCGAACGAAACTACCGTTTTGCCCGCAAACAACTTGATATTTCGATTCAGTTGCAGCGTCTTGACTCGGTATCGGCCCACCGCCGCAACAAACAGATTGACCTTTCGATGGACCGTCTGTACAACAACCTCGATCTGCTTCGGACGAGCCTGGGCAATCTGTATGTGAAAGCTCCTGCTGATGGTAAACTTTCGTCCTTCAGCATCGAAGTAGGACAGACAGCTTCGGCCGGCGTGCACCTGGGACAAATTGATATGCCTGATGAATTCAAGCTGAGGGCCAATATAGATGAGCGCTATATTTCGCGTGTAAGCATCGGGCAGGAAGCTGAATTTGAATTCGGCGGAAAGCTCTATGTGTTGCAAATCAGTAAGATATATACAGATGTGACCTCAGGAACCTTTCAGGTTGACATGAACTTCACCGACGGTTACCCGCCACACGTCAAACGCGGCCAAACCATTCAGCTGCGGCTCAGATTCAGCGGCGAAACCGATGCCATCATCATCAGGCGTGGCGGTTTCTTTCAGCAAACAGGCGGCAACTGGATTTATGTACTCGACCCAACCGAAAGCTTTGCCGTGAAACGCAACATCAGAATCAACCGCCAGAATACCTTACATTATGAAATTTCAGAAGGGTTGGAGCCAGGCGAAAAAGTAATCATCTCACCCTATGATAATTTCGGGAATAAGGACAAAATCGTATTTAAATAAATACATCAGAATTAATAACACTTAAAAGCATACAGGCATTATGAGCGAAATTATGATCAAATCGGAAAAACTCACCAAGATCTTCCGCACGGATGAAGTAGAAACCACGGCCCTCAACGAAGTTACTTTCGAGATCAGACAAGGCGAGTTTGTTGCCATCATGGGGCCTTCGGGTTGCGGCAAGTCAACACTGCTTAATATTCTTGGGCTACTCGACAACCCCAGTGCCGGAGCATATTATTTTCTCGGAAAGGATGTAACGCGGTCGAGCGAAAGACAACGTGCCAACCTGAGAAAACAAAACATAGGTTTTGTTTTTCAGAATTTTAACCTCATTGACGAACTCACTGTATTTGAAAACATTGAGCTGCCACTTATTTATCTCGGCATGCCGGCGCGCGACCGGAAAAAAAGGGTTGACGAGGTACTGGCACAAATGCAAATCAGCCACAGGGCAAAACACTTCCCGCTGCAGCTTTCGGGCGGGCAGCAACAAAGGGTAGCCGTAGCCAGGGCTGTCATCGCCAAACCTGCGCTTATACTTGCCGACGAACCTACCGGAAACCTCGACTCGGCCCACGGCGAAGAAGTGATGAACCTGCTCAACGACCTTAACGTGAACGGAACAACCATCATCATGGTAACACACTCCCAGCGTGATGCCGAATACAGCCAGCGGGTCATACGGCTGTTCGACGGACAAATCATCAACGAAAACATCAAAAAATCAATGGACTGAATCTGATTCTTTCTGTGCCGGGTTTATGAACCGAAACCATTGTGATTAAAGAATTAATCCAAAAAAAAATAAGAAAATTGATGCTTCCATGCTGAGAAACTATTTGCTTACTACCTATCGGAACATGCTGCGCAAACCGATTTTCAGCCTGATCAATATTTTAGGTCTGGCAATCGGTATGGCTGCATTTATGATGATCGTATTGTATGTGGCAGACGAACTGAGCTACGACCGATTTCATGAAAAATCCGACAGGATGTTCCGGGTGACCATTCATGGAGTTTTTGCAAACAATGAGTTCAATACCACCTACACTTCGGCCCCGCTTGCTGAGGCGCTCCAAAATGAGTTTCCCGAAGTGGAAAACGTAAGCCGGATCATGCTTCGTAACCAGCACTCGGTGGCCATTGGCGACCAGACGTTTATTGAAGACCAATGGCTCTATGCTGATTCTACCTTTTTTGATGTATTCAGCTTCGAACTTATCGAGGGCGACCCGAGGAAAGTTCTCACCGAGCCACGCACACTCGTGCTTACTGAATCCACTGCCAGGAAATGGTTCGGAGACGAAAACCCTATCGGTAAAACAATTATTGAAAACAACAGGCACCACTATATAGTAACCGGAATCATGAAGGACGTGCCAGCAAATTCGCATTTTCGCTTCAATGTGGTAGCCTCTTTTACTACCCTCACATGGCACAGCAACACAAGCTGGTTCAACCAAAGTGCACACACCTATGTGGTGCTGCGTGAAGGAGCAGATGTGCAAGAAACACAGGCTAAACTTCCTGATTTTCTGTACCGGAGCATCAACGAACAACTGAAACTGTTTCTGGGTATCAGTGTGGACGAATTTGAGCAAAGCGGTCAGTTATATAGACTTCGTTTACAGCCAGTTACACAAATTCACCTGAATTCACAACTCGAAGGTGAACTGGACAACAACGGCAGCATGGCTTCTGTGTACCTGTTTTCGATGATTGCTTTGTTTATCCTGCTCATTGCCTGCATCAATTTCATGAACCTGTCCACCGCCCGCTCCGCATGGAGGGCCAAAGAGGTGGGCATCAGGAAAGCGCTGGGGTCAGACCGCTCCGACCTTATCCGTCAGTTTCTCGGCGAATCGGTGCTCTACGCCCTTGTTGCAGCTGTGCTTGCCGTGCTTCTGATGGAGCTCAGCATGCCCTATTTCAACCTCATTACCCAAAAACAACTTGGGTTTAACCTCAGCAACACGGTATTTTTCGTTCCTTTTCTGATCGTTCTGATTCTTTTTACCGGTTTGCTGGCCGGTAGTTATCCCGCATATTACCTTTCGGCATTTCAACCCCTCGAAGTTTTAAAAGGTCAAATAGCCAAAGGTGCCGGACGAAACAGGCTGCGTAGTTACCTTGTACTGCTGCAGTACAGTATTTCGATCATTCTGCTCATTTCCACTTTTGTGGTTTACAAACAATTGAAGTTTATCCGGGACAAAAACCCGGGTTATAAGAAAGAAAACGTGGTGCTGATCAAACGTGTACACGGCCTTGGCGAAAAGCTGGATGTGTTTAAGCAGAACATTTTGTCGCACCCGAACATCCTTTCGGCTTCCTATGCCCTCGATATGCCGGGCGATGATTTCAGCACCAACAGCGTTGGGGTTGCCGGAAGGCCGCTCGAAGAAGTAAACATCATGGCCGTGCTCTTCACGGATTATGACCTCGAAAAAGTGATGGGTATGCGCATGGTTTCAGGACGCTGGTTCAGCCGCGAATATGGTACTGACACAGCTGTTGCCATTGTCAATGAAGCAGCCCTGCGCGCATTATCCATCAAGGATTTCACCACCGAAAAAATAGTGATGCACAGCACCCCGCCCCATCCGCATTGGGTATTTCCAATCATTGGGGTAGTGAAGGATTTCCATTTCGAATCGCTGCACCACGGCATCAGGCCAATGATCATCCTGTTGCGCACAGGTGGCTGGTTCAACAGAATGGCGGTGCGGATCAGCGAAGGCTCTTACAGGGAATCCCTGGAAATTCTTGAAAAGAAATGGAACGAAATGGAAACCGGGCAGCCATTCATGTACACCTCGCTCGACAGGAATATGGAGGCCTTTTACCGCAACGACAACCGCACCCAAACCCTGTATGCCATCTTCAGCATTCTGGCTGTTTTTGTAGCTTCGCTTGGTTTGTTTGGCCTGGCAGCCTTCACCACGGAAAGCCGAACCCGCGAAATCAGCATCCGCAAAGTAATGGGGGCCGGTGAAAGACGAATTGTGATGATGCTTTCGGTTCAGTTTGCCCGTTGGGTGCTGCTCGCCAACCTGCTCGCGTGGCCGCTGGCCTGGTTGCTCATGGACAACTGGCTTAACCATTTCGCTTACCGGATTGATATGCCCTGGGGCTCCTACCTGCTTGCTACAGTTTCCACCCTGTTGCTCGCATTGCTTACCGTACTGTATCAGGCCGTGAAAGCTGCACGTACAAATCCAGCCGAAGCACTGAAATATGAATAACGACAAAGTCAAATAATTGATTTTAAAAACCTAGTGCCATGAAAGAAGTTGTTATCCTCATCCCTGAACTCGATAAGGAACAAAACGTGGAAATTGATGTTCGCATCAACGGTCGTTCACAAACACTGAAATACCGTGTGGAACTCCTCGACTGGGAAGGCAACGACGTGCCCCCGAAAGATAAAGTTCAGGTTCTGCGGCATAAAATTGACGCTTACGACAAAGACTGGGAATTGGTCGAAGTTGGCTCTCCCACTGAAAAAAACATCTCACTGACTTTTCGCAAATTTTCTTAAACCTACATAGCCATGAAAATACTCATTTTGTTTTTCAGTATCTGTATCATCAGCCACGCTGCACTGGCCCAGCAAGCCGAAGAAGATGCCATCCGTCAGTTGATAGACCAATCCTATGTGCAGGGAATCCACAACAGGGCAGGAATGGAACTTATCAGTGCGGGCTTTCACCCGGGCTTTGAAATGCTCAGCATCAACAATGGCCTCTTGGCTAAGTTTCCTATTTACTCATGGTTGCATACCATCCGAAAAGCGATGGAATCCGGACAGCAGCAACAGGAACCCATTACGGCCAAAATTCCTTTCGTGGACGTTGCTGGCACTGCTGCTGTAGCCCGAATTGAACTTTACAGGGGCGAAAAACATCTGTTTACCGACTATATGAGCCTCTATAAATTTGAAGAAGGCTGGAAAATAGTTTCCAAAATCTATTACCGTATCCCGGAATAACGGCTTTGCCAAAGCACCCGATTCCATGAAGGCTGGTTCATCATTGACCATTGACTACATTCGCCTGGCATTCAGACGGATGACCAAGCAACCCGTGTATGCGCTCATCAACCTTGTCGGCCTTTCGGCTGGCCTGATGGTGTTTATCCTCATCCTGCTGTTTATGGTCAGGGAATATTCCTACGACCGCTGCTGGACGGATTACAACAGGATTCACCGAATCCATGCTACGCTTGATTTCAACGGACGGGTTGACCATTTTGCGCTTTCCTCATACAACATGGCGCAAAGCATGAAAACCGAATTCCCCGAAGTGGAAGCGGCCACCATGATTTTCAGGACGAGTTTCAACGATGACAATATCGGGATTACCGCCTGGCACAACGACCAGATGTTCGAACTGCCTTCGTTTACCTATGCCGACGAAGATTTTTTCAGGGTGTTCGACTTTCCTTTTGTGGAAGGTGACCCGCTGACAGCCCTGCGCGAACCCAAAAGCATGGTGATCAACACCGAACTGTCGAAACGCTTTTTTGGTTCAGGGACAGCGCTTGGCAACATGCTGCAAATCAACAAAACCACATATATCATCACTGGTGTGATTGACAAAAGCCGGTGTCCGAGCCACCTTCAATTCGATGCCCTTGCCTCGCTGAGTACTTTTCCGGCCTCATCCTTCGAGCAGTTTTCGGGCGACTGGTTCTGGCTTCTTGGATATACCTACGTGAAGTTTATCAACGAAGAAGCCTCTAAAGGTTTTAAGAACAAACTTGATTGGCTTTCAGCCGAAAAAATAAAACCATGGATTGAACAGGTGAATGTGGATGGCAACATTGTTATGCACCACCAGCCTGTCAGCGACATCCATTTCGAAAACAGCCTGCAATACGACAGCACCACCAACACCAGCAGCACTATGGTAAACCTGTTTGGTTTCATTGCCGTATTTCTGCTGCTGATTGCCTCCATCAACTATATGAACCTGTCAACGGCGCGATCCATGAAAAGGGCCAGGGAAATAGGCATCAGGAAAGTTGCCGGCGCCACAAGGCCCCAACTGATTGTTCAGCTGCTGGGCGAAAGCATGTTTATGACCCTGCTTTCCTTACTCACAGCTGTGTCGCTGGCCGAAATCAGCATGCCTTATTTTAACAACCTGATCGGCCTCGACCTGAAACTTTCCCTGTTGTATGCCGCAACAAGCCCCTTGCCCCTGTTTGTCCTTATTGCTTCGGTGCTTACAGTAGGACTGCTCAGCGGATTATTTCCCGCCTTGCTGCTGTCGTCGTTTTCGCCTGTCAGGGTGCTCAGGCCCGGCATGGGAAGCGGCAACAAACATGGCTTCAGTTCGGGCAACCTGAGAAAAGTATTGGTCGTGATCCAGTTCATCATCTCAGTAGGCATGATCATTGGAACGCTGGTTGTTTCGGCACAGCTAAGGTTTATGCAGAAGCACGAAAAAAGGCTTTAACAGCGAACAGGTAATGGTGATCCATTTCCCGGCCGACTCGTCACTTTATGCCAACAGCGAAGTCATTAAGCAACAACTGCTCGCCCTGCCCGAAGTTGAGAAAGTATCTTTGGGCCAGAGCCTGCCGGGGTATAAGTCGGGCAGGCTAATGTTCTTTGTGGGCGACACAGTGAAACCACAAGTACACACAATGAACATTTATGTGGTAGATCATTCTTTCTTCGACCTGCTCAATATTCCGCTGCTGCAAGGACGGCTGTTCTCGAAAGAATACCCTAACGATGCATCCACAGCATTTGTGGTCAACAAGGCTGCTGCCGACTATCTGGGTTATCCCGATCCATTGTCGGTTGAAATGAACTGCGGCCTGGATGTAAAAGGCAAAATCGTTGGGGTGGTGGATAATTTTCACTATACCTCACTTCACCAGCCCATCGAACCTCTGGTGTTTATTCTGAAAAAAAAGCGTGTTGATTATCTCGCCATCCGACTGAACACAGCCAGCACCGGCGCACTTGCCGAACGCATTGGCTCAATCTGGCAGGAGTTTGATCAAAAGCATCATTTTCACTATACATTTCTGGATGATCGTTTTGCAAAACAATACCGCCACGAGCAACGCATGCTTTCGCTGTTTGGATACTTCTCATTGCTGGTGGTGCTCATTTCGTGTCTGGGCCTCTACGGGCTGACGGCTTTTTCGATTGAGCAGCGCACCCGCGAAATCGGGATCAGGAAGGTGCTGGGAGCCGGAAGAAGCCGTATTCTGATCATGATCACACGCAGTTTCATGGGCATGGTACTGCTTGCCGGGTTTATTGCAATCCCTATAGCTTATTATCTGCTCGACAACTGGCTGAGCGGTTTTGCCTTCCGCATCGGACTACACTATTACTGGTTTGCTGTCGGCCTGCTGATTGCCCTTGTGGTGGCTTTTGTCACGGTTTTGTTTCAGGCAATGAAAGCATTAGACACCAAGCCCATTGATGCAATAAAGTATGAATAGTGCTTTGTTGGAAATGTTCTGATTCCGGAACAGCCGGCTTGCAAGGCAAATCAAACGGCTGCTTTGTCTTTACAAAACTTTGTCAAGAAATTTTGCTTTTTAGAAAAAACAATTCATGAGGCCTTGAACTTTCTTGAGCACTCCGCTGGCGCGGATTTACAATCCGTGCCATCCTCCATCCCATGTAAAAACAAGTGATTCATCCCTATCAGAAATACAAAAGTTATCCGTCCCATTCATGAACCAAAAATAATCAATTCAAAATCATCTGGCGCAAACATTTCTGATTCCGCAAACTGTTTGCAGAAAATCTTAGGTGCGAAAGTTGACTGTTCTTTGGCACACGTGATGCATCCGAAGCTGTAAGCACTTGTCATGCTGTGAGTGTTTTGCGAGGTAAAGGTAAGGGTGGGGTTGATGTGTTAGGTTATCTCTATTCCGTTTCTTTGAACTTCGATAAGGAACCCGCCAAAATCATTGTCTTTTTCTATGAGAATTGGTTCAATCCTATCGTCAACTTGTCTTCTTAATTTCCACAACAATGGTTGAATCGTGAAGTAATCTCCTTCCAATTTGTTTACAACAATGGCCACATCAATATCACTATCAGAATGATTCGTATTCTTTGCATATGACCCAAATAAATAAACTTTCTCAAGAGCCATGTGCTTTTTAAGCAGAATGCTGTATTCCTTTACTTTGTTTATAGCTTCTCCTTTATCCATTTTTGTATTTCCTTTGTTTTTTCAATTATTTCGACGCACTTGCTTTCAGTTAATGCCTTCAAAAGTCTTTCTTTATGAGAAGGGTAACGCGTTTCAATATTTAATGGTTCAATTTGGTCAATAAAATCTTTCTGCTCCTCTGAAAACAATTCATAGAACCCGCCTTTCTTTGCTAAGTAAGACAAACTGTGTGAATAAGGAGCTACATCAGAATTCAAGCAGGTAAAATATGCCTTAAATGCTTTTTCTATTGTTTGATGACACATAAAACCAACGTAGAGGAATCTTTTGCTTTGAAGCATGGCCTCCGCTGTTTCCAAATCATAGTCTGACAGATCAATCCAGTAGCTAACCTTTTCGTCCATTATTAATTATTTGAAACAAATGTACGAAATTCTATATTAAGTATCTGGATGTCTGATGGTTTTTTTGCAATGCTGTCCTGTGGTTGGGGCTCAATACCCTTGCTAAGAAGCGATCATAAACCCTGCCGTTCCCCCGCTGGCGCGGATTTACAATCCGTGCCATTACCATACCTCTAGCTTGTAAATCACATGCATTATCCATTTCAACTTAATAATGTAACTTCTATTAAACCCTTCCCACAAGCGTAATTAGCAGCACTGCTGTAAACGTAATCCTCAGGATTGAAAACCAAACCTTCCTCAACAGGATTGAAATGTATATAATTTAGTTTTTCCTTTATTACTTTGTTTGACCACAATTCAACTGGCCTGTTGTCAGCTCTCCAAAACCTGTGTCCTGATTCAGTAATGAATTGCTTTAACAACCATTCTTTTCGGCTTTCACGTTCATTGCTTTCAATTGCCTTGAATATTGATTTACTGGTAAATTTCTTAAAATCTCTCAAAATTTCAGGCAATTGATCAGTTTTGGTTGCCCTTACAATCATGTGTACATGATTGGTCATAATGCACCAGGCGAAAATCTCAAGCCCTTTACTGTGCTGACAATACACAAGACTCTCAAGCAAAATGTCTTTGTATTGGTTTCGGGTAAATACATCTACCCATCCTTGTACTGCAAAGCTTACAAAGTAAACACCTTCAGGATTATGAAATTTGTACTTGCGGCTCATTAAACAAAAATAAGTTTTTCTTGTATGCTGGAGCAGTCAATTGCTTGGCTTTTTTGTTGTTGGTTAGTAGGCACGGATTGCAAATCCGCGCCAGCGGGGAGAGATAAAAGAATGGTTGTAAATAATTTTGCCGCTTAGAGAAAAAAAGTTTTTGATTTTATCATAGTTATCGGGGGGGGAAGTGTAACGTTCGCTATTGCAAGCAACTTGCAAGTCGTTCTTTTTTAAGCAAAAAGGATAAATAATAACGAAAGTAAAGCCGTTACTATGACAGCAGCATTTCCGAGCTTGCGCTGGGTTTCGGACTCATTCTTGTATCGGTTCATAATTCTATAAACGCGCTTCTTGTTTAAGAATATGACACTATTAAGAATAAACAATACTACTAATAACAGTATTAAAGAGTATTTATATCCTCCATCAAATATTTCAGGAGTTATCTTCAATACTCTTACATAGCCAATTACTAACACTATTCCAGGCAATAAAGAGACTGCGTATATCACTCCCCACTCATTATCTCCTTTTTTATTCAAGAATCGTGACAGTTTATAAAAAAGATAGTAATATGGGTTCATGGCTTTGTTATTGGGATGAAAACAGGGAAATGATTAAGTTGAAGCATGATGCCTCCAGTGCTGTTGTAGAACTGTTCTTGTTCATCCAGGTAATTGTAAAAACTATTGAAGCCACCAAACATATCCACGGCACCCAGGGCAATCCCAAATGGTGCTGTAACTGTGCCTAAGGAAAGGCCAGAAGATAAGAAAGACACTCCCAATTGACCATAATCGCCCCAAGAATAATCGGACATTGTAAATCTTGCAATTCCGATGCCAAAACCGACAAACGAAGTACCATACCCCAAAGGTTTGACAAAATTGGTTACTCTTGCAAAAGGTGTGTAAGCCAATCCAAAACCAATGTTACGGCCAATTCTTGTGGCGGACAATGTTCTGTCAGCACCAAACAATCCTGCACCAAAACAGGTATTGAAATCGTTTAGCGAATTTAAAAACGAATTGCCCCCCTCAACTCTTCCGGAGAAAGGAATACTACTACCAAAAGCAGCACCTGTAAATGGGTTTGCCCTCACCCAGGCGCCTGAGTAGTAAACATTAACACCGTTATTCACTATTTCTCTGTGAACTTCATTGCCTGCATGAGAGTTCCATGTATAAAGGTTGTTATCTCCAGTATAAAAGCCTGCCATAAACGTATAAGCCCCTCTACCATACATCCGATCGTAAGAACTTTGGTTACCCAGCATAAAATTGCCCCATTCACTGCGGAATTGGTCGCTCCAGTGGTTGCCCGAGCCGGGGCCACGTCCACCAGTCCCATTGAAACCCCAATAATTCCACGAACCACCTCCGCTACCTCCGCCACTGCTATCGAGAAACAACTTATTATCAGCTTCTTCTATGGGATCATGGTAATACCCGCTTGGGTCGGTGTAGCGCAAGGGGTTGTTGAGGGCGTAGCTGTAGCGGTTGTAGTTTTGGGCGTTGTGCGGTTCAGCGATAAATGGATCGGGGAAAATCTCAAGCACTCCGCTGGCGCGGATTTGCAATCCGTGCCATCCTCCATCCCTTGTAAAAACAAGTGATTCATCCCAATCAATAATACAAAAGTTATCCGTCCCAGTCATGAACCAAAAATAATCAATTCAGAAACAACTTACGCAACCATTTCTGATACCGCAAACTGTTTGCAGAAAATCTTAGGCGAGAAACTTGTCTGTTCTTTGGCACGGATTAAAAATCCGCGCCAGGGGGGGGGGGCAGTTGAAACAGGTTTCTGTTCTTTAAAATACAGCTGAGCAAAGTATCGTGAAACTTCCTGAATACAACAATTACTGTTAATCAGATTTAATCGTGCCACCTGCAGCAGCATCCATTTCAAAAACAAGCCTTTTGAAACAAACTCATCCATTTCTTGTTTAACTTTTTATGAAAGAGTTCTGGGACGAGCGTTATGCTCAGGATGAATATGTGTACGGCGAAATGCCGAACGAATTCTTCCGCGATCAACTGAACGGGCTCAATCCGGGCAACCTGCTTTTGCCGGGCGAGGGCGAAGGCCGCAATGCTGTGTGGGCTGCCCGCAACGGATGGAAGGTAACGGCTGTTGATTATAGCGAACAAGCTCGTGTTAAGGCTATTGCACTGGCACAACGACACCAGCTTGCTTCCTTCAATTATCTGATCGGAGACATTACCGAATTTGCATTTCCGGAAAACACCTATCAATGTATTGCACTTGTTTTTGTGCACCTGATACCCGGGCAACGCAAACTTTTTCATGAAACAATGGCACGCGCTCTGGCGCCTGGCGGACTTCTGATCATGGAGGCATTTACCCCCGAACAACTCAATTATGATTCCGGTGGACCGCGCAATCCTGAGATGCTCTACACAGCCGAAATGCTGCAAAACGACTTTCAATCACTTGACCTGGAACTTATTAAAACAACAAAGCCCTTACTCAACGAAGGGCCTTATCACTCGGGACTGGCTTCAACCGTGCGGCTGACAGCCCAAAAACCAATCAGTTAGGGTTGCGTCTGTCTTTGCGCACTTTCTTCCCTTGCTTGTAGCCACTTTTCGGCCCTCCGTTTCCCCGTTCCCTGTATTCATTCTTCTTGCTGCGGCCGGTTCAACTCTACTCCAAAGGAATTCTCAGAAAAAAAAACTGTGTGCACTCCATTTAGGATGACAGAAAAATTTACAAGCAATCAGCCCAACCAAAAAATGCCTATGTTTGTAGTGGATGGTGAACTAAGTTGTTACGAACAATATTATTCAGGAGTAAAATCATTATATATCCATTGCGCTAAACATTATCCGCCAATTGATTAATTTTCTACTGAGCCACATTGGCACATTGTACTCTTCACGAAAAAGAACCACTCACGGGTGGATTAGAATTATTTTTTGTGCGGTGTTCTTTTTGGGCATGTTCACATTTTCCACAGCCCAAAACATCAGCTTCAGGCACTTAAATATCAATGATGGCTTGTCGCAGAATGCCGTTTCTGCCATCATTCAAGACAACAAAGGGTTCATGTGGTTTGGAACCAAGGATGGTTTGAACCGCTTCGATGGCTATAATTTTGTCGTATATCAACATAACCCGTTCGATTCCAATACAATAGCCAACAACTATATTAACAGGCTTTTTGAAGACAGCCGAGGCCGTATCTGGACTGGTTCTATGTCAGGTGATGTTAGCGTTTTTCAAAGAGATGATGAATTATTTTGCAGAGTTCCGATGGTAAAGGAATCAGGCGAAAAGTTAACAACCAACGAAATTACTTTTATAGCAGAGGCCGCTGATGGAACAATCTGGATAGGCACCAAAGGTGACGGGCTAATTCAAATACTGGTTGATGGCGAAAGTGACTGCAACTACAGCTTCAATCAATTTCTGAATGATCCGGCTGACAATCAGAGCTTAAGCAGTAATTTGGTTACCACTCTTCTCTTTGATGAGAATGAAGTGCTGTGGGTTGGAACAGAAAACGGACTTAATCAATATCATAAAGCAAATAATTCATTCACAACGACCCTATTTGACACCAAACATCCGGAAGCACTTGAAATGCCCGGAGCCCACAGAATAAACTCCATGCATTTATGCCGTGCGGGGGAACTTTGGATAGGTACTCAAAGTGGTCTTGTGAAATTTGACCGGTATTCCGGAAACTATGCGTTCTACCCAAATCAATATGAGGTATTTCGTTACAGTTGGGGAAGCATAAATTTCATTGTGGAAGATCATGACAACCGTCTTTGGTTGGGAACATCCGCGGGTCTGATGCACTTTGATCCTTCAACAATTCACTATACTTATTTCCAGCACGATCCGCTCAAACCTAAATCTCTTAGTTATAATATCATTTCAAGTCTGTTGTTAGACAAAACCGGAATTTTGTGGATTGGAACAGCCGGGCAGGGAATCAATATGCTTGATTTGAAGGCAAACAGATTTAAAACACTTGGCAGGACCCCAAATCCTTCGTCCAGGCTTACAGGATTCAGTATTCGCTCCATTTTAGAGGACAGGTCGGGAGATTTATGGATCAGCGCTGATGTTCTATATCGCTGGAATCGCAGATCAGGGAAGCTTGAGAGCTTCGAAACCACCTCCGACCGCCCCGATGATTTTGGTAATACAGATGCCTATTCGATGATTCAGGCATCGGATGGGTTGCTTTGGCTCGCCTCCACTCAGGGACTGTTCAGATATAATCCGGTAACTAACCAAGCCAGACTCTTTGCACACACACCGGGCAATGATGAAGGCCTGCTTTTCCAGGAAGTCAATGCTGTTTTTGAAGCCCGGGACAATTCCATATGGATAGCAACACACAATTATTTCAGCAAGCTTACTGATAAGCAGGCAGGTACGTTTCAACACTTCCGGTACTACCTATCAGACCACGCACAGGGCAATTCCAGACCCGTTGTTTTTCAGGATGTTGACGGAATATTCTGGTTGGGAACTGCAGTCGGACTTGTCCGTTTTGATCCGGCTGACCAATCTGTTATTATCTATCGGAATGATCCCGCCAACAAGGCCAGTCTGAGCAACAATCTTGTTAAATCAATACTGGCAGACCCATTTTTGCCCGAAACATATCTTTGGATAGGAACATCCGGCGGACTTAATAAATTTAATTTCAGGGCCGGAACATTTGAACATTACACTATTCGGGAGGGCCTTCCTAATGATGTAGTTTACGGCATATTGCCTGATGAGGAAGGGAATCTGTGGCTGAGCACGAACAAGGGCTTATCGCGTTTTAATCCCAAAAACAAAACTTTTCGAAATTTTGATGTAAATGACGGCTTACAAAGCAATGAATTCAATACCGGAGCCTATTATCGCAGCAAGTCAGGTGAGTTGTTTTTTGGAGGCATCAATGGCTTAAATTATTTTTATCCTCAGGAGGTGGTTGACAACCTGCACATTCCGCCGGTTGTGCTGACCAGGTTAAAAATTGGCGACCAGTACATCACACCTAAAAACAGGCCTGATTTGTTGAAGCAGAGTATTGAGGAAACTACTGCCTTAACGCTCAGATATGATGATGCCCTGACCTTTGAATATGCAGCTCTGGATTATTCTGCACCTGAAAAAAACCAATATGCCTACAAACTGGAAAACTTCAATCAGGATTGGATTTATGCAGGTTCGATCAGGGCAGCGACCTTCACCAATCTTCCGCCTGGTAAATATATCTTTAGGGTAAAAGCATCGAACAACGATGGCATTTGGAATGAGACGGGGCTCGCCGTTGCCCTCATCATCACACCCCCCTGGTGGAGCACCTGGTGGGCTTACCTGATTTATGGCCTGCTGCTTGTTTCATTACTTTTACGGGTAAGGCGTTATGAATTAAAACGCATCAAACTTAAAAACCAACTCAAGGTGGAAATAGTCGAAACGGAAACCCTGAGAAAGCTGGATCAAATGAAATCGCAGTTTTTTGCTAATATTTCGCATGAATTCCGCACCCCTTTGACGCTGGTTTTGGGGCAAGTGGAAAGCGTGATGTCATCAGGTATTGATATCAAAGAAAAAGCCAAACTGCAAATCGCCAACAAGAATGCCCGACGCTTGCTAAAGCTTATTAACCAATTGCTTGATCTTTCGAAACTGGAAGCCGGAAGCATGGAACTAAACACTGGCAAATACAATATTGTATCGTTTTTGAAGAGCCTTTTCTATTCGTTTGAATCGCTGGCCAATTCACGAAACATCAGTCTGCATTTTGAATCAGACCACCCAAGTTTATTTGTTTTATTTGACCCTGATAAACTGGAAATTATTGTGTATAATTTGCTTTCCAATGCATTCAAGTTTGTAGGAGACAATGGAGAAATCAAGGTTGTTGTAAGCAAGGCAAACGATGAGCAAATAACCATCAAGGTAATTGATAACGGTATCGGTATCCCGCACGACAAACTTCCTCATATATTCGATCGTTTCTACCAGATTGACAGCTCGGTAACCCGCGAACATGAAGGCACTGGCATTGGCCTGGCCTTAACCAGGGAACTGGTGGAACTGCACAAAGGTGCCATTTCGGTTAGCAGCCAGTTAGGAGAGGGTACCACATTTTGCATTACCTTTTCTCTTGAACTCCCTGACAGCTCAGCTGAAATTGAAAATGAATCTGTTGCGCTGCATGATTTTGTTGATAGAGACACGGAAAAGGACCACACCCCCATTCCGTTTTTTGAATCTGACCGGGAACCAGGTGAAACAAGCAGATCCATCTTACTTATTGTTGAAGATAATAATGATGTGCGGGCATACATTCGTGAGCAGCTCGAGGCAACATACCATATCATTGAAGCGGAAAATGGTGAAATTGGTGCCATGCAAGCCAATAAAACAATACCCGATTTGATTATTTCGGATGTGATGATGCCTTTGATGGACGGTTACACCTTTTGTAAACTTATCCGCAGTAATGAACTCACCAGTCACATTCCAATCATCATGCTTACTGCCAAAGCCGGTCTGGATGATAAAATTGAAGGATTAGAAACAGGAGTTGATGCCTATCTCACAAAACCATTCAACGCCAAGGAATTAAGAGCAAGTGTCAGGAATCTTTTGTCGCAAAGGGAGCAATTGCGAAAACGATTTAGCAAGGCAAGCATCATCAGACCATCAGAGGTAACTACTGTTTCGGTGGATCAGGCCTTTCTGGAAAAAACTATAAAGATGATTGAATATCATTTCGATAAGCCTCAATTTTCGAATGAGTTGCTTGCCGAAACGATGAACATGAGCGTTTCTCAGCTCAACAGAAAACTCAATGCCTTGCTTGGTCAACCGGCAGGCCAGCTCATCCGCTCCATGCGCCTTCAACGCGCTGCTCAATTATTGGAACAAAAAGCCGGAAGCATTGCCGAAATTTGTTACCAAATGGGGTTCAACGACCAGGCATATTTTTCGCGGGCCTTTAAAAAGCAGTTTGGTTGCAGCCCTTCTGAATATAAATCAGAGAAAGGGTGAATGGAGTGATTAATCATGCATACCAAGCCTGCCCACCAAACAGTCGTTATGCACCTATCCATCAAAAAACAGTGGCAGGATGATGCGTTGCATTGAGCTTGCAGAGATGCGCTGCACTGAGCTACTCGAAGTGCAATTCAAGTTTGCAGCAATGAGGAGTGCGGGTTCTTCGAGGGAATAATATTGTCAATTTGTACGCTTTTTTGGCCGATGAAATACACGTCAAACCCGCTCTATCACCCGTATTATCACACAGCTGTTGCTGTAGCTCGCTGATTTTTAATTTTAAAAGTATGTTTTTACAGCAAATTCATATTGGTCGATAAAAATATCTTTAACAATTGAGATGTTGTTTTGCTCATAGAAGAGCAACATAGCTTTTTTGTAATCAATAGAATCTACCGTTCTAAAAGACAAGGGACAATGTTTCTCATTTATTAACAATGCATTACTAACGATTCTTGCTGTTCTTTTATTTCCATCCATAAAAGGTTGGATATAGGAGATTAGAACCAGAGTCAATAGTGCTTTCTCAAATATGCTCTTCTTGTTGTTGATTAATATGCAAGAACTTTTCAGCGCTTCAGATATTTGAAATTCATTGTCTAACGGACGATAGTTTGTGCCTGAAATACCAACACGTCTTTTCCTTAAATTTCTTTCAACGGCCAACTCTTTAGTTAAGATACTATGAATATCTTCAATTTTTGATACAGCTAAAGGGGTCAGGTAATCAGGGTTTTCGATAATAAAATCGAGCGCATCTTTATGGTTTAAAAGCATTATAGCTTCTTCCTTGGTTTTACCTGAGGCTGTTTCTCTTTCCCTTAACAGACGTTCGGTTTCTAATAGTGAATAGGTATTTCCTTCTATTTGTGATGACTTCCAACTTAAATCGATAGCTAGTCTTTCAAATTCTATCTTATATTCATTATCTGTTAGTTGTGAGATATTCTTTTTGAAAATTTGTTGAAGATCATTTAGCTTTGATAATTCATTATCTGTAAAAACGCTGTGCTTTGATAAAACGTCTGTTATAATGGAGAGATTGAAATTTTTCTTAATCTCACGTTCGTCAATTTCTTTTTCATAGTATCGTTCAAGGTCAATTGGTTGTATTACTTCATAAGTTGGAGAAATAAAATATTTTGTTCCTTTTCCTTTTCCTTTAGATGAAATGTAATTTTCTGATATTAGTTTTGTTATAATCCTTTTAAGGGTGGCATAACTAACAGAAATATTTGTTCCATCAAAGATTTCTTTTGAAGAACACGTTTTTGCATTTTTTACAAAATCAATAATAATTTGTTCTCTTGCTACCATGATATATTTCTTATGGCTCACGAAGATAGTATTTTTAGCTCAAACAAGTGCAATTTCGAGCTAAAAGTTTTGTTTAAATGAGCTACAACCAGTATTTACAAGCAACATAGCGTCCATTTCCACTATATGCCTATCTGTCATCGCCATCATTTTACAGTGATTAATTCGCGTAGAACTATGAAAAAAACAGCACACCCTATACCTTGAACCAGGGCGGCTGATTTGCTCGCACAAAAAGCCGGCACCATTGCCAAAGTCTGTTACCAAATGGGATTCAACGACCAGGTATATTTTTCGCGGGCCTTTAAAAAGCAGTTTGGTTGCAGCCCTTCTGAATATAAATTGGAAAAAGACTGAGTGCATTCATTTCAAAAGCATTCTATGCATGCCCGCCAACCGATTTCACGATGCCGCCTTTTACTTCTTTGATGGATTGGATATAAAAGAAAGCATCAGAATCAATTTCTAAAATAGCCTGCTTGATTCGGTGAACTTCCAGTCTTGTGACAATAGTCATAATGATGTCACAGTCAGATTTCACATGAAATTTACCCGGAAGATATCCGCGCTCCCCTTTATAGATGGAAATTGCCTTATCAAAATCATTTACAATGAGCGATTTTACATCCTCGTACTTGCTTGAAATAATGCTGAGGGCGGTATATTCTTCGAAACCATCCACTACATAATCCGATGTTTTCATGGCTGTAAAATACACAAGAATGGAGTACATGGCTGTTTCGATTCCAAACTCCAGGGCGGCTCCAAGGAAAAGCAAAGCGTTGATTGAAAGAATGATTTCACTTGTTGTGAATCCTGAGCGTTTTTGGGTATAATGAGCAATTACTTCGAGCCCATCAATCACCCCACCACCTCTAATCACCAAACCAATACCCAATCCAATAAAAAAGCCGCCAAAAACGGCAATCAGTACTTTGTCACTGGTAAATGCCGGAATATCGATCCATGCCATCAGAAGTGCCAACAGCAGGACAGCTAACAAAGCATGAATGCTAAAAGTTTTTCCAATTTTTTTATACCCAATAATCAGAAATGGAACATTAAACACAACGAGCAAAATACTGATGTGTATATGAAACAGCTCTTCAATAAGAATCGAAATTCCTGTAACACCGCCGTCCAGAAAGTGGTTGGGTATCATAAACCCTTTGAGTGCCAGCACAGCCGATAAAACACCAATAACTGTGTAAGTCATTGATCGAAGCGAAAAAATAGCCCTCCAGTTTAAGCTTTGTTTTTTATCCATGTTTTTATGTTTTTTATCAGTTTAATATTTGATTATGTAAAAAGTTATGAGGCTTAAAATGTTTCCGGAATTTTAACTCAAAACCTCATAAACTATTAGTGGGAACTCTTTATTTTTAAAGCTCATCTCTCCTATTCTGGAGCAGATAAACGACTCGCTCACTTTGTTAAAGCTATCTTCAGTAATGAGTATCTGGCTGATATTGGCTGCGGATTGAAGCCTCGCTGCCACATTTACATTGTCACCAATTACGGTGTAATCAAGGCGGCGCAAAGTGGACGACCCAATGTTTCCGGTAACCATCTCTCCACTGTTGATGCCGATGGATACATGTGGATTATAGCCAGATTTTCCTTCAAAAGGAGGCAATTCATCGATTGTTTTTCTGATCGCAAGACAAGCATCAATTGCCCTGTCAAGATGAAATGGCCCTTTGAAAACAGCCATAATTGCATCTCCGATGAACTTATCTACGATTCCTTTTTCCTGAATGATTTCCTTTACCATGATGTCGAAATATTCATTCAGAAGCTTCACAACTTTATCCGGTGGTTCTGTTTCGCTGATGGCGGTGAATCCGCAAATATCAATGAAAGCAACGGTAGCTTCCATGGTTTCGTTCTCGAGCAGTGAAGATTCAAATTCACGGCTTCCCATAAAGTTCAGCACCGTTTCGTCCACATACATACGCAGAATGTTGTTTTCTTTGATAGCTTGAAGCGTATTACGGATTTGCTGTACATAGTGCATCGTTTTTTCGATTGTTATTTCAAGATCCTGAAAGTTCACGGGTTTTGTGATAAAATCGAAAGCACCCCGGTTCATCGCGGTTCTGATGTTTTCCATGTCGCCGTAAGCAGAAATAATAACCGATTTTAATAAGCTTTTTTGCTCGCTCAACTTACTGAGCAAGGTCAGGCCATCCATCACAGGCATGTTGATGTCGCTGAGCACCAGATCAAGATCAACATGCTGTTTTACCATTTCGAGGGCTTCTCGTCCATTGGAAGCAAAAACAAATTCATATTCCTGCTGCCTGATTTTCTGTCTGAATTTTTGTTTGATGAGAACCTCAAGATCGGATTCATCATCTACGACAAGGATTTTAGTCATGACGGATATTTTTAATTTTCTCTTTTAATTGATTAAAGTCCAATGGTTTGGTTAAAAAATCATCTGCACCAAGTTTCATGGCGGTATTATAATTCTCTTCATCACCATAAGCAGTTATCATCATTACCAATGGTGGAGGCCGATGGTACTTTTGTTTGATGTTTGATAGTAAATCAAGGCCGCTCATACCGGGCATATTGATATCAGAAAGAATCAAAATCGCATGCTGTTCTTTTTCATCGAGATATTTCAGTGCCTCTTCTCCGGAATAGGCAAAGGCTAATTCCAGTTCATTGTTCTTTATTTCTTTTCTGAAACGCTGCTCAAAGAGGGTCTGAATGTCTCTTTCATCGTCAACAATTAATATTCTCATACGCTTGGTAATTGATTTATTTAAAGGTTATTATATTCATTAATCTCATTCATTTACCTGATGTTAAGATTGGGCAATGTGATAACAAAAGTTGTTCCTTCACCTGAAAGGGATTCCGCCTTGATCACGCCACCATGCGCCTTCACAATATCATAACTTAGCGACAACCCGAGTCCTGTTCCTTCGCCAGTTGGTTTGGTTGTAAAAAAGGGTTGGAAGATTTTATTTTTGATTTCTTCAGGAATGCCATTGCCATTATCTTTCACTGATATTTCAATGCTTTCGCCGAGGTTTTTGGTGGTAATGGTGACGGAAGGTTTGTAGGTTTCTTCTATACCTGACAGGTTTTTTTGCCGTTCCGCAACTACGTAAAAAGCATTGTTGATCAAATTCAACAAAACCCTTCCGATATCCTGCGGAATAATATTGATTTTTGGCAAGGACGCATCAAATTCAGTTTTGAAATCAGCGTTAAATGATTTGTCTTTGGCTCTTAATCCGTGATAACTCAATCGCAAATACTCATCGCATAAGGTATTTATGTCGGTTAATTCTTTCTGTCCATTGCTGCTTCTGCTGTGTTGGAGCATGCCTTTGACTATGGAATCGGCGCGTTTTCCATGTTGAAGAATTTTTTCTTCGTTGATGGCAATATCATCAGCAATGGACTTAATTTCTTCCAAATTTCCGGCTTCAAGCTCTTCCTTCAGTTCTGCAATCAACTCCACATTTACTTCAGCGAAATTGTTGACAAAGTTTAGCGGGTTTTGAATTTCATGGGCAATTCCGGCGGTGAGTTCACCGAGGGAGGCCATTTTTTCGGATTGGATTAACTGGGCTTGAGTGGACTTGAGTTCGGCTAATGAATGTTCCAACTCCTGAGTTCTTTCATAAACCTGTTGTTCCAATTCACGGTTACGAAGCATAATTTTTTCAGTTTTCATATATTCTCCTTCAGCAAGCCGGTAGTCAGGCACTGAGCCATGAACATGAACAATTTTCCAAACATCTTCTTCATAGTTAAGCAATGTAGTACTTCGCACCAGCTCACTCGATACTTCGCCATTTATGCTTTGTTTCCAGATTACTTCGCATGTGACAACTGCCTGTTTGTGAAACATTGAAATATTAGTCCATATGAACTCAATTTGAAACGGTTCGGGAAACTGATTTACACCTTTTTCGTTCATTATTCTGTATTCAGCCTTATTTGCTGCTTTTTCATGCAACCCTGTTCCAATAAATGTAACATTTTCAGAGCAACAGGAAAACCGCAGGTCAATATCACGGTTTGCCAGGGCTTCCCAGAATACATTATGGACATTAATCACTTCTTGCTCTTGTTCAGTATATTTTGGCATACAATAGTCTATTTATAACGTTTCCTTTCATATTAAAACTAAGGTATCATAATGTTTTTAGCCGAATGATAAACTCTGATCCAACTCCTTGAAGGGATTCCACTTTCAACTCCCCGCCATGTGCTTTTACAATATCATAACTTAGCGACAACCCGAGTCCCGTTCCCTCGCCAGTTGGTTTGGTTGTAAAAAAGGGTTGGAAGATTTTATTTTTGATTTCTTCAGGAATGCCATTGCCATTATCTTTCACTGATATTTCAATGCTTTCGCCGAGGTTTTTGGTGGTAATGGTGACGGAAGGTTTGTAGGTTTCTTCTATACCTGACAGGTTTTTTTGCCGTTCCGCAACTACGTAAAAAGCATTGTTGATCAAATTCAACAAAACCCTTCCGATATCCTGCGGAATAATATTGATTTTTGGCAAGGACGCATCAAATTCAGTTTTGAAATCAGCGTTAAATGATTTGTCTTTGGCTCTTAATCCGTGATAACTCAATCGCAAATACTCATCGCATAAGGTATTTATGTCGGTTAATTCTTTCTGTCCATTGCTGCTTCTGCTGTGTTGGAGCATGCCTTTGACTATGGAATCGGCGCGTTTTCCATGTTGAAGAATTTTTTCTTCGTTGATGGCAATATCATCAGCAATGGACTTAATTTCTTCCAAATTTCCGGCTTCAAGCTCTTCCTTCAGTTCTGCAATCAACTCCACATTTACTTCAGCGAAATTGTTGACAAAGTTTAGCGGGTTTTGAATTTCATGGGCAATTCCGGCGGTGAGTTCACCTAGGGAGGCCATTTTTTCAGATTGGATGAGTTGGGATTGAGTGGCTTTGAGTTCTAAGAGCGCTTCTTCAGCATTTTGTCTGGCTGCTTTAATTTCGATCAGGTCTTTTTCAGCTGTTTTCAAATCTTCAAAACGTTTGTAGGCCAAATCAAACACGCCTGCAAATCGCGCTAATTCACCTACGGCTGCTTTTGGTGGGTTGGGTACAGCGCCGGGAAGACTATAGCCGATTTCACCATGGGTGGTGCGTGCCATAACAAAGGTGAGTCCACCGATATGGCGTATGTCATCCAGTGTGGGCGCATTGTGATCCACTATTTCAAAATCACCAAGGGTGATCATTTTATGCACATAATCCACCGCATTTTCTGCATCCATCGCCAAAACAAAGGTGGGTTTGTCACTTTTTTCCCAGTTGGCAACAGTTTGTATTTCTCCGTGAATATGGCGGGGAAGTGTCATCACCATGCCAATGCGTGTACCGTCACCAGAGGTCATCGCTTTTTCATATTTTTCGGGCAGCCAGCGCATGTGCCAGAAGTAATGCGCTTCATGACCAAGTGTTACAAACTCATTACGCATTATGACCACGATATCAAGTAATTCTGAAGATTCCTGCATGGCCGTAACATGAGACCGGATGCGCTCCAAAGAGAGTTCTATTTGTACTTCTCTTGCCTGCGCTTCTACTTTTTGAAGGTCAAGAAAACGGGTGTGTGCGAATTCAAAAACATCAGCAAAACGGTGAATGACCATTAAATTGTCCGTTGGAAGCTGTTCGTTCTGAATTAATCCTAACCATCCATGCTTAAAAAACATCAGATGCCAATAAATTGGATCAGGATAAATCCTCACTACTTTTTCAAACTGATCTTTAGTATAATTGCCCATTTCCCTGTTTGCCTCCAAGAAAGCAATTCTCTTCTGCCCACTAAGCTCAGCTATAAAAAACGGGGCTCCGCTATTCCATTTCGACTCCAATTCCTCAGTAAATCCCGGGATGTATTTATCCAATTTATCATACATTGCCCTGATTGAGAAGGTTTCATATACACCCTGATGGGCAACTTCTTTTGCACGCCACAGTTCGTATTTGTCCTGTTCCCTATCAAAAACCATAATACTAAAACCAGTAGGGTTTATGTCCATTTTTTCAAGTTCCGAAAAAAGCAAATCGGATACATCTCCTACCTCAGTGCTCTTATTCATGGCGAGTGCACGAGACCTTATTCTTTCAAGAGCTGCTTCGATTCTTGCTTCCTTAGCCTGGGCTTCGGCTTGCTGAATATCCAAAAAACGACGATAAGCCAGTTTAAATACCTGATGAAAGCGTTTGAATATTTCCAATTCATGATCTGAAATGGCTTTGTAGGTTGTGAGACCTAATCCGCCCTCGCCAATGGAGTAAAAATAATAGAACAACTCTGTCAGGTCATCTATGATCGGATCGGGAAACTGACCATGTTCTTTTCTCCATGCGGTAAATTTTTCTAAATCCTCATCTTTGATGCTGCCTATAAAAAACGAGTTGGCTGATTTTTGCATCTCTTTGACCATGGCCAGGGAGGCAGGATTATTTTCGTATCCTGTTTCTTCAAATACTTTTTTAGAATAAGTGGTGAAAAACTGATAATTGGAATAGGTTTTATTTTGCTTATTAATGATAGCAAGCTGTACATTCCTGATATTGCTTACATTAAGCTTTACTAATTGTTCTGAAATTACACAGCAAACATCCAGCAGGTCATCCGGTTTGTGCATGCTCATGGCAACAGCCCGAACACGCTCAAGTGCTGCTTCCATTTCCAGTTCGTAGTTTTTATTTTCGAGATCAGCTGTTTTTTCATCTACTAATTTCTGAAGGGCTTCATTTTTCTGTTTCCACTCCTCTTTGTGCCAGGTATCACCTTCGCTTTCCACAGGTTTCGATCCATGCCAATGGATAATTTTCCATTTACCATCCTGAAACTCCAAAATTGTACTGACACGTGCGTTAAATTCATTTTTACCATCTGCTATTACCATGCTTATTAAAACCTCATCAACATATATAGCTACATTGCCATCATCAGTAATTTTTCGGTGCACAGGGTTTGATGAAATATGGATTTCCAAATCCTTTGCTTGCTCTTTTTGTAGCATGGCAAGTTTTTGTAAACCAGCCAAATCAAAAATCTTTTCGTCTATGGTTGTGCCATAACCCATCACATCATCAATCACAATATCATTTAGGCGTTCGTGGGCAAAATCGTTCAACATTATATTGAAAAATTCGCTGTGTACGCTTTCTAATAAGTTCCTTTTCTCGTCAGTCATACTTTATTTTTTTTTGTATGGGTATTTGGATGATAAACTGTGAACCTTCACCCTCCTTTGTTTCAACCTTCAATTCTCCTCCATGTGCTTTCACAATATCATAACTTAGCGACAACCCGAGTCCTGTTCCTTCGCCAGTTGGTTTGGTTGTAAAAAATGGCTGAAATATCTTTTTCTTAATTTCCTCCGGAATACCGTTGCCATTATCTTTCACTGATATTTCAATGCTTTCAATGAGGTTTTTGGTGGTAATGGTGACGGAAGGTTTGTAGGTTTCTTCTAAACCTGACAGGTTTTTTTGCCGTTCCGCAACTACGTAAAAAGCATTGTTGATCAAATTCAACAAAACCCTTCCGATATCCTGCGGAATGATATTGATTTTTGGCAAGGACGCATCAAATTCAGTTTTAAAATCGGCATTAAAGGATTTGTCTTTTGCCCGCAGGCCATGATAACTTAGCCTCAAATATTCATCGCATAAGGTGTTTATGTCGGTTAATTCTTTCTGTCCACTGCTGCTGCGGCTATGTTGGAGCATTCCTTTTACAATGGAATCAGCACGCTTTCCATGTTGTAGAATTTTTTCCTCATTGATGGCGATATCATCAGCAATGGCAATGGCTTCAGCAATGTCGCCCTTTTCGAGTTCTTGTTTCAGTTCTGCAATCAACTCTACATTTACTTCAGCGAAATTATTGACAAAGTTCAATGGGTTTTGGATTTCATGGGCAATTCCGGCGGTTAGTTCACCGAGGCTGGCCATCTTTTCGGATTGGATAAGCTGGGATTGGGTGGATTTTAATTTAGATAAAGCATCTTCCGCTTTTTCCTTTTGCTCCTGCAAGAGGGTGTTTGCTTTATTCTTTTGCTTGTTGTTTCTGTATAGAAACAAGGCTATGATGATTAGAAGTCCAACACCGGCAAGATATCCATATTGTTTCAATCTGTTTTGGTAGGCAAGTTTACTGGCTTCGATTTCATCGTTGCGTTTTTGTTCCTGGTAAACCATTGCCTGAATAGCTTCAATGTTGCCGGCACCATATAGTTTCTCTTTGGTATCAATCATTAGTTCCTGGTATTCAAGTGCTTTTCGAAAATCATCTTTAGATTTATATGCCTCCGCCAATAGTTTACTCGATTCCAGAATCATGACCCGGAAAGGTCCTTTTATCCCATACTTTAAGGCCTTTTCGGCGTAATAAATGCAAGAGTCTTCTTGCCTGTCTGTAAGAAACAACACAGCAATCTTATTATTAGTGGCCGCCAAATTCCTGTAATCTTCCTGGCCGCAGGCCTCAATACTCTTTAAATAATAGTTAAGTGCCTGTTTCTGATTCCCAAGCTTAACCTGCAGTTTTCCAAGATTTCTGTACATAAATATGCCTGAATTTCCGGATTCCGATCGAATGAAAAGGTGAAAAGCCTTATTCAAATAATAGGAGGCTGAATCCAACTGGTTACTTTCAGTATATACATTTCCAATATTCAAAAGCAAATTCATTTCACTAAACTCTGTTTTAGTGATATCAGGAACTTGTCTGCTAAGCTGAAAAAAACTGATTGATTTTTGGTAATCCATCAGGTCGAGGTAAATATTGCCCAGGCCATTGTAGCTCCTGCGGATTTCACTGTTATTATTATATTTCTGGCCAATGCGCAATGAATTTAGGGTAAGTTCAATAGCCAAGGGTAAATTTCCGATTTCCCGATTGATTGAACCTTGCAACCTTAGTGCAGTAGGTTTCCATTTATCAGCTTTTTTATCCTGGATCAGATTAATTACTTTTTCAACATATAAAAGTGCAGAGTCAGGCTTTGCATAAGTATACTGAGCAGCCAGTGATAGCATAAGTGAAATTCTGGAAGTATCCGATTTTGCAGTAGCCAACTGATAGGTTATGCTATCAATTGTTTTCTGTCTTTGGGCGAACCCTATCAGGCTGGTTAAAAGGAAAATAATAATTAGTGATCTGCTTATCATTTTGAATTTTGTTGAATGGGTAAATGAAACATAAAAACTGAGCCAAGATCTACTTTCGTTTCCACCTTCAACTCCCCGCCATGCGCTTTCACAATATCATAGCTCAAACTCAACCCCAATCCTGTTCCCTGTCCGGTGGGTTTAGTAGTGAAAAAGGGTTGAAAGATTTTATCGAGAACTTTTTCGGGGATGCCGTTGCCGTTGTCTTTTACTGAGATCATGACTTTGTTGCCTTCTTTTTTTGTGCTTACTGAAACCGTTGGTTCGTAATTCTCTATTCCCGAATGTTTCTTTTCATCCACTATGCCTCGACTTCGCTCAGCACAGGCATAGAAAGCATTGGTAATTAAATTCAAAATCACTCTTCCAATATCCTGCGGAATAATATGGATGCTACCAATGCTACCATCAAAATCAGTTTTCAGTTCGGCATTAAACGATTTATCTTTTGCCCGCAACCCATGATAAGCCAGCCGTAAATACTCATCAGCCAATGCATTGATATCGGTTGGTTCTTTTATGCCATTGCTGCTTCTGCTGTGTTGGAGCATGCCTTTTACAATGGCATCAGCACGTTTGCCATGATGAAGAATCTTTTCAAGGTTACTTTTTATGTCATTTGCAAGGGTTTTAGCCTCCTCTAAATCTTCTTTTTCAATTTCTTCCCACATTTCATCAATCATTTCATAACTTACCTCTGAAAAATTATTCACGAAGTTCAATGGGTTTTGTATTTCGTGGGCAATACCGGCGGTGAGCTCACCGAGGCTGGCCATTTTCTCAGATTGGATAAGCTGTGCTTGCGCCGCTTTAAGTTCATCAAGCGATTTGGTTAATGCAGTATTGGTTTCTTCAATGGCTTTTCTTTTTTGCTCAAGTTCTTCGATGGTTTCTTCCAAAAGGATGGCAGTAGTGCGTTTTACCTTTTCGGTGCGGTCGAGCTTGAATTCAACAATGGTGATTTTCTTATCTGCTTCTTTCAGATAAGCCATGAGTTTAGCTTTTTCATCATCCGAAAGTCCGGAATGATTTTGCAGGATTTCTATGATATTTTGCAGGTTTTGCTCCATGACAAGGTTTGAACTTTATTTTTCTTTTAAGGCTATACAACAAGTTGTCAGGTTGTGCATTTCGAGGTTTCCGCCAGTAGCCCTTGCCAGTTCGGCGTTTGAAAACATGCCGGCCATGGGTACGTTCCAGATTTTTTTCAGGCCCTCAATTTCCATGTTCATCATGGGGCCAAAGGCAAGGATTCGGCCTGCACAACTGAACACGATCAAAGTATCCGCTTCGGGCATTTCTTTTTCTTTCAGTTCTTCAATGCCTTTGATGACTTTTTCCATCACATCAAAATCGGGCGGAATGGAAAACCGTACTTTGGAACCTTGTGGCACTGATCCGCTGCAGTAAAACGACCTGTCGCTCCAATCTATCATCAGCCCGGGGCGCATGACTGGATCTCCTTTTTCACGTTGCAACTGCAAGGGCAAATTTGCTGCAATTTCAAGCGTCAACCCCTGATTTTCAGGTGACACGTTTTCAATCCCACCATATTTTGCTGTAAGATCCAAAACAGGAATATCATCCACCGTAAACACATGGTTGCCTTCACTTTTTGTCACTGTTTTTTCAGTGCCAATAGCTTTCCATCCGCAGGTGGCTTTTCCCTTGATGAGGATTTTGTTTTCATCCAATGCGAGAACAACAATGCCCCGCTTGCTTTCCTTGCCATTGGTAAACACAAACTGTTCAGTGAAGGTGTAATCATCAGATGCCATGCCACCGAAAACATTCACTTCCTTTCCGACCACATCTTCAAACCCGAAAAGCAACTGTTCGGCATCTGTTTCCAAATGGCTCCCTGAAATGAGAAAGGCAGGAGTTGAAAACAATGTTTTGGCTTTTTGTGCAATTCCTGAGGCCGTTTCCCAGTAATTCTTTTCAGGAAATTCCTCCAGATAGATATGAAAATGATCCCTTTTCATTTCCAGAAGTAACACGACTGCCGTTCCTTTTTCCGTGATCTCGTCAATAAATTCACCGCTTGTGGTAGCGCCAAATATAGCTATGCCGCTTTCACCCAAAATATTGCAAATGGCTTTTCTGTCCTGAGAAACAGATAAAAAGACGATAGCAAGTGTAGGAATAAATCCATCTGCCATGCTGTTTTCCAATGCGGCTTTTATTTCTTCCGTTGATTTGCCTTTAATTGATTTTGCTTTCATTCTTTTTATTTTTTTATTTTTCCTTTAATGCCACCACGCAGCAGGTGTTGTTGTGGTATTCATTTTGTCCCCTTTTCGATTTTCCATACTCTCCATAGGTAAAAAACCCAATAAGTGGTGCCTTCCAAACTTCGTTTACACGATCGATTTCTTCACTGGTCATTGCACCGAATGACTTATACCTGCTGATGCAGGAAAACATAATGACTGCATCAGCATCCTGAAGTTGTTCATTTTTTACTTCATTACACTCTTCAACAACGGTTTCTATCACATCAAAGTCGGGCGGCAACGAAAAGCGAATTTTTGAGCCTTGCGGAATGTTACCTGCACATACCAGTGAACGATCTTCGGTATTACCCATCATGGCGGTTCTCATCACCGCAGGTGCATGTTCTCTTTCCAGTTGCAGCGGATAATATGTAAAAAGATCTATATTGAAAACAGTGTTGTTGAAAAGTTGATCGTCCAGGCTGATACCCAGGTATTTCATAACCATATCCAGTGCGGGCTTATCATCTATAGTATAGACGATATTGCCGGTGCTTTTGGTGATGATTTTGTTGGTTCCGATGGCTTTCCATCCACAGGTGGCAACCCCTGATATATCTATCTTGTCCTTGTCAATAATCAGGCCCACCAGACCGGTGATGCTGTTTTTGCCATGTGTGAATGCCTTTGGACCGGTAAATGACAGGTCATCGCCCGCCATACCCCCAAAAATGGTTGCTCCGCCTCCAAATCCCTCTTCAATGCCTTTGATTACTTCTTCGCCATCCATTTCTTTGCTCCATCCCGATGTAAGAATAAATGCCGCATTCGCGAAGGTCATTTTTCCCTCTTCACCAAGCTGTTTTGCAATTTCAAATGCATAACGGTCTTTGGTCTCCAGAAACAGGATTTTGAAACAGGATGGATGCATATCGAGCAGCATGATCACAATGCTCTCTTGCTCTATCTCACTGCTGATAAATTCACCGGAAGATGTAGCTCCGAAAACCTGAATTCCTTCTTCATTCAATAAATCACACACAGCTTCGATATCCAGTTTGAATGACATAAATACGACGGCCAGCGTTGGTTTAAACCCATCGGCTAAACTTTGCTGCAAGGCCGTTTTGATTTCTTCAGTGGATTTTCCTTTGATTGATTTTGCTTTCATATTATCGCTTATTTCTCTTTCAATGCCACCCAACTTACAGTTGTTCCTTGAAATTCGCAGCGGCCTTCATCTAATTTTCCAAATTCACCCAGTGAAAAAAAACCGATCATGGGTTTGCCCCAGATTGATGCAAGTCCTTCTATTTCATTGGAAATCAATGGGCCAAAAGTGCCTAATCTTCCTACGCATGAAAATACCATCAACACATCGCAATCCGGCATCTCTTTTTCTTTTATGATGCTTGTACTTTCAACCACTTTGTCAATTACATCAAAATCTGGTGGCAGTGAAAAACGGAAATGATCTCCTTCTTTTACTTCTCCTCCCATCATAATGGATCGATCTTCAGGATTAAAAAATAGCGCAGGTTTCATGATGGCATTTCCTGAGACTCTTTCAAATTGTAACGGATAGCCAAGGTCTGAGGGAAGTAGCCCGCTCGCCTTGTTGGTAGAAATTACTATTTCATCTCCCAAAAACCGCTGGATGACATTCATCGCCGGTTCATTTTCAATCGTAAAAACCCAGGAGCCTTCACTTTTTGTAATTTTTTTGCTTGTACCTACCGGTTTCCATCCTGATACAGCCAATCCACTAATCGTAACTTTATCCTGGTCAATGATGAGTGCAAGCAATCCTCCTGTACTTGATACATCATTGGTAAAAACGATTCCTGACAAATCAATCGGATTGCCGGCAACACCACCAGCAACCATACTATCCTGGCCTGCTGCATCCGTCAAACCTTTGATCAGGTCATCTCCGGAAATTTTGAAATCTACCGGTGATATGATGAAGCCCGGATTTGAAAAAGTGTTTATTCCGGCTATGCCTGTTTTATACCCGGCTTCATAAGCAGACGATCCCAGGTAATCGTTTAATACTATTTTGAAATTATCCGGTTGAATATCCATGAGCATTGCTACGATATCATCAGATTCAATACCTTGTTCGGTAAATTTTTGGGGTGCAGTGATCCCGAAAACAGCAATATCATGTGTTCCAAAAATTGAACGAAGCTTTTCAGCATCTTCAATATTGCTTATAATGATGATAGCAAGTGTTGGGTTGAAACCATCAATTTTGCTTTCATCAAGAGCTGCCTGCATTTCTCCCGGTGTTTTCCCTTTGATTGATTTTGCTTTCATTGTATATCTGTAGCTTGACTTAATTCATAAATGTTGGCATTTATCGTGATTTGATCGCATGGCCTAGATCATTTTAACATTCATATTAATTTTAACATTCATATTATTTGTGAGTCTGCTTTTTCTCCAAAGGAGCAACTAATTCTACCGGTTTGAAGTTGCCTGCTGCTTCATCTAGCCTGATGTGATCCAGCTCAAGCACGGCCACACGCTTAGTATGCTTATCAAAATGGAGAAACTGTATGGCAATAAGCATGAAACCTGCAAAAACCGCAAAAGCCAGCACTACATACTCCCATGCCAAAAATGATTTTATCGGGCCCAGTAATGCCGCGCCTGATGCCATGCCCAGATTGGAAATGGCCATGTACAAGGTGAACTGTGTAGCCGATATCCTTTTCCAGCAAAGCTGCATGGCTGAGGCAAACACTGCTATGGTTGTAAACACGATCAGGGTATAAAACAAGCCAATGAATCCAATAAAAACAACCGGGTTGTCCCAATAATCCCTTAGAAAGAATGCGGACACTACCAATGAAATAAGTAGAATCAGATAAATGCTCATCATCCGCGCTTTACCAAAAAAATCAATGAGCGCACCGGCCACAAACATGCCCAGAATGCCTGAAACCAGCTTTATCACAGCAAAAGTCTGGGAATATTTACCATCGGTCCAACCCAGCTCCTGCACTGTAAAAACCGGCAACATGGCATCTATTAATCCTTTGCCAATGGAAAAACTGAAGGCTGCAACCCCCATGATGAGGCTGACAGGTAAGATAAACACCTTCACCAGGCTAAAAAACAGTTCCTTCCAGCTTTGTACCTGTATGCTCGCAGCAACTTCTGATGCTTTGCCTTTGGTCCATGGCAACCTTTTTTCGCCTGCTCTTTCTCTGAAAAAGAGGGGAATTAACAATATCAGAAACACGAACAATGAAAAGAAGACAATGGCGTGAAAAAAACTGTAAGCGTTGATAATAGTGATGCCTATTGCAACTGATGCTGAAATTCCTATGGTTTTAGAACCCCACATTAGGCCATTGGCTCGTGCCTGCTGGTCTTCAGGAAGAATGTCAATAGCCAGCCCATCAACAGCAATATCCTGGAATACGGCAAACAAACCGACAAAGAAGCTGAGAATTTTGAGCATTAACATATTATTGAGTGGATCGGCAATGAAAGCCATGGATAAAAAGCTAATGGCCAGCCCAATCTGCCCAAATAATATCCAGGGCCGCCTCCTGCCCATTGCCAGGAATGTAAACCTGTCCATTAATGGTGCTGCCAGAATTTTAAAGCTCCAGGGCAAAATACTAATGGCTACAAAAGCGCCTATTTCTAAGGCGCTTTTCCCGTTCATAGCAAGCCAGGCAGGTATTCCAAACCGCAATAAGCCTTCGGGTAAGCCTTGTGCAAAATATAAAAAGGAAAATGTTAAATAACGTAAGGGGGCATTCTGCGACAATGAAGGAAACTTTCCTTCAGCAGTTCGTTTAAAGGGATTGTAAGTGTCAGGTTTTTTCATGCTTACCGGGAACTTTATAAAGTATTCATTGATATTAAATTACATCGTTTTATATACTACTGCCATCTTTTATCTTGCTTTCCATTTCAAATGAAAATTTGATTAACCGCCCAATGCAGCCGAAGGCACAAGATATCGTTGTCTCTTTCCATAGGTCAGGCTTCTCCAAATCCATTCTGCCGGGCCGTAAAGAAAATATTTTAGGTATATAGGACTGAAAATCAATTGAAAAACCCAAATACCGGCGACGATGTAATACAGCTCATAGCGTTCAAGCCTGCCGTACAACGAAAAGCCATCGCCATAAAAAATGATTGAAGTGACAATGCTGTGCATCAGGTAATTCGTCAAAGCCAATTTGCCAACTGCTGCAAGCGATTTTTGCAGAAAGCGCAACATACCCGATTTGATAAAAAGCATAAACAAACCAACATGTCCCATCGTGGTGAAGATGCGGCCAATCTGATAGGTTTGATCCGCTTTCAGGATGGTTAATGCAGCAAAATTGTCCTGAAGCAGCATTCTTGTTTCATAATAATTGATCGCAAGACCAACCAGATAACCAATTGACAACATCAACAGATAGAAGCGATTGGTTCGTTCGCCATGAAAGATGCGGAGTTTATAGAAAGCCATTCCGATCAGCATAAAACTTAGTATATCCCAAACCCAAAGCCTGTAAGGCAGCCATGTTTGCATAAACTGGTTGCCTTTGACTTTTTCGAATAAAACCTTAAAATAACTTTGGTGCATCTTTACGATCAGCTCATCTACCTCTTCCTGCGTGTGTTTGGTTGTAAACTTATCCCATTGCTTTACCTTTTCCTCCTGTGCTTTCGTTATTTCAGCGCCCTGATCTTTGGTTAGCTGAATTTCAGTCACTTCCTTTTGCAGGTTGATTTTGCTGTAGTAATCTGTTACATCCCACAAGATCCCAATTACAATGAGAATCCCTGCCACCAAAAACAGCTTTTTTACATTGGCATTTCTGAACGGAAACAGCATCAATCCGAAAATGGCATAAGGATATAGAATGTCGCCATGCCAGAGTAGCACATAAACATTGATAATGCCAAAGAGCAGAAGCCATAAGGTTCTTCGGTAGTAGATATCAGCTGTGGTTATTCCGGCTCCACTTTTTTCGAGCCGGCTGGTTAGCAAGATTACACCAGCACCAAAAAGCAGCGTAAACAACCCACGCATTGTTCCCTCGAAAAGCATGTTGTTCAAGATCCACACTTTTAGGTTAAGGCCTTCGGCACCACCTGCTATCGTTGGGTCGGAATAGGCAAATGGAAGACCCATACCGTTGATGTTCATCAGCAGGATTCCAAGCAGTGCAATTCCCCGGATAACATCGAGCGAGTTTACGCGTCCTGATGCGATGAGGGGTGTAAATGTCGGGTTACTTTGGCTCATTTTGGGATATTCAGAATGAATGATTAATAATTAATGTGATGGGCAACGACCAATAGGATCCCCCCCACAACAGATAATACTAAAAACAGCGGCCACACAAATTTGAACCACTTCTCATAAGGAACCCCGGCAATGGCAATGCAAGCCATCAATACACCATTGGTCGGGATGATGGTATTGGAAAAGCCATCGCCAAAGACAAATGCTAAAACAGCTGTTTGACGGGATATTCCAAGCAAATCTGACAATGGTACAATCAATGGCATGGTAACAAGTGCCTGACCGGAAGCTGAGGGAATTAAAAAATTAAATACGCTCTGAAAAACGTAAATCCCGGTCACTGCCATTGACTGGCTCATATTGCTCAACAATTCTGCGGTATGAAAAAGAATGGTATCAATGATCTGGCCTTCCACAAGAACCACCTGAATCCCTCTTGCAAAACCAACAATCAGTGCCGGCACAAGCATACCTTCCAGGCCGGTTATAAAAGCTTTCATGGATTCGTCGCCCGACATTCTGCTGATCAGAATGGTACACAATCCAACCGTGAAAAACCCTCCGGTCATCTCCACCAAACCCCAGCCCATGGTTTGAACCGCGAACAAGATCGCGGCAAACAGCACAAAAGCAGTAATAGCAACATAAACATGCTTTTTGGATAGGGGTGCCCCGTTTAAAGCTACCGAACCATCAAGGATAAATGGATCATCAGGCATGATTGACTTCTTCGGGTCCCTTTTTACCCTTTTCCCATAGGCCATAAGGAAGAAAAATCCTATCAGCGTGCACACAACAAAAGACAGAGCCCTCAGTCCCATACCGCTTCCAAGTGGCAATTCTGCAACAGACTGGGCAATTTGCAGGTTAAACGGGTTTGTAATTGCAGCGGCCCAACCAATATCTCCGCCAATGATAAAAATACCGATCCCGAAGATGCGGTCGTAACCCAACTGTTTTGAAATGAGCAGCAATAAAGGAATAAGAGGGATAAATTCTGCTCCCAACCCCAAAAAAGTTGCTCCGAATGCAAAAGCAAAATAGAGGATAAACACCAGTAAAACAGGTGAATGACTAAACCTTTTCAACAGCATGGAGATAAACACATCTATCGTCCCTGTGTGTTTGATAATGTTCACCACGGCGCCGATGATGAGCACAAAAAAAATCAGGGCGGCAGCTTCGTTAAGGCCTTTGGGAATGGCAGTGAATAAACCCAGCACACTGGTTGGTGTAGCAAAACCATTAGCCTCCTCGCCCAAAAGCACGCCCTGAACAGAAATTTTCTTTGGAATTTCTTCGTAGGTTCCCGTTACCACTAAAGTTTGCTCAACATTACCCGTTTTTTTGATTACGCGCTCAAACCTTCCTGAAGGAACAAGATAGGTCATCAAGCCTGAAAAGAGAATAATGGCCGAGAGAAAAATAAATACATGCGGGATTTTGAGGTATTTCATCTATTTAGAAGTTGTTAGTAATTTTAGATTGTGTTAATTGCCTGATTCTTTTCAACTATTATGCGCTACCCGTTCA